>Ga0210404_10000667_pt1 | contig 16493 bp, 10 predicted proteins | sample IncBWH28MmetaG_FD_155455 | JGI IMG/M metagenome (GOLD analysis project Ga0210404, IMG submission 155455) | Forest soil microbial communities from Barre Woods Harvard Forest LTER site, Petersham, Massachusetts, United States - Inc-BW-H-28-M | ecosystem: Environmental > Terrestrial > Soil >... | reverse complement strand
GCAAATTGCGGCGTTGTATGACCTTCTCTTGAGAACGAGCCCGTCGCCGGTGATTGAAGTCAACCACGCCGTGGCCGTGGCCATGGCTCGTTCCATTGAACAAGGGCTGGCGCTTCTCAATGAAATCGAAGAGCGCGAAGAGCTGAAAGAATTTCACCTGCTTCCGGCCGCGCAAGCGGATTTGTTGCGGCGACTGGGCCGAAAGTCAGAAGCGGCTGAGGCCTACCGGCGCGCGCTGACTCTGGCGACGAATGACATAGAACGCCGCTTCTTGAAACGCAGGCTGACGACGCTAACGGAGTGAGCGGAGGTCCCCAAGACCGCCAAATGCTAGAGGCCGAAGACGTAGAGAACGCGGTCGGCGGCAATAGCGATGCATTGATGGCCATCGATGAGGAAAGACACCGGGTTAGCACCGATGGCTCCTCCTGTTTGAAAGTCCCACAAACGTTTTCCGGTTCGGGCGTCGAGCGCGTAGAAATTTCCTTCATCAGAGCCAGAGAAAACCAGACCGCCTGCGGTTGAAAGCACGCCAGCCCAAGGGGGCGACTGCAGTTTGAACTCCCATTGCAGATCGCCGGTCTCGGCCTGAAGCGCTTTGATGGCGCCCCACGCATCATCTGCGGGTAATTCGTTTTCGCCACCGCCGGGAAAAATGATGCCGGGCCGATAAGGAGTGTCGCGCTTGAAATAGCGAGCGCCGATTTCACGAGTGGCGACGTATACGAGGCCGGTTTGCGGGTCATAGGAAGGGCTGAACCACACGGTTGCGCCATTCGCGTTGGGCCAGATCAGATTTCCTTCCTTGGAGGGGTCGGAGTCGCCCGCAGGAATGGGACGACCCTTGGGGTCAAGACCGGCGGCCCAGGTTTGTTTGGCATAGGGTTTGCCGGCCAGGAACTCGCCCGTGGCGCGATCCAGAACGTAGTAGAAAGCATTGCGATTGGCGACGGCGATCAGTTTGCGATTCTTGCCGCCAATGGAAGCATCGAAAAGCATCGGCACGTGCGTGGCGTCCCAGTCGTGCGTGTCGTGCGGCGAAAATTGGAAATGCCATCGAAGCTTGCCGGTAGCGGCGTCCAGAGCCACAAAAGAGCACGTATAAAGATTATCGCCAGGACGAACGTCGCCGTTCCAGTCGGGACCAGGATTGCCCACGCCCCAGTAAACCAGCTTAAGTTCCGGATCGTAGGCGCCGGTAACCCACGTCGCGCCGCCTCCCGTCTTCCACGCATCCCCAGACCAAGTTTCGTGTCCAGGTTCGCCGGGACCAGGAATGGTCCAGAAACGCCAAGCCTGCTGGCCGGTCTTGGCGTCGTAAGCATCAATGAACCCGCGAATGCCGGCTTCTCCGCCGCTCACACCGACAACAACTTTTCCGTCGATGGCCAGCGGAGCCATGGTCATGCTGTATCCGGTTTTGTAATCGAGGACTTTGGAGGACCAGCGTTCAATGCCGCTCTTCAAATCGAGTGCGATGAGATAGCCATCCAGAGTGGCGACAAAAAGTTTGTTGTCCAACACTGCCGGGCCGCGATTGGTGTGGCCAAACCCGATGGACTGGTAATCGGACGGAATTGCGCGTTTCCAGGTCCAGAGCGTGCTGCCGGAGCGGCCATCGACCGCGGCAGCGGAATTGGGACCGGTAACATACAGAATGCCGTCAATCACGATGGGAGAAACTTCCGTGCGCGGATCGGGAAACTGCAGAGCCCATTTGACGTTCAGGTGAGAAACGTTTTGGGAATTGATTTCCGCGAGCGGAGAAAAGCGATGCCCCTGAAGATCGCGAGAATAGGTAAGCCAGTTTCCGGGTTCCTTGTCGGCGTTGACGATGCGTTCGAACGGAACCTGAGCGAAAGCAGCCGAGCAGAAAAAAAGAAAAAGAGCCAGAAGCCTCATGGTTTGCCTCGCTGGGAAGCCAGAAAATGGATGAGGTCATCGAGTTCGGCGGGGGAAAACATGGAGCCGAAGGAAGGCATGGGAGTTTCGCCGCGGAGTTTTTTCAAATCGCGGAGTTCGCTTTTGCGAAAACTGTAAAAGCGGCCTTGCTGATCTTTGAATTGAATCGAAAACGTGTCTTCATTCAGCCGGATGCCACGGATGGTCTGGCCGGAACTGGTGATCGTTTCCACCAAAAGAAAATTCTCGGGAATAGTCTTGGCCGGATTCTGCAAAGTCTGGCGAAGGTGAGCGGAACCGCGGCGAGCGCCGACGTCCGTGAGGTCCGGGCCAAAACCGGAGCCTTCGCCATCCAAAATGTGGCAGGAAGAGCAGGAGCTGCGCGAATAAATATTTTTCCCACGCGCGGGATCGCCCGGGAGAATTTCTTGCGGGACATTTCCCAGGCTGCGAACGTAGGCCGCGGCGTTAGCGATTTCCTCTTTCGAGAGGAACCAGGCTGGCGGCATTTCCGGCGGGATGCCGTTTTCGATGAGTGATTTCAATGCTTCGTCATCGGCAGCGTGACCGAGCTTGGGCCGGCGAAGCGAGGGGCCGCGTCCTCCGCCACCATCGAGGCCGTGGCAAAGGGCGCAGTGACCTTCGAAGATGCGCTTGCCGGAGGCAACGACTGGTTGCGAGGAAGCTGACGCCTGAGGTGGAAGAGCTTGCGGAGGAAAAGCACCGAGCGTGGAGGCAGCGAGAAGAATCGCAAAAAGAGTTGTGAAGGCGCGCATAAGAGCCTCGTGTTTAGTCGGCCGCGTACCGGCGGAAGAAGGAGTCGGGCTTCCAGCGTGGCCGCGCCGTCGTATTGGCGGTATCGAGGAGCAGACGGCGCGTGAATTCCTCATAGCCCGCGGCAGCCTGCAGATCAACAGGCTGGTTCACGTCATCGGATGGAGCGTGGTAGCGGTTGGTCAGCCAGTCCTTGAAGACTCTCTGTTCGGGCGTGCCCAGCTCGAAGCCGACATCGCATTTGACAGAGGGAACACCCTTCTTGATGAAACTGTATTGATCGCTGCGGATGAAGGCGTTGCGGAGTGGTTCTGGATCGGGAGTTGGTTTGATGCCCATGGACTGAGCAATCGTGGCGGCACGCGTGCCGAGGTCGGATTCTTCAAGGCCACCAATCTTGAGAATCTTCAGCGGAACGATGGGAAGAAACATGTCCACGTTGACGTCAGCGACGATCGCTTTCAGCGCCACAGTAGGATGCGCCGCGAAATACTTTGAGCCGAGAAGGCCCTTTTCTTCTGCCGTGACGAGAAGGAAAAGGATCGAACGCCGAATTTTCTCGGGATACTCTTTCAGGCTAGCGGCGATGTCCATAACAAGGGCGCTGCCGGAGCCGTCATCCATCGCGCCGTTGTAAATGCTGTCGCCGTTGATGGGCGCGCCGATGCCAACGTGGTCTATGTGCGCGGAGAGAACCACGAATTCGTTCTTGAGTGCGGGATCGGAGCCGGTTAGTTTCGCGACGATGTTGTCGGATTCAAGCGACGTAGTTTGAATGACGGCGTTGGCTTTCAGCGAAGTGGACAGAGCAAAATGCGGAAGCGGCTTGCGGTCTTTGCCCAGTGCGGCGATTTCCGCAAACGAGTGACCGGAACCGGCGAAGAGTTTTTCAGCCGAGGCCGGGTTGAATGCGATGCCTATCTGCAGGCCCGGCGTGTCAAAGAACTCCGCATCAGAAAGATCCATGGACGGGTGATTGCGGTTCACGGAAATGCGGGACCACGGAATATCCATGGAGGCGGGATTGAGAACAGTAATAGTGCCGATGGCGCCCGCAGCCTTCAGAAACTTCCAGCGTTCCTCGGCCGTTTGATAGTGCGAGGCGAGAGCCGTGGGAATGTCCGAAGGGGAGCCGGCGAGGTAGACAACGATTTTCCCTTTAAGGTCGAGGCCTGCAAGTTCATCGAGATTTTTTTCCGGGATTTTCAGTCCGTAGCCAACAAAAACCAGAGGCGCGGAAAGATTGACCGAAACGCGGGTAGCACGCGAGCTGATATAGGCGTCATCAGCAAACGATAGTGGAGTGGTTTGACTGCCCGAAACAAGAGCGAGAGAGGACTTAGCTTCATCCACCTGGAACTGGCTGAAATGCACGGGTTGATAGAAACCATTGCTGCCCGCGGGCTCGAGGCCGGCCTTCTGGAGCTGCTCGACAGCGTAGGCCTGCGCTTTGCGAAGACCTTCGCTTCCGGTGTCGCGCCCTTCGAGCGAATCATCCGCCAGAAACTTGACGTGCGCCCACCAGGAATTGCCGTCGAAATGGGGAACTAGCCCGGTTTGCTGGGCTGAAGCAATAGCGGCGGCAAACGTGAGCAAAAGAATCGGTGAAAGCGTGCGTCGCATGTGTGTCACTCCTGATTTGAATTGAGGGGCTAGAGGATATCAGGGTCAAGGGGCAAGAGTCACGCAATGCAGTATCTTATGTGAATATTCCATTTCTTCTAAGCCCTTCATCGCCTGCCAGGACTGATATGAAATATATGATCGGTGATTCACAGTAGACTGAATATCCCATAAATGTCGAAGAATCCGTGCGCAACGATGACAGGAAGAACGCGTCGTGTGCGTGCGTAATAGACTGCGAAAACCAGAAACTGAAAAGACAGCGAAATCGCTCCAACCCACCCGTAGTAGAGGTGGTAGGAGAACTGAACCGCAACGCTGACGGCGACGGCCTGAGTGAGAGAGCCTGTCAGGTCCCCGACCTCTGTCATTAGGTATGCTCGCACGATCAATTCTTCGAAGAATGGGTTTAGGAGCGAAAATGGAATAGCCGCAAATGGCGGATGTGAGTAGAAGTCTTTGCCGCTCAAAGACTTTGCAAAAGTTCCATAGATCGAGTGATGGACAGTTTGAACCAGCATGGAGCCAAGAACGTATGCGACATAGCCAAAGCCGATAACCAGGAGACCAGCTAGGACGTCTTTTAGACGCCAACTCAAACCGATATCCTTGAAACTAAGGGAGCGTCGGGACAAAACATAGGTGAGCAGGAGAAGCGCAACGACTTCTTGAAAGATTCCCAACAACCATCTTTCGTTGGAACGGCATTCGGTCCGTTTCTTAAAATATACAGAGAGTGTAAAAAGGAGCTCCCGCAGGCGGTAAGCAATACAAGCCAAACTTCGACCCAACGTTGCCGTTGTTCGCTTGCCGTTAGGGGAGTTTTAGGGGGGAGCAAGACAATGGTAGGGAGCGTTGTCGGCAAATCTGACATGACTGAGTTATACCGCGCAAATGGATTGGAAACCCTCGAAAACTTTGTCTTCCCGCGCAAGAGTAATGCTCAACGAATGCGCGGAGCGACAACTTATGCGACATGGGCGAGTTAACGGGGTTTACTGGACCGTTTTGCGGGAGTAAAATGGGGTGAATTGATTTCTTTGTGTCCCGCAAATAGCCTTTTGGCTGAAAACCAGTCACTGAGACCCGCTAGGAGCTCCCAAGATGGCCACTGCTACTCTCACCAAGCCCGCAGCAAAGGGAGGCAGTTTCCTCCTTGAAACGCCGCAGCCAGCCGATGTGTTTACGCCCGCCGACCTCACAGACGATCAGAAGCTGATCGGTCAGACCGCGGAAGAATTTGTTCTCAAGGAAGTGTTCCCTTTCATCAAGGAACTCGAAAACAAAAAGCCCGGGCTACTGCCCGAATTGGTGAAAAAAGGCGGCGAAGTCGGTCTGATGGGCGGCGGCGTCCCCGAGGAATACGGCGGCGCGGGTCTTGATAAAATTTCAACAACTGTCCTCACGGAAAAACTTTCCATTTACGGCGGATTCGCTGTGACGCACGGGGCGCACGCCGGCATCGGCACGCTGCCCATCGTGTACTTCGGCACAGAAGAGCAAAAGAAAAAATACCTTCCAAAACTGGCCACCGGTGAATGGATTGGCGCCTACTGCCTTTCCGAGCCGCAAGCGGGCTCTGACGCGCAGAATTCGCTGACGCGGGCCGAACTCAACCCCGAAGGCACGCACTACATCTTGAACGGCCAGAAAATGTGGATTACCAACGGCGGCTTCGCGGATGTCTACATTGTTTTTGCGAAGATCAACGGCGAAAAGTTCACCGCCTTCATCGTCGAGCGCACCTTTCCCGGATTCAAGCCCGGCAACGAAGAACACAAGATGGGCATCCACGGCAGCTCCACGACGCCGATTTTCCTGGAAAACTGCAAAGTGCCGAAAGAAAACCTGCTGCACGAAATCGGCCGCGGCCACATCGTGGCGTTCAACATTTTGAATGCCGGCCGATTCACCCTCGGCGCGTCCTGCGTGGGCGGTTCAAAGCACGTGCTGATGACCTCTTCAAAATATTCGAAGGAACGCAAAGCATTTGGAAAGCAGATTGGCGACTTCGGGATGATGAAGGAAAAGCTCGCGGAAATGGCCATTCAGATTTTCGCCGTGGAATCCATGGTCTATCGCTCCGCGGGAAATATCGAAGCTGCCATGGCTGCAGCCTCCGGCTCCGGCGACAAGATTCAAAACACCATGAAGGTTCTCGAGGAATACGCCATCGAAAGTTCCATCGCCAAAGTTTACGGCAGCGAAATGCTGGATTTCGTAGTGGACGAAGGCGTGCAAATCTTCGGCGGCTACGGCTTCCATGAAGAGTATCCTGTCTGCCGCGCCTACCGCGATTCGCGCATCAATCGCATTTTCGAAGGCACCAACGAAATCAATCGCATGCTCATTATCCAGATGTTGATGAAGCGTGCCATGGGCGGCCAGCTAGCGCTCATCCCCGCGGCCATGAAGCTGGCAGATGAAATCCTCGCCGGGCCGTCGTTCGAAGAAGCGCTCGAAGGCGTGCTCGCCGACGAAGCCCGCGTGGTGGCCAACGCCAAGAAAATGTTTCTTCAAGCCGCGGGAGGCGCCGTCCAGAAATTCCGCGAGAAGCTCGCCGACGAACAGGAACTGATCGGCGCGCTTTCGAATGTCGTCATGGAGATTTACGCCATGGAATCCTGCCTGCTGCGCGCGCAAAAAGCCGCCGCGGCCAAGGGCGAATCCGCAACACAAACGATGATTGACGCCTCGCGCATTTTCATCAGCGACGCTGCCGAGCGCGTCGAGCACGAAGCCAAGCGTGCCATTGCCGCTGTCAACGAAGGCGACATGCTCACCACGCAGATGGCCGTGCTAAAGCGTTTCGCCAAGCGCGGGCCCGTGGACACTATCGGGTTGCGCCGTCGCGTCGCGGTGGCAGTTCAAACACAGGACCGCTACCCCTTCGAAGGAAGGTAAGCGGCCGTCCGGCAATTTCATTTCTTGCCAAGAAACCCAGGAGACTTGGGAGCCTAGCTGGCGTGGCGGGCGCTCTTTTACTTTGTGGAACTCCTCATTCAACTCTTTTTCGCCCCGCATAAAACTTCAATAAACTAGGAGTTGGAGCCATCCGCGCTCCAAGTTCGAAGGAGCACCTTGGGATGCCCCGCAAGTTAGTCGCTTTGGCGTTCATCATTGTCGGCCTCAGCATCCTGATCATTCCGATCCTCGGAACGTCTCCGGCAGGCTCTTTCCTCACCAATTCACTGCAAATATGTTCCTGTGGCGTGGCGGTGGCGCTGTGTTTTCTGGCCCGGCGCCGCGGACGTGGCCTCAGCCGCCCGTTCTGGCTGCTGGTGGGTTGCAGCATGGCCGCCTGGGGCGTGGCCAACTTGGGCTGGATGTATTACGAAAACTGGCTTCACGCGCCGACGCCGCGGTTCAGCCTTGTGCGCGTCCTCTTTGACGTGCAGGGCGTCTTCTACGCGATAGCCCTCTTTCTGGACAAGGAAAAAGATTCCTCGAACTTCGATCCGGAAACTCTGCTGGACGCCGTACAGATCGCCATCATTTTTTTCTCAGTGTTCTTCGGCCTTTATTACGTGCAACTTCTTCAGGGTGCTCATCCCCAGGCTAACGAGCTGGTTCTAACCTGGATTTTTGTCGCCACCAACCTGACCTTAACGGTGATTGCCGGGATCCAGGCGGTCGCCGCGCAAACCCGGAGGATTCGCTCCCTTTATGGGGGGCTGGCGCTTTTCCTGCTCGTTTACACGCTTGGTTCAGGCCTAGCGGAGTCTCCGCAAGCCAACCTGCAATCGCAAACCGGAAGCTGGTACGACCTGGGATGGTCGATCCCCTTTCTTGTGGGCGCGATCTGGGCGGCACGCTGGAAAGAACCGGAAGAGCTCGCGCCTTCCCTCGCATTTCCAAAAAAGACCATCGTCCGCCTGGCGACTAAAAACATCATGCTCGCGCTCGCGCCATTAATCGTTCTCGCCCTGGTCTCGCAACTCGGCTCGGAATGGCGTCTCACTGGCCTCGCGCTCATGAGCATCTCCATTATTTGCTATGCCACGCGCCTGGGCCTCACCGAGTATCGCCAATGGCAGACCGCGGACATCGCGCGACGGAACACCTTAGCCATGGATTCCGCCATGAATGGCATGGCCATTCTCGATGCGGATGCCAAGTACATTTTCATAAACGCTGCCTACGCGCGAATGCTTGGATATTCCAATCCGGAAGGATTGATCGGGAAACGGTGGGGTGAGATTTCGGATCCACAGGACATATCACCCGTCAGGGCGGAGATTCGCAATAGCTTGAAACAACATGGCAAATGGTTCGGATCGATCACCGTGCACCATGACGACGGAACGGTGGTCCCTATGGAAGTGGCAATAACCCTGCTTCCCGATGGCGGGACCATTTGCGTGACCCGCGATATTACCGAGCGCCGTAGAGCCGAGCGCGCTCTTGTGGAGACCGAAGTCAAATATCGCACGCTCGTCGAGCAAGTCGCCGCCGTGAGCTACATCGCCGAGGTCGGCGTACATGGCGAATGGCTCTACGTCAGTCCGCAGGTCGAAACGATCTTCGGCTACACGCCGGACGAGTGGCTTGTCGATTCGGGCCAATGGACGCGCTTCGTTCCCCCGGAGGACCATCCCACCATTTTTGCGGCTGAGGAAGCTTGCATCACGGCCCAGCGCTTTCAAGCCGAGTACCGTATCACGCGAAAAGATGGGAAGGTCATTTGGGTGAGTGATACCGCGGTCGTCGTTCCCGGAAGCGGCAAGCATCCGCTGATGGAAGGCATCATCCTCGACATCACTGACCGCAAGCTGCTCGAAAATCAATTGCAGCAGGCCCGCCGCATGGAGGCCGTGGGAAGGCTTGCAGGCGGTGTCGCGCACGATTTCAACAATCTTCTCACCATCATCAAGGGATACATCGAGCTTGCTCTGAATCGCTGTCAGGATCAGCCCGAACTCCGTAGCGACATTCAGCACATCGAGGAGGCTTCCGACCGCGCCGTCGCTCTGGTTCGCCAGTTATTGGCGTTCGGCCGCAAGCAAGTGCTGAAGCCCAAGGTCCTCGATGTCAACACCATCGTGTTGAATCTCGACAAACTCGTCCGGCGTCTGATGAGCGCCAACATCGAGATGAAAACAAATGTGGGAAAAAGCCTCGGAGCGATCAAGGCGGACCCCGGTCAAATCGAGCAAGTCATCATGAATTTGGTCGTCAATGCCCGCGATGCCATGCCGGACGGCGGCCGCTTGCTGATTGAAACGAGTAATGTGGACCTGGACGCTAGTTACTTCCGCGATCCGGTGGCCATCAAGCCCGGAGCCTACGTCCTGCTGGTGGTCAGCGACACCGGCGTGGGGATGTCCGCCGACACCGTCGCCCACATTTTCGAGCCTTTTTACACCACCAAGGAAAGTGGCAGGGGTACAGGCCTCGGCCTCTCGACGGTTTACGGGATCGTCAAGCAGAGTGGCGGCTACATCTGGGCCAACAGCGAACTTGGAAAAGGATCTACCTTCAAAGTTTATCTGCCGCGCGTTGATGAACAGGCCGAAGCACCCTCGGCAACCAGGACTGCCCAGCCTGCGGACCGCAAAGGCCGTGAGACCATCCTGCTTGTTGAGGACGAACCTGAACTTCGAGAACTCGCCCGCATGGTGCTCACCGGTCGCGGTTACTCCGTCATCGAAGCAGGAAATCCGGATGACGCCGAGCGTCACGCGCAAAACCATGGAAGCAACATTCAACTGCTATTAACAGACGTGGTCATGCCGGGCATTGGCGGTCGTGAGCTTGCCAGGCGCATAACCTCGCGCCATCCCAATATCCGCGTGCTGTATATGTCCGGTTACACGAATAACGTAATCGCCGAAGACGGCATGCTTGAAGCAGGTCTCTCCTTCCTCCAAAAACCCTTCACTCCTCAACACCTGGTGCAAAAAGTTCGCGAGACCCTCGACCGCGGCGTTTCAGCAAAATAAAACGGCGCCGCAAAAAAAACTCTACTGCCTTCCCCCCAACGAAACAGTTTTCCCCGTTGCCGCGGACAATCTGGCGGCATCAAGTATTTCCGTCACAATCACATTCGTCTCCAGCGAAGACTGCCCCGCTGGTTTCAATCCACCTAAAAGCACGGCGCGCAAATAAGTGACGGAGTCTTCTTTCGTTTTCTCCAATGGTTTGGCCTCGGCCGAACTCTCCTCTTTTCCGGGCAGCCGCACTCGTACCGCGTCACGCCCCACCGTGATCGCGTATCCTTTCTGTCCGTACACTTCCATGTCTTTTCGCGAAAACGGCCAGTTCCAGGAAGCTTGTACAATCGCCTGCGCATTTGGATACGTCAGAATGATGGTGGCTTCATCATCCACTCGCGCGTAGACCTCCCGCTTGATGTGCTGCGTCACGGCAGTTACCGTTTCCGGTCTGCGGCCATCCATCAGCCACGTTGCCAGGTCCGCGCCATAGCAGCCGAAGTCAAAGAGCGCGCCCCCTCCATTTAGTTTGGGATCGGTGAGCCAGGCGAGAAATTCCGGCCCGACTCCGATTTCTTTCGGGCCGCTATGCCCGTCATGCACGACAATCTTTCGAATCTCCCCGATCGCTTTTTCGTGCAGCAAATCGTAAGCCGCCTGATTGCTGCGGTACCAGGTCGTTTCGTAATTCACCAAAACCTGAATCTTCCCCGCGCGCGCCGCTTTCTCGATGGCCCGCGCATCTTCAAGGCTGACGGCCAGCGGCTTTTCCATCATCACCTGCACGCGGTATCGAGCGCAGATCTCCACCACGCGGCGATGATCGTAAGTGTTCGTGTACGCCAGTACCGCCTGAGGATGCGTCGTTTTCAGCATCTCCTCGAGATCGGTGTAGAAGAGACCCGGAGCCAATCCGTAGCTCTTGGCATATCGTGCCGCTAGTTCGCGATCCGCTTCGGCAATTCCCACAACCTGCAGATCCGTCCGCTTCTGAAATTGTTCGAAAAACCCGGAGGCATGGCCGTGTACAAGGCCCGCAAGTGCCACGCGAAGCGGCGCTTCTTCTTTCGCCGCGGGGTTCGCCTGTCCGCGGGAATCCGCAGTTCCAAAGAAAAATGAGAAGGCGATGATCAGTGAGAGTCGTGAAGCCATAGAATTCCACCTGATTCTCTCACAACTTCTTTTGGCTTTTAGCTTTGATTGAAGATCGCCGCGCGGAACGTCAAGCCCTGTTCGTCCAGCTATCGTGGCTTCGTCGGAGGGTCAGCGGGCGGCTCGGCCGCGCCCTTTGGTTTCGAGATGGTGGAGAGCGTCTCTACGTTGAATTTCTTATAGTCCGAATAACGCGTCACGGCGTTGAGTTTGAATCCTTTCACCAGCAGAACGCGCACGCCAATATGCGCTTCCATGTACGTCGGCAACCACACTTCGTTGTTCACGTACGCCTGCTCGAAGACGAAGCTTGTTCCCTTCTGCAGATTCGCCAGCAGTCCCCCGGCAATCTTCATATCGCCAACGAAGTACGCTTCCAGCCGCGCTGCGTCGTGTGCCTTCTCGTCGATCCACACGACGCCGGCAAGTTTTTGTACTACCTTTTCTGCGAGTTTGTGGGGCTTGAACTCCGGATTCGGTTCGAAATCGAACACCAGCACATCCTGTCCGCGGAAGCGCTCGCGGCGCGGATTCACAAACTGACACGCGCGCAGGAAAACCTCGATTCCCGGGTCATCTTTCTCGTCTTTCTTGCCTTCTTCCTTGGCCTTTTCCTCTTTGGCTTCCTTCTTGGCCTCGCGCTTCTGAATCTCAGCGATTCGTTTCTGGGTCTTCTCGTTTTCTTTCTTCTGTTCTTCCAAGCCCAGCGGCTTGCCGTCTTTCTTTACCAGCGTCGACACTTCATCGCCATTCAGGTAGAAAAAAGTGTATTCGTTGATTTCGCGTTTTTTTACCCTGCCGTCGCTCTCAAACTCCGTTTCCTCTTCCACTCGCGTTCCGGCGTAGTTCTCCTTCAGCTTATCAATGGCTTTCTGGTTCTCGTCGATCTCCTTGAATAGCGCTTTCAGGTCCGGCAATTTCACCTGCGACTTCATCGGAAAATCGAACACCCGCTCCCCAACCGTTCCATTGATCACCGCGCGCGTCACTTCAATTCCGTACTTGTCGCTTCCCCGGTGCAGCTCAATCTTGTGAGCAAGCTTCACGCCTTCCACAATGCGGTAGTCGTCGTACAGGATTTCTTCCTCTACCCCTCCGACTGTCGCCGCTTCTTTTACGATCAGGTGCGTTTCGGGATCGAAAAATACCTGCCGCTTGATGCCTGTTGCCGTCGTGATTTCCAGTTGCAGCGCATCCTTCCCTCGCACCTGCGCGTGCCCCGCCAACGCCACCGCCAGTTTGTTTTTCTTCAGATTGAGCAGCCGCGAGTTGTAATACTGCGCGGCCGCTTCCAGTTGCATCCCCTCGGATCCCACCAGCGTGCCAATGCCGTCGGTAGCGTTCTGGTGCCAGGCGGACTTGCCGTTATACGCCTCAATCTGATTTCGCTCTCCCACCAGTAATTCGGAGTAGTAGCGGTTCGGCTGCTTGATGTCGAACGTGTATGTCCCCGTCTTCCCGTCGTCCGTCGCGAACGTCCCTTCCAGCGTCAAAGTCTGGATCTTTCCGAGCGCTTTGCCTCCACCGGCCGCCTTCACGTACTGCTCCACGATCTTTGCCGGCTCTTGTGCCTGGGCGGCGCAAGCGCCGCACGCCAAAACCACGGCAATGAACGCTTTAGATAGAGGTATGCGCATAGTGTTCCAATTGTATAGACGTAATCCGGCGCAGAATATTACTAGGAAAGTTCGGTAGTGGGTCAGTTTGAAATCGCGGTGAAACCGGGGCTCTTTCCCAGGAGGCGGAATGCATAACGAAGATCCTGCAGCAGCGTGGCCATGATTCTCCTGAACGGGCGGAAGTTTAGTCTATCTGACGGACGTAGTGCCCGAACGTTTCTCCCAAGCAACGCCCGGCGATTGTCGGTGGTGGGTCAGTTTTCGATTACCGCGTTTATCAAGCATGTGAAGCCCGTTTTTAACCGGCAGGGATGCTTTGTCGTTTGCTTAACGTCCAGGCTGCTTCTAGCAGGAGCGCTGCTTTCGTGTCCGATGGTGAAAGGCTCTGAAGGAAACTGATCGTCGCGTTTGGCTCGTTCAGAATGCCGATGTGGACCAGCGATGGCACACCGTCGACAAAGTGTAAGGTGCCAGTGTTTTGCTGTTCCAGAATGACGAGGTTAGCCGCCACAAACCCGCGCTGTAGCAGTTCGTGCAATTCATTCTTCTTGTCTTGCGCAGCGGCGACAGAGACCTGGGCAGAAATCAAGTTCAGCCGCAGCTCATCATCAATAGGCTTATTTCTGCGTTGGACTTCCACAACCAACTCCGCCGCTCGCTCCGGATGATCGCTCGCAATGGTACGCGCGACCTCGAGCATGGTGCTCGCACGCCGGTCGTCGTCCGGCATCTGTTCGGCTTTGGCGATGGCTACGTCGGGGTTGATATGTGAGAAGGTGAGCACATCCGCGGTCCTTTCGCGAGAGGGGTCCGGGAGGCGAACATTCTTCGGTTCCATCCCAAAGTAGCCCATGCTTTGCCTGCCATCCTTGGCGTATTCCAGAGCCGGGTTCAGTTCCGGCCGTGTGGATTTCACCTGTTCAGCGAGTTCGGGATCAAGGCGGTTAATCAAAGCGCCGAAATGCAATATGGCTGCATCGATCGCGTTATTCACCGTCGCGCTGTTGCCGTCGTTCGTCCGCACTTCTGCGTGAAAGTGGTACTTGTTGGCGTCTGTCTCGAGCAAATCCCTTACTACCCTGTGTAAAGCAGGCCGGAGTGATTCGGCTGGCAGGTAGGCAGAAAACACCTGGAGCATATTTCCAAATTCGCAGTCATCGAAATATGCATGACTACTCTGGCTATATCGTCCAAATGCCCGCTCGAAGACGGACTGTATTCCTTCAAGCTCATGCGTCCGGTCATTAGGCCAGTCCTTGGAGACCGCCCGCATTGCGGCAAACCCCAGCGCCTCATAAGGATAGTGTCCCTCGCTGCCCAGGAGCGCTGCCTCCTCCTCAAGAGATGGCATCACTCTCATACCATCGCGCCCAGCCAATACGTTGAATGTCCGCTGCACCAGCTGCATCTTTGGCGGCGAAATTGTCGTGTATGTCTCCGGCTCCTCCAAGCTCATGCTGTGAAGCAAAACCAGCGCGCGGTCGGGATCTAATCTTGTCAGAATGCTCAGAGCGGATTCTTGCGCGGCCGAGCGTTGGTCTTTATTTGCTTGCAGGGACAATGTGAACAGCTCATTGGCCCACGCCCGGCCCAGGTCGACACGCATTTGAGAAGCTAGTTGAGCTTGCTGAGTCAGCAAATAAAACCGCGCTCTCACTGGCAACTGCTGATTAATGTCATGACTCTGCTGTAAGAGACTCATCAACTGGGCGTCGTCACCACCAGTAGAAGTGTGTGCTCCAGCTTCGGGCGACTGGGTTTTACTTTCTTGGACTTCCAAGAGGCTTGTGATGAGCACGAATGAAACAAGGACGGTGCAAAATGGTCGCCGCATACAGACCTCCGACCGCCGGTCCGGATGATTGAGCTTTGATTATACTTCCTCTCGCTCTTTGCAAATGCCTGATTAGTCGTTTATCAGGACCTGCTCAAGTATCGGTGGGGCGCAGAGGGTCCGAATACTTTAGTAATCCGCAGTGAACACAGCTCTTCGTAAACCAGGCCCAGTTCCCGTTATTGATGAAGGGCTTGCCGCAGCGGGGACAAGGCCATGAGGTAAAAAGATGGTTGAGAGCGCCCGAGCTGAGGAACCAAAGGACAAGGGTAATGCCGAAGACTGTGTTCCCAGAGTCTGGTCCAGAAATGCGCCTAGCAATCATGGAGGACACCGCAGGCACAGGCAAATAACCAAGCACGGAGATAAACCAAGCCCATTTTAACGTCTTATAGCGATGCCATTCATCAGCGCGAGAACCCAGCATGCTCGCCTTTTATCGCAGATTTTCCATCAATTCCTGGTAAGTCGTCTCATCGGAAACCGACCACCAACCGATCGGCAAGCGGGCTAATTCGCCGGTTTCGGCCTCTTGGAGTACTTTTCGTAAAGGCGGAGATGCCGGTTGTCCATGGACGTGAGCTGGCCCTTGATAAAAAGGTACTTCACGTCGGTTGTGAGTTCGAGCGGATCGCCGTTGGTAACAATAATGTTGGCGATTTTGCCTTGCTGGAGAGTGCCGATACGATCCGCCAGGCCAAAAATCTGAGCCGGATTCACGGTCACAGCCTTGAGCGCTTCGTCATGCGGCAGGCCATAGGCGACAGCGTTGGCAGCATTCTGTCCGAGCCGCCGTGCGAACGAATTGTCGAAGCTGGCAAGAGCGAACTTTATCCCTGCAGCCGCAAGCTCCGCCGGTTGTGTAAGCAGTCGGTCGTAGGGATCGTCATCATCGAGCGGGCCGGTCAGCATCGGCCTGAGGATTACCGGAATATCCTTCGAACGGAGCAGGTCCTTGGCCTTGTAGGCTTCCGCGCCGCCGGCCAGGATCATTTTCAACTTCTGTTTGTCGCAATACTCGACCGCATTGCGGATTTCGCGGGCGCGATCGGCAAAAATGAGCAGCGGCAGTTCGCCACGAACGACTGGCACCAGCGCTTCGAGTTTCAAGTCGCGATCGTACTTGGCCGCGGCGCCCTTCTCCATCGCCTGCGCGTAATGGCGCGCGCGGTCCAGCCAGTCGGTGAGCTCGTTCACCTGTTTGTCGTATTCCTGCTTGGCGTCCGTGTAGGGCTTTTCCTTGCGAGTGAAAGTACTGAAATCGAAACTCTGCGTCTCGATCTCCGGCCAATTGAGTACCATCGCCGCGCTTTTCTTGATCAGCATCTCCTCGATGGCCCAACCCGCAAGATGAATAGCGGACGCCTGTCCTCCAAGAACACCCTGCGAGCCGAAAGAATCCAGTCCGCCGCTCGCCGGAACGGCCAGGACTTCGGTGATGCCCGCGGCGCGCGTCACGGGAATGTGTTCGCTTGAAGGAAAAACTGCTGTGGCGGCCACCACATCGGGGTTGTAGCTTCCGGTCTCGGCGGAATCGACCGTCGCGCTGACCGCGCCGATTTCCCGCATCCCCATCTGCGTGATCGAGTCGAACAGCCCCGGATAAACCTGCAGCCCCTTGGCGTCAATCACCTGAGCACCCGCGGGAACGTCCAC
>Ga0210404_10000665_pt1 | contig 16511 bp, 14 predicted proteins | sample IncBWH28MmetaG_FD_155455 | JGI IMG/M metagenome (GOLD analysis project Ga0210404, IMG submission 155455) | Forest soil microbial communities from Barre Woods Harvard Forest LTER site, Petersham, Massachusetts, United States - Inc-BW-H-28-M | ecosystem: Environmental > Terrestrial > Soil >... | reverse complement strand
CCGAGGGAGGGTCCGGGAGCGGAGCTGGTGGAGCAGAATCCGGGCCAACTTGCAGTTGCTGTGGGCTTGGCTTTGAGGAGCTTTGAATCCCTATGATCAGAATCAATCTGCTCGAAAATTCCAAAGGGAAAAACAAGCGCGCCGGTGGCAGTGCGGGACCGACCATGCCCGCGATGGACATGGGCGATATGGGTTCGCCCAAGCTGAAGGTGCTGGTGGTGCTGTTGGTGGCCGGGGTGTTGAATTTCGGCTACTGGTACCGGCTGGACCGGCAGGGCAAGTCGATCGCGGCGCAGATGCAGGCTGCCGAGCAGAAAAACCGCGAACTGAGCGACGTAAAGGCGCGCTACCTGGAACGGCAGACCCAGGCCAACAACTACAAGCGGCGGGTGGACGTGATCGATTCGCTGCGCGCTGCCCAGGCGGGGCCGGTCAACCTGCTGGCCATGCTGGGGGAGACCGTGAACGGAACGGAAGCGGTGTGGCTGAGCAAGATGGATGACTCGGGTCCGACGGTCAGCCTGGAAGGCACGGCGCTGAGCACGGACGCGGTGGCCAACCTGATCGCGAACCTGCAGAAAACGGGCTTCTTCAAGAATGTTGAGATCAAGGAAACCTACCAGGACGACCAGATCAAGGACATGCAGGCGTTTCAGTTCACGCTGACCTGCGAGAAGGGAAAGTCGTAGAGGCGGACCTTATGGCGATGAATTTCAACGAACTGTCGGGCCTGAAACAGTGGGGAGCGGTGATCGTTGGAGGAGCGCTGGTAACAGCGGCGCTGTACTTCACGGTGTTCAAGACCCAGAGCGATAAAAATGCGACGGCGCAGCACGCGGTGCAGGACAAGGTTCGGGAGAACAACGAACTGGAGTCCTACCGTCCCAAGCTGAAAGACATGGAGCGGCAGCTGGCCAACTTGAAACAACAACTGGAGATCGAACGGCGCATCGTTCCGGACGAGAAGCAGGTGGACACCTTCATGGAGACGATGGACGGCGAGGCGCAGAAGGCGGGCGTGGAACTGCGGCGCTACAGCGCCAAGCCGGTGAGTGCGAAGGAGTACTACACGGAGCTGCCGTTCGACCTGGAATTGGACGGTCCGTATTACTCCATGCTGAATTTCTTTGACCGGGTGGGCAAGCTGGAGCGGATTGTGAACATCAGCGGTCTGTTGGTCGCCAACACGAAAAATCCCGCGGCGGCGAAGGCGAAACATGCCTACCAATATGCGCCGAACGAGAGTGTCGTAGCGACATTTACGGCAACGACGTTCTTCAGTCACGACTTAGAGCCAGCTGGGGCGGGTCCCGGAGCAAAGCCCGCAACAGCCGCAGGCGTGGGCAAATAGGAATCGCTTATGAAGCTGACGACAGGCATTCTGGCAGTGGTCATGATAACGGGGGCGGCCTGGGCGCAAAACCCGGACGCCATCGACAACGCGCGCAGCATCGCGAAATCGCTGCAGCAGATAAAGACTAACGAGACCAACGCGGCGCTGGGGACACCCGGAGCAGCGGCGGAACCAGCCAAGCCGGTACCGGGCGCTCCGGCGCCTGCAGTGAAACCGGCGGTGATTCCGGGCGCGAAACCAGCAGCAGCAGCGGCTCCGGCCAAGGCGGCAGCAAAGCCGGCCAAGGCTCCGACGTCGAGCCAGAACAACATGCTGGACCGAGTAAATGTCGTCCGCAATGGGGATGATGTTCAGATCGAGATCAGCTCTCGCGAAGCAGTGACGCCGAGGGTGAGCAAATTGAGTTCGCCGGCGCGCCTGGTGGTGGAATTGCCGGCCACGGTTATGGCGACCCCGCAGAGCAAGATTCCGGTCGGTAGCGCCGGGGTCAAGGGGGTGCGCATCGGTATGGACGGCAAAACGCCTCCGACGACAAGTGTAGTCGTGGATCTGGAGCAGGCCTGCGGCTATGAGTTGACGCAGGGCACGGGCAACAAGTTCATCCTGACGCTGCATTCGGGGGCAGTGGCGAAGAGCACTCCGGCGCAAGTTCCGGCGAAGACTTCTGCGCCTGCACCCAAGCCGCAGACAGCGGCGGCCAAGCCGGTTGTGACGCCTCCGGCGGCAACTCCGGCGGCGAAGAGCAATCCAGCTCCGGCGGTTGCGGCTGCGCAACCACACGATGCATTCATGCCCAAGAAACCGGCGGCATCAGCTCCGGTAGCAGCGGCCAAGGTGGCGGCTGCCAAACCCGCGGCGAAGTCAGCGGTTCCTGCAACTACCAAGATTACGGCGGCCAGTGAAAAGCCGAGTAGTGCGAGCAAGACTGCGGAAGCTCCCAAGCCGCCGAAGCCGGAGGAGAAGAAGTGGGCGATGAACGGAAAGCGTGACCCCTTCTTCAGTCCGGTGGTGCAGCAGCCCTCCGGCTCCGGTTGCTCGACAGGGAAGAAATGTCTGGAGATCGGGCAGATCAATCTGCGGGGCGTGGTGAAGGCGGAAAGCGGCTTTATCGCGGTGGTGACCAACAGCCTGAACAAGGCTTATTTCCTGCACGAAAACGATCCCGTGTTCAACGGCTACGTGGTGAGAATCACGGGAGACTCGGTTGTGTTCCAGGAGACAGTGCAGGACAAACTGGGCAAACCGCTCACGCGGGAAGTGGTTAAGCGGATCTTTACGCCGGCCGTGTAGCGGTTGGCGGGGGGCGCAGCCGGGTAAGCCGGAGCGCCGGCAAATCGAGTTCAAAAGAAGGACACGCGGGCCAGGCCCGCGGGTTGGGGAGAAGCGAAATGCGAAAGCAATTGCTGAGTGTAATCCTACCGTTGCTGGTCCTGGGGCTGATGGCTTCGGCCGCCGAGACGCCGGCGTCAAAACCGGCGAGCCAGCGCAACGAACTGCAGCGAGTGAATGTGGTTCGCGGCGCGGATGAAATCCGGGTCGAGATCAGCGCTCGTGGCGCTATGACGCCAAAGCTGAGCGCTGAAGACTCGCCTGCGCGACTTGTGGTGGACCTGCCCGGGACGTTCATGGCGACGGGGCAGAGCCACATCACGGTGGGCAGCGCCGGAGTAAAAGGCGTCCGCATCGGCATGGACGGCCAGAATCCTCCAACCACGCGCGTGGTAGTCGATCTGGAGCATGCTTGCCGTTATGAATTGAGCCCTTCGGCGGATGGGAAGCTGGTGCTGACGCTGTACCCGCAGCAGGCGGCAGTGGCGGCGAATGCAAGCGTTCCTAAGACTGTGGCGGCCAGCTCGCCGGCGCCTGCCAGCAAGATTACGTCTCCGTTCGCAGCGCGAGTTGTCGAAGCGAAGACGGAAGTGACAGCGAAAGTGCAGCCAGTTGGCGACGCCCCGGTTACGGCGAAGTCAAGTGATTTTGTGTTCGTTGAGCCTACTTACGAAGCCAAGAAGACTGTTGCGAACCCGGCGGCAGAGCCGGCCGTTCGCTCGCAGGAAGCGGCTGCGAAGTTTTCCGACAAGACGGCGGCAGAACTGCTGCCGGTCAGCATGAATGCGGCGCAGTCGTCGTCGCAGAGCACTTCTTCGAGCACTGGCAGCACCGGCATTCAGCCGGCAGTAAACCTTGCGGCGGAGCAGAAGGCGCAGGCTGGACAGCAGCCGGCTTCGGTCGGCCCCAAGTACACCGGCGAGCCGATTTCAGTGAATCTGAAGGATGTGGATCTGAAGGACTTCTTCCGGTTAATCCATGAAATCAGCGGCCTGAACGTGGTGCTCGATCCCCAGGTGCACGGCAGTCTGACCGTGGTGCTGGACGATGTGCCGTGGGACCAGGCTCTGGACATTGTACTCAAGAACAACGACCTAGCGCGGGAACTGGAAGGCAACGTTCTGCGCATCGCCACCGTGGACACGCTGAAGAAAGAAGCGGATGGACGGCGGGCCCAGGTGGAAGCGGAAGCGCTGGCGGTGGAGAAAGTCTCGGTCACGCGTTTCCTGAGCTACGCCCACGCCAAGGACGTGATGCTGACGGTGAAGAAGTTCCTCTCGGCGCGTGGCGACGTTGTGGCGGATGAGCGCACCAACGCGGTTATCGTCAACGACATTCCGAAAGTGCTTCCCGTGATCGATCGCCTGCTGACGCAGCTTGACCGCAAGACGCAGGAGGTCGAGATCGAGGCGCGTGTGGTGGCGGCAACACGGCAGTTCGCGCGCGACATTGGCACGCAACTCGGCTTTGGCTGGGGCGATGGCCACAGCGCAATCGGTGGCGCCTCCTCGGTGGGAAGCTCCCCGAACACGGTCAGCGGTTTGACTCCGGGCTACATCACGGTGCCGGGTGGCACGTCGACGGGATCATCGATTCCGTTGTTCTCGAACCTGGGCTCGACCTCACCCAGCAGCGGCTTGACCTTCTTGAACGCCAGCAACACGGTGCGCATCGATGCGGTTCTCACGATGGCCGAGTCGCGCGGCTTGTTGAAGGTTCTGTCGCGTCCGCGGGTGGTGACCCAGAACAATATCCAGGCCCTAGTGAAGCAGGGCGTGCGGGTGCCGATCGTGACGCAGGCGCAGTTGGGCGGTCCTCCGACCGTAACCTACGTCGATGCGTTCCTGCGGTTGACGGTGACTCCGCAGATCACTTCGGAGAACACAATTTTCCTGAACGTGGACGTGGAGAACACGACGCCGAACTTCGGACAGGAAGTGCAGGGCAACCCGGAGTTGATCACACAGCAGGCGACGACGCAGGTGCTGGTGACCGATGGCGGCACGGTGGTGATCGGCGGCGTCATCCAGACGCAGAACTCGATCAACATTTCGCAGGTGCCGTTGCTGGGCAACATCCCGATTCTGGGCAACCTGTTCAAGCACGTTCAAGTTCAGACTTCCAACCAGGAGCTGATCTTCTTCATTACGCCGCGAATCATTCAGACGTAATCGCGTCAGAGTTAGCAGCGCAGTTGAAGATTTAGAAACCGTCGGTGCCTGAAGAACCTGTCAGGGCCGGCGGTTTTGCGTTTTGGGGCAGGTCTCGGCAGTGGCCAGTGGTCAGTGATCAGTGGCCAGTTCACCCCAAAGCGATTTTCTTTACCGCGGGCACTGGCGCTGAACTTCCCGCCCTGTGCCTGCTAAACTCGCGAGGATGAACTTTCCTGCACGCCAGAAGAAATTACGGGAGCGACTCGCTTCCGCTGGGCTGGATGCTTTGCTGATCAGCCATCTTCCTAACATCCGATATCTCTGCGGTTTTACCGGGAGCGCGGGTCTGCTGCTCGTCGCCGAGGCGGGGAGCGTCTTCTTCACGGATGTTCGCTACGACACGCAGGGGCGCGAGGAAGTGAAGGGCGCGAAAGTGGTCATTGCGCGCAAGGCGGTGTTGAACGCGCTCGGGGAGTGGATTGGAGCCCGCCGCCAGAAGTCGAGATCGAAGGGATGGACGATTGGGATTGAGGCGGAACATCTGACCGTGGCAGAGAGAAAACGGCTGGCGGGTCTGCTGCCCTCCGGCGTGCGGTTGCGGAATGCGCCTGCGCTGGTGGAGCAGGCGCGCATGGTGAAGGAAGAGGAAGAACTGGGGCTCATCCGGGCGGCAGTGCGGTTGGGGGCAACTCTGTTCGACCGGGCGCTCGAAGTCTTACGGCCGGGGGTCAAAGAGGCTGAGGTGGCGGCCGAGATGGAGTACGCGGCGCGCCGGGCGGGAGCGGAGGAGATGTCGTTTCCTACCATCATCGCTTCCGGAGCGCGGTCGGCGTTGCCTCATGGTAGAGCGACGGGGCAAACCATCACCCCGGGGGGATTCGTGGTCTGTGATTTCGGTGTTATACTCGCAGGTTATTGCTCGGACCAGACCCGTACTGTATGGGTGGGCGCAGCTTCGGTCGAGGCACGCGAGGCGTATGAAGCTGTGAGGGAGGCACAGGAAGCCGCGATTGCGGCTGTGCGCCCGGACGTTAGCGGCGGAGAAGTGGATGCGGCGGCCCGCAAGGTGTTGCGCAAGGCGGGGTTAGGGCGGTATTTTACGCATTCGACCGGACATGGCGTAGGTCTGGAAATCCACGAAGCACCCAGGGTTGCGGCCGGACAGAAGGAAGTGCTGAAGCCGGGCATGGTCATCACGATTGAGCCGGGAGTATACTTCCCCGGCAAATGGGGCGTGAGGATCGAGGACATGGTGGCCGTCAGGGAAGGCGGCTGTGAAGTGCTGACTCCGACCAGCAAGGATTTTCTGGCAGTTTAAAGAAAGGTCTTAGGTGCCAGGTCTTGGGTCTTAGGCTCTCGATCTTTATCTCTTAATTGGCCCAGATGAGAGGCCTGCTGCCTAAATCCTAAGACCTGACACCTAAGACCTGAAGCAAGCGGTCCCACCGTACACGAATGAATCAAAAAGAGCTGAAGGAACTCATTGAGTTCTTAATCGAAAAAGACATTGCCGAGTTCGAGTTGGAGCGCGGCGACGTCAAGGTGAAGATCAAGCGGGCTGGCGAGCACACCGTGGTGTATGCCCACGGGGAATTGCCCAGGCCTGCGGCCGGACCGGTTGCGGAGCTGAGGCAGACTCCAGGGGCAGCTTCGCCTACGCCGGCGCCGGCGCCGGTCGAACTGGAAGAAAACCTGCACATCGTGAAGTCTCCAATCGTGGGGACGTTCTATGAGGCACCATCGCCGGGCGCGCCTCCGTTCGTCAAAGTTGGGGATATGGTGGAAATCGGGCAGGTGCTGTGCATCGTCGAGGCGATGAAACTGCTGAATGAGATTGAGTCGGACGTGGCCGGCGAAATCGTAAAGAAGCTGGGGAGCAACGGCCAGCCGATTGAGTACGGGCAGGAGTTGTTTGCGATCCGGGCGAAGAAGTGAAGGAGATTGAGTAATGTTGTAATTGGGTAATTTGGTAATTGTTGTAATTGAATAAACCTTCGGGATTTTAAATTACCAAATTACCAAATTACCAAATTACAAAATGCCCCCCTGCGTCCCCACATTTGATCCGAAATGTTCAAGAAGATCCTGATTGCGAATCGCGGGGAGATTGCGCTGCGCGTAATTTGTGCGTGCAAAGAGCTGGGCATCCGCACGGTTGCAATTTACAGCGAGGCCGACCGGCATTCCCTGCCGGTGCGCTTCGCGGACGAAGCCATCTGCATTGGGCCGCCACAACTGGCGTTGAGCTACCTGAACATCCCGGCGGTGATCAGCGCGGCGGAGATCGCCAACGTCGATGCGATCCATCCCGGATATGGGTTGCTGGCGGAGAATGCCAACTTCGCCGAGGTGTGCGACACCAGCGGGATCAAGTTCATTGGGCCGCGGCCGGAAGTGATGCGGCTGATGGGGGAGAAAGAAAAAGCACGCGCGGCCATGAAAGGGGCGGGCGTGCCGATTCTGCCGGGCTCGGATGGCATTATTGCCTCCGAAGGCGAGGCCGTGGAGTGGGCGCGGCAGGTGGGCTTTCCGGTCATTGTGAAGGCGTCGGCGGGTGGCGGCGGACGCGGCATGCGTATTGTGCGCAGCGAAGAGGAGTTGCCAGGATTATTCAAGGCGGCGCAGTCGGAGGCGGCGGGCGCGTTCGGCAATGGCGACCTATATATGGAGAAGTATGTCGAGCATCCGCGGCACATCGAGTTTCAGGTGCTGGCGGACGAGCATGGCAATGTCGTGAGTTTGGGGGAGCGCGAATGTTCCATTCAGCGGCGGCACCAGAAGTTGCTGGAAGAGTCGCCCTCGACGCAGGTCACTCCGGAGTTGCGCGATCAGATTGGCGCGGTCTTGTGCAAGTCGCTGACGGAGATCGGCTACACAAATGCGGGAACAATCGAGTTCCTGATGGACCAGGAGCGGCGGTTGCACTTCATTGAGATGAATACCCGCATTCAGGTGGAGCATCCGGTAACCGAGATGGTCACCGATGTTGATCTGGTGAAGAGCCAGATCATGATTGCCGCCGGCGCTCCCATGTCTGAGGTGCTGCACGGGCCGATTGTGCATCGCGGACATGCGATTGAGTGCCGGATCAATGCGGAGCATCCCGAGAAGTTCACGCCGTCGGCGGGGAAGATTACGTCGTTTCATCCGCCTGGAGGAACGGGCGTGCGCGTAGATACGGCGGCGTACGCGGAGGGAGTGATTCCTCCTTATTACGATTCGCTGATCGCCAAGCTGATTGTCCGCGGCAAAGACCGGGACGAGGCTATCTCGCGCATGACACGGGCGCTGGAGATGTTTATCGTCGAAGGTGTGTACACGACGATTCCACTGCATAGGAAGATTCTGGCGGATCCGGACTTTCGCGCGGGGAATTTTGATACTGGGTTCATCGAGCGATTCCTGGCGAAGAATGGCAAGACGTAGCGGCGGACGCGTTCGTCCGCCCATGATCTTCAATGGCGGAGGCCAGCCGTTCACCGTAAGGAAGTTGACGTTAGGGCCACCACGTTAGGATCGGGCATCTGCTAACGAAACCTTCCCTAGCGCATCTCACCATGTGGGAAGGACGAATCGAATGAAAGCTAAGGCGGCCCTCACCCTGATCGTTGGATACGCTATCCTCGCACTCCCACTTCTTGCCCAGAGCACGGAGAATCCCGCGAACCTGCCGCAGCACGATGGCTCTCACGACTTCGACTTCCTTATCGGCGACTGGAAGGCTCACGTACGCCGCCTTCCGGACCGGCTGAACAACTCAAACGTCTGGGTCGAGTACGATGGCATTTCGAATCACCATAAACTCCTCGACAGCAACGCGAACTTTGAACAGTTCGAGGTGACCAGCACCGACAAGAAGCTGCGCATCAAGGCGCAGACGCTTCGCCTCTACAACCCGGCGACGCGCCAGTGGAGCATCTACCTGGTGGACCTGGATAACGGCACGCTCGACACGCCTCCTGTGGTGGGCGGGTTCAGCGGCAAGCGCGGGGAGTTTTTTCATCAGGAGACTCTGAAGGGCCGCACGATCCTGGTACGCTACGTCTGGCATGACCTCTCTCCGAACTCAGCACGCATGGAGCAGTCCTATTCGCCCGATGGCGGCAAGACCTGGGAAGTGAACTGGATTTGTGAGCTGTCGCGATAGTACAGTCAACGGCGCATGGCACTTCCCCGCCTTTATGCCATTCTTGATGCTGGTTTCTTTGCTGACGTCGGCCGCCTCTTCGCCACGGCTGAGGAACTCATTTCCGCTGGTGTCACGCTGATTCAATACCGCAATAAATCCGGCAATGCCCGCGCGATACTGGAGCAGTCGCGGGAACTGAAACGACGGCTAGGCGGGAACGTCAAACTCATCATGAACGATCGGGCGGATCTGTGCGTGGTCGCGGAGTTCGACGGTGTGCACGTGGGGCAAGACGATCTCTCGCCGGAATCGGTTCGAGGGATCATTGGACCCAGCGGCTGGCTTGGGGTTTCGACGCATAGTCCAGAGCAGGTGCAGGAAGCTGATCGTACTTCGGCGGACTATCTTGCCATTGGACCCGTGTTTTCGACGTCCAGCAAAGACCGGCCCGATCCGGTTGTGGGCCTCGAAGGAGTCCGCCGGGCGCGGCAATTGACCCGAAAGCCTCTGGTGGCCATCGGGGGGATCACGCGGGGGAATGCAGCGTCCGTGATTGAGGCTGGGGCCGATTCCGTGGCGGTGATATCTGATCTGTTACGGGAGCCCCGTAAATCAGCAGAGGAATTTTTCCGCGTCTTGAGGTAAAGTCATCTCACCTTCGGGTAGGGAGGGATCCTGAGTACACCGACGACGCAGCCGGTCGCAGGCAGCGACTGGGAAATTCACAGCCATCAAGACAACGAGTTGGTCAAAGGCCTGGGGTTGACCAGCGCCACCATGCTGGTCATGGGGTCGATGATCGGCTCGGGCATCTTTATTGTTTCGGCGGAGATTGCCCGCGAGGTGGATTCGCCGGCGCTGCTGATTGGCGCGTGGGCGGTGGCGGGGTTTATGACGATTGTCGCCGCTCTCAGTTATGGCGAGTTGGCGGCCATGATGCCGCGGGCGGGCGGGCAGTACGTTTATCTGCGTGAAGCGCTCGGACCGCTGTGGGGATTTCTGTATGGGTGGACGCTTTTTCTGGTGATTCAGACCGGGACGATTGCAGCGGTGGGCGTGGCCTTCGGCAAGTTTCTCGGAGTCTTCTTTCCTGCGGTTTCTTCCTCCAACTGGATTCTGCACCTCTGGAAGGTTCCACCGATTCGTCTGGGGCCGATGGTTCTGGGCAACATGGACGTGGGCATCAATACGCAGAATCTGGTCGCCATCCTTCTCGTGGTCTTTCTCTCGGTGGTGAACATCTTCGGATTGAAAACCGGAGCGCTTATCCAGAATGTGTTTACCGCGGCCAAAGTCTCGGCGCTGCTGGGGCTGGCCCTGTTTGGCTTGGCGCTGGGGCGAAATGCGCAAGCGCTGGCAATGAACTTCGGCGGGCATTTCTGGCGCAATGCGGGACTGGGCGCGCAGCACGCCGTGCAAGTGGGAGTGGGCGGTCCGGTTGTGATGGTGGGCACGCTGACGATTCTGGCGGTGGCGCAGGTGGGTTCGCTGTTTTCCGCCGATGCGTGGAACAATGTGACGTTCACAGCGGGCGAGGTCAAGAATCCCAGCCGCAACCTGCCGCTGTCGCTGGCGCTGGGTACGGGCGTGGTGATTGCGCTCTATATTGCGTGCAATTTTGTTTACCTGTCTGTGCTGCCGCTCGATGGCGTTGCCAGCGGCGCGACCATTCTTCAGCGAGGCATCAAGTTTGCCTCCGAAGAACGCGTGGGAACAGCAGTTATGACGCAAATGCTTGGGCCTGTGGGTGGCCTCTTGATGGCGGCGGCCATTATGATTTCTGGCTTCGGCTGCAATAACGGACTGATTCTCTCCGGCGCGCGCGTCTACTACGCCATGGCAAAGGACGGGCTGTTCTTCCGCAGCGTTGCCAAACTGCATCCTACTTATAAGATCCCGGCGGTTTCGCTGATGGTGCAGATGGTTTGGACTTGCGTGCTCTGCATCTCGGGCAGTTATGGGCAGCTGCTGGACTACATTATTTTCGCCGTGCTGGTCTTTTATATTTTGACGATTGTGGGATTGTTTGTGCTGCGGCGGACGCGTCCGGATGCTCCGCGCCCCTACCGCGCGGTGGGTTATCCGGTGTTGCCTGCGATTTATATTGTGATGGCTTTATTTATCGATGTCGTACTATTGCGCTACAAACCGCAATACACGTGGCCGGGGCTGATTGTGGTGCTGCTGGGCATCCCGGTTTATTACGCGTGGTCGAGGAGGTCGCGACGTGCCAACACAAGTGAGTCCGCCTAAGAGCCAAGGAGAAAGCAAACGAATGGCAAATCTGCTGGCAACCAAGCCGCTGAACCTGCTGATGGAAGAAGCGCGCGAGACGGGCGAACACAGCCTCAAGCGCACGCTGGGAGTGTTCCAACTGACCGCCCTCGGTGTGGGCGCCATCATCGGGGCGGGCATCTTTGTGATGGTGGGGCTGGGCGCTCAGTATGCCGGTCCGGGACTGACGTTGTCGTTCGTTCTTTCCGGCTTGGGATGCGCGTTTGCAGGGCTGTGCTATGCCGAGTTCGCGGCCATGATTCCGCTGGCCGGCAGCGCCTACACCTACGCCTATGCCACGCTGGGCGAGTTGCTGGCCTGGATTATCGGTTGGGACCTCACGCTCGAATACGCCATGGGCGCCAGCACGGTGTCTTCGGGCTGGTCGAACCACTTCATTGAACTGCTGAATATCTTCCACATCAAGATGCCGCTGTGGCTGGCCTACGATCACTGGACGGCGCTGAAGACGGCAGAGAAAGTTATTGCGCGGCAGATGGCGGTGGCGGCGGACTCCTCCCTTGTGCCGGGCACGCAAACGTTTCTGGATAGAGTCATGGCGATTACGAGCGCGCAATCTCCGGAATTGCTACAGCGGGCGCACAACCTGCTGGGCGCGCCACACATGTTTGGAATGGAAATCGGTTTTAACCTTCCAGCGTTCATCATCGCACTGATCATCACGGCGATCCTCGTCGTCGGAATCAAGGAGAGCGCGCGGTTTAACACCGGGATCGTCGTCATCAAGGTTTCGGTCGTACTTTTTGTGATTGCGCTGGGCTCGCGCTACATCAACAGCGGAAACTGGGGGACGGACTGGCACTCGTTTGCGCCCAATGGCTTCGCGGGAATCGGGGCGGGCGCGGCCTATATATTCTTTGCCTACATCGGGTTTGATGCGGTCTCAACTACGGCGCAGGAGGCGAAGAATCCGCAACGCGACCTGCCCATCGGCATGATTGCATCTCTGGCGATTTGTACTGTCCTGTACATTGCCGTGGCGGCTGTGCTGACCGGGATGGTGCATTGGCAGCAGATCAACATTGAGGCGCCGGTGGCCGTCGCGTTTTTGGATCGGGGTTTGACCACCGCGTCACACATCATTACTTTAGGTGCTCTGGCCGGACTGACGAGCGTGATGCTGGTGATGCTGCTTGGCCAGACGCGCGTGCTTTACTCGATGGCCAATGACGGCCTGTTGCCCAAGAAATTCTTTGCTGCGGTTCATCCCAAGTTCCGCACTCCCTGGAAGAACACGATCCTGGTGGGGCTACTGGCGGCGATCGTGGGCAGCGTGACGCCGATCGACGATATCGGAAAGATGGTAAACATTGGCACGCTCCTGGCTTTTGTTATCGTATCGATTGCGGTGATGGTTTTGCGGCGCACGAATCCGGGCCAGCCGCGGCCGTTCCGAACGCCGTGGGTGCCGCTGGTTCCAATCCTGGGCGTGATCTCGAACGGTTACATGATGTACAAGCTGGGCTGGGTCAACTGGGCGCGGCTGATTATCTGGCTGGCGATTGGGTTGGTGGTGTACTTCACTTATAGCGTGAAGCACAGCCGGGTGCAGGCGCTGAAAAACAGTGGCCAGTGATCAGTGGTCAGCGGCCAGTAAAGTCAAAGGCCCTCCGCACCGCGCGGAGGGCCTTTCTGTTTTAAGATCGGTAGAAAGTGGTCAGTGGCCAGTGGTAGCCAGTGCTCAGTGACCAGTAAAAGCCCTGAGTCACGCTTGTGTTTTACTGAACACTGGCCACTGAACACTGGCCACTGATCTTATGAAAATCGTTTCTACCGAAGAGATGCGGGCCATTGACCGCGCTACCAGCGAGCGCTTTGGCGTGCCATCGCTCACGCTGATGGAGAATGCTGGCTCGGCCGTAGCGGAGTTTGTTCTGTCGCACTATCCTGCCGCCGAACGCATCATCGTTTTCTGCGGTAAAGGAAACAATGGTGGCGACGGTTTTGTGGCGTCGCGGCGGTTGCATGAGCAGGGAAAGAACGTTCAGACGATTTTGCTCGCCGATCCCGACGATCTGGGAGTCGATGCGACTCTCATGTTCGATAAGTTGCCGGGCGCAGCCAGCATCGTATTTTCGAGCGACGCGCTGAAAAGTTCACTGGCGCGGCCATCAATGCAGGCCGATCTCTACCTCGACGCCGTGCTGGGCACAGGTTTCAAGCCTCCACTGAGGGGACCTTATGCCGAGGCAATCGTAATCATGAATGCAAGTCAGGTCCCGATGATCGCGGTTGATATTCCTTCGGGAGCTGATGCGGATGCGAAGGGCCCCCAAGCTGGAACGATTGCCCGAGCCAACGCTATTGTCACCTTCACTGCACCGCGTCCGGCGCACGTGTTTAGCTCATTGACTGCGGGGCCGACCTTTGTGGCTGAGATTGGTTCGCCAGAGGAGGCGATTGTTTCGGCGCTGCAATTGAATGTGATCACGGCGCGCGATGTTGCGCCGATGGTCGGGCCGCGCCCGGCAGAGTCGAACAAAGGCAGCTACGGGCACGTACTGGTGGTCGGAGGTTCGCTTGGGAAAGCCGGAGCGGCGGCTATGGCTGGGATGGCCGCGCTGCGCGCCGGGGCGGGGCTTTCGACTGTGGCGACGCCGAAGTCCGTGCTGGGAACCGTGGCCGGATTTCATCCGGAGTTGATGACCGAACCTTTGCCCGGGACGGATGCGGGCACGATCTCAAGCAGGGCGCACAGGCGAATCGAGGAGTTGGCGGAAACGATGAGTGTGCTCGCGATCGGGCCGGGAATTTCGCGGAATCAGCAGACTTCGAAACTGGTGCGGAAGTTGGTTGCGAAACTTCAACTTCCGATGGTGGTGGATGCAGATGGCCTGAACGCGTTTGAGGGACACGCGAAGGAATTGAATGGTAAGGGACGGACGATTGCGATCACGCCGCATCCGGGAGAAATGGCGCGTCTGGCGGGATGTACCGTTGCTGACGTCCAGAAAAATCGCCTTGGAGTGGCGCGGAAGTTTGCGCGCGACCACCAATTGATCGTCGTGCTCAAAGGGCATCGCACACTGGTGGTGCAGCCGGACGGTGAAGCCTGGGTAAATATGACAGGTAATCCTGGGATGGCCACAGGGGGGACGGGAGACATCCTGACGGGGATGGTCGCGGGAATGATGGCACAGCATCCGAAGCAGGCTTTCGCAGCAGTGCTTGCCGCGGTGCATCTGCACGGACTCGCTGGCGACGTGATGCGCGAGCGTGTGGGCGAGCACTCGTTGGTCGCGACGGATCTTCTGCAGGGATTGCCCGAGGCTTTCCGGCGAACTGAGAAGGCCGCGGCAGAACGGTTAGTGCGCTGGGATGGGTGAGGCCTCCATTTCGCGAATCGCGTACTCCATCGGACTTTTGGCCCGAGGATTACTCCGCCTGAGACCACCGGCCTACCTGTACTCCTAGACAGTATCTACGAAGTAAACACGGCCTATTTGCCTGCAGGTCAGTGGTTTGGAAGCCTCGACAACAGGCTCACGGAGCGGAATCCGGACAACTGCTTCGGTAATCTGTTACCCGGTGCGGGATCGTGCCACAGTACCTGTACTTATGACCCACTTCCCCCAACCGCATCCTTCGCGGCGCGCGGCCCGGGTCCAGCTAGGCGAGTCTGTCCTGGCTGCGATTCGTTTAGAAGATGGCCGGCACGCTAAAGCTAAACTCCAAACCATCTCGGTGACTGGCGGATTGTTGCAATTGCCACGTTCGCTGGGGCAGGGTGATTTCGTCGAGGTTGCATTTCAGACGCAATCGGGCCCGGTGCACGGCATGGCGGAAATCCTCAGCCCCATGCGGAAGACTAATGATGGCGTGCTTCAGCCGTTCCGGTTCGTGGCGCTTGAGGACGACGACCACCGCCGCCTGCGGACGTCTTTGGACCATGTAGCGGACCGCAGCCTGCTGGGGCTGAAATCGTCGGTCCTCAACATGACGCGGACGATCTAGACTTCGACGACCTGGACCTCGACGAGCCGATCTCGATCAGGCGCTCTCGCTATACTGGTCGGGATGACGCGGGAGATCACCACGCACTCGGCAGAGGAAACGATCGCCCTGGGGCGAACGCTGACGGAGTTGCTGTCGCCGCCCAAGCTGGTGCTGCTGCGGGGCGATCTTGGGGCGGGGAAAACCACGCTAGTCAAGGGAATCGCCGCGGGGTTCGAGGCCGCGGAGGAAGAAGATGTCACCAGTCCCACCTTCACGCTGGTGCACGAGTATCGCGGGCCGCAGGCCAACCTCTACCACATTGATCTTTACCGCGTGGATACTCAGCGGGAATTGGAGACGCTGGGGCTCGATGATCTGCGCGACGGCAACAGCGTTCTGCTGATTGAGTGGGGAGAGAAATTCCCCCGCTTTGTTCGCGAGCGGGATGTGGAGATTTCTCTGGAGCGCGAGAGCGAGAACGCCCGGCGGATTCGGATAATCCGTTAGAGCTTGGGAATAGACCGGCGCAAATTCGGATTGCGGGCTTTTCTTGGCGCATGTTATCGTCCTACCGTCGGAGCGAGGGCGCATTAGGCAATGCTCCCGCATCTGTACACCATCATGAGTGTTGGCCTTCACCCGACTCCACTCGCGGTCGATACCACCCCGAAATCCCGGATCGGGTCCGTCGATCTCATCCGCGGCGCGGTGATGATCCTGATGGCAATCGATCACGTGCGGGTCTATTCCGGCGTTCCGGCCGGTGGCCCCACGCCGGGGGTCTTTTTCACTCGCTGGATCACCCACTTCTGCGCGCCGGCATTTGTCTTCCTGGCCGGGACCAGCATCTTCCTCCACGCTCGCAAGCATGTCGGCGTGTCGCAGCATCTGCTCATCCGCGGTATCTGGCTCATCTTCCTGGAACTCACATTTCTCCGGGTCGCCTGGACTTTCAATTTCGATTTCATGCATTACGAGATGGCTGGCGTTATCTGGGTCATTGGCTGCTGCATGATCCTGATGGCCGGATTGGTGAAACTGCCGCTGCCTGTGGTCGGCACGGTCGGTGTGGTCATCATCGCAGCTCACAACCTGATGGATTCACACATGGGCAAGCTGCTCGATGGCCTCGACGGGAACCCGCTTTCCGCTATCTGGAAAATCTTCTATGTTGGCTTCTTCGCCGGCCCGATCCAGTTTGGCCCCAACGGCCCGAACCTGATCGTGCTCTACTCGATCATTCCGTGGATCGGGGTCATGGCGGCCGGTTATGCGTTCGGCAAAATCCTGACCCTCGACCCAGCGCAAAGAAATC
>Ga0210404_10000663_pt1 | contig 16538 bp, 14 predicted proteins | sample IncBWH28MmetaG_FD_155455 | JGI IMG/M metagenome (GOLD analysis project Ga0210404, IMG submission 155455) | Forest soil microbial communities from Barre Woods Harvard Forest LTER site, Petersham, Massachusetts, United States - Inc-BW-H-28-M | ecosystem: Environmental > Terrestrial > Soil >... | reverse complement strand
CAGCAGCATGTTCAGTACACCGAAAATCGCCCGCGGCACCAGCGGATCGTCGATGCGCACCATCACCAAAAACATCAGGCTAATCATGGAAAGCGACGCCACCAGTATCACCACCGACAAATAGACCAGCCGCAGAGGTTGCCACAATCCCTCAATCCCCGCGATCAGCCCCCCAATGATAATCAGCGACATCCCGGCCATGAACGCCTTCAGTGTTCCCGCTCCGATCAAACCGGCCACTAACTCCGTTTTTCGAATCGGCGTCAGCAGATAGCCTTCGTGCAGCCCGCGATTTTTGTCGTCGATATAAGTGATGCCGCCGCCGATCATCGCGGTGATAAAAATTCCCATCGCCGTCGAGCCCGCCAGCAAATACTTGATGTACTCGACATAGGGATACACCTCCACAATATTCAGCTCGACCTGCCCGTCCAGACGCCCGGTCACGTCCGGCGCATTCAACGCCGTGGTCATGTCCTGCGCGCTCTGCATCAGCGAGCTGGAAATAAATTGGTCCGTGTTGTCTTCAGTGAATACCAGGCGCGGCCGGTCATGCTGGTAGTAGCGCCGTGAAAAATCGTGCGGCACGTCGACGACGGCCTTCACGAATCCCGCCCGCAAATCGTCCACCGCTCGCGGAAACGAACCATACTCCACTACCCGAAATGTCTCCGGCCCCGCCTTGACTCCGGCGAACATCTCTTCGATTCGTCGCGACTCGACCGAATGATCCTCATCCACGAAAGCGAGATCCGCGTGCTTGATCTTGCCTCCAAACGCGTACCCGAGCACCACCAGTTGCACCAGCGGAAAAATCAGCGAGCTCAGCATCAGCGCCGGGCTGCGGAAAAACTTCCGCATATCCCGCTCGATCAGCGCGTTCACTCGATAAAGCTTCATCGACTTGAATCCTTTCCGCCCTCCCAGCCAATCGCCAAGGTTTCTAGGGGGTCGGAGCGTCCGCTCCGACATTAAGACTGCCCAAGGCAAAAGGGGCTTCAGCCTCTGCGGCTCGGCCCTGCTTCTCAGCGCGAAAACGGGCTGGGCTGGTACGTCGCCTTCTGCGGCGCATCGCGCAATGCGGTCCCCGTGTAGTGCAGAAACACGTCGTCCAGCGTCGTGGTCTGCACGATCACCCGCTTCACTGTCACTTTTTTCGCCCGCGCCAGATCCATCAGAGCCGCCACCGTGGCTGGCCCGTCGTTCGACGTAATGTGCATCATGTCCTCGCGCGGCGATACGCCCGTCGCGTGCGCCAGCCCGTGCAATTGCTCGGCCCAATCGGGTGGCTGGCCCTGGAATTCTGCCTCCACGATCTCCGTTCCCGGCACGCTGTCCTTCAGCCGCATCGGCGTATCCAGCGCCGCCAGCTTCCCGTGATCGACGATCGCAATCCGGTCGCACAATTTATCCGCCTCATCCATATAGTGCGTGGTCAGCAGAATCGTCAGCTCAGACCGATCCCGCAGCGACCGGATCATTTCCCACACGTGGGTGCGCGATACCGGATCAAGCCCCGTGGTCGGCTCGTCCAGAAACATGATCTTCGGCGAATGCACCAGCCCCCGCGCAATTTCCAGCCTCCGCCGCATCCCACCGGAAAACGTACGCACCAGCGCATCCCGAAAATTCAGCAGCTCCACCGACTCCAGCAGTTGGTCGATCAGCGCATCTCGTTTGTCCGCAGGCACGCCATACAGCTTCGCGTGAATCACCATGTTTTCTTTCGCGGTCAGTTCGGGATCGGACGTGAACGCCTGCGGAATCACGCCCAGCACGGTCCGTACGCCGTTCGGATCGCTCCGCACGTCGTGCCCGCCGACCCTCGCCGTTCCCGAAGTCGGCGCCAGCAAGGTGGTCATCATCCGAATCAGCGTGGTCTTCCCCGCCCCGTTCGGCCCCAGCAACCCGAAAATCTCCTGCTGCGCCACCGCAAAACTCACATCGTCCACGGCGACAAACTCCCCAAACTTCTTCGTCAGGTGGTCGACTTCAATCGAGTTCATCGCGCCTTCCCTGGGACCGCCAATCTCCCGATTGGCGCTTTTCCCCTAAACCTTGGCTCAAGCCCACACCTCTCGCTCAATGCCCTGCTTCCCTGCCTCCGCCTCACAACTTCGCAAACCAATTCTTCCTCGCCGGGGGAGGCAGCAACACGGTCGCCGTCATTCCCGTAAACAACCGGTGCCCTTCATTCGGCACCGCCACCTTGATCGCAAACGTCTTGATGTCGCGCTTGGTCCGGCTGACATCGCGCTGCGTAGCGAAATCGCTCTCCACACCTTTGAAGAACACCGGCCCTTGAATGATGTCCCCCGAAGGCAAGCGCACTCTTAGGACTTGGTTGAAACTCACCGAATCGATGTAGCTTTCCTCGACGTCCGCCCGCACCCACAAGTGGTCCACGTCCACCACCACCACGATCGGCGATCCCTGCGCCACCACCTCGCCCTGCTTGGCCACGCGCACCGATACGATGCCGTCGATCGGCGCATAAACCTTTGTGTATCCGAGCTGCGTTTCGGTCTCCGCGGCGCTGGCGCGCGCCTGTTCCAGCTGCGCGATCGTCGTCGCCACTTCGCTCCCGCGCACATCCACCTGCTTGCGGTTGGCCTGGGCCACAGCCAATCCCGCTTCCTGCGCCCTGACGGAATCCTCGAGTGATTTCACGTTGGCCTGGGAAGCCTTCAGGGTCGCATCGGCATGGTCCCGGTCCTGGGCTGATTCAACGCCGCTATCGAAAAGCTTCTGCATGCGGTCGTAGTCTGTCTGGTCGCGCCATAGCGTCGCTTTGGCCTGGTCCAGCTGGGCGTGTGTCGATGTCAGTGTCGCCCGCGCCTGGTTCACGCTCGCGCCGGTCTGATCATCGGTCATCGAATAGTTGTGGTTCGCCTCGCTCACCTGCGCTTGCAGGCTGGCCACATTCGCTTGGGCCGCCGCCAGGCTCGCTTGCAGCTCCTTGGGGTCGAGCTCCGCGATCAAGTCTCCCTTTTTCACCTGCGAACCTTCATCCACCGTCAGGTTGATGATCCGGCCGGTAATCTGCGGGCTGATGATCACCTCGTTGCCGTCCACGATGCCCGTCAACGGCATATCCTTTTCCCACGGAGTTGTAAAAATATAGAACACCAGCGCGATCACAAACACGAGCCCGATAATGACGAATGTCCTTTTGCTGCCGCTCATCCTTTTTTCCCGCCTTGGCGCACCACTGCGTGCTCCAGAAAATCGAATAATGCTTTCTTCCGTGCCGCTACCGCTTGCGGCGCCAGCAAATCCTGTCCCGCGATCTGGCTCACGATGGGCGCGGAGGCGAAGTACGACGTCACCATTCCCATCGTGATACTGGCCATTTGACCGGGATCGACCTTGCGGAATTCTCCCGCCGTGATCCCTTCGGAAATCGTTCGCGCCAGCTGGGCGTAGACCGGCCGGAAATATTCGCGCGCCATAAAATCGAAATTGCGGCTGCCGGCCATGGCCTCGCGCTGCACCAGCAACGGATAATTCGGATGGCTCGCCAGAAAATCGAAATAGCCGCTCACGTACCCGAAAAACTGCTCGCGCGGACCAATGTTTTTCGTCGGCAGGGCCAGTACGCCGCTGCGGAACTGCCGCAAGAGATTCTCCAGCACGGCGCGATGTAGGCGGCGCTTGTCCCCGAAGTAGTAATACAGCATTGCCTTGTTCGCATGCGCCGCCGTCGCGATCTCATCCGTGCGTGCGCCTTCAATTCCCTGCGCCGCAAACTGCTGCTCCGCCGCAGCCAGTATTCGCCGCGCCGTTGCGGGGTCCTCGTTTTTCCTACGTCCTCGCGCCATGTTTGTTTCAGACTCCCAGTCGGTTCATGTATTCCTCGGGATAGCGCGCGCCCACGGCCGCGCCAGGCGGCAGTACGCCGTCGATCTCCTTCAGCTCCGCCGGCGTCAGCCCCACGTCCAGCGCGCCCAGATTCTGATCCAGGTACGTGCGCCGCTTCGTCCCCGGTATCGGCACGATGTCGTTGCCCTGCGCCAGCACCCACGCCAGTGCCAGCTGCGCCGGAGTGCAATGCTTGTCCGCGGCCAGCTTCTCGGCCCGCTCCACCAGTTGGAGATTCTTCTGGAAATTCTCGCCCTGAAATCGCGGGGACATTCGCCGAAAATCCTTCGGCCCGAATTCCGCGGTTTTCACCTGCCCGGTCAAAATCCCGCGCCCCAGCGGGCTGTAGGGCACGAACCCGATCCCCAATTCGCGACAAGTCGACAGGATTTCTACTTCCGGATCGCGCGTCCACAGCGAGTATTCGCTCTGCAAGGCTGCAATGGGATATGTCGCGTGCGCGCGACGAATCGTCTTTGCCCCGGCCTCTGAAAGCCCCAGGTAGCGCACCTTCCCCTGATCGATCAGTCGCGCCATCGCTCCGACCGTATCTTCGATCGGTACGTTGGTGTCCACACGGTGCAGGTAGAAAAGATCGATGGTCGAAATCTTCAGCCGTTGAAGACTCGCTTCGCACGCGGCCTGCACATACTCCGGCTTCCCGTTCACGCCCAGGAACCGTCCGTCGGGCTGCCGCATGTTCCCAAATTTCGTAGCCAGAATCACTTCGTTGCGCCGCTTCGCCAGCACCCCGGAAAGCAGCTCCTCGTTCGTCCCCCCGCCGTACATATCCGCGGTATCCAGTAGGGTGATCCCGCGATCGATCGCGTGGTTGATCGTGGCGATAGACTCGGCATCGTCCGGCGTCCCATACGACTGCGACATCCCCATGCACCCCAGCCCCAGCGCGGAAACAGCCAGTGAGCTCTTCCCCAACCGGCGGTATTGCATGGCCCCCTCCTTGGCGATTCAATTTGTATTTGTCAACTAACTGGTTAGTTTAATCAGTAGAGCGCCCGGTGTCAAGTAACTCACTGCAAACAAAGGAAGCGGAGATGCGCCAGGGAACACACGAAATCGAGGTGCTCCGTCGCAGATCAAGGCGCTTTGAATCAACACAGAGAAAGAACTGAAACGACCCACCTGTGCTCACAACTGAGGGCCGACGAACGGTTCCAGTCGGTTCGAGAATCAGTCGCAGGGGGTGCCGGGGATGGCCAATCTCCTGCTTGGTGGTTTTTCTTCGCCGTTCCGTCGGTCGCCTTCGCTTACGATTCGAGGGCGCCGGCGGCACCAGCGGGGAGCTCAATGGAATACTTGGTGCGTGCTTTTTCGCGGTGCAGTTCGAAGGCCAGCTCGATCAGGCGGTCGATCAGCTTCGGATAGGGCAAGCCCGAAGCTTCCCACATCTTCGGGTACATGCTGATCGACGTGAACCCCGGAATGGTGTTCAGCTCGTTGATGTAGATCTTCCCGGTGCGTTTCTCGAGGAAGAAATCGCAGCGCGCCATGCCGGTCCCGTCGATCGCCTGGAACGCGCGCACGGCGTAGTCCTGAAAAATGGCCACCTGCTTCTTCTTCAGTGGCGCCGGGATCAGCAGGCGAGTTCCCTGCTCCAGATATTTCGCCGTATAGTCGTAAAATTCGCGGTGCGGCAGAATTTCTCCGGGAATCGACGCGCGAACGTCGTCGTTGCCAAGCACCGAAACTTCGATCTCCCGCGCGGTCACGGCCTTCTCAACCATGATCTTCAGGCCGAACTCAGCGGCGGTGTCGATCGCTGCGCCCAGTTGATGCGCCGCTTTCACGCGCGTCATGCCCACGGAGGAACCCAAGGTTCCCGGCTTCACGAAAACCGGAAATCGGAATTTTTTCTTGATCGTTTTGACAACCTTCACGCGCTCGCGTTCCCATTCCGAGCGCCGCACGGCGAGAAATGGCACGATCGGAAGCCCGGCTTCCGAGAACAGCCGCTTCTGCACGTCCTTGTCCATGCCCACGGCAGAGGCCAGCACGCCGGCTCCGACGTAAGGCAGGCCCGCAAGTTCGAGCAGTCCCTGGACCGTGCCGTCTTCGCCGAACGTGCCGTGCATCACGGGAAACATGACGTCCACGGTGATGCTCGGATGGCCCGACGACGGAGCAATGGGAACCAGCGCAGCGGAAGTTGGATCGGCGGGCAGCGAAACGCGCTCGCCCGATTTCAAAACCTCGGGCAGCATTTTCTGTGCGCCGGTGCCCACCAGCCAGCGGCCATCCTTGGTGATGCCAATCGGCACCGCTTCGTATTTTTCGGGATCGAGCGCGCGGATCACCGACGCTGCCGACGCGAGCGAGACCTCGTGTTCGCCGGAGCGTCCGCCGAAAATCACGCCGACGCGCAGTTTTTTCTGAGTGGTCATCACAGGATTTTTTTCCCCAGGCCTGAAAGCACCAGTTCTACGCCGAGCAGGGCGGTCGTATTGTGCAGATCGATCACCGGATTGATTTCGACCAGCTCGAAGGAAACCATCGCGCGGCTGTCCGCAATCATCTCCAGCGCCAGATGCGCTTCGCGATACGTGGCGCCTCCCCGAACCGGCGTACCGACTCCGGGCGCGTCCGACGGATCGACGAAGTCCATGTCGAGACTCACCGCGATTCCTGCGGTGTCGTCCGTGGCGAAGCGTAACGCTTCGGCCATCACTTCGCGCATGCCGCGCTCGTCGATATCGCGCATGGTAAAAACATGCACTCCCGACTCCTTCGCGAAGCGGCGTTCCTTCGAATCGAGATCGCGGATGCCGACCAGCGCCACGTTGCGCGGCTCGACCATCGGCTTGACGCCGGCAAGATCGACCAGTTCCGGCGGACCATAGCCCATGACTGACGCGAGCGGCATGCCGTGCACGTTGCCCGAAGGCGAGGATTCCGGCGTATTCATGTCGCCGTGCGCGTCGAGCCAAATGACTCCGATACGCTTCCCGCTCTTATGGAAATGCGCCGCGGCGCCGGCAACCGTGCCGACCGCGATCGAATGGTCGCCGCCGAGCACCAGCGGAAAGACGTCCTCGTCGAGCGTCTTGCGAACCATGTCCGCCAGACCTTTGCAGGTTTGGGCGATCTCATCGAGATAGCGCGCCTTCTTTTCGCCGTACGGCTGCTCTTCGGCCTGCGGCACCATGACATTTCCTTCATCTTCGACCTGACGCCCCAGCTGCTTTAGCCGCGATTGCAGGCCAGCGACGCGCAGCGCGGATGGTCCCATATCGACGCCGCGGCGGCTGGCGCCCAGATCCATCGGCACACCGATGATGCGGATTTTCTCGGCCATGAAAGAAAGATTGTTCGACTGCGCAACCGGACGTCCCGCAAGAGCGGGACGAAGAAACTGCCTCCGGTTACTCCGCCCAGAATGACGGGGCGAACAAAGCGGCCAAGCGCCCAAACTTGACCACGTCAAGGATAGACGCGATAGAGCATGCGTGGGAAGGGGATGACTTCGCGGATGTGCTCGGTCCCGCAAATCCAGGCGACGGTGCGTTCCAGGCCCAGGCCGAAGCCGGCGTGCGGAACGCTGCCGTAGCGGCGCAGGTCGAGGTACCACTGAAACGCCTCCTCGGGCAGCTTGGCTTCGCGGATGCGGCGCAGCAGCGTTTCGTAGCTGGACTGGCGCTCGCCACCGCCGATGATTTCGCCGCCGCCCTCGGGCGCAATCATGTCGAAGCTGAGCGCGAGATCCGGGCTGGCCGGATCGGTGGCCATGTAGAACGCTTTCATGGCCGCCGGGTAGCGATGGATCACGACGGGCTTGTCGAACGATTTGGAGATGAGCGTTTCTTCATCGCCTCCAAAATCGTCGCCCCATTTCGCCGGGTTGCCGACCTTTTGCAGGACCTTGACGGCTTCGTCGTAACTGATGCGCGGAAACGGCGGCACGATTTTTGCGAGCTTATCGACGTCGCGGCCGAGCGTTTGCAGTTCGCACGAGCGGTTCTGCACCACACCCTGGACCATGGCGCTGACCAAGCCTTCGCCCAGGTCGATCATATCTTCCAGATGCGCGTAGGCGGCTTCGGGCTCGAGCATCCAGAATTCGGTCAAGTGGCGGCGGGTCTTGGATTTTTCGGCGCGGAATGTGGGGCCGAACGTATAGACCTTGCCGAGCGCAGCGGCTGTCGCTTCTACGTAGAGCTGGCCGGATTGCGTGAGATAAGCTTTCTGGTCGTCGATGTAGTTCACTTCGAAAAGCGTAGTGGTGCCTTCGCAGGCCGCGGGCGTGAAAATCGGCGCGTCGGTGAGAACGTAGCCTTGGCCGTCCATGAAATTGCGGGCGGCGCGAATGGCTTCGGCGCGAATTCGGAGGATGGAGGTCTGGCGCGGCGTGCGAATCCAGAGGTGACGCTGGTCGAGCAGAAAATCGACCCCGTGCTCTTTCAACTGAATGGGGTACGGCTGCGATTCCGGCACGCGCTGGACGACTTCGACGGCGCGGATGTGCATTTCGCAGCCGCCGGGCGCGCGCGGTTCGGCTTGAATTTTGCCGGTGGCGATGACGCTCGATTCCTGCGTGAGTCCCTTCAGTGCGGCGAAGGCTTCTGGATTCTCTTTCAGCGAGACGACGCCCTGAATGACGCCGGTGCCGTCGCGAAAAATCGGGAAAAGGAGCTTGCCGGATTCGCGCATGTTGTACAGCCAGCCGCGAATCGTAACCACGTTGCCAACGTGCTGCGCGGCGTGTTCGATGGCGATGACGGGAATGGGGGCTGGCGCTTGTTGGATCATGGATTCGTCAGCGGGAGGCATCAGGCGCGCGCCCGAGCGGAGCTAGCGCCCTTCTCGTCGAGCTGCTTGGCGATTTTGTCGAATGCGGCGCGAATCTGATCGAGTGACGGCGCGCCCGCCGCCATTTCTTTCAGTTCGAGCACCAGAGGCAACGGTTCACTGGCAGCGGCAAATTCGCCAAGCGTTTCGTCCCAGTCGATGGTGCCTTCCCAGGGGAGCAGGTGCTCGTCCTTTTCGCCGTGATTGTCGTGAATGTGCGCCGTGGCAGCGAGATCGCGCATCTGATGGTAGCCCGCTGCCACGCCACCTTCGATATGAGCGTGGCCCGTATCGAAGCAGAATCGCAAATAGTGCAGATGCGTGTCCTTGACGAACTGGACGAGCGAGGCGGGCGAGCCGATCTCGTTGGTCGTGTTTTGCAGGGCGATGGTGGCGCCGCGATGCTTGGCGAAAATTGTGAGGATCTCGAGCGAGTTGAATGCCGCGTCAAGCTTTCGCGGGTCGGCGGCCTGATGGCCTGTGCCGAGATCGAGCACGAAGAAGCGGAACGGGATCGTCTCGGCGACTTCCAGGGCGCGTTTCATTTCATCGACGGCATCCTGGCGGCGGATGCGTTCCGGATCGGCGATGGAAATCGCGACGCCGCTGCGCCCGGAAGCGTTATCGCGCTCGACAGGGGCATGGAGCGAATGGAGGGTCAGGCCGGGGCCCTGGAGCGCGGATCGGACGTCGCGCACGGCCTGCGCGGAGACGTAGCTGAAGTGATAAGAGTCGCAAAAAATCTCGAGGGCGTCGATTCCGGCGCCGGATATTCCGGAAAGAAGCGAGGGCGTCAGCGGTTGGTTACGATAGAGATTCGTCGAAAGAATGCGCTGCATTCCGCCCCCGGAAAGGTACACGAGACAGACTGTTCGAACTCTCCGGTGGAGAGTTCTCAGAATAAACAAGAACGTCTATGGTCGACGGAAACCGGATTGACGTCAATAGAGGGCTGGAACCGGCAGCCGGTCAGATGGGCGAGAGGTTCGGCTATGCAGATTTCTTCGGCGCCTTGCCTGGATGACGGATCCTTTAGAGGCACGTACGGTCTCCGCTAGGTGCGAATTCTGAAGCGGTGCTCTGGCGACTCCCATCAGGTCTGGCTCGAACGAAGAGTTAGGCAACAACTTCTAGTGCGCGATTCATGCGCTCAGTGGGCGGTAACAAAACCCGCTGGAGTCCCCCCGACTAATCTGGGGTTGACCGGAAAACCGGGCGGCAGTTCAATGAATTGTCCGGGGGGCGCCCGGCGTCCTTTCTTCGTCTGCCCCCCACAACAAGATTGGCCGAGAGAACAAAATCGGCGCGAAGCAGCATCTTCTTGTTCGCATGACTGCTCAGGAGAGCAAAATCGTGGGGATATCGTGCTCGATCGGTGCGCGGTCGTTTTTCGCGTTTGCGATGGTCTTCGGCTCGCTTCAACCGGAGTTCGCGCGAGAAAGAGGTCCGCGGGTCGAAGTCGTCTGCCCCTCGCCGCCGATCCCTGCCAGGGTCGCCATCAACTCGGCCGAGCAGCAGGTGCTGGTCTACGAGTTGGATATCACAAATTTTGACGTGGCGCCGTTGACGCTGAAGCAACTGGAAGTCTTTGCGGGCGCGGACAAAAAACCGCTTAAGACGATTGCGGGTGAGGCTCTGTCCGCAACGATGTTGGAAGTGGGTACAACCGGCGGAGCCAAGGATCGGCAGACCATCGATCCGGGAAGGCGCGCTGTCGTTTTTCTATGGATCGAGCTTTCGACGGGAATCCAACCGCCCCGCAGCTTGCGTCACCGGATGGTCTTTATCGGCGGCACTCCGTCGGCGGAAGCGGACGGCGCTACGGAATCCACGCTCGAAGATTTTCAGGTTCCCGTAAGCGGCGACCCGGCGACCGTTCTCAGCCCTCCTTTCAGCGGCGGCGTTTGGGTCGCCGGAGACGGCCCGGCAGACGATTCCGACCACCGTCGCAGTCTGGTTGCGATCGACGGGCAAGTCCACGACGCGCAGCGGTTCGCGGCCGATTGGGTCAAGGTCGGGTCAAACGGTGATTCGCATCATGACGGAACCAGCCGGAATGAAAACTGGTGGGGCTATGGCGAGCCGATTCTCGCGGTTGCGGACGGCGAGGTCACGCAGGTGCTGGACGGAATACCGGAAAATACGCCCCGCGTCTTGCCCAAGGAAGTCACTCTCGATGACATTGCCGGCAACTACGTTATTCTTCGCATCGCTCCCCACCGCTACGCCACATACGCTCATTTGCAAACCGGAAGCATCCAGGTTTCCCTCCACGAGCACGTCGCCCGCGGGGCTGTGATAGCCCGCCTCGGGAACACCGGCCAGGCGACGGCTCCCCATCTTCATTTTCAGGTCACCGATGGGAATTCAGTACTGCAATCGGAAGGGGTTCCTTTCGTCTTTTCCAAGTTCACGGACTTCGGCCCGGGTTCCGATTTCGAGGCCGATAAGCACCCGTCGACCGCTCGAACGGATTCAATTCCCGGAAAAGACGAAGTGGTCGACTTTGGCGTCGTCAAGAAACAATAAACACTCGTCGGATTAGAGACGGGTCAGCGGGCGTCCGGTGGGTCGGCGGTTTCTCCGAGCAGAGCGCCGATCGATACGAAGCGAGGGCCCTTCTCGCGCCCAGCGGCAAGAATGTGCGGGAGGGACTGAATGCTCCGGCTGGAGGGAGCAACGGCGCCGGATTCGGCAGAGACGGCGCTGTCCAGAATTCCTCGGTGGCAAGCAACGCGGATTGCTAGCCGTCCTGCTCAACGCCCAACGTAATTTTGATCTGGAAGTAGCGGGTCTTTTCTCCGGCAACCAACCCTCCATTGCCGTCGACCGGCATATCAGGACTTCGCCGATGACCCTGATGTAGACTCTCTCGCAGTCGGGTCGACTCTGCTATTCAAAAGCAGGTGCCGTGGGGTCTGGTAGCTAAAGGAGATGCGTGTGATGAAGAAAATCCTTGCTAGCGTCGTTGCGCTTTTGATTGTGACATTGCTGGCTTACCGTGCCGCGGCGGGGGGAAACGATTCGCAACGGGAAGCTCAAGACCGCCTGCAGATCGAGAAGCTGATGTGGCAGTATACTCGCGCCCTGGACACGGAGAACGCGGATGCCTACGCCGCCGCATATACGGCAGATGGTCAATTTGGCAGCGGCCCCAACGCGATCAAGGGACAAGAGGCGCTGAAGAAAATGATTGCGGATCTTCGGCAGCGCGCCGCGGACGCCGAGGCGAAAGGTGAAAAAAGGCCTGCCATGTACCACATGACCACGAGCAGCCAGCTAGAATTTGCAGATAAGGATCACGCGCACCTGGAGGCTTACTGGATGACCGTGTTCGCACAGGCTGGCCCGAATGTGCCGGTTCGCGTGGCGGCGGCCGGGCGGGAAGTCGACGAACTGGTGCGCGTGAATGGGCAGTGGTTGATCAAAACGCGTGACGTGGCACCGAAGGACGCGTCTAGCAATTAGCCAGACGCGAGCCAATCAGCGGCAGGCGGGGAATCGCTGGCGACGGGCGAGCGTGGCGAATGTCCGGCCCATGCCTGGCATCCGCGCCGGGCATGGTATATCGTGCCCCTACGAAAACCCGCTCGACTCTAATCGAGCTTGATCGATTGGGGAAGGATCGAGTCGAGATACCGCCAGCGCTCGGTGGCATCGGTTGGACCGTAGATGATCAGAATGTAGGCGATCGGCCCCCGATCGAATACAGCCATCCGCACTGTCCTGTTCGCGGCGTCACCTGAAAAGTAGAGAACCCTCGCGTCACGGCCGTTGATGGAGATTCGTTCGATTCTCTCGAGAGTCCCCGGCGCGAGTCTGGCGTACCGGCCGGCGAGCGAATTCGCCTCGGCGTCCACGGACAACGGAACGCCCGTAAAAGCGGGCTCGAGCATCACCAGGAAGCGCGGCGAGGTGCGAGGCGGAGCGTCGGCCAATCCGACAAAGGCATTCCTAGCGATGCCGATGCGGCTCCAGTTGCCGGGCAGAGTGAGCGAGACGCCGTATTTCGGATTCGAGTAAGTGGTCGAAATATTCTGGTGCGGGTCGTAATCGAAACTGAGGGTCTCACCGCTTCTGTCGATATTGCCGTACTTCTGGATGTAGTGAGACCAGTAGAACGCGGCCCCGCCGACAATGAAAAGAAAGAAGACAGCCAAGAGAATGACGACGGTGAAGATGACCTTGCGGTCGGATTTGTCCTGCGCGGAGACGACGGCAGGAGGATCCGGCGGAGGACCGGAAAGGCCGAGGACCGACATTGTAGTGGCACCGCACCTCAAAGTGGCGATAGAGCCGGCACATAGGCCGCGCAGGGGCGCCAATCCCGGGATTGGCGATCCCCGGGGTTAAGCGGCCTGGGACAGAAAATCGACTTGGAAGGATGGCGGGATGAGACCCGCGGCGATTCCGCGCTGGTAGAGTTCGCGGACGGCGCGGCGGCCTTCCTCGCCGTAGTCGAGCGTCCAACGATTCACATACATGCCGATGAATTTGTCGGCGAGGTCCGGGTCCATGTCGCGCGCGAATTGAAGCGCGTATTCCACAGCTGGCTCGCGATGTTCGAGGGCATAGGCGACACTTTCGCGGATGATGCGCGAAACCTGCAGCACCATATCCGGACCCAGGCTCCGCCGGATGGCGTTCGCACCAAGAGGCAACGGAAGCCCCGAGGAATCCTGCCACCAGTGCCCGAGGTCGACGACCTTGTGGAGGCCGATCTGTGAGAACAGAAGCTGGCCCTCGTGGATCAGCAGACCGGCCTCGACTTCCCGGGCCTGGACGGCGGCCATGATTTTGTCGAAGGGCATGGTGACCGTTTCGACGTTGGGCTCGAAGATTTTAAGCGCGAGGTAGGACGTGGTGCGCGTGCCGGCGACGGCGATTTTCTTTCCGGCCAGCTCGTTTTTCTTGATCGGGTGCGAGGCGACCACGATCGGGCCGTAGCCTTCCCCGAAGCTGGCGCCGCAATCGAGTAGGATATACTTGTCGGCGACGAAGGTGTAGCCGTAGAAGCTGACGGCGGTGACGTCGTAGGTTTCGGTCATCGCGGCCTGATTGAGGGTCTCGATATCCTGCAGGATGTGGTTGAATTTCACGCCGGGAAGGCGGACCTTGCCCGTGGCGAGCGCGTAAAACATGAAAGCGTCGTCGCTATCGGGCGAATGCGCGAGCTGCAGGGACGTTGTTTCGTGGGCAGTGGCTGGGGTCGACATGTTTGTTGCCATCCTGCGCTCCGAGAAAACTCCATCCGGCAAGGCGCAGGGGAGACGCGTGGCTCGCAAGCCTGTGTTCCCACTGCGGAGCCCCGTGAAAAAACCGCGATCGGCTGGAGCGTCTTCGCGCTTGAGTACCGTCTGAAAGCGGTCAAGGATACCACAGGGCGTTGGGAAGGGTACAGGGCCGGGCCACACGCGGTTTTGCGGCCTTACCGGACGATGGCGGGGCAAGAGCGCGGTGCCTAAACGGACTTGGCGAGAATCAAGGGCAGAAGAAATTCCTGGAGGCCTTTGCTTTGTGGCGGAGAGATATTTTCGAACTGCATGCCCAAGCAATCGCCGCTGGCAATGCGTAGAACGCGCGCCGCGAGGTAGAGCGGAGGACGGTGAGGGACATGAATTGCCACCTGAGCGAGGGTGCCGGCCGGCAGCGAGCCGGAGACCTGCACGAACATCCCGCCGAAGCTCATATCAAGCGTGGTGCCATTCAATTTCATGTCGCCCGATTCGATCGAGACGTTGCAGGACACTTTGATGCGGCGAAAGCGGCGGCGTTCCTGCTCGACCGAGTCGGTGGTGGCACGGACCAAGCGCAAAATGTCGTGGCGATCGACCGGCTTGTAGAGGAAAAAGTTGGCGCCAGCTTCGAAGGCGCGGCCGAGCAGGGCACGATCGTCTTCGCCGGTGATGACCATGATCGGCGTAGAAACGTTGAGACCGCCCGAGCGGATTTTCTTGGTTAGTTCGATGCCGTTGGGCGCGGGCATATTGACGTCCAGGAAGATGGCGTCAAATTTTTCGCGGACCAGACAAGTGACGGCCTGGCCGCTGTGGGTGAGAGTGAGCGATTCGACGTCGACCGAGCGGAGGACCTCCTGGATCAGCTCGCAGGTTGCGGCGTCGTCATCGACGATGAGGGCCCGGCCCGGCATGTTCGGCTCCCCTGTGGCGGTCACCCGCGCAACGACTGCTTTGCGGGCTCGATGAGCGAGCGATGGAACTGGTCGCGCAGCCCATCGCGCGCTTGAATCTCTATTCTATCGGCACCAATCGGCGCGGATTCTCTTTCTCTGTAACACTGCCACGATCAGTTAATACAGCCTACATGCAAGACACAGGGTTTACGGACCTCGGCTCTACCGGTGGCGCGGCGTGACGCAAGTCCGGTAGAATGCGGCGGGAGAAAACTGATGCCCTCTTTTTCCGGAGTTGATTTTCTGGACTTCGATTCCCTACTGAGCGACGAGGAAAAGCTGGCACGAAAATCGGTGCGCCAGTTCGTGGACGAGCAGGTGCTGCCTATCATTGTGCAGCACGACCGGGAAGGGACGTTTCCGATGAAGCTGGTGCCGGAAATGGCCCGACTGGGGCTGTTTGGTGCGAATTTGAAGGGGTACGGCTGCGCCGAAATGTCGAACTTGGAGTACGGGCTGGTGACGCAGGAGCTCGAGCGCGGGGATTCCGGCTTGCGGAGCTTCGCTTCGGTGCAGTCGGCGCTGGTGATGTATCCAATCTATTCGTTCGGGTCCGAGTCTCAGAAGGACAGATGGCTGCCCGCGCTGCAACAGGGCAAGGCGATCGGCTGCTTTGGACTGACGGAGCCGCAGTTCGGCTCGAATCCGGGCGGAATGTTGACGCGCGCGGTAGAGAGCGGCGATGGCTATGTGCTGAACGGCGAAAAGATGTGGATCACGAATGGCTCGATCGCCGACGTGGCGCTGATCTGGGCGAAATGCGAGGACGACAAAGTGCGCGGCTTCCTGGTTGAGAAAGACACGCCGGGGTTCAAGGCCTGGGCCATTCACGGCAAACAGTCGTTGCGCGCGTCTGTGACGGCCGGGCTGGCGATGACCGATTGCAAGGTTCCGGCTGCCAACGTGTTGCCCGGCGTACAGGGACTTCGGGGACCGCTTTCGTGCCTGGATCAGGCGCGCTACGGCATCGGCTGGGGGGCCATCGGTGCAGCGATGGCTTGCTATGACACGGCGCTTGGCTATGCCAAGCAGCGAAAGCAGTTCAACGATCGGCCGATCGCTTCGCATCAGCTGGTGCAGGAAAAGCTGGTGTGGATGATCACGGAAATCAGCAAGGCGCAGTTTCTGGCGCTGCAAGTGGGGCGGCTGAAGGACCAGGGGCGCGTGCATTCGTCGCACATTTCGATGCTGAAGATGAACAATGTGTGGATGGCGCGCGAAACGGCGCGGATGGCGCGGGAAATTCTGGGAGCGAACGGAATCGTGGACGACTACGTGATCATGCGTCACATGAACAATCTCGAGTCGGTGTATACCTACGAAGGAACGCACGACATTCACAAGCTGGTGATCGGCGAACGCATTACCGGCATTTCGGCGTTCACCTAATCCGGGCCCAGGCAGCCGAAAGTGGGTCCGGCCCGTGAGCGTTTGGACTATCATACGGCTACGGACGGGAGGCCTTACTTCAACTTCAAGCAGATTCAGGGGGATTTATGGAACGCGCGTTGAGTTTGGAATTTCTGCGCGTCGTGGAGCTGGCTGCGATCGCGTCGGCCAGGACGATGGGGCTGGGCGACGGCCACAAGGCGGACCAGGCAGCGGTCGAAGCCATGCGCGCGGAAATGGAAACGGTCGCCATGAATGGCACGATCGTGATCGGCGAGGGCGAGCGGGACGA
>Ga0210404_10000662_pt1 | contig 16542 bp, 22 predicted proteins | sample IncBWH28MmetaG_FD_155455 | JGI IMG/M metagenome (GOLD analysis project Ga0210404, IMG submission 155455) | Forest soil microbial communities from Barre Woods Harvard Forest LTER site, Petersham, Massachusetts, United States - Inc-BW-H-28-M | ecosystem: Environmental > Terrestrial > Soil >... | reverse complement strand
CGTCCCAGAACCTATTCACGACCATCTCGCCAAAAACGCTGAAGAGCACACCCACAAATCCACCACCCACCTCCCTAGATCCGAACGTCGTTAGCACTACACACGTTGATTTCGAGAGGGTAGGGATAGAGAAATGGAATGTCTACGAGCTATCTGATGGAAGCGTACTAAGAGCCAAACTGGAGATTACGGGTATAATGAGGACGGACAAGTACGGACCTGACGGTGAACCGCTCTACGTCGTGAATGCTCAGATGATTCCGAGAATAAAAGTCCCGGAGAGCCTCATCAAGCGACAGCAGCAACAGATTCCTAGACAGGAGCGAGACCGTAAAGGAATGTACGGCTAGTTTCTCTAGAAAATGATGGGGTAGTCTATCCAGAACTCAGGCTACGCTCCCAAACGGCTATCACCAAAACTAATACATTCGTCGAGCACACGCTAAGGCGAAGATCATGGCACCGGTCCCCATTGGTCCAATTGGAATCGGCTCCTCTGGTGGCTCTCATGAGGAACCTACTGAACGTGAGCTGGAACATTCTATTGGAAGGTGCAAACGGTGCGGGAAAGAAGCAGAGCTAGTAGATGGACTGTGCACCGAATGCAAGTGGGAGATAGGAGTAGGACTTCAACACCCGCTCCAGAAGGAGAAGAAGCGTCACTTCTGGTCTCGCGACAAACGGTGAGAGCTTGCCGGCGGCTGAGTAATCTGTAGTCATGATACCGGATGATCCTCTTTAGTTTCGCTGGTTTTATCTAGAGTCTAAGAAGGAGAATGGCGTTTGCGATGAGCAGATCGATGATGGTGAGTGGGATCGATCTCTTAGCGAACCTAGCAAAGCTCAGTCTCTTCTTTTCCTTGTTTAGAATGTTCAATGCGACCATGTTCGACGCTGTCCCTATAGGCGTAGCCATCCCGCCGATGCCCGTGCCAACAGCTAAGGCCCATGCCAACGGCGCAATCGAGACCCCTGGAAAGCTGCTCATCGCCCCGATGACCGGAATGAACACCGTCACCAATGGGACGTTGTCCACGATCTGACTGATCAACGCCGTAGTCCACAGCACAAGCGTCACTGCGATGGCTAGATTGCCACCGGATTCTTGGACCATCCATCCTCCCAGCTGTACAAGCAGTCCTGTCTTGGCGAATCCCGCGACCAGTATGAACAGTCCCCCGAAGAAGAAGAAAATCTGCCAGTCAATCCGGCCCAGCACATCGCGGACCTCGCTAGACCGCGACGACTCGTATACAAGAATCAGAAACGCTGGAAGAAGAGTAGCCAAGGCTGGGGAGACCCCGAGAAAAGTATGCACGATAAGGAACGTAACGGCTAATCCCAACGACACAAGGCTAACACGTAAGAGGCTCCAGTCTTTGATAGCGCTCGCCGGATTCGGAAGCTGAAGCCGCCCACGCTCACGGTGTCTTCTCATGGCATCTCGATGAAGAAACCCGTGGTTCCGAAGATAGAGGATAGAGCTGTTCACCGCAAGGATCGCGAGCGCTATCGGCGCAGTGTTGTAGAGAAACTGATTGAAGGAGAGGTTGGTCAGTGGCGAGGAGCCGATGATGACATTTGTCGGATCACCCACCATCGTCGCAATCCCACCCACGTTCGCAGCCAAGACCTCAGCAATCACGAACGGAATAGGATCAATACCTAGACCGTCGAACACCTCAACCGTCAAAGGGACTATGAAGAGAGCCACGGTAACAATGTCGAGAAGCGAAGCCATACCCGCAGTCAGCAATGGTAGTAGGACATACATCAAGACAGGATGAGCATCAACCGACCGCGCTAGACGAAGACCCATCCACTGGAAAAATCCTGCTTCTCGTAGACTCGACGCGATGATGAACATGCCTAGGAGGACGCCGAGAGCTGCCCAGTTGATCGCCGAGACAAGATCCGTTTCACTCAAAACACCCGTCCCAACCATCAGAGTAGCACCCAGGACCGCCGCTGAGGGCTTGTGAAACCTATCCGAGAGAATCAGGCCGTAGACTCCGAAGAAGACCCCGACAACTATCACAGTTAGAGCTGTCGGGAGAGCCAAATCTCCAGCCGACTCGGACCTAGCTCATAAAAAGACTCGGTAAGATGCGAGACTGAAAGAATGCTTTTCGCCGAAAGTTCTTGGAATAATCCCTAACCCTAGGTCACGACTATCGTGACCGAGAGGTTGGGCGAATATGTAGTGTATCCTTTGAATATCGTTACGGTTCCGGTGTAGCTCCCTTTGCAGTTAGGAGCGGTGACAAGGCAGTGGGCTGTAACCGTCACGGTGCTGAAGCTTGGACCACAGGATGAGAATGTCGACGGGCTGGTCGTCAGACTGATCTTGGTTGGATTGCTAACGCTAGTCTTGAGAATAATTGGACCAGAGACGTCCGGAGCGCACTTGAACGAGTCTCCTGCACTGCCGGAGCTACCTGTTCCTCCGCTGCCGGAGAATGTTATGCTAAGTGGGTTTGTTGACCAGAGAGCCTTCGGGTTGCTGCTTGAGGCGAAGCCGACGGCAGCATAGGCTCCAACCATGATGAGACTTATCGACAGGCCTACCAGAAGGTGAGGTAGATATCGTCTGATAGGCGACAATGGCAGAACGAGGCAGAGTCCTTAACGATTTAAGATTTGCGCGTATCAGAAGCCAAATTCGATTAATCAGGCTAACTCGAGATATCCCATTATCCCGCTCTGACACGATATTGGAAGCATAATAGGCGACTTCGCTTGTCTCTGCGAGGAACGATTGAAACGGAACCACCAGGCCATTCTAACCGGCATACTCCTAGGCCTCCTAGCTCTCCAAGCTCTAGTTCTAGTAATACTCGCGTTCTTTCCTTATCTTCCAGATTCTGGGCTCTCCAATCCCAACCCGAACATCTACTTCCTCCTCTCACCTCTCTCGACCATCTTCCTGTTGGCACTCTTTTACGCCTGGCTACTGAGAATCGCAACAAGGGAGGCAACTCGATACTCATCCACAGCCAGATCCATCGCCCATTTTCTCTCGGAACCCTTCCAGAAAATACTGGCGTCGGTAAGGACTAGATCTCTCTCAGAATCAGCCGAGACGTTCAAGATTCTATTCCGTCCAAGACTACTGCTCGTCATCAGCCTAGCGGCCAGCATTCTTCTCGCATTCGTCCCATACCGGCCCGACCTTAACCCAACCGGGACCCTCGTGGGCGTAGACAGTCCGACCTACGTCACATGGATCAGCCAAATGCTAGCCTTACCTATTCCCCAAGCGCTCCAGTACTCGTTTGTCGAAGGACTCGACGGCTCCAGACCACTACTACTAGTACTACTGTATACGGTCGCGTCGCTGGGGGTCTCACCCTCACAAATCATCCAGTATCTACCGATGATCCTGGCACCGCTCCTAACATTGTCAACATACACATTCGTCAGATTCGGACAGGGAAACGCGAGTTTTGCGGCATTGACCGCGCTCTTCACACCATTCACATTCTATCTCCCTGTCGGACTCTGGGGAGCATACTACGCAAACATAGCCGCGCTAGTCCTCGCATATCTCTTCCTAACCCTACTCTTACTATTCTCGAAATCGCGCTCAGCAACGAAGTACTGCGCGATGTTCGCTCTCTCAGTCGCCCTCTTCCTAACACACCCATGGACCTGGGTCCTCATAGCCACCACAGGTCTGGTGTTCGCACTCTCGCTCTGGAGAGAGACACGACTCTCAATCCACCTCAAATCAATAGCCGGGATCATCATCACTGGCATAGCCATAGACGTTCTGAAGAGCGCCCTCTTCACGACCCGCTCAGTGGCCGCGGACCTAGCCACCAAACTGCCCACCAGCGGACAAATATCCACGTTCTGGATCAACCTAGTCGATGGACTACTCTACACCCACAGCGGACTATTAGCAAGCTGGATTATCCTAGGAGTCGGACTGTTCGCCTGTTTCGCACTCCGATTCAAGGACTGGTTTGAACGACTAGTCCTCCTCTGGGTCGCAACAGCCTCAATACCCTTCCTCATCCTCGACAGCTACAACCAGACAAGAATCGTCTACGACCTACCCATCCCAGTCCTGATGACCGCTGCCATACTGTTCTTCCTTCCACTGATAGGAAACAGAAAAGTTCGCTGGCCAGGAATAATCATCCTACTCATACTCGTGACATGCGCCAACTACGCCCTCCAGGGCATATTGCTTCTCTAAAGGTCGCATATTGGTGTCTCAGGGTGTCGACGGAATTCTAAAGAATTCCTCGGTGGGAGATAAGAATAAAGACCGAACGGAAAACCCCTAACATTCTCGCCAATGCGTCTCGCTATTCTTTTGCAATCCTACGGCAGGTTTGGAGGAGCGGAGCGTCTCGCCCTCAGCCACTACTTGGAGATGAGAAGGATGGGACAGGACGTCACATTCTATTACACTGGGACCATGTCGCAAGGCTGGGAGGAAAGGCTGGAGAAGGAGCCTCTCAGAAGCATTCCTACAGCGATTGTGAATCGTCCTAAACGAATGAGACTCTTGTTCAAGTTCTTGGAAGAACTGAAGCAGTATGACAAGATTATCATCCACCACCATGTTGAGCCTGTTCTCGCCTTCTACCTGTCCAAGATTCTTGGGCCCAGAATCGTCTGGTACTCAGGCTCTGTATTCGAACTGGCGTGGGAGGAGATAATCACTGGAGTCGATTATCGACGCATCAGTCCGACGGTGAGGAGGACTGGGGGCGAGTACTATGGTGGTCTGTTGGCGAAGATGCTTCTCTCAGACCAGCTCTACGGACTCACAGCACGAGCAGCGAAAGTAGTAGATGTTGAGACTGTGCGAGGATATGGGAAAGTCATTGCGAATAGTCTCTTCCTCTCCAAGTTCCTAGAGCGTGTCTATCGTCTAGGAGAGACGCCTAGCGTCGTCTATCCCGCGGCCGATCCGCTGCTAGAACAACTTGCTTCCAGGAACCACGCGCAAGAAGAGGACTACATGCTGATAGTTGGATCACTGATCCCTCTCAAGAATGTCCAAAGCATGATCCGCGCCGCCGCCCATGTCCGTTCATCGAAGATAATGGTGATCGGCGATGGCCAAGAGATGAGCAATCTGAAGGACTTGGGGTCTGAGCTGGACGTTCCGATCGAGTTCAGAGGAACAATGAACCGTGAAGAAGACCTAGCCCAAGCCTACGCAGGTTGCAAATTCCTCGTCCATCTTTCACTTTACGAACCCTTCGGCCTAACTCCATTGGAGGCGGGATTGTTCTCGAAACCGTCAATCGTCACAAACCATGGTGGTCCCCCTGAGGTGGTGGTTGACGGGGTCACAGGATACATCGTAGATCCGCTAGACCACCAGTTCATCGGCTCCAAGATGAACACGCTACTAGACGATGACACGCTGAGACAGGACATGGGCAAGCGCGCCAGAGAGAATATTGTCAAGAAATTCACGCTTGAACGATCAGCTTCCAGACTACTGGAAGAGGTAGAAAAATAAGGAACACCGAGTATAACCAGTTATCTGCGGATTTCCACCATGTGATCAGACTTTGAGATCTAGGAACCTGTACGCACTGCTCGTCATCGCCATTGTCATAATGGCAAGCATGGTCGTAGTTCTTCGAGGCAAAAGCCAGCAGAACACAGTCCTAAATGTCTCTAACCTGAATAGCCTGGAATCTGCCAACTACAATCGACTTAACAATACGATTTGGCAGGACCCACTCACAGATACCTCACCATGGCGCGTTGGTTATTCTCAACCGAACATGACCGCGCGTGTTACAGCGAACGGGGCAATACGTCTGAATGCAACCATTGCGTCAGAGCCGTACCCTCAGGCAGTGAACCTCTATCGTTCGGTGAATTTCTCGCTGATACAGAATCCGGTTCTGATAATTTCCTTGGATGCAAGTGTCGGAATACATTACGGGATCAGGATTGCGGGACAGGACAGTTCAGGGATACCTTTTCTGGCATGGTCAGAATCATCCTATCTTCAACATAGAAGTGGAGCTGGCAAGATCGAGAATTTTACGATAAGTGCTCTTGTAGAGGCCTACAGAGTTAATGGACTCTTCCTAGCCAAAGGGTCCGGCATAACCAATCTACTCTTTTACATCGAGGCGACGCCCGGCCAAACCGGACAGTTCGTTCTAGATGTGAACGGACTGAAGGTCGTTGCTCAGAATCAGTATCCGTTCAGTCCCGCCAGTCAGGTTCAAGACACAATGGATGAAATAACTCTGACCCTTAACTATACCGACAATCTAGGATTCACAGAAAGTCAGTTCGCCCAAGGATACATCGATTACTACGTCAAAGGCACTCCTGACTTAGACTACACAGTATATTTCATGCACGGGTTAACAGTTGTCGGACAAGGATTCGAATATTCGGCCCGATCACTGACTTACAATGTCGCCACGTTTTCGGCGAGCAAAGTAACCAGCTATCCTCCTGTTCTCGTGGGCAATAACACATTCTTGATCGTCCTGTCCCCACTTAGAGGATCATTTCTATCGTTCCAACTGGGAGGGTTTTCAATTCGATATCTAAGCCAGGCTCCTTCGACCCTTGCGCCAACTGAGATCGACCCGAGCTTTATCCTCCCATATTACCTCATCTTTCTCTTTGTGACGCCCGTAGCCATCGTCATTCTAGTATCAAGGTTGCTCTCGAATGAAAATAACCAGACCAGCTAGTGCAGTGCTTCTCTCGGGACTCGGAATCCGGCTTGGTCTCGCACCCTTTACAGGACATCCCGGCGACATCGCCCTCTTCGTAACATCACAACGGCTCTTTTACCAGGATGGCACTATCGACCTGAAATATTTTCCAACTCTTCCAACTGTTTACTACGTGCAGTTATTGTTCTATGCACCCTATCAGCTATTGCGTCTCTTAGGGATGCCGGACTTTCAATATTACGATCATACAGCGATGATGATAGAGAGTCTGTTCCTAAAACTGCCTTTGATTCTTTGCGACGTTGGCATTTTCATAGTATTGTTGAGTTTCACCCGAAAACTCATTCCTGCCACTCTATTCTTCTTGAATCCATTTCCAATACTGCTGTCTTCGGTGTGGGGGACGTATGACTCTATGATGCTCTTTCCTTTGATTTCGGGACTTTACGCCTTTGCGACCCGAAGCAGCGGAACCGCCTCAACTGTTATGTTTGTCTTCTCTGGCTTGCTCAAGCTTTTCGGGTTTGTCTCCTTTGCCCTCGCTATCTGTGATTCCATAATTCGGCGTCGTTTCCGTGACGAGCTTCCCTTGGAGGTCATTGGAGGTCTAGCAATAGTAGCAGTTGTGCTTTTTCCTGTGTTTCTCCTTGGAGGCTTTTCGTCCTTTCTGCAGATACTAGTTTATCGGTTCATTGGACTCGGTAGCGGGACTGGGGGAACGCATTATGGCTTGATAGGAGAGGTCCTCAAGATTGAACCAAGCGGGATTCTACCTACTCTTCCAATTGCAATAGTTTTGACATGCCTCGGATATTCTTACGAGTCCTCGAAGGCAAAACAGTTGCGCTCACTCCTCTTAGTGAAGTGGACCTTAGTGGCCGGATTTGCCTTCAATCTCTTTTCGGCTTCACAACCTCAATGGCTGTCATGGCTCATCCCGCTAGGTATTCTGTATGGCTCCTTCACGGGGCGTGTCGGCCTTCAGTATTTCGCATACTTGTTCGGCACATTGGCGACCTTTCTCACGATTACTCTCTTGCAGGGAGTTGCGTACATGTTGATCGGGAATAGCACCGCATTTATCCTCGGATACATTGAAAGTATCCCGGGGTCAGTTTTTCTTTATGCCGTCATGACAACAACAATGATAGTGATGCTTTGTGGATACTCTTTTTCCAAGAGACTCAAATCGTTTAGGCTGGAAGTGATTCCTCTAACCGTTTTAATTTACCTTCAGGCCTACTTCTGGATTGTAATTGTCGGCGTTGGCAGATTTCTCGGTGTTTCTTGATGGTACAGGAAAATCAAGGATCAGCCAGTTCAGTTGGGGATCAAGAATTGCAAATCTCGGGTTTCAATAACACGGGTCTTGTGTCGATAATTATTCCTTCAAGGAATTCCGAACGGACAATAGCTGAATGTCTTAGATCGATAATCGGGCAATCATACCGGCCAATCGAGATCATCATGGTGGACTCCAACAGTACCGATTCAACGAGAGAAATCGCTAAGGGAATGGGAGCACTGGTAATATCGAATGATGGTGAAAGATCAGTGGCAAAGAATTTGGGAGCCAAGTTCGCGTCGGGGAAGTATCTCTTTTTCGTGGACGCTGACCACGAGCTCGGTCACTCTGCAATCGCGTCCTGTGTCAAGGCAATAGAAAGGGTTGACGGTGTCCTAATCAACGATCAAGATGTCTCAAAGGATTCCAAAGTGTCGCGCCTTGTTGCTTCAAGGCGGAACATTCTTTCACGGGACCCTTTGAACGTCGCTGTCAGGTTTGTGAGAAAGGATGTATTCCATAGGGTTGGTGGCTTTGACACGGATCTCTATGCTGGAGAGGATTTGGATTTCCACAGGAGGTTTCTCCAGCTTGGTTTCAGGATGGTTGACTCTAGAGCGACAGATTGGCATTTGGGTTCCCCCGTCAATTTGAAGGCACTGTTGAATCGTAGTTTGTATTATTCCTCAAACAACGTGAGGTACGCTTCGAAGAATCCTCTGATTGCGTTAAGGCGGATCAGTCCACTCCGGGTAGTTGCGGCTTGGAAGAGGAGTGACGCTTCAGCTTCTGATCTGCTGCCCGTCGTTCTTCTGGGCCTCTTGTCAAATACATTCTTGGTGATCGGCGTCTTGCTAAGTCTGGGCCGGCGACAAGATACACCAAATGTAGATCCCAAGCAAATCAATCCAATTGGGAATAGGACTACTCCAAGCAAGAGGAATGTGATTGACAACTACAACAAAGAAGGGAGAAACTACGACAACATTAGATACGGACGCACCAAAGGAGGCAGGTTCTTCTCCCAGATTGAACTGCGCAAAAGCCTAGAGATGGTTAAAGGAGAAAAGGTTCTCCACGTTGGCACAGCAACGGGACGCGTCTCTGTCTACCTAGTTTCTTCAGGGTTTGATTATGTCGGGTTGGAACTCTCCGGAGCAATGGTCAGGATAACGAAAGAGAAGCTGAACGGTGCAGGCGACATCGTACAGGCGGACGCGGAGCATCTGCCGTTCAAACCTTCAGCGTTCGACGATGTCGTCTCCGTACGATCATTTCATTTTCTGCCTCATCCAGAAGCGTTCCTTAACGAAGCCAATAGGGTCCTGAAACAGACCGGGCGGGTAACTGTCAGCTTCGAGAGGAATGTTCGTGGCCGCGAGACTTTCCGCAAACTTATGAGCTTGCCGCCTTCGAATGCTAGAAGAACTTACTATTCGAATCCCGAGGTAACCCTTATGATGCGCAATGCAGGATTTGAACCTCTCTTTGCTCGGAACGTAACAAAACTGCCCTTACTATTTTATTGGAGATCAAACCACGATAGGGTTCTCAAAAGGTTGCATGGAAAGATACCATCTTTCATGGGAACGGTGGGAATGGTTGTCGGCTCGAAGGAAACCCAGTCTCTTGGCGTCGGTTAACGCTCTAAACAAATCAGAGGAGAACCATCGCATCCATCGCTGTCGCTGCCCCAGAAAAAAGGCAGAGCGTGAGGAGACGTAATTTGGCTATCAAACAGATTCTTGGGTTTTACGAGAAGAACGTCAGGAATATTTTGACGAGTATTCACGGTGATTGTTTTTATGATGTCGGAGCGAACGTTGGCTTCTATTCATTGTTGCTAAGGCGTAATTTTCGTCACGTCCCCGGTGTAGAGCCTGTTCCCGCGAACATAAGGCGGTTGAAGCGAGGTCTGTCGATTAGGTTTGTTCGAAAATGTTAGGGTCATCCCCGTAGCTCTGTCTGACAGAAATGGTAAGGCGACTTTCTATGTTAATTCAGATTCACGGACCATGATTAACAATCTCAGTGCGAGTTCACTACTTGAGAAATTCGAATTTCGATCTTGCGATTATGCCCCCGATAGAACTTATGCCGGTTCATCTATCACTGTTGAAACAATGACCTTTGACAGTCTCCTTTCAGAGCCTACCACAGATCTCGTGAAGATTGACGTTGAAGGCGCCGAGTTTCTGGTGCTTGAGGGCATGAGAGAATCTTTGGCTAGTCACAGAGTTAGCAACATTTTAGTTGAGTTGCATGACAGAGATAGGAAAGGTGAGCTTGAAGCTATTCTGAAAGGGAACTTCAGTCATGTTTTCTGGGCTGACCCCCAGCACGTATACGGTTCCAGGAATGCTGTAATTTCCACGCGTGGATTGTCCGTGGAATGACCCTTTAGGCTTTGGAGACCCCCCTCCCACCCCGGGTTGGTTTGGGTAAACTAGTTGGCAGCTGAGAGAGGAGTGAAGTGGATAGGGGCATTTAGATCGTTCAAACTGACCGCCCGTGCGCCACATGTTTCGCAGACTCGAGCCCATGAAGCCTCACCTGATATTGGAACCCAAGAACAAGTGTGACTTCTTCGCTGGAAGGCCCAAGCGAGTAGCGCTAAAGTCGATGCAGCGACGCCTCCAGCGAGGGCTCCAAGAGCGAAATCCTCCCAAGGCTGACTAGGAGGCCTGACATCGTCCATTTCCCTCGGCAAATCTCTGACTGAGTCTTCTTTGTCGCCTGGCGGGTCCTTGTAGTAGGATTCGAATTTTCCTTTTCGTATCATCTTTCCACCGGCCATTGGAATGCCAATAGTGTGTGCCAAGTGGTTCTGAACCGTGTAGAAGTGTAAGTTGCACTTCCTCTGAATTTTCGCTGGGGTGATAATTTCGTCTTTGTCGAAATGGTTGGAAACGCAGTTTAGAATATCCGTGTCGTGCGGGTCCATCTTTCTCTGCAAGCCAACTAGAGCAATGCTGTAGATAACATCGATTGGTAGTATACGGTATTCGAAAACACAATGGGTAGACTACAACAACTCGGCGCAGGTTGGGGCAGCTGGAGATATCTCTCAGGAGCCACGGCCAAAGAAAAGACTTGGCTTCTCGGCGTGATCCAAAATAGAGCTGGTTACGGCAGTTGGATCGCGCATTTGGCGAGAGGGCTAGGCGACAAAGACTTTCTGCTTGCGTTCGAATCTGAACGTGATCCGTGGACCAAGAGCAAGCTCGTCGGCGAAAAAATTCGCGAGCTAAGACTCAGCTTCAGAAAACTGACCGACGACCAACGGGCTGAACTGGCCGCGCAAGCGGAGTCGGAACTTCGAGTAGGCCTCGCGCAACTCATCAAGGACAAAGCAACGCTGAAGTCACTCATCGACTGCGTCGACCCGCCTGCCGCACCTGTACCAGCTCAGTAAACATGTACATCCAAGACACTACACTCCCCCCTCTTTTTTTCTATCATACGATCCGCAAACTCAAAGGTAGTCAAACGTGAGTCAACCAGAACCAGAAACCCCCTCTATGCGCGTGCGCATATTTCCCTCCCAGAAATATTCTCTGCAGAGGAGGAACAGCAGCGGCTTCTTTGTGTGGGTCGCAACTTTCGACGAACCAATCTCTCCGGAGGACGTCCTCAAGGAGTTCGGCGCCGGATACTACATATTGAGATCGACGAAGCCACGGTTCCTAACCCAATGGAAAGCGTCGCTAGGGACCCCTACTGAAGAGCAGCCGATCGAGTGTAAGAAAATTCAGCTCTCAATCCAGAGGCTGGAACGCAAGACTAACCTCGTTGGTCTCGGAGTCGTTGCGACGGCAGCGGTCGGAGCAATCGGTTTCCCTCTGACTCATCTGAGGTTTGTTGGGATCGAAGAAAAGATCGACCAAGTTGTTGGTGTGCTCCAGACTTTTCCGGCCAATGGCCTCCAATGCCCGACGTGCAAGATAGGCCTTGATTACATGCTTCAACGATCGTGCACCTCATGCGGGACCCAACTTACATGGCCTAGGAACCTACGACCGACAACCACCCCAGAACAACACGCCCGGTTCATTCGTGTTCAGTGAGGTGAAGGTCGAATTGAAGAATGACCGGAGACGAAGGAGTCGGAAAACGGTCTACACCAAAGGTGAGTTAAACAAGATGGTCGATTCTGCACTGCATCCTCTGTTTGAACACAGCCCCATATTTGTAGCAGTTGACGAGGCAGCTCACGCACTGATAGAACAGGACCTGCGCGAGTCCCTTCTGAAATTTCTCAGATACAGCCTTCCGGTTCTGGTTCGAAAACTTATTGAAAACGTCGACGAATGAGACTTGAACATCCTCCTTTGTGTAGTTGTTCTGGTAGTCATGAAACTGACGTCACGCGGTTCACAGCTCTTCTGATGTCACGAATCCAAAGGTAGGCCTGCCTTATGACAAAGATAGCAAATGCGACCATTGCAAATTGAACCACATTTTCGAATGTCACCACCGGGAGATAGCCGCACACAGTACCATTACAGACATAGCCTGCAATAGCGCACTCGGTATGATCCACTCCCACAGAGGGATTCTCTCAGTTCTTCTGTAGTCGGTTCGCTCCCACTCACGCTTCGGCATTATCGACTTCCCCACCGGCCCTCGACGTGATTCGGTCAGTGCTTCTTCGGCACGCTTTCTGAATCCCCACGCAAGGATGCTCGGTATTCCTCCTATGAGGAAGTACGGAACCAGTTGAAGAAGTTCGGCCAATGGCCAGAGTCCTTCCTCTGCTCCCAGAAGCGGTAACAAGAGAAGCATGCCCGCCACGACGACGGACGCGGTTTCCCTCGTTCCATATACTCGGACACTCGTAGAATGTGGATTTAATGTGTGCCCCGACGAGATCGGTCGAACAACTAGGCAAGTTAACTCCAAGTATTATCGGAATCTCGGCATTGGAAGAAAAGTCTACGAGTGGTCTAGTGGAAGAGTGTTTCCGGCCAACTCGTGAAGTTTGGCTAAGATTTTACAGGATGGTTGGAAAAGTTCCAGGTTACACAGGCGACTAGCCCAAAGAAGGGAGCCCCTCCCATGAGACCGTTATTAGGCGAAGAGTGTCTTGAGGGAACAAACCCGTCTTCGGCACTTGCTAAGGCTTAACACTCCCGGGCGACATGGGGCATCTGAGGCTCAAGTATGGTTTCGATTATTCACGCTCCGCCCCAAGAGATCGTGGTCACTGGTCTTACCGGGTTCAATTCTCAGCAGAACCTTGCGTCTATGATTGCCTTTGTCATGAACGTCTCCGGCCAACCCATGGCGCTCTACTGGGCAGAGGGAGTCGTTTTCCTGGCAGATTTTGTCGAGCCTGAGGCTCTGCCTGATGAGTATGTGAAGGGAAAGGTCTACGCGTCCAACGTTTCACACGCGCCTATGGTGAAATACAATAATCTCATCAGAGTCGGAAACATGGAAGTCCCGGTGATTGACGTATCATCGAACATTGCGCTACGTGATCTCGCTCGATGGATTAGAGAGAATCAGCAGTCTTCGCCCGAGAAATCTTAACTACGCGAAAAAAGCCCGCTTACGATCGGTCCCCCGGGGTAGCTCAGCCTGGAAGAGCTTCCGGCTGTAGTCCTGCACTCAATGTGCGGGTCAGCCAGCCGACCAGGCGTACAGATACCGGAGTTGGCACATCGCCAACGGATTGTCGCCGGTTCAAAACAGGCTGGGTCCTGTGAATGTCCGGCCCCCGGGACCAGCTCCGCTACCCCAAGAAATACAGAGGGACCTGGAATCTCAGGTCTTATTTCGATTTGACCGTTTGAGGTCTTGATTCGAGCTCCCGGAGGATGAGCTCGTTCTGCTTCATCATAATGTTGTTCTGGTCCGTGAGAATTCGCAGCGCGCTTGCGATTAGTGAGAGAGATGGATTATCCCACTTGAAGTCATTCTCTTTGACCGCGAGTGCTTGCTTTCCCTTGATAATTGACCCTCGCAAATTCTCATCACTAGAGTCATCTCCAAAGGCGACCCGCTGCCTACGATCAACCTTATCCGACATGGTCGCGGCGGCGTGCTCCCGCTTGACGTCCGGGTAGCAATCCTCACAGAACCTTAGACCCTTAAGCTCAAGGAGAGGATCTATGAGGCTGAGAGTCTTTCCACATCTCGAACAGAAATCTGCCAATTTGCGTTGTCTGCTCCGTTTAGCGATTGAGCACCCCTGCGCTATTAAAGAGTCTTGTAACCAGCAGTGAAACGTTGACCTACAACGAGGGACAGGATGAACGTTCTATCGTCTGAACCTTCCGAAAGGCGACGCGGGCGCGCGGGAATTATTAGAGTCTGCAACGTAAACCGAGGACCGAATTGGATGCGAACGGTTCTTTCTGGGACGCTCCCCGTTTGCTTTTTGTCTTTGAAGGCTTCTCTCGAATATCACGCTAACAAGGACATCGTTCACGTCCAGCGATTGCTCGGTCACAAGAGCATAGCTTCCACTCTCAAATACATCCAGCTAATCGATACCTCTCCGGACGAGTGGATTTACAAAGCAGTAACCTTCGCCGAGGAAGCGGCCAAGCTAATTGAAGCTGGATTCACTTGCGAAACCAGGATAAACGGAGTATCGCCGTTCAAGAGGAGAAGATGGATATGAAAATCAACAGTGACGAACTTGCCGAATATGTGCGAGCAGTTCTGGAAGGCATTTGCAAAGGTGTTTCAGCGGAGATAATCGCGAACAACGAGGTCGAGACCTTTTCTCTTAGCGGCCCCGTGAAGTTTCAGGTTGGTATTACAAACTCACTCGAAGCAAAAGGCGAAGTGAAAATCTTCGTTGTCGGACTGCATGGTGGAAAGTCAAACGAACAACATGCTCGAATCGAGTTCGAAGTGAGCAACCAGCTGGGCAGAAGCTTTCTGGAGGGGTTGGACAAGGTAGTCTCTATTTATGCGAAACTGCCCGAAAAAGACCAGAATTCGTTGAAGTCTATGTTGGTTGGTGTGCTCGGAAGCATGGCTACGCAGAATCCCTCAGGGAAGAAAGCCGAGGAGCTTAATCCTCCTCCATCCGCCTAACATCTCAATTCTTCGTTCTCAGCATCCCACACTTCCTGTGAACCGCCGTCCGAGGGGTAGGTGAAGGCGGCTCTGTAGGGTTGTCGGTTGTTCTGATACGGCAAAGTGTTCAAAAGTCGGTCGCCGATGTGACCGACGCGGGGACAAACCACTGGTTGGTTGATAGGAAGGACGTTTTCGTCTTTTACAGTCTAGGCATCTGGGCAGTATGGGCCACTTTTGTCGCCACTCTGACACCGAACCAAGAACTTCTGACTTCTTGGGGTATCTGGGTTATGGAAATTACAACACCAACGATTACAGTCCTTCAGATCATTGGGATTGTGCTAGTCAAGTTCTGGCCAAGAAAGACTCACTGGGGCCCTGTAGAACCGGCCCTGAGAAGTTCAGGTCTTCCTAGACCTCCCCTATCAGTTTGGTGGTGGATTCGAAACATGTTCGTTTCAGTCGCTGGCTTCGTTGATGCGGCATTTCCACTCTACCTCTTGTATCTGAATTGGTCCGGGTTCGTGGTTGTAGGCACTGTCTGTCACGCAGGGGTAGGATGTGCATCTTCGGCTTTGTTGCTCCTTGATCTCCCTTACCTGTTCTCCTTTCTATTCTTATTGATTTCACCGTTCGTAATACTCTGGGTAACGATTCGATATATCTTAAGGATGACAGAAAGGATTCGCGGAAAATGATTAGCCTGACTTGTCTGTGGAAACTACCCAACGTCGATAGCGGATTATCCAGTCAGCCGAAACATTAACCTCCAAGCACTTTCCAAAGCAGTAGTCGTTCCAGAATGGAACGGAGCGGAAATGGAACAGTGGCAGTCATCCAGGAAATGCATGATAACTGGTTACGGCGACGCCGTATCAGGAACCGTTTGAACAGAGGATATCACTGGGCTGCTTAGCCTTTGAGCCCCCAGCCTGCTTTGAAGGAAGGTGTTACCTTGATGAATGGTGCTTCGCCTTCCTTCCATGGATCTCGTTTGACCCAGCTCAGCTTTGAATAGAATAGTTTGTAGAGCCGCCGGTATTCTTCTCCCTTTTCGATTATCTCCGCGGGTCCGCTGATCAATAGTAGCTTCTGGGTTCCACCAGTGTCGACGAGGACTGCTGCATGTGGATTCTCTCTGAGGTTCTTCAGTTTCCGGGTTCCGTAGTCCGTTACGATATACACGTAGTCTTGGTCCCACACATAGGATACAGGGACGACGTGGGGCTCGCCTTTCTTTGATGCTGTCGCAAATCGGCATAGCTCATTGCTCTTTAGGAAGTCGATCTCTGTCGCTGACAGTTTGACCTCCTTGGACTCGCGGCTCGGTTTCTTTGGCAAGGCTTCTGCCCCTAGGCAGACTCTATTATTTGAGCGCGTCGGAAAGCCTAACGGCTCTGGAAGAGAAAACCACTTGGCCTCGACCTGAGTCTAAGTTCCCGGAAGGGTAGAGGTCGTGCCTCTCTACCTGAACCGTCAATACAGATGGATATACACCCATAGCCCGGGCAATCCAGGACAAGCTTACACACCATCGGA
>Ga0210404_10000660_pt1 | contig 16579 bp, 14 predicted proteins | sample IncBWH28MmetaG_FD_155455 | JGI IMG/M metagenome (GOLD analysis project Ga0210404, IMG submission 155455) | Forest soil microbial communities from Barre Woods Harvard Forest LTER site, Petersham, Massachusetts, United States - Inc-BW-H-28-M | ecosystem: Environmental > Terrestrial > Soil >... | reverse complement strand
CGCATTGACAAAGAGCACGTCAATCTTTCCGAACTCCTTGGAAACGGTCGCGTACAGCTTCTCCAGGTCCGCGGCCTTGGCCACATCGGACTGCACCGCTAACACGCCATTCCCGATCGTCTTCACCGCATCCTCAAGGGTCTTTGCGTTTCGTCCCGAAATTGCCACGCGAGCGCCTTCTTCCTGCAGCCGCTTCGCGGCCGCAAGGCCGATGCCGCTGTTCCCTCCGGTTACTACCGCCACTTTTCCTTCGAGTCTCTTCATTGCTTTTCTCCCGTCTATACTGGACTTCTGAATTGGCTCGCCCAATTTCGATACTTAGATGAACGTCTAAGTAATCCGTTGCATCAAACAGCTTGGAGCTGCGCGATGTACGTTATTTGGTACCCGCCCTCCGCGGACTCAGTTAAACTAAAGCCGTACCCATGGAACGCGCGCGTATCGAGAAGATTTCAAAGGCTTTGGCGGACGCCACGCGTCTGATGATTTTCGAGGCTATCTCCGCCAAAAAAGAAATGATTTGCGGCGAACTTGTGGCCCTTCGCGGCGTCACCGCGGCCACCGTCTCGCATCACCTCAAAATCCTCGCCGATGCCGGTCTCATCGAATGCCGCCGCAAAGGTCAATGTGTCCACAACCGCGTCGTCCCCAAAACTATCGCCGAGTACTCTCAAGCGCTGGCGAAAATGGCACGCGGCACAAATTCCCGAGCGCTCCGGTAATTCAAGTCTGAGCCGCGCTGCACGCCCAAAACTCTCTATACTGTTGGCAATCTCCTCCCACAGGAGGCCACCATGCGCGAAACCAGGCGCAAGTTTGTGCTGGCATTGGCTGCGTCAGCGAGCTGCTTCACCGCGCAGGAAGCGCTGCTACTCGCGCAGCGGCGCCGGCCTTTTCCAGACCCGCCAGAGCCGGCTGAGAAGGCGAATCCGGCCGGTGCCGAGCCGCAAGCCCCCGGCCACGTGTCCACAAGAAAACTTTTGCAGGAAAATGAGCGTGAATTTCGCGCCGGCATCGAGCGCCTCTATCAACTCACCAGTGAGCTGCGCGACGAGGTGCAAAAGACGGTCAGCAGCAACGTTCTCTCCATCCGGATCTACAAGAAGACCGAGCAAATCGAAAAACTCGCCAAGCAACTAAAAAACAAGGCCAAAAGCTAGCGGACCCGCTGAAAACAACCTTATGCCCTTGCGATAACATCCTCTCTTCAAAATGCACTCTGGAACGTGGCGGATTCGGCAACATCGGCGGCGCCGTTGGCAGTGGCATGCATTTTGGTGCGAAACTATAGGAAAGCAAACTGAAGAGGTCGGAAAAGACTTTTGGAGGCGAAAATGTCTGATACTTCTCACGTTTTAGAGGCGATGCATATGAGCGAAGGTAAAGGTTTCTTCGAACGCTTGCTGGATTTCTCGTTTCAATATTTCATCACGCAGAAGTACGCGAAGCTCCTCTACGGAATACATCTATTGCTGGGATTGATCGTCGGCACTTGGTTCGTCTTCAACGGTTTTCAGGCCTCTACATCCCAAGGGCTCCTGACCCTGTTGCTTGCCGTAGTCGGTTATTTTCTGTGGATTTTGTACGTGCGAGTGGCTCTCGAGTTTCTTGTGGCCATGTTCCGCACCGCGGAGAACATCGCGCGCGCCAGCGGCCGGGACTCCTAGCCGCCCGCAAGTTCCTGGCATTTTCTCCTAAGCAAGTTCCGCGGGCTACGCTTTGCGCTTGCCCAAAGACGCGGACCGTATCCTTTTGCCGCGCTGCGCAATCCAACCTGTACCTGGCGGACGCACTAGCGTCCGCTGAAACCAGGCTGCCAGAAGGCGCATTGCTTTCTGTTCGAGGAGAAAACTTTATGAGTCCCAGAGATCATCGCTCCGCCACAAAAACCGACAAGCAACTCGAGGCCGGCTCTGACCGCGCAAGTCCCATCTTGCACCAGAAAGCGCGCGAAATTCAGCCGTACGGAAAATTGACGCACATGCCCATCGCCCTCGACGAAGAAGTGCGCGCCGAGAGCGTCAGCAACTTAAACCAGATCCTTGCGGATACCATGACGCTTCGCGACATGTACAAGAAGCATCATTGGCAAGTCGCGGGCCACACCTTCTACCAACTCCATTTGCTTTTCGACAAGCACCATGAAGAGCAGGACGAGTTGGTCGACTCCATCGCTGAGCGCATCCAGCTCCTTGGCGGCGTCAGCCTTGCGATGGCCCCGGATGTTGCCGAAACAACCATGATTCCCCGCCCGCCGCGCGGCCGCGAGGAAGTGCCCGTGCAGATTTCGCGTTTACTCGAAGCGCACGAGCTCATCCTGAAGGAAGCGCGCAGCATGGCCAAGAAGGCCGTTGACGACGGCGATGACGGCACGAACGACTTGCTGGTCAGCGATGTGATCCGTACCAACGAGCTGCAAGCCTGGTTTGTTGCCGAGCACGTCGTCGATGTTCCACTCGTCCGCGCAGCGGGTGGATCCGGCGCGTAACAGACACCGCCCATCTCACAACTCGATCTTCGTGCCCAGCACCACGAGAAACTTCGCCAACCACGCTGGGTGCGCGGGCCACGCAGGCGCTGTCACCAGGTTGCCGTCTGCGATCGCTTCGCTGATTCCGATGTCCGCGAAGGTTCCACCAGCGTTCCTCACGTCCGGTCCAACAGCCGGATAGGCGCTGCACTTTCTTCCTTTCAAGACGCCGGCAGCGGCCAAAATCTGCGCGGCATGGCAAATGGCCGCGATCGGTTTCTTCGCATTGGCGAAGTGCCGCACGATTTCCAACACTCGTGGATTTAACCGTATGTATTCGGGAGCGCGTCCGCCGGGCAGCACCAACGCATCGTAATCTTCCGCCTTGATCTGGTCGAAGGTCGCATTCAACGAAAAATTGTGTCCGCGCTTTTCAGAGTACGTCTGGTCGCCTTCAAAATCGTGAATAGCGGTGCGCACGAATTCGCCTGACTTCTTGCCTGGGCAGACCGCGTGCACGGTGTGGCCGACCATGAGCAGCGCCTGAAACGGGACCATTACTTCGTAATCCTCGACGTAATCGCCAACTACCATCAAGATGGACTTCTTAGCCATAGCTTGCCTCCCGGAAATATCGCACTGCTCAGTTCTGTAAACTGTCTGCTCATCTGACCCGGGCACTGCGCGCGCGCGTTGACAAAGCCTGCCCTGCCGGGCAGAATCAATTTGCCTCGCGGTGCTGGTTGGCTCGTTTCTTGAGCTGGCTCAACACACCGCAAAAGTGCCCGAATGGCGGAACTGGCAGACGCGCTAGATTCAGGTTCTAGTTCTCGCAAGGGAGTGGAGGTTCGAGTCCTCTTTCGGGCACCAATTTTTATCCCTTAGCTCCTGACAGCACATTTTCCGCGTGCAACGCGCCTTCCGGCGTGTCTTCATGCTTGAAATAGATATAGATGTCGCCGCTGCCGGCAAGTTGCGCGATTCGTTGCTCCAGCGCCTTGCGCTCTTTGGCGGAGTACTCTTCCTTGCGCAGGCGCAGGTACGCGAAATCAGCGGTCTGCACGTCAGGCGTTTCGAGCTTTTCGCTTTCCGCATTGCACAGTGCCGCATTCGCCGTTCGCAGCGTGGCGTAGACTTCTTCGCTGAACCAGGAAGCATGGCGAAACTCGAATGCGGCGCGCAACGATTTCGGCAGCGTGGCGAGAAACTCTTTCAACAGAGCCAAATCGCATTTCAAAAAGGGCGGCAACTGAAACAGCACCGGGCCCAATTTCTTTTCTTCATCCAGCGGCTGGAGCGAGCGCAGAAAATCGGAGGTGAATTCGGCGACGTCCCGCAACCTGGCGACGTGCGTAATTTTCTGGTGCGCCTTGATGGCGAATTGAAAGTTCGGCGGTGTCGCCTCGATCCAGCCGCGCAGCAACTTTTCGGTTGGAAAGCGCCGGAACGTGTAGTTCACCTCCACAGTGTTCAGGCGCGACGCGTAGTGACTCAAGAATTTTGCAGACGCGAGCTTCGCTGGATAAAAGTCCGGCTTCCAGCTCGGATACGCCCATCCCGATGTGCCTGCGTAGATCATTAGACTGTTGTTAGTTCTTAGTTGTTGGTTCTACGTGACGACCGCCAACAAAGGCCGTAACTCTTTGTGCCATTCCATTCCCTGCGGCTATGCAGTCGCTCCCAAAAAACTGGAACCTCCGACTAAAAACCAAGTCCTAAAAACCAAGAGCTAAAGACTAAAACGCAGCCGTTGCTTCGACTGAGAACTAAGAGCTAAAGATCGCTTTTCACTTTGCGAGCAGCGTCTTCCATCGCGCCCAGGCTTCGGCACGGGCTTTGCGGTTCGCTTCGCTGGCATCCGGCGCTTCTCCGGCGCGCATGAAGCCGTGGCCTGCGCCTGGATAGGTGACGGAATCGAATGTCTTGCCGGCGGCTTTCATGTTTTGAATTGTCTCTGGAAGCGTTGCATCGATGCGCGCATCGTCTCCAGCGTAGAAGCCGTACACCGGCGCTTTGATGCGAACGATCGCCTCCTTGTCAGGCGGCGCCCCGTAAAAAACGAACGCGGTTGCCAGATCCGGGCGATTCGTCGCGAAGCGAAATGACTGCGCGCCACCCCAGCAATATCCCGTCACAAACAATTTGCCGTTGCTCGCCGGCAGTTTCTTGCCGTAGTCGGCCGCGGCGTTGAGGTCCGCGGTGACCTGATCGGGATTGAGATGGCTGACGGCCTCCATGGCTTTGTCCTGCGGAAAAGCCGTGCTGCGTGCGCCGTTCGGTCCCATGCCAGACAGCAAATCGGGCGCGACGGCGATGTAGCCGGCTTCCGCGACTTGGTCGGCGAGGTCCTGGACCCAGTCGGTCATGCCAAAAATTTCGTGGATTACAAGCACGACCGGCGTTTTGCTCTTCGACTCCGGATAGACGACGAACGTTTCGACCGAACGGCCATCGTGCTTGACGGTGACCCATTCCCGATGCCGGGGTGATTTCTCGATCTGTGCCTTGGCCCAGTCTTGCGCCGAAGCAACCTGCGCGGCGAAGAGCAAAAGAACCAGTACGAAGTGTTTCATGGCTACCCTGCCTCCGAACAGGAGCCTGGAATTTAACACAGAGCGCGCGGGCAGGGAGAGCGCTAACCGTTCGTGACGACTCAGAAGGTCCAGAGCCTTGAGTGCCGAGGGCATAGCCGCCAGCCTTGTACTGCTCCTCCTAAATTCTATTTTGCTCTTGACTATGCGGTCCCTAATCGATAAGACTCTGACAACTTATCCCAACGGTGAATGCCCCGGAAGATAATACTAACCGCATAAAACTTGTCGCCAGGAGGGACGATATGTTCGCAACGCACAGCAGTTTCCGGTTTGCAGTCGTCGCCAGCGCGCTAGCGCTTACGTCGACCTACACTGTCGCCCAGGGCTTCACGGAATCTTGCAACACTCCTGCTTTCCCCGGACCTACGGTCGCGATCGACAGCCGCTGCAGTGTGCAAGGCGCAGGCGGCACGGAAGCTGAACAGAATCAAGCCAAGAATAACTTCTGCGCTCTGGGAAGTCCGTCGCGTAGCTCTATCCCTGCCCTCACGGCGCTCCAAGCTCAGGTCGAACAGAATAGAGCGATCAATTTTGGCGATAAAGACAATCCTGGGGTGCACGGTCCTGCCACGAATCGCGCTCCCTTAAAGGCCCTTGGCGAAGGCAAACTCGTGCAACTGAAGGCCTTCGTGGTGGCGGCCTCGCAGGAGGGGGGTGAAACAGTGAATTGCGGGACCACCTTCGACCACGAGCCCAACAAGGATTTATTCCACGACATCCACATCTCTCTTGTCGCCGTTCCGCCATCGGCGACTCCGACGACTCCGGAAGAGAAAGATGCCAGCGAATGCCCGGGCATCGTATCCGAAATGATCCCGCACCATAGACCGCCCGAGTGGACCGCCGCCAACGTCAACAAGGTCGCCGCCAAACATCTAATGGTGCGCGTGACCGGCCAACTCTTCTTCGATTCCAGCCATGTTCCCTGCGCGCACGGCAAAGAAGTTCGCACCAATCCCCGGCGCACATCTCTTTGGGAGATTCATCCCATCTACAAATTCGACGTGTGTACGGCCAATTGCAACGCCGCCGGCTCTTGGCTTCCTCTGGCCCAATGGGTTAAGCAACAATAGGCCGTTGCTTTTTGCCCATGCGAGTGTCCTACTACGTAACGATCTAACAAGGTACTGATTACGAGGATCTATGCAAGCTTCGCTTGTCTTGGGCACTCATGGTGTTCGCCGGCAGCAATCGTTGCTAGTACTGATAGCTAGTCTCCTGCTCGCGGGTGTGGCCACCGCGGCACCACAACATGCAACGCAAATGCAGAAGGCGAAAGCGACGGCGAACGCAAGCTTAAGACTGGAGCGCGATGCAGAGGGCCGCGGCGGCCTGGTGAAGCCACTGGCGGTGTCGGCGATGACGAGCGCAGATGTCCTCCGGTTGCTCGAACTGGGCGTGCCTGCGCCGATGATCGCCGAGCGAGTTCGCGCGAATCAAACGCACTTCACCAAGCTCGATGAACTGTTCGCAGCGATCCGCCGGTATGGCAAATCGGCGGGAACAGATTCCCGTTTGGTTTCGTTAGTGGAAGAGGTATCCGCGTCGCAATTCCGTGATGGGTTACCGTGTCGCGCGTCAGCCGAAATGTGCTCCGGGCCAGATGGGGCAGACGAGATGGCTCAATCTGCTCCCGAGATGGCAATTCCTCCCAGAGTAAGCATCGCTCTCCCAGTGGATCCACCGCCCGCGGCGCAATCCAGCCCAGACGTGCCGGCGGCTGCGAAATCAACGACAGAGCAACCGGCTGCGCTGGCGCCTGCCCAGAGGGCAGCGACCGCTCAGGAGACGCGACTTTTGCCGGCTGTGAAACCCGTTACAAGCGAGGTGCCGGCCGAGACCGCATCGGCGCCCTTGAGAATTCTCGTGAACACCCCGTGTAGCATACCGGAGCCGATAATGCTGACAGCGGAGGAAGAAGGGCGGCTCGATCGGGATGCCAGACATGTATTGACGAAAGAGCGTGAACGGATGATGGAAGCGGCGGCGCTACAGTGCAATAGCAATCCGCACGTGATCATCAACCCGGTCCGCTTCGTATTCCCCGATACGGAAGTGGGCGAGCAAATCAAGCGGAGCATCGAGATTTCCAATGATACGGGGGACACCGGAAATGGTCCGGCGAGGACCTTCCGGATTCTGTCCATCAAGGTGGCGCGACGAGACGCTGAGTTCGACGATTTTCCGGAGTCCTACAGCCTGACTCAGCCGGACTTGCAGTGCCCGATGGATTTAACAATTTCAGTTCATTGCCATCTTAGCGTTGTGTTTCACCCGGCGCGGCAGAAATACTACAACGCGTATGTGTCTGTAATTACGCAAGACCCTGAGACTCGAAAAACATACACCAACTTCGCTTATCTTAATGGCACGGGTTACGTGAGTGACGTGGCCAGGCTAAACGGGACAGGGCCGCTCACAAACCATCCCGGACTGCGTTCGGTGATGGGCTTTGACATTTCCGGCGCCAGCAATGCCAAAACGCAGCAGAAATTCTTTTTGGAGTTTGACATTAACGGGCCGGTGGGATTTGGGAAGCTCGGAGCGAGGAGGGTGTCTTGCAGTTCCTATTCCTGGCTGCCCGAATGTCTGGAAAAAGAAAACGTGCGCCTCGAAAAGAAGGTCGCTTGCAAAGCGTATTGGATGTTGGAAGAGTGTAACGACAAAAAACCCACTGATGAAGTGCCGCTGAACGGACCCTTCTCGTGCAAGAAGTATCCCGCGCTCCCTGAATGCAAGAATTATTCGGTGCTACTGGAGCGGCGAGATCCGCTGTCGCGCCCCCTGTGGTTTTTCCTGAATCCACGGATCACCAGCGTACCGCAGGCGGCGACCAGTCTGGCCAACTTGAACGTACAGAGCATCAGCGACGGCATTACAGGAAACAACAACACAACAGCAATAGTTCAGGGACTCGACGTGCAAGGCGGGGCGGAGTTGTTCCTGATCCGCCCACGCCAGGGCCTGCCGTTTTGGAGCGTGGTTAAGAATGCGAAAGCCCGGGTGGGTGTTGCCTTGGTGGGCGGGTTCGGTTTTACGACTCCGTTTTCACCGCCCGACAAAACCACGCAGGAGTTCACCATCAATTCGACGATACTGAAGCAGTTTCCGAACGCCGGAAACGTGCAAGCCGGCGCGACGTGCACTCCGCCCGCTACGACGTGCCCAGCGACCATGATCGCGTTTGTCGATGAGGACCGGACTCGCTTTTTTCGGCGGTATTATACGGGCTTTCGGTTCAAGACCTATTTCTTCAGCGACCGCGTTAAAGGGGAGTGCGACGATCCTCGGCGTGGAGAGTCCTGCGAAGGCTTGATCAACCTTTTCCCGGGCATAGTGGATATTACTGCCGGCAAGGACGAAGCGGTAACAGGCGGCAAGCTGAGGAACTGGGTCTTTCGCCTGGACGCCGTATATCCGCTTCCCTTCATACCCTCGCTTCATATTTTCGGAGGCGCGAACCTCGTCTTCGCGAGAAATACGACAACGCCGGCGTTAGTCCTTGAGCCTCCGGCAAAATTTTTGCCGCTTTCCGACCCGAACGTTTTCGTTCAGCAGGTGACGCCGCAGAATCGCGATACGTACCGTATCGGGCTGGGTGTCGATTTACTGGAAATTATAAAGAGCAAGCTTAGCAAGCAGCCGTCCGGCGCCGTGACGCACAGCGATGACGGCAACACCGCAGGAAAAGACACATCTACAACGGGCGCTAAGCCAAAGACCTAACTGCCACTCCTGGTCAACTCGATGTTCGGCAAGCCTGAGAGCAAAGAAGCGCGGGCGAGTCTGCGCGTTAAAAATGTGTCAGTGGCGGGTCACAAGTGACGCATACGCGTCACTATTCCTCATTAGCAAAATTACGGGGCGCAAATATTGTTTCGCAGCGAAGCATAACGTGCATTACAGGCCTGACATCTAATCGTGTGGAGGTAAAAAAAATGCGGCAGTCAAGCTTGATCGCAACGGCAACAAGCATCATCCTGGCTGCGGCTCTGTCTGCGCCTGCTTTTGGCGCAAACCCAGCGCGCCCAGGAAGTCTAAATTATGTCGAAGGACAAGCCTCTATCTCAGGGCAGCTCCTCGACGCCAAGGCGATCGGTACGGCTGAATTGCAGCCGGGCCAATCGCTCGATACTCAAGTTGGAAAGGCGGAGATGCTTCTGACGCCGGGCACCTTCTTGAGACTCGGTGACAACAGCTCCATAACCATGATTTCGCCCAGCCTGACCGACACGGAACTTCGGTTGGACAAAGGCGAAGCGATGGTCGAAGTCGCGGACCTTCGTCCGCAGAACAATCTGATGATCGTGCAACGGGGCGACACCGTACGTATCGAGAAGCCGGGCTTGTATGAGTTTGACGCCGACCAGAATACGGTTCGCGTCTACGACGGCCAGGCGGTCGTGCGGCATGGCAATCGTGATATCGACGTTAAGGGAAAGCATCAGGTCGCGCTCGTCGGCGACTCGCCGAAGACCGACAAACTCAACGTAGAAGAAGCCCAGGACGATCTCTATCGTTGGAGCAGCCTGCGGTCATCGTATACCGCGGAAGCCAACGTGGATCGGGCAAACGTCTACACGTCGGGTAACTGGTATGGGTCCGCTTGGGATTGGGATCCGTATTACGACTGCTATACCTACATCCCAGGAGATGGAGTCTTTTATAGCTCGTTCGGTTGGGGCTTTTATTCGCCCTTCTATGTTGGCTGGGCTCCATTTCCCTACTATGGGCACTTCCACGAGCATTTCGATCACGACTTCCATCACTGGGGTGGTGGCGACCATTACTATGCCCACTTCGACCATGGTTCCTATCATGGTGGGGATGCCTTCGGACATGGCGGCTCCTACCATGCAGGAGGGTTCCGTGGTGGCGAAGGGTTCCATGGTGGCGAAGGCTTTCATGGCGGTCACGAAGGCGGTGGGTTCCATGGTGGTGGGGAAGGATTCCACGGAGGAGGCGGAGGGTTTCATGGCGGTGGTGGTGGCGGCGGAGGTCATCACTAAGACCTGAAGCATCGTCAAGGCAAAGCAAGAGCAACGCAAAGCGGGACGCGAAAGCGCCCCGCTTTTTTTTGTGCCACGCGGGTACCCGTAACAACTGAAAGCAGAACGGCGTAATACCAGAGGGGGAGAAGCGTGCGTAGCAATGGACAGACACGAGAACCGGAGGGATGATGATGCGCATGTTTGAGTACCGGAAAGTGGTTGGTTTGGCAGCCGCGCTGGTTGCGCCTTTCGGCGCCTTCGGGCAGACGCCGGCGCCGGTAGAAAATGTTATTCACGTGGAAATTAGCGGGTTGCGCAGCGACAAAGGGCAGATGCTGTGCGCCCTGTTCTCGTCGCCGGAGGCATTCCCTAAGAAAGCTGACAAGGCAGTTGCGCGGTTAACGGCAAAAATTGCGGAGCGTCAGGCGACCTGCGAGTTCACCGGGGTCGCACGCGGGACCTACGCGGTGTCCGTCGTGCACGATGAGAACGCAAATGGCAAGCTGGACATGAATTTCATCGGTACGCCGCGCGAGGGTGTCGGCGCGTCGAACGATGCGAAGGGCCACATGGGGCCGCCCAAGTTCAATGCGGCTTCGTTTCCGTATGCGGGCGGACGGCTCGATTTAAAGATTCACGTCAACTATCTGTAGCCATTTTTAATGGAGGGCTCGCCCATGTGCTTCTGGCTGCTAGCGTCGTTCCCGGCGTGGAAACCGCACTTCAGTTTTCTTGGTGATGCGGCGGCGAATGAGTTGATAGCGCTCCGGTGGCTGCACTTTATTTTTGGGATCACTTGGATCGGCCTGCTGTACTTTTTTAATCTCGTGGCCACGCCCTCGATGAAGGCGCTGGAGCCGGGCGTGCGCGTGAAGGTGTATCCGGTGCTGATGTCGCGGGCGATGGCGTGGTTCCGGTGGTCGGCGCTGGTTACGGTGATTGTGGGCATGCGCTACTTTTTTTCACTGCTGATTTCGGATGCGCGCAATTCGGGCAATCCGGGCCTGGCGCTGCGATGGTTCGGGTGGTGGGTGCTGGTATGGACGGTGGCGTATGAGGGGATTTATTTCCTTCAGCTTCCGGCGAAGGGGATTCGCGATTCGGTGTGGGTACGGGCGATTGGGATTGGCGCGATTGTGATTGCCGCTTCCTGGTTGGTGATGGCGCTGAATGGAGGGGAGCACGTCTCCAACGGGCACTTGGCGATCAGCGTGGGTGGCGGGCTCGGCCTGGTGATGCTGATAAATACCTGGGGCGTGGTTTGGCGCGTGCAAAAGAGATTAATTGCGTGGACCCGCGCGGCGGCGGAGCAGGGGACGCCGATGCCTGCGGAGGCCGAGCGGATGATGCGCTGGGGATTTCTTACCGCGCGAACCTCTTTCTGGCTTTCGTTTCCGATGCTCTTTTTCATGGGGGCGGCCAGCCACTATCCGTTTTTGAGTACCGTCGCGCGGTAGGGCGGAAGAAGATTTAACACAGAGCGCACAGAGGGAAGAGCACAGAGTTCGCAGAGAAGAAAAGAGAGGCGGGCCAGGTCTTCCCGCCTCCCTTGAGTTTTCCCGTTTCCGGGAAAAGCCGGCTAGCCTGACGGAGGGCGGCCAGCCGTGTGTTGGCCTGCGTATGAAACCCCGGTCGGCCGAAAAAAGTTTCATGCAGGCGCTAAAAAAGTTCAGTAGAATCGTGTGGAAATCAGCCGCTGATCGCTGACCTTCCCTCTTATGCCGCGTCCCTCACACCTTAGCTCAGATAACATCCTTAGATTTCTACAGGTTAGAAGAGACCCGGCATCCGTGGACGAGATTGCCGCCGGCCTGCACATGCGGCGCGCCGACCGCCACGTCCTCCAAAAAATGCTGGGCACGCTCAAAAAACGACGCGCCATTGAGGAATTGCCGGGAGGACGCTACCGCCTGGCGGGCCGCAGGGAGGAGCGGGGCGGCGATGGCACGGGACGGAGTGCGAGCAGCAACGCAAGCTCAGCAGCGGGTTCGCAGAGATCCGCCGCTCCTGAGCGTGACAGCGGCATTGCGAGCCGCAATGAAATTAAGGGCCGGCTGGTGCTGCACCACGACGGCTACGGATTCGTGGTGCCGGATCCGCCGGTGGAGTGGCTGGATCGCGATGTGTTTATACCGCGCGACGGCATCGAAGACGCGATGCATGGCGATAACGTGCTGGTAAGAATTCAGCGCATCAGCGGGTCGGGGGACACGCAGCGGGCCGAAGGGCGGGTCATTCGCGTGCTCGGCCGCGCGCATCCGACGGTGGTGGGATTGTTTCGCTACGGCCCGCGCGGGAACACAGTGCTGCCGTACGACGCGCGCATGCAGCATGCGATCGAGATTCCGCCGGGAATGGAGTTGACCGCTGGGCTGGCGAAGAAACTGGGTTTCAGCGGCGCGGATGAGCGCAGCGTGCGCGGCCGGCGCATTCCGCGGATGGAAGAGCTGGACGGCGCGGTGGTGAATGTTGAGCTGCTGCGCTATCCGAAAGGCGGCGCGGCGCCTACGGGACGCGTGATTGAGATTTTGGGGCGGCCAGGCGAGCTGGGCGTCGATACGGAAATTATTATTCGCAAGCACCATTTGCCGCACGTGTTTCCCGCGGAGGTGATGAAGGAGGCGGAGCAGCGCGCGCTGCCGGTGAGCGAGGCGGAGCGCGCTGGGCGCGAGGATTTTCGGCGTTTGCCGATCGTGACCATTGACGGCGAGACGGCGCGCGATTTCGACGACGCAGTGTACGTCGAGCGCCGCGCGGACGGCGGCTGGCACTTGCAGGTACACATTGCGGACGTGGCGCATTACGTCCGCACGCTGACGGCGGTGGATGGCGAGGCGCGGTTGCGCGGGACTTCCGTGTATTTCCCGGATCGCGCGGTGCCCATGCTGCCGGAGGCGCTTTCGAATGGCATGTGTTCGCTGAAGCCGCGCGAGGACCGATTGGTGATGAGCGCGCTGATGGAATTTGACGCCGCGGGACGGATGCGCAGCGCGCGAATGACGCCGGGCATTATCAAATCCGCCGAGCGCATGACCTATACCAACGTCAACAAAGTTTTGGAGGGCGATCCGGAGGCGACCGCGCTCTACGCTCCCCTGGCCCACCATTTTCGAGACATGAAGGAGCTGGCGCTGCTGCTGAACGCGCGGCGCGGCGAGCACGGCTCGATCGATTTCGATTTGCCGGAGCCGGTGATCGAGTTTGACGACCAGCAGCGCATGATCAACATCACGCGCAGCGAGCGCAACATCGCGCACCGGCTGATCGAGGAGTTCATGCTGGCGGCGAATCGCGCGGTGGCGGGATATTTGCTCAATCGCGGAATTCCCGCGCTCCATCGCGTCCACGAAAAGCCCGACGCGCGCAAGGTGCTGGAATTCGAGGAGTTGGCGCGCGCGTTTGGGTATTCGCTTGGCGTCGAGAATTTGCAGCAGCGGGAAATTGCCGTGCGCCATGGGCGCGTGCCTTCGCCAGCAAAAGCGGGAAGGCCGGATTCCTACGGCAAAGGGCGCGAGCGCGGGATGCGCGTTGCGCTGCCGGGTGCCGCGGAGGATTTGCGCATTACGCCGCAACATTATCAGCGACTGGTGCGGAAGGTGTCCGGGAAGCCGGAGGAGCGCATCATTTCGTACTTGATGCTGCGTTCGCTTAAGCAGGCGCGGTATGCGGCGGACTCGCTGGGGCATTTTGCGCTGGGATTTGACGAGTACACGCATTTTACGTCGCCGATCCGCCGGTACCCGGACTTAATTGTGCATCGCGTTTTGAAGTGGGCGCTGGAGCATCCGCAGGGAGCGGCGCCTGGGACAGCGCAGATTCCGCGCGGGGCGGAGGCGGTGGTGTACTCGCATGGCCAGCTCGAGGAAATAGCCGCGGAGACTTCGGAAGCGGAGCGCCGCGCGAACGGCGCGGAACGCGAGCTGATGGATTGGAAGACCGCGCAGTTTATGGAGGAGCACCTCGGCGAGGAGTACGACGGGCTGATCATTTCGGTGCAGAAGTACGGATGCTTTGTGGAATTGTTCGAAGTATTCGTCGAGGGATTGCTGCCAATCAACGCGTTGGAGGAAGCGACGGGCGCGCGCTGCATGTATCGTGAGAAGGATCACGCAATCGTGGCCATGCCGAGCAGCGACAAGCGGCGCGGCGGCGCGAGCGCAGGCCGAGGCCGCGGCGCAAAACCGAAGCAGCTCATCTGGCAGCACGGCGATCGCGTGCGCGTACGAGCCGAGCGCATCGATCCAATGCGCCGCCGCGTCGAATTCGCGCTCGCCAGCGAAGCCTGAGGGCAATGAACGCCTCGGACCTTCCGCTCGAAGAAGACAAAATGGATCCCATGATGTGAGAGTCAAGCAATTCGGGTCGCCTGTCTGATTCTGCTATTCTAAAGATCCAGCCATGAGGCGACGAAGCGGCTATGGGTGCGTCGGAATCTTTGTCGAGAGGAAACGAGATCGTGGGGACTTCTACAGTTGCGGGGCGCGGCGTGAAGCGGGTGCACAATTTTAATGCGGGGCCGGCGGCGCTGCCTTTGCCGGTGCTGGAGCGGATACGCGAGGAGCTGCTGGATTGGCGCGGGAGCGGCATGTCCGTGATGGAGATGAGCCACCGCTCGCCGGAGTTCGAGGGCATCGCGGCGCGCGCGGAACAAGGCTTGCGCAAGCATCTGGCCATTCCCGACGAATACGCCGTGGTGTTTTTGCAGGGCGGCGGCAGCATGCAGTTCACCATGGTGCCGATGAATCTGTGCCTGCCGGGAAAGCCGGTGGACTTGCTGCACACCGGCACGTGGACGGCGAAGGCGCTCGGCGAGCTGAAGAAAGGTGTGCTGCACACCGTGGCAGCCTCGACGGAGGCGGAAAAGTTTGCTCGCTTGCCGCGCAAGGACGAAATCAAGCTGTCGGCGGACGCCTCCTACGTGCACATGTGCACGAACAACACGATCGAGGGCACACAGTGGCACACGATGCCGGATAGTGGCGCCGCGCCGCTCGTCGCGGATATGTCTTCGGACATTGCTTCGCGCGCGATTGATGTAAAGAAGTACGGCTTGATTTTTGCCGGCGCACAGAAAAATCTGGGGCCGAGCGGCGTCACAGTCGTAATCGTGCGCAAAGATCTAGCCGAACGCGCGGACAAGAGCTTGCCCACGCTGCTGCAATACCGCACGCACATCAAGGAGCGCTCGCTCTACAACACGCCGCCCACATTCGCGATTTACATTTTGGGCTTAGTGATGGAGTGGATGGAGGCGGAAGGCGGCCTCAGCGCAATCGAAAAGCGCAACGAAGCCAAGGCCAAGCTACTCTACGACACGATTGACTCGAGCGGATATTACTCCTGCCCAGTTGAGAAAGCGTCGCGCTCGCGGATGAACGTCGTGTTTCGCGTAGCCGGCGGCGACGAAGCCATCGAGAAGAAATTCGCCGAGCAAGCCGCCAACGCCGGCCTTGTCGGCACACCAGGCCATCGCTCCGTCGGCGGCATGCGCGTCTCCCTGTATAACGCGGTCGGCCTCGACGCCGTTCAGGCGCTGACCGACTTCATGCGCGAATTCCAGCGCACCCGCGGCTAGTTTTGCGCATCCGTACGGCGTAACCCGCCACCGTTTAGAATTCACCACAAGCCTGTCGCGCCCCGTACTCAAGGACAGTGTGAACTCGTCACACCTGTCCTTCAGTCCTATTTCGATTACAAATTCCCTTTTGCGAGCATAGATCTAGAGCACTTTTAACTTCTCATTGTCGGCGGGCCCAATCGCACGTGCGTAAACGTAAGCAGGTCGGAGGAGGCCAGCTTCCATGAACGAAAACGAATATTTGCAGCAGGTGGCGACCTTGGCGGGCTTGCAGCACTACCCGCAGCAAGGTCCATGGGGCAGAAAATCGGGCAGCGCCGTGGGAACACGGGACGGGTACGTGACGGCGGTGGGATTCAGCCGCGACCGCCAAGGCACCAGCGTAGTGATCCTGCTGCGCTTCAAAAAGGTGGAGCAACCCGAACTGGTGACGTCCGCGGTGAAAAGCGCGGCGATCAAGAACGGCAAACTCGGCGCGGTCGGCAACACTTTTCTGCGCTGGGAATGGAAGTACTCCTTCACCAAGCCCAAAGCCGAAGAAATAGCCAAGCTGGCCGAGGACCTGCGAACGGCAATCAAGCCCGTCGCGATCGGCTTCGACGGGCGCTGCGAGCAATGCGCGTCGGCATCAACGCCGGCGCTAACGCTGATGAACGGACTGCCGACGTTTATCTGCCAAGGCTGCCAGGAAAAGGTGCGGCACGAGTTGAATCAAGCTGCCGAGAACTATGACGCGATCACGCCCAATTATCCGAATGGCCTGGCGCTAGGCATCGGTGCTGCGGCGCTGGGCGGGCTTGCTTGGGGCCTGGTGGCCTACGGCTTAAATTACATTTTTCTTTATGGAGCGATCCTCATCGGATACCTGGTGGCTGCCGGCGTGTTGAAGGGTACCGGAAAAGTGACGCGCTTCGGCCAAATCATCATTCCCGTCTTGACGGTTGCG
>Ga0210404_10000659_pt1 | contig 16582 bp, 13 predicted proteins | sample IncBWH28MmetaG_FD_155455 | JGI IMG/M metagenome (GOLD analysis project Ga0210404, IMG submission 155455) | Forest soil microbial communities from Barre Woods Harvard Forest LTER site, Petersham, Massachusetts, United States - Inc-BW-H-28-M | ecosystem: Environmental > Terrestrial > Soil >... | reverse complement strand
TACGCTTGTCAACATTCCGTCGGTCGAAGGTGCCCGGCGTCGCGCGGCTGCCGGCAAAGATTCTTCCGGGGGCCCCAGGTTGGTTGCAAGCGCCTGAGATGACTAATGTATAAAGCGTTCTTTGGACTACGAGAAAACCCGTTCAATGCGAATCCGGACCCCCGCTATCTGTTCTTGACGCGGGAAATCCAAGAGGCGCTAGCGGGGCTCGCCTACGGTATCAAGAATCGGAAGGGGTTCATCCTGCTCACAGGTGAAGTGGGCACCGGCAAGACGACGCTGCTTAACCGCTTGCTGGACTGGTTGAATCTCGAGGGCGTCGCCACAGCCTACATATTTAATTCTCAGCTCGATACCAGCCAGCTGTTCGATTTCATGATGGCGGACTTCGGGATTCCCTGTGAGAGTCGCGATAAAAGCCACGTGTTGATGCGTCTCAACCATTGGCTGCTTCAGCGCTATCGCGATCGTAAGACCTCTGTCTTGATCGTGGACGAAGCTCAAAACCTCTCCTTCGAGGTTCTAGAGGAGATTCGCTTGCTTACCAATTTTGAGACGGCAAGCGAGAAGCTGCTGCAGATTGTTCTTTCTGGTCAGCCCGAACTTGAGGAGAAGCTACGTGATCCGCGGCTCCGCCAGTTGCGCCAGCGAATTACCATGCGGTGCCGAACACAGCCTTTGTCTCATGAAGAAATGACTGGATACATAAACGAACGGCTGCGCATCGGCGGCGCTAACGGAACTCCCATTTTCTCCCCGGAGGCCGTGGAGGCGATTTACAAATATTCCCGCGGCATTCCTCGGGTGGCAAATCTGCTCTGCGAAAACTCCCTCATCAACTCTTTCGTCGATCAGGTCAAGCCAGTTCCCCCGAGCGTTGTGCATGAAGCTGCTCATGAATTTGAACTCGATGAGCTGGACCCCATGGCCCGCCCAGTGGTCCGCAACGGTGAGGATCCGTCAAAGACAGTGGAAGGCCTTCTGCGCAGCTTGAATCATCTTTTGCAAGAGATGGGTCGCAATAATTCAGTGACAAGCGGAGCACACGAAAGGAAGCCATGAGCAGGATCCACGAAGCTTTAAAGCGTGCTGAGCAACAGAGGACGGTGCCACTTGAGGTACCTCCGATAATGCCCGAAACTGCAACGCCAGAGGTCCAGAGCGACGTGGCCGCATCGTCCACCATCGCTCCGCCAGAAATACTGGACCCATTGGCGCACTCCGAGATTGACAAGAGGGCGAGGGCGGCGGAATTTCTGCGCTTTGATGATATCTGGACGAACTGCGCCAATCCTGGCTGGCGCTTGGATCTCGAACGCAACGTCTTTATCGATCCGGCTGCCCCTCCCGCCGTGAGAGAACAGTTTCGGACTTTGCGGTCGCGCCTCTATCAAATTCGTGACAAGCAGCCGCTGCGCAGCGTGCTGATAACGAGCTCCCTGCCACGCGAAGGCAAGACCTTCGTGGCCAATAACCTCGCTCACGCATTGGTACGCCAGCAGAATTGCCGAGTTCTCTTGATTGATGCTGACTTGCGTCGCCCCGATCTACACGTTGGCTTCGGTGCACCGAGTTCTCCTGGCCTGTCGGAGTATTTGAAGGGTGAAGTGCCTGAGACTACGATTATCCAGAGGGGTTTACCTGAATATCTGTGCTTCATTGCGGGCGGCAGCAAACCCCAAAATCCTGCCGAATTGATCGCAAATGGGCGCTTGAAATCTCTTTTGCAAACGATTGGTCCCGTTTTTGACTGGGTGATTCTCGACTCCCCTCCGACCTTGCCCGTATCCGATGCGCTGATGTTAGCCGAATTATGCGATGGCGTTCTAACAGTCATTCGCGCGGCGCAAACGGGCTTCGATAACGCGCAGAAGTCTTGCCAGCAGCTTCGCGAAAAGAATCTGCTTGGTGTTGCTCTAAATTGCGCGGACGAAGGCGCCACGTATGGCTCGTACTACGCGGAAGAGTTGAACACCGGAATCGCCAACTAGGAAACCCTCAGCACGTGAGCCAGTTTGTAGGAACGTAATGGAGTTCGTACACGTGCGCTTCAGCGGTTATCTGGTACAGCAGTTCCCTTGTTGGGCTTAAGGGAAGCACGGTATGGGTACTTACCGTGCGTCGTGCTACATAGTTGTGAGAAGCCGTTTAGCCCTAGCGGTCGAGAGACCCTAGGGAGCGAGTGAAAACAGGAAATGGGGAAGAAGGTCCTCTGGGACTTTCATGGCGGTAGCTTGGCGCAATCAGACCTTCAAGAGATTCCGGGTTCGATGCAAGACGGTGCGGTCGCAGCAACGGACTTCACCGCGGCACGTTTTCCTTGGTTCGCGCTACAGGTCCGAATGCGCTATGAAGCTGGCGTAGCGGACCACCTGAAAGGCAAGGGCTACGAGTGGTTCCTGCCTCTTTACAAGGCTCGGCGCCGCTGGTCGGACCGAATTAGAGAAGTCGACGCTCCGCTCTTCCCTGGCTATTTGTTTTGCCGTTTCAATCCGCATAATCGTCTGCCAATTCTGAAAACGCCAGGCGTCACTCAGATCGTCGGGTACAACCACGTTCCCATTCCGGTGGATGAGCACGAAATCGAGGCGATTCGGAGGCTGGTGGCTTCCGGTGTGCCAAATTTTCCTTGCGCGTATCTCGAGGTCGGCAGCAAGGTTCGAATTGAAGCCGGCGCCCTTCGCGGGTTGGAAGGCGTACTCACGGAACTGAAGGGTAAGCGGAGGCTCGTATTGTCAATAACCCTCCTTCAGCGCTCTGTTGCAGTGGAGATCGATTCGGACGCGGTGAGCGTTGTGCGTGCTTTGCAGGTCGCCCGCTCCTAGAAAGCTTTCCCGGCCAGAATTCTAAGAGACCTCATGATGCCCTTATTTTCTAGAGTACTAGACGCAACGATTAACCTGGAAGCAAGAAACGGCAAACCGAGAGAGAAGCTTGGCACCCTTGCCGACGAGCTGTTTGAGGGTGTTGTAAAGCCTCTGTCGCAATCCGAGTTTCGCCGCGCTTTGTGCCATGAGCGCAAACGTTCAGAGCGCTCGCGTAAGAGCTTCGTGCTGATGCTGGTGCGAGACAAGACTCCAAAGCTGGGCGACGGAAAGCCTTCTTTGGAGCGCATCGTGAGGCCACTCGGTGGCCTAATTCGCGAGACAGACACCTTCGGATGGTTTGAATCGAGCACCGTGCTCGGCGTCATCTTTAGTGAGCTCGGCAATGCCGAACTCAGCGCCGCGGTGGAACGCATTGAGTCCAAGATAGTCTTCGCGCTTCAACGCACGCTTCCCGCCAATCAGGTAGAAGCTTTTCAAATCTCTTTCTATTCCTACCCGCAAAGCTGGAAAGACGGCGGTGGTTATGCTCTCGCCGATCCCGCCCTCTATCCGGATCTTTTCGATCTGGATGGCAGCAAGAGAGCCTCTCTCCTGCTAAAACGATTGATCGACATCGTCGGCAGTTCTTTGGCGCTAGTGCTCCTGTCTCCGGTATTTGCCGTTCTGGCGGTGCTCATCAAGCTTACCTCCACGGGTCCTGTCTTCTTTCGTCAGCAACGTCTAGGTCAATTTCAAGCACCATTTGCGTTTTTAAAGTTTCGTTCAATGCACGTAGCTACGGATGCCGGGATTCACAGGGAGTATGTGAAGAAGTTCATCGCTGGATGCGCGGAGACCAACGCTTCTGACAGCAAGCAGCGGCGTGTCTACAAGCTGACGAACGATCCGCGTGTCACTTGGATCGGCAAGTTTATGCGTCGCACCAGCCTCGATGAAATTCCCCAGTTCTGGAATGTTCTGATGGGGCAAATGTCGCTTGTAGGTCCACGCCCGCCGATCGGCTATGAAATTGAAGCTTATGACGTCTGGCACCGTAGGCGTCTGCTGGAAGCTAAGCCAGGAATCACCGGGCTTTGGCAGGTGCAGGGACGTAGCAGGACAACATTTGACGATATGGTCCGCCTCGACCTGCGCTATTCAAGGACATGTTCGCCGATATCTGACCTCAAGATTCTCTTGCAGACTCCCGGAGCGGTATTGTCGGGTGACGGCGCGTATTAGCATCGCGGCTCTTCATTCATTTTCTATTCCAGTTGGAGATCTCCCATCCTCTCCGGCTTGCTTCCGCAATAACAACTCGGCAGCTCAAGGTGAATCTGGATGGCTACTAGCTTCAGTGTCGGAACTTCGGCCAATCTCGCGTTAGGCGCAAACTTTGCCACGGATGCTATTCGTGTCGGTGTGATTGGTTACGGTTATTGGGGCCCTAACATCGTTCGCAATTTTCAAGGTCATGAAAAGGCCGATGTCGTAGCGGTCTGCGACAAAAACCCGAAGTCGCTCTCGCGAGTGCGCCGTGCTCATCCGGAGGTGCCGGTAACTTCCGACCAGATGGAAGTGTTGACCAGCACACAGGTGGATGTTGTAGCCGTCGTCACACCGGTTTGGACTCACTTCGAGCTTGCCAAACTCGCGCTTGAGAACGGAAAGCATGTGTTCGTCGAAAAGCCATTCACTTGCACTGCAGCGCAGGCCGAACAGCTTATCGAACTCGCCGATCGCAAGAACCTGAAAATCATGGTCGACCACACCTTCCTTTTCACCGGCGCGGTCAAAAGAATCAAGCAGTTCGTCGACGACGGCACACTGGGGTCTCTTTACTATTACGACTCCACGCGCGTGAACCTTGGACTTTTTCAGCACGACTGCAACGTTATTTGGGACCTGGCGCCCCACGATTTGTCCATTATGGACCACCTCATTATGTCCAAGCCGGAGGCGATCGTCGCGACCGGAGCAAACCATCTTAATGGCCATGCGGACGTCGCCTTTCTCACCATCTATTACCCCAATAATTTAATTGCGCACATTAATGTGAATTGGCTTTCGCCGGTAAAAGTTCGCACAACCTTGCTGGGTGGCGAGAAAAAAATGCTGGTTTGGAATGACTTGGAAGCCGATGAAAAGATCAAAGTATATGACCGTGGCGTACAGATGGTGAGCGGTGAGGCTGTTTATCAACAGTTGGTCAGCTATCGGACCGGGGACATGTGGTCTCCCAATATAGAGCAGATAGAGGCTCTGAAAGTGGAAGCGTCATATTTCATCGATTGCATTCGAAACAATAAGCGGCCCTTTAATGATGGCGAGGCCGGACTGCGCATTGTGCGCATGCTGGAAGCCGCGGACGAGTCTCTGAAGCACAGAGGGAAAGTTGTGAGGTTATAGGTCAGTCTTCGTTTATGGAAACCGAAACAGTGAAACTCTCTGTGGTAATTATCTGCTGGAACGATCTTCGTGTGATCCGCGATTGCCTGCGGTCCATTTACGACCGCACCCACGCAACGAACTGTGAAGTCATCGTTTCGGATAACGGCTCGGTCGACGATTCCATCGAATTCATTCGCAAGCATTATCCGGGAGTACGAATCGTCGAGAACCAACAGAATCTCGGTTTTGCCAGAGGCAATAATGCCGGAATAGCGGCAAGCCGCGGGCAATACGTTCTCATCTTGAATCCTGACACAATCATCCATGATGGGGCCCTGGACAAACTTGTAGAGTTTGCAGATCGCCATTCCAAGGCTGGAGCGTTTGGTTGCCGAGTTCTTAATCCGGATGGCACTTACCAGGTTTCCGCGCGCCTTTTCCCCACGATTGGGCGTTATTGGGTTGGCGCCCTTGGCCTCTCTAAGCTGTCGTCTCTTTTGGTCTATGAGGAATATCCGCGATGGCGAGGCGACACGGAACGGCCAATCGATTGGCAGTCCGGATGTTGCGTAATGTTTCGTGGCAACCTTCTCAAACGCCTGGGCGGATTTGACGAGCAATTCTTTTATCACTTCGAGGAAGTGGATCTGTGCCGCCGCGTTTGGAATTCGGGCTATCCAATTCTCTTTACTCCGGACGCTGAGATTACCCACCTTGGCGGCCAGTCGGTCGGTCGTTTTCCTCTCCGCTTCGAGATTGAAAAGCATCGGAGTCGCTATCGCTACTTCTACAAACATTTCGGCGCCAGAGCTGCCCGAAATTGCCGGAGCTTGTCTATTGCCAAAATTCGAGTGCGCCAGCTCGGCTACGGTCTGCTCAACATGCTCAGACCGGCGGAGGTTCTTCAGCGCCGGCTGGAGATGTACCGAGAAGTCGTACGTTGGAATCAGGCCATTGACCCCGTGGAATTTGTCGAGCGAGGAAAAGAGCCTAGCCAGGAACAAACCTCTGTTCCCCAGGTTTCCATCTAGTTGGGTCGCGCAATCTCTTTGGAAATTCCATACGCAAAGGAAAGGAATACGGGAAAGATGTCAACCTCATTGGTCACCGGTGGTGCCGGCTTCATCGGATCGCACGTTGCGGACGAACTCCTTAGCCGCGGTCACAAGGTCGTCGTTCTCGACGATTTGAGCGGCGGATTTGAAGACAACGTTCCAAGCGGAGCCATCTTTGTGAAGGGATCGATCTTGGACGCTGAGCTAATCGATCGCCTTTTCGATCGTCACAAGTTCACTTATGTCTATCACCTTGCCGCGTATGCCGCCGAGGGGCTCAGTCATTTCATCAAGCGTTTCAATTACAACAACAACCTGATTGGCTCGGTGAATTTGATCAATGCTTCCGTCAACTACGGCGTGCGCTGCTTCGTCTTCACTTCCTCCATCGCTGTCTACGGTGCTGGCCAAGCTCCTATGACGGAGCAGATGGTTCCGCTTCCAGAAGACTCTTACGGGATTGCCAAGGTGGCCGTTGAGAACGAATTGAAGGTCACACACGAAATGTTTGGTCTCGACTATGTGATTTTCCGCCCGCACAACGCGTATGGCGAGCGGCAAAACATTGGCGATCGTTACCGCAATGTGGTGGGCATCTTCATGAACCAACTTATGAAAGGCGAGCCCATGACCATCTTTGGAGACGGCGAGCAACAGCGTGCCTTCACCCATATCAACGATGTGGCTCCGGTTATCGCTGCCTCCGTGGATGTGCCCTCGGCCCGCAATCAGATTTTCAACGTCGGCGCGGACGTTCCTTACACAGTGAATGACCTTGCCCGAATTGTGGCCGATGCCATGGGCAAAGAGTGCAAGGTTGACCATCTCGATCCACGCAATGAAGTGAAAATTGCCTTTTCAGACCATTCGCGTGCCGAGAGCGTATTCGGTTCGCGGCCGAAAGTATCCCTGGAAGAGGGAATTCAGAGCATGGCAGCGTGGGTAAGGGACCATGGCTCGCGGGAAAGCAGCATTTTTGAGGATATCGAAATCCCGAAGAACCTTCCGCCAAGTTGGGCCAGCGTGGCTCGCGTGCGGGTCTGAACAAAATGAAAATCGCCGATCACAAATCGCCGAACGGATCGATGCATCCCGCGAACGGGGAGTACCTCTGTATCGCGCCCGACGTGCGATTGGGAGTAAACGTCAAGCTTTCTAAGTTCATCAATCTCTACGGCTGTCAGATCGGGGACAACACGAAAATCGGCGCATTCGTTGAGATACAGAAAAACGCAAAAATCGGTAAGAACTGCAAAATCTCGAGTCATACCTTTATATGTGAAGGCGTGGACATCGAGGACGGGGTGTTTGTGGGGCACAGCGTCACATTCATCAACGACAGCTATCCTCGTGCTGTTACGAGCGACGGACAACTGCAGACCGAACAGGATTGGGTCGTCGAGCGAACGGTGGTGAAAAAAGGCGCTTCCATCGGCTCGGGTTCCACCATTCTTTCGAGCGTCGTAATTGGCGAAAACGCCATCGTGGGTGCGGGTAGCGTCGTCACTAAGGATGTTCCCGCAAACGCCGTTGTCGCCGGCAATCCCGCAAAACTTTTCCGTTATCTCACTGAGGAGCAGAGGATCGCGTAAATGTCCAACAACGAGCAAGTCCCGTTTCTGGATTTAGTGACGCTTCACACGGAACTCGAACCGGAACTGTTGTCGACACTGAAAGATACCTTGCGAACCGCCGGATTCGTTGGTGGACCCAAGGTAGAAGAATTTGAACGTGAGTTTGCAAAATTCTGCGGCGCATCCCAGTGTGTGGGTGTCGCCAGCGGAACGGACGCGGTTCGCTTCGCCCTGACAGCAGCAGGTGTGAAGCCCGGCGATGTCGTCGTGACAGTTCCGCACACATTCATCGCCACCACCGAAGCGATCAGCCAAGCTGGCGCGCGACCTGACTTCGTCGACATCGACGAGCGCACTTATTGCATGGATCCACGTAAGCTTCGGGAATACCTGGAACACGACTGCTCGATGGATGTCAAAACAGGTAAGCTCATTCACCGCCGGCTACAAGCGCCTGTCACTGCCGTCGTCCCCGTTCACATCTATGGCCAAATGGCCGATATGGACCCCATTCTTGATCTCGCTCGCAAGTTTAAACTCATAGTTATCGAGGATGCTTGTCAGGCGCACGGTGCAGAGTACTTTTCAAAAGAGACGAACACTTGGAGAAAAGCCGGCAGCATTGGTGACGCAGCGGCTTTCAGCTTCTATCCGGGTAAAAATCTTGGAGCCTGCGGAGAAGCCGGGGCAGTAACCACTAACAATGAAGCCATGGCTCGGACCATGCGCATGCTTCGCGATCACGGCCAGGCGCAGAAGTATTACCACCAAATTGAAGGCTACAACGGTCGCCTCGATGCGCTGCAGGCGGCTTTTCTCACCATAAAACTTCGCCACCTCGCTAGCTGGAATCGCAGACGCCAGGAAGTCGCCAAGCGGTATGATCAATCGTTTGCGGCCATGGATGGCGTGATCGCTCCCGTTTGCCCTGATTTCGTGCGTTCTGTCTATCATTTGTATGTGATCCGCGTCCGCCAGCGTGATGCTCTTCAGAAACACCTGGCCAAAGGTGGAATTGGAACCGGCATCCACTATCCGGTTCCTCTTCACCTCCAGGAGGCCTATCGCCACCTTAAATATCCGTCGGGAAGCTTTCCGGCTTGTGAGCAGGTTGCCTCGGAAATTCTGTCGTTGCCGATGTATCCCCAGCTTGACGCCGGGCAGACTCAGCGTGTGGTTCGCGAGGTAGCCGCATTTTGTTCTTCCCGGCGTTCGGCTAGGGTCGAACAGGCTCAACCGGTCGCGCTGTAACGCGGCACACTCCTCCCGGTCATATGCCCGACTCCACAAGTCCGCGCCATAAACCCATGAAGATCTGCATGCTCGCGTACTCGTTTTACGAGACGGACGCGCGCATAAAGCAGTACGCCACGGCTTTGGTTGAGCGTGGCGATACGGTTGACGTCATTGCACTTCGTCAACCTGGCCAGCCGAATCACTGTGTCTTGAATGGCGTCAATGTATTTCGCATTCAGACCAGAACAATTAATGAGCGTGGCCCGCTGACCTACCTTTTTCGCATCATGCGTTTCTTGCTTTTGTCCGCCGCATTTATCGCGCGGCGTCACTTTTCGGAAAAATACCAGCTCATCCACGTGCACTCTGTTCCGGATTTTCTGGTGTTCGCTGCGATCATCCCCAAACTCCTGGGCACTCCGGTGATCCTGGACATTCACGACCTTCTCCCGGAATTCTACGCCAGCAAGTTTCACGTGGCCCGCGGGTCTTTCTTGTTTCGTTGCTTGGTATTAGTGGAGCGATTGTCAATCGCCTTCGCCAACCACGCCATTGTAGCCAATCATCTATGGTGCGAGCGCGTAGCGATGCGCTGCGGAGCGCCGCAAAAGTGCTCGCCCATTCGCAACTATCCTGTGCGCGGGCTTTTCACCCCGAATATCCGGAGCAGAAGCAACGGCAAATGTTTGATCACTTACCCAGGCTCGTTGAATTGGCATCAGGGCGTTGACGTGGCTATCACAGCGTTCGCCAAGATCAAGGATCAAATGCCCGATGCTGAATTCCACATTTATGGCGAAGGGCCGGCAAAGGAGTCATTGATCCGATTGGCGGACTCGCTCGGTCTGAGCAATCGTGTGATTTTTCATGGATTGCTTCCGACAGAACAAATTGTCCAAGTGATGGCGGATACCGATCTTGCCGTCGAGCCCAAGCGGGCAGGTTCGCAATTTGGGAATGAAGCGCTGAGCATGAAAATCTTCGAGTTCATGGCTGTGGGTGTCCCGCTTGTCGTATCGCGAACCAAAATCCACCAGTACTACTACACTGACGCCTTGGTGAAATATTACGATGACGATAACGATGAGGAGCTTGCCGCCAAAATCCTCATGCTCAGGAAAAATCCCGCACTCCGTCAGCAACAAGTGGCTAACGCATTGAAATATGTCGAAGCTCACAGCTGGGATGCCGAAAGGTATCAGTATCTCGGGATTGTGGATTCTTTAGTGGCCAGGGAGCCGGTGCTCCAGTCCTCGCCGGCACCACTTGAGCCATGTGCCGTTTCTAATCCGAAAACAAGTCAGGGGTAAACGCGAAATGCAAATCTCCGTCATTGGTGCTGGTTATGTTGGTTTGACGACCGCCGCTTGTCTCGCGGAAATAGGTCATCAGGTTCTCTGTGCCGATAGTGATCGGGAGAAGCTCGAAAAGCTCAACACTGGCCGGTTGCCCTTTTTCGAACCGCATCTCGACTTGCTGGTGAAGCGCAATGCTGCTGCTGGCCGCCTGCAATTCACCTCGCCAGATGTGGCAATTAAACAGGGAAGCGCAATTTTTATCTGCGTCGGCACGCCCCCTTTGGAAAACGGCGAAGCCGACCTCAGCGCCATTGAATCCGTCGCTCGCACCATTGCCTCCACCGCGCATGGGTATCGGTTGGTGATCGAAAAGAGCACTGTGCCTGTGCAGACCGCAAAGCGCCTTTGGAAGCATCTTTCGATCTACAACATCAATGGCCTTGAATTCGAAGTCGTCTCGAATCCGGAATTCCTTCGTGAAGGCTCTGCCGTCAGCGACTTCTTCCATCCTGATCGCATTGTCATAGGTGCTGAATCTCCACGGGCTATTGCAATGATGAAAGAAATCTACCGGCCGGTCCTCAAGTCTCCGTCCACCTGCCCGGTTCATTCGCAATGTCCGCCGGCGCACGAAATCCCGCTCATCGTGACCGACACGAACAGCGCTGAACTTGTGAAGCACGCCTCCAACTCCTTCTTGGCCATGAAAATTTCCTTCATCAATTTGGTAGCGGATGCTTGCGAGGCCGCCGGCGCCGATATCGCAAAAGTGGCCGAAGGCATCGGCAGTGACAAGCGCATCGGCCAGAGTTTCCTCAACCCGGGAATTGGCTTCGGTGGGTTTTGCTTCCCCAAAGATCTTCAGGCCTTTGTTCGCATCGGGGAAAAGCTTGGATGCGATTTCTCTCTGCTGAAGGAGGTGGAAAACATCAATTTGCGTCGTGCCGACCAATTTGTAGCCAAGGTCAAGAAAGAACTCTGGGTTCTACGCGGCAAGACCCTTGCTGTTTGGGGTTTGGCATTCAAGCCAGAAACCGACGATGTCCGCTTCGCGCCCGCGTTAAATATTATCAGGCGTCTGTTGGCCGAAGGCGCGAGGATCAGGGCCTACGACCCTCAAGCAATGCAAAAAGCAAAGGACGAGCTCCCGGAGATCACCTACTGCTTGAATCATTACGAGGCCGCCCAAAACGCTGATGCGATCCTCGTTCTTACTGAATGGGACGAGTTCCGGCGCCTAAAGTGGGATATTCTCGCGAAGAGTGTGGCTCACCCGCTGTTAATCGACGGCCGCAATTTGTATCTTGCGGATGAGGTTACGGCAAATGGGTTTCAATACGTTTGCATTGGCAAGGAGCCTTCCGCGGTTCGTTATGAGCATTTACAGTTCGGCGGGGAGCGTGTACCGGCGCCATCAGCTATTGCGCCAGTCGCTCCGCCTGCTCACACGGTCGCGGTGCAACCCAGGCCCTGATTTTGCCGAAACTAAAACCACATTACTTAGGTGACTATTATGTTAAGCAAGTACAGTACGTCTCCCTACCGCGTACCTGTCCTGAAATTGTTCCTATGTACAGTAGAACCCGATTTTCCCTATGTGTAACCTCCGAAACACAGGAAGTTACATCTTAAAGAACGAATGGTCGGACTCTCTCGTTCTCATGTCCCAGGTCACCCTTACCTACGGGTTAGGCGGCCTATCCTCGTCCTCCCAAGAGAGCTCTCCATCGAGGGAGCAAATAAACAATGCGCAGGCTCAGTTTAGTTCTTGCATTCTTGTTTTCCGCACTACCAGTTGGAGCAAAGGACCTCTACGTCGCAGCAAATCAGGCCGGTGCCGGAAGCGGCACGGGTTGCTCAACCGCCAAGCCCCTCAGTTGGCTCGCCAGTGCAGCCAGTTGGGGAACCGCCACGAATCAAATCGGCGCTGGAACTACAGTGCATCTCTGCGGCACATTCACCGGCACCCCCGGTCAACAACTCTTCGTGGTCCGCGGCAACGGCGCCAGCGGCAGCCCGATCACCATTAAATGGGAAACCAATGCTGTGCTCACTGCTCCCTATTGGTCTGCAATGGGCGCCATTTACGCAGCAGGCAGAAGCTATATCGTGTTTGACGGCGGCACAAATGGGATCATCCGCAACACGGCTAATGGCACCGGCCGCGCCTACGTCCAACACAGCCGCGCGATCTATGCCGACGGCTGCAACAATTGCATGGTCAAGAACCTGACTATCGCCGACATGTACGTACGCACTGCATATTCTGACGTGGCTGTCACACAGACGGATGTGAATTGCATCCACATGTTGGGTGCCACTAACTTCATCATCAGCCATATTACTTGCCACGATGCTGGCTGGGCTATCGCCGGTGGAGCAAACAATTTAACCATCGAGTACTCGAATATCTACAATATCGACCACGGCCTTGCCTTCGGCGCGCAAGGCAAGACCTCAGGTTTCTGGATTCACGACAATCACATCCATGGCTACACTAACTGGGATTCGCCGACGAATGCGTATCACCATGATGGTTTGCACATGTGGGGCCAGGGTGGCGGCACCGTGACAAATGGCGCCATTTACAACAATCTTTTCGATGGAGATTCCGGAGTTAACATTACTGCCCACATCTATTTGCAGGACTCCGTCCAGAATGTTTCGGTTTACAATAACGTCTTTGTCGTGCCCTCCAACCGCACCCTGACTGTCTTGTGGTTTGCAGCCGGTTCTACTACTGGCATGCCCGGCGGGAGTGCCATTGGGAACTCGGCTTACAACAATTTCATCAGTGGCGGCGGTCATGCGCATGGGGCGGCGCTATACATTGAGAGCCAGATTAACTTCACCGCTACAAACAACATCCTGATGGGCGGGCAAGCCGATATCACGATACAGGGCGGGGGAACGCTTTCGCCTACTGGCATCGACCGCAATATTTATCTGGAGCTGGCTGATTACGGCGACCGCAACACCTTCGGTCACAACGGCCTTGTGTACCAGACCCTTTCACAGTGGCAGAGCACCTGTCATTGCGATTCCAATTCAAAACTCGTTCATTTGTCACAAATAAACGCGAACAGCCTGGGTCAGTTGCTTTCTGGTTCTGTTGCCATCGGTGCCGCCAGTAATCTAAGCAACATTACCACGGGCAACTTGGCGGCTTTGTCCAAGGACAAAGTTGGTGCATTGCGACAGCTGAGCGGCAACTGGGACGCTGGTGCGTACAAGTATGGATCCGTAGCGCCACCTTCGTCGCCGACTGGACTCGCAGCCACGATTCAGTAGCACGTACAAAATGTAATGTGTGGCGGCCGGATCTCGGCCGCTCAGCTTCGAGAAACACAACTTGACCACAATCTGAAACAGCACCTTTGATGGGAGTGGATCGTGTTTCCACTCCCATCTTCCATTCGCGTCGCAGTTCTCCCCTCACTTTTCATATGGATGATCATAAACAGCGCGGCAGGCGGCTAATCGCCAAGAATACGATTTTCAATCTCCTCGGCCAGATCTTACCTATGCTCGCGGGCCTCCTCACGATTCCATACATCGTGCGGGGCCTCGGTACCGCGCAATATGGAATCTTCGCCATTGCCACAATGCTGATCGGCTATTTCAGCATTTTCGATCTCGGCCTCAGCCGCGCGACCGTGAAATTCGTCGCCGAAAATCTTAGTGCGGATAGAATCCACAAAGTACCGGAGTTGGTCTGGACTTCTCTCTCGCTTCTGGTGGCCTTAGGAACTCTCGGCGGTATTCTGGCCGCTTTATTTGTCCCCGTTTCTGTGACCCATCTTTTCAAGATGCCTCCTTCGCTCGCTGGCGAGGCGCGGGCTGCTCTGTTCATCCTTTGCGCCTCCATGCCCATCATGCTTGGCAACGATGCGCTTCGCGGTGTATTGGAGGCCTCACAGCGATTTGATCTGGTGAATTGTGTCAAAGTGCCCGCAAGCGTCCTTTTCTACTCGGTTGCTGCTCTTGTCATTCCACTGGGTGTTCATGTCGCTGGAATTGTCTCCCTCATGGTTGGCATTCGCCTCATCTCGAGCCTTTTTTATCTTAGCTTCTGTCTTCGCATTATTCCGGGCCTCCGATCAAATGTTCGCGTCTCGCGTGCCTCTCTCGGACCTCTGGCGACTTTCGGCGGCTGGATCATGGTCTCCAATCTTACCGCTCCGCTCTTTGGCTATCTCGAGCGCTTCATGATCGCTTCTCTCTTGTCGGTCAGCTTGCTCACTTTCTACTCCGCGCCCTACGAGCTCGTCTCCAAGCTCCTGATTTTTCCTATGAGCGTCGTGCCTTCGCTGTTCCCTTACTTTAGCTATCACGGCACCAAGAAAAGCTCCGAAGTCTCCGAAGTCACTTCTCGCGCCATAAAGTACCTTTTTCTTGTGCTTACTCCTCCAGCTGCTGTTTTTATTTTCTTCGCCAAAGACATCATGAATCTGTGGCTTGGACCTCAATTCGCCGAGCAGAGCACTGTCGTCCTTCAGCTTATAACCATGATGTTCTTTTTAAATGCCTTCGCCATCATCCCGTTTACTTCCGTGCAGGCTCTTGGCAGGCCCGATCTCAAGGCGATTCTTGATTTGATTACCATTCCCGTTTACGTCGCAGTTGCCTGGTTGCTTATGCGTCGAGCCGGCATTAACGGTGCCGCTCTTGCAAAACTGTTGGTAACGATCTCCGATGGTTTTTTCTTGTACATTTTCGCCTTTAGGCTAAGAGCGTTCTCCCTGCGCGACTGCTTTTCGGGTCCCCTGTTTCGCGCGATTCTTGCAAGCGCTGGCCTATTCTTCGCTGTTTTTGTTCTTCACTCCATGCAATTGAAGTTGTTGCTAGCTGTTCCTTTGGTTTTGCTTTGCTTCGTTATCTACGCCATTTTGTTTTGGGTTTTTGCGGTTGACACCGAAGATCGAATCACCATCTTCGGTCTGCGCGAACGAGCCTTGGCCCTCCTAAACGGCCGGCGCGCCGTTCCCGGTGCCGTTCCTGTCACCGGGAACGATGCAGCTGACTGAGGTTCCGAGCTCCTGAACCATCGACACGACGCAATCCAATGAAAATAAATTTTCTCCTCCCCTGTTATGCGTGGGGCCCCTCGGGCGGCTTTAAAGTAGTCTACGAGTACGCGAACAGGCTTGTGGCTCGCGGGCACGAAGTTAATGTGATCCACCCGCGTCGCCTAAAATTCCCCCCGCCAGAGAAGCTCACCCCGCGCAAGTGCATGCGCATTGCCCGACTTTGGTTCAAGGAAATTTGCTCGGAGCCCGTCATCCATTGGCACCGCGTTGACCCTAGGGTACGGCTCCTCTACGTCCCCAGTTCGGCTGGCTCATACATTCCAGATGGCGACATACTCTTTGCCACTGCGTGGCATACGGTTCGCTCTGTCATGGAATGTCCCATCAGTAAGGGGCAGAAGTGCTACCTCATTCAGCACTATGAGACTTTTCAGGGCCCTCAGAATCTCGTAGATGAGAGTTGGCGGGCTCCTCTGCGCAAAGTAGTGGTCTCCAAATGGCTAGCGGACCTCGGCAAAGGACTCGGCGCCGGCGAAGTCGCCCACATCCCCGTCGGCATCGACCACGAGGTGTACCGATTGATGAACCCAATCGCACAGCGACGTCGGCAAATCGCCATGATGTTCTCGCACGTCCCCTTCAAGCGCTCTGCCGATGGCATCAAAGCTTTGGAAATAGCTAAGCGGCACTTCCCAGACCTTCAGGTTATTTTATTCGGTATATCCCGCGGGCGACCGTCTGTTCCCGAATGGATGACCTACGTCAACGATCCTCCCCAACAGCATCTTGTCGAGAACATTCTCAATACCTCCAGCATCGTTCTGTCGCCAAGCCTAGCGGAAGGTTTCGGCCTCCCTCCGGCCGAAGGCGCAGCCTGCGGCTGTGCCATGGTTGCGACAGACAGCGGCGGTGTGCGTGATTTCATCATTCACGGCAAAACCGGCTTGCTTTCACCCCCTGAGGATCCCGAAGCTCTCGCACGCAATCTCTGCCTGCTTTTGGCTAACGATGACCTTCGCATCCAGTTGGCGCAAGCTGGCCGTACCTTTGTTTCCGACCTTAATTGGGGACATTCTACCGACCTTCTCGAATCTTTCCTGAACCCCGTCCAGCAAAACCCGGTTTCCAATCATTCCACTCTGGCTGTGGCCACTCCCCCACAAATGCGAATTTCTCGATTGGAGATGAACT
>Ga0210404_10000658_pt1 | contig 16596 bp, 12 predicted proteins | sample IncBWH28MmetaG_FD_155455 | JGI IMG/M metagenome (GOLD analysis project Ga0210404, IMG submission 155455) | Forest soil microbial communities from Barre Woods Harvard Forest LTER site, Petersham, Massachusetts, United States - Inc-BW-H-28-M | ecosystem: Environmental > Terrestrial > Soil >... | reverse complement strand
CCGAAAGAACGCATCCAGTCATTCGCTCCTGAGCAAGATCGCATCTACCTTTTCAGGCCGCCATTTCGGACCATAGCGCAGCGCATGAGCGGTGCGGAAAGCGCGTTCTGGTCAAGGTGGGGACACTCGGCGAAATTGCGCCCGACTTGGCTCTCGACATCGCGGATTTTGGGCTTGGGGCAGACAGCGCAATAGTGCTTGATTACAGGCAAGAGAACCCACCAGTGATCCGGCTCGTTTGGCGAAAACCGGAGCCGAACGAATGGGTACGTTGCGCTGACAGTTTTGACGAGTTTGCAGACTTGCTTGGGCTGGATTAGAACCTGAGGATTTTGAGTGAAATGGCGATGTTGCAACAGTAGTCTGAATGGCTCTCCGCAAACAGTTTTCGAGTCTGCAATTTATAGGGCACACACTCTTTGTCGAAGGCGTCTCCTGGAAATGAAGCCCCTTCAATAGACGAATTGCGTAAACACGCGGCAACGTTGATTAACGACGGCCCGATTCCCGCGCCCAGCATTGACTCTGCCATTGATTTTGCCCTTGACAATCCGCCGTTGTTATGTAAGTCTCCGCCAATCCTTTTCTTGACGTCCCGCGACGCCAGCGAAGCTCGGGGCTAACTAAGGCCGATCCGAGAAGTACGCAGGCCCATTCGGCTCGGTAGTCAAGGCCCAATCATCAATCCCAAGGTAAATGAAAACAAAGCGCTACAGTGTGGAACTGTGCGCTACTTCATGAAAGACCACTTAGGAAGCAGCGAACTCCTGTGCAGAGAGGTGTGCAGATTGTCGATAACTTCCAATCCTATTCAGGATAAGGAGAAGAATCCGTGAAAACGCCGAAGGCTGGATTTCTGATGTTGTTCCTGGTGCTCGGAATGCTTCCGAACGCCATGGCTCAGACTACAGAGGGCAAGGTAACTTTGGTCGGGTCAAAGACGATGGGGACAACCGCGATCAACAACGCGTCCGCCGCCAGTTTCGCGTCGATCTCTAAAGCTCGGAGTCAGCCGCATCCTAACCTGGTCGCGGCGCGACGAGCTTTCATGCCCAATCAAATTGCTTCGGCGGCAGCGGCCCTCGCGGCGACGCTCTCCGTCCCGGTTCCCAAGCCCAATACAGTGAAGAGCGGCGGAAACCGTTTAGGCTTCGCTGGTCTTACCACCGTTGACACCGCGAACACCAACGGGTTTGTAGTCACTCCGCCAGACCAAGGACTTTGTGTCGGCAATGGCTTTGTGCTGGAAACGATCAATTTGGTCATGGCCGTTTACAGCAAGACGGGAACGCAGCTTTCAGCTCCGGTGTCGGTAAACAGTTTCTTCGGAGCTGATCCCGCCGTAACCTTCCTTAGCGACCCGAGGTGCTATTACGATCGCTCCACCCAGCGCTGGTTCGTTTCCATCACTAACGTACTCAACTTCAACACGAATCGCAGCAATCTCTATCTTGCGGTAAGCCAGACGGGCGACCCCACGAAAGCCTTCACCGTTTACTCGATCGACACTAGCGACGATGGTTTGGATGGAACTCCTAGTAATCCCGGATGCACCACAGCCAGCCCGTGCTTTGGCGATCAGCCTTTGCTGGGTGCCAACGCTTTCGGTATCTATCTCAGCACCAACGAATTCGGAGTGTTCAGCAACGTCTTTAACGGGGCCCAGATCTACGCGCTGCCGAAGGCTGACTTGGAAGCAGGCACGCCATTTACCATCGTGCACATTGGAAACCTGCCGCTCGCCGAAGGCATTGCTTACTCTGTCCACCCGGCCATTTCCCCTGGTGGCGACGATAGCGAAGCCTCCGGCGTCGAATATTTCCTCAGCGCGCTTGACTTCAATGGCACACTCGACAACCGAATTGCAGTCTGGGCCCTAACCAACACAAGCTCCCTCACTCGGTCGAGCCCGAATGTCTCCCTAAAGAAGGTTGTGATTAACAGCGAAGTGTATGGCCAACCTCCGGTCGCAACTCAGAAAGCTGGGTCCTATCCGCTGGGTCAGTCGCTTGGAGATCCGGAAGAGACTGTGGACACCGGAGACGATCGCATGGAGGAGGTGGTCTTTGCCAATGGCCAACTGTGGTCAGGACTCACGACGGTTGTCTCGGACGGAACGAATTCGAATGCTGGCATTGCCTATTTCGATGTCACACCGAAGCTCAAGGGCGGGAATCTCACGGCCACGATCCGGGGGCAGAATTATGTGTCGGTAAAGGGGGCGTCGGTGATGTACCCTGCGGTCGCAGTGACCGCAGATGGCACGGCGGCGGTGGCCTTCACTCTCACTGGACCTTCCTACTTCCCAAGTGCAGCATTTTCCCACTTGACTCCTGCCAACGCGGTGAGTGTCAACCTCGTCGCAGCGGGCACCTCGCCCCAGGACGACTTCTCAGGTTACCCGCAATTCGGCGGCGCTGGAACTGCGCGCTGGGGTGATTACTCGTACGCCGTGGCGGACGGAGAGTCGCTTTGGCTTGCCACCGAGTACATTCCTGGAGGCATAGACAGCACCTTTTATCTTACGAACTTTGGAACCTTCATCTACAAAGTGAATCTGGACTAACCAAGCGTTTTGTTGGGACCGGAGCAAGGTTTGCTTCGGTCCCGATTGGTTTGCCTTCCCACCTTTTGTCGTCGGTCACTCGGCGTCATGTGGCCACATTGTGCCGTATGTTCCACTCGAAGCACAATTCCAAGATAACTGTCGAAACCAGGCAATTGCACAAGTATGCGCTTTTTCTTCGCCGTTTTTGAGAGTCAGTGAGTGTAATGGGGATTTTTCACCTGTTACCGCGAGCGCCAAAGTGTGTGGCTCGGTCACGCAGGCGGCGGTCCCTTGCGGCTAATTATTGGGCCAGACAACTCTAAGCCGAGCTAAACATTCTTTTCTCTTGACTCCTGCTCCTGCCAGGAGCAGACTCCCTCCCAATCGCCTCTCAAAAGGGAAGCGCAGCACCCGCTGAGGCGAACGATTCCCCCACCCCTGGTCCCTGGCGAACTAATAGCAAAGACAATCGAGGGTTTTCTAAACAACTCTCGAAATCTCGGCCCTAGGTACGAGAATTGTCATGGATGCCGCAGCCAACTGTTCTCGACGCGTAATCAAAGCGCAGCCATTGTCCCCCCGCTGCCCGCGTCTCCCCGATCGTCGCTATGCGCTAAGCTTGCTCGCCGCCTTCGGCGTTCTCGCTTTTATTCTCTCCGCAACGTCCCCGAGTGACGACGACATTCAGCAAGAGTTTTGTAAGACTAGTAAGTCAAGGCAATATGCGTTTGCCAACCATAAAGCAGTATCCAATCTCCGGATCTTCCGAATCCGCGCGGTCTGTTCCGCGCTTGCTCTGCCAACGTCGCTAATTCCCAGTTATTTCGCGACGGCACGTGTCTCCATCCCCGACGACGAGATCAGGGGCAGAGTCAGGAGTAGCACGACCGGCGATCGTTCGCCTCCCACCGCATCGTCCTAAAGCCTCCTCGTACTTCTTTTAATCATCGCAGCACGCGCGCGAGATAAATCGCAGTTCAGCACCTGTGAACGCTTAACTGCGCACCACGGTTGTCCCCCCTCCGGAACAGTCCACCGGATTGCGGAAACCCATCGAGTTTGACGCAGACCAAAAGGAGGTCTAAATGAAAAACACATCGATTTCGAGAATCTTGATAGCCGCGACTCGTACGAGCATAGGAAACAACCTTAAATCTAAAACATTGACGCTTAAAGGAGATCGGATGAAAACAACATTCAAGAGACTCGCCGCAGCTCTGGGCCTGGTCTTGATTGGAACGATCCTTACCGCAAGAGCGAGCGCCGAGTGCGGATACTATCCTCCGAGCCACAAGGGCGGCGCCGTTGTCTCGCCGCAATCTTGGAATGGGGCAGAGTTCGGTTCGGGCTCGCTCTTGCTCGTTTCCGAGGACTCCAACAACTCGATTGTCGGAATGTGGAAATTTACGCTCACTGCCCAGGGTAATACTGGCCCTGGCGCGCCGCCCGATGGTGTACCACTCGATATAGGTTTCACCCAGTGGCACAGCGATGGGACCGAAATCATAAACTCCGGACGCCCTCCGCAGGACGGCAGTATCTGTTTGGGAGTATGGGAAAAAACTGGAAAATCCAGATACAAGTTCAATCACTTTGCTACGGGCTACGATACCGCCAACGCGCCGAGCGGGATTGGGAACCCGACCGGACCCACCCACATCGCTGGGGATGTTATGGTGAGTCGAGACGGAAAACACTATGCTGGGACGTTTACCTTGGATGCATATGATACGTCCAACACCTTGGTCGCCCACATCGTCGGTGTAATCACCGCAACTCGCATTACCGTGAGCACCCCAGTGAGCAGTGTATTCTAGGGACCGGCGTCATCCCGAAAGACATCCCCGGCAAGGTTCTGGAGAGTGGTGGGCCGCAAGGCCTGCCACTTTTGGCCTAGCCTAAGTCACCGACTGATAAAAATCGCATTTCGGCAGAATGGAGGCAATACAATGCAACGGACACACAGATCTGTGCTGGCCATAGCCATCGTGACGACAACGGCGCTGGCCCTGGTAATGGTCGGACATCGCAATGTCGCCCAAGCTAACGACGATGGATGTAATGCTTCTACCGTAAAGGGCGCTTACGGTTTTGCCATCGGCGGCTTCGTCAGCACCACGTTCAGCGGCGATCCGCAGCAGGTGGGCGAATTCGTTCCTCTCGCCGCCGCCGGTACCTTCTCCTTTGACGGCCGGGGAACCTCTTCGCGCTCACTCACGGCGAGTTTCGGTGGGGCTGTTTTCCCTATCAGCGACTCGGGACCATATACCGTGAATCGGGACTGCACCTTGTCCGCAACCTACTCGGATGGCACTTGGAGCATGGTCATCATAGGCCGCGGGAAGGAGATCAAGGCCATGAACACCGCGCCCGGAACTGCCGTACAGGGAGTCCTCACGAAGCAATAGACATTCGAGGTTCGCTTCAGAACCGAAGGGAGTACCTGATCGGCTGAGATGTCGGATGAAACTGTCGCAGCAATCTGTGCTCCCGCGTCGAACTGGGCACTATTACGGATAACTGTCGAAACCAGGCCATTACACTCACGATCCGGAGCTTTCCAAAAACGTCTCTGGGAACGCCGCTTCAACCGATTGATTCTGCAGCGGCGAAAACCGGAGGTTCTGCGCTTTCCGAAACCACTTGTTTTTGGAATGAGTGAAGGGAGTCACCGATAGCTCAGATGGATGGAGCGACAATTACCCGTTTGGACACGGACTCAGCACACGTTTACAGCTAGCCTACCTTATATTGCTTCAGATCAAGCGCCTCAACCAGACCCCAATGGACCCTGAAACGTTCAGCCGAGCGATTGAATTCCGCTCTGGGATCGACGTACTTGTAGACATACTCGGCACCTCCATACCCGCGACCTCCAGCCCGATACACGCCTATGATGGAGAAGTCATACAGTTGTTCCAAAATTTCGTCCATCGGACGAGGCTGTTCAAGTTTTTCGTTCCAGGAGCCGTATGCTTTCGCGAACTCATCCGGAGTAAATACTTGATACCCAAGGTGACGAAGCATCTCAAAATAGATCTTCTGGTCGGGATGGTACTTATGTATTTCATCAACGATTTCCGAACGTAGATAATTGCTGTAGTCGGTATGGGCAAGATTGACGTCTTCGTTGGTAAACTTATTGCCGCCCGATCTGCGATGAAATACATCCAGGACGCAATTGCAAAACTTAATAACATCCCTGGGTCTGCGAAAGGTGCGGTCTAGGATATGTTGGTACTTGGTCTGGTGGCCACGCATTTCTGTTGTTTCGTCGAATACGATGTTCCATGAGTTCTCGGCCGGGATTCCTAGTACCTCGCCGAATCGTCGCTCCATGACGGATTTGAGCGTTGCGGTCCCTGGCTGATCCCACTCCAGTTCGACACGGTAGGTGTCCGTGATCTTGTTCTTGTCCTCAAACAAAAGGCTCTTGTGATAAATATCGCTCCGAAGGAATACCAAGATTTTTAAGTTGCACCCGCGCTCCCTTGCGGAGTTTGCGAAATCTCGGGCAGCAAGCACTAGACCTATGAGTCTGAGGTGGTACTCAGTGGAAGCGGGCTGGAATCCGATATCCAACTGATCAAAGCAGATGTAATACCGATTTGACGGATTCAGTGAAGTGAGCGCCAGTTGCTCCAGTGATCTATTGACATCCTGGAAGACTCTGGGAAGCTGTTCCATTGCGAGTTCGTCCCTTTCTTTTTCAAATTGGAACAACTTCAGGTCCACCTTGAGCTTGTTGAGATGGCGCAGGCGCTTCCCAGGATGAAACACCTCCGTAATGTCTGGATCCTTCGAGCCGTATGTGTCGACAATGAAGCTCTCAAGTTTGGCAAGGGCCTCCATTGCCGATTCAGACCACGGCTGTGACTGGTCGAAGTTGAGTAACATCTTAGACAGCGACAGCAGGATGAGGTATTTCCAACTGTGCAGGTAACGCTCCTGCTCCGCGGCAGATGGTACGACCTGTGCATCGTGGTGATGCCACGGATAATCAGCGAAACTGTGCCCAATGGAAAAGGTCGCTGGATCGCGGAGTAGAACGATTTTCTTATAAATTGCTGTCTTGCCGGCGCCCTTTCTGCCGAGAACCAAGAAACGGCGGCCGTTCAGCGCTTCCAGGTAAGCAGGATGCGACTCAAAGCATCGAGCAAGCAGGTCGTCGGACTCAGCATCGATCGCGCCGAAATCGTTTATGGAGTGGAGGTCATTCATCTCGGCCGGATTGATTATATCTCCTCCCGATAGGATGCCTCTCTGCGCAGCATCCCGCCACAGCCTCGCGGCCCTCGAAAGCTTCCTGCAAAAACAAGTCTTTTTGGAAGGCGCGGAACGCGTGATACCAAGGCTGAAAATTCAATCGCTTAGGTGTCTGCCTGCGTAGACGTTTTTGGAAAGGCAAAGCTTGCAGCAAGGCAGGCTCATTGTCCGGTTTGCTCGTCATCCGATCACAATGTAGGGAGCGGCAATCAAGGTGACACCTGATCTATCCATAACCGCCCATGCCATCTATGGACATCCTTTGGCGAGTAAGCATAGTCAAAGCTGACAAGCTTCGTAAACTAGCATTTTTTCCTGGCATTGCTCTCAACGAGTCCGCTAGAATCGCCCCCCTTCTTATCGTTCCATAGCCCCATTCTAGATTTTCGGACGACTTAAACGACGTGCGGACGAGTCTTGTTGTTCTTGCGACCGTTCCTTGCCTGAGCGCAATGCGATCCCCAAACGATGGATATGGTAAAGGGACTGTATTGCGAACATGCGTGCTTGAAGAACTGTACCTTCTGACAGTGGCCACTCTCAAGAAGGCTCGTCACACTTCCCTCCCTTCGGGTGAGTTTTCTATGACAGAAGGGATGAATACTCCACCTGACCGGCCGGCGTGGTTCTTGCTGACTCACCATTGGCTGAGTCTAGCAGGCGTGGCCCTCGTCCCGCCGAAGCAAGGGCATTGCAGGACTCACTAACGAGCAAGCCCAGGCAATTGCAGACTTCGTAAAGACGCTCAAGTAGGTTACTGCTCGAGGAAGATCGACAGGTTTCCACATTGGATTACGCAACTGGACATGCAGAGTACCGCCACGATCTCGCGCATTGTTCGTCGGAAGAGAGGCAGATTAGGCCTATGACTTGGACGCGAGCAGTATTGATCACGGCTGCCCTGGCCTTCGGGGTCGTTACAACATCGGCGCAATCGAATCCTCCAACATCGAGCTTGACCGCAACCCCTGCCGCAAACCAGACGCCGGATAAAACGGTCTCACCCGCACAGGAGCAAAAGACGTCTGACACCAAGACTGATGGCGATTACGTCGGTAGCGATACCTGTGTCACCTGTCACGAGGAGCAGAGCCGACGTTTTAACCGAACGGCAATGGGAAAAGCAATGGCGCATCCGCACACTCCCGACGAGGCTCACGGGTGCGAATCGTGTCACGGCCCTGGTCGTGTGCATGTCGAGGCTGGCGGAACCAAGGATACAATTCCTGTCCGCTTTACTGAAGATTCCAAGAACACCGTAGCCGAGAAAAACTTCGCTTGCCTGCAGTGCCACTCCCATAGAAACCAGCTTTTCTGGAGGGGCAGCCCGCACGAATCGCGGGCCATGGCTTGCGTGGATTGCCACCAGGCCCATCAGGAACTGCATCCTCCCTTGTCCCACGAGGCTCGCTTCAACGCACCGCTTACAGAAAACGAAAGTCTCAGAGAATCCCAGCCTGAACTTTGCCTTCGGTGTCATCAGATGCGCCGAGCGCAGTTGCAACGCTCCTCCCACATGCCATACCGGGAAGGCAAAGTGACCTGCACGAGTTGCCATAACCCGCACGGCACGCCCAATCCAAGCCAGCTTCGGCAGACCACAGTGAATGAGAATTGCCTGAGTTGCCACACCGAGCGACGCGGGCCGTTCCTGTGGGAACACCCGCCCGTAATGGAGAACTGTGTTAACTGCCATGAAGCGCATGGCTCCAGCAACCCGCAATTGCTAAAGATGCGGATGCCGCGGGTTTGCGATTCCTGTCACGACAGCAGTCGGCACCCAACGACTCCAACCCTGCTTAATTCCGTCCGCGATTTCAATCGTGGCTGCACAAACTGCCATTCAGAAATTCACGGTTCGAATCACCCGTCGGGCAATGCGTTCCTGCGCTGAGGAAGGGAAAGCGGAAATGAAATCACAAAATCTCAGTCCGTTTGTAAAGACCTTCGCTGTAATGCTACTCTCGATAACCGTTGTTGCGCAGGAGAAACCCACGGCAGAAAAGTCTGCCGAAGATAAACCCTCCGAGGCGAATGTCGTCGAGTTCGGCGTGCGGTACCGGTGGGGTGATGTCTATGGACGCCCTGATTTGATGCTCGGCCCTGGGGGGCCTGCTGCATCGGGTAATCCCTCGGTCGCTCCCGGCTGTCTCGGTTGTGGAACCGCGTTCGATCCCTTGTTGAGCACTTCGAAATATGAAGAATATCGCGATCTGCGCAACGGGTTCTTCGTCCGAAACCTCGATGCCACCTTCGATCATCTCCTCGGGTCCCACAATTATATAAGGCTGCAATCGCAGAAGACCCTGTATCACGACCAGAGTTACCTAGCAACGTTCGGGCAGCACGGCAAGTTCAAGTTCCAGTTCCGATACGACGAGATTCCTCACGTCTACAGCAACACCACGCGGACGCTCTTTGTTCAGACCTCGCCGGGCGTGTGGAGCTTTCCCGCAGCAATCCGATCCACATTACAGGCCAGCAGTTCTACCAACCTCCCGTCTCTGATTGCCGGCACCGGAACAAACGCGCAGCAAGGCGTCGTAACAAATTTCAACTTCATAACCCCCAGCATCACCCGCAAGGCAGGAACGATTTCTGGATCCTATGACCTGACTTCAAATCTCAATCTGAACGGAATGTACTGGCGTGAAAGCCAGAACGGCACTCGGCCTATTGGTCTGATCATGAACTCCAGTCCAAGCGCGAGCGCTACCTCCGGGTTTGGGGTCGAGCTTCCCGAGACCATCAGCTACTTCAATAATCTGGTACGTGTCGGTGGGGAGTACGGCAAACGTGATTGGGGCATCGAGGTAGCCTACGTAGGTTCCTTCCTGCAAGAAAACATTCCGTCGATGACCTGGGACAATCCCTTTATCCTCACTCAGCCAGTGGGCGCGGAAGTATCCAACCCCACGACTGGGCGCTCGAGTTTGTATCCCAGCAACCAAGCTCACTACCTGGACTTAGCTGGCGCGACTAACCTGACCAAGTATTTGCGCCTGCAGGGAATCATCAGCCCTGGCTGGTTACGTCAAGACGAACGCTTCTTGCCCTACACCACCAATGCAGCGATTACCGGTTGTGGCGGCACACCGGGAGCTTCGTGCACCACAACTGCATCGCTGCCCGCATCAAGTCTCGGAGGCAGCAAGCAAACTCTAGCGATGAACTTCACACTCGTCAGCCTGCCATGGAAAAACTTCCAGGTCAAAGCAGGCTATCGTCACTATGACTACAACAACAATACCCCGGTGCGCACATTCACGCCGGCGGAAGGCGATGCTTCAAGTCCCGGTAGCGGAGACGAGAATACTCCCTTCGGGTTCAATCGTAAGAATTTCGAATTAACTGGGAATTGGTTCTTTGCGAAGAAAAGCTCCGCGAAACTCGGCTACCAGGTGGAATGGATGGACCGCTCGCATCGCGACGCGGAACATTCCGTGGAGCACACGTTCCTGGGAGCGGTTGACGTAGCGCACTGGAGGGACCTTTTGTTCCGGCTTTCGTATCGACGTTCGGTCCGAAACCCTGATGAATATCAGGATCGCCAGTCCAGCGATCCATCGACTGGTACCCCGATTGCATGCGGCGACGGTAGCGTGGCTTTTACTGCCGACCAGCGCTGCCATCGGAGATTCGACGAGTCGCAAAGGGTACGAAACCGCGGTGACGCACTGGTCGAATACGACGTTTCCGACAGGCTCAGCTTTTCCGCGTTCGGTGGAACCACTCAGGACGATTACAATCAGCGAGGCAACACCAACAGCTCTAGGGCTCTGAATTTCCTTACGGGTGCGTCAGCCACAACCAGTCCTTACTATCTTTACGGAATCCTGAAAGACATTTCCTACAACTATGGTCTTGATGCAGACTTCACCCTCTCGCCGCAGGTCTCGTTGTTTGCCCAGTACTCTCGCGAGCACAATTACAGAAGGCTCATCTCGCGAAATCGCACACCTCCCAGTACCGGCCAAGATATCTCGACCTGCGCTGGTTGCGATACCGCCAATAACGATTGGGAAAGCACCACGCCCGAAAAGGTTGACATCTGGACAGCAGGTGCGGATGCCCACCTTGGAAAAAAGATATTTCTCTCCACTTACTATTCGCTTTCCGCAGGGCACTCTGATACTTTGTCGCGTTTCCTGGGAATTAACGGTCTCGATCCCAGCACCGGCACTGACTGTTCGAATTCGGCGTCTACCTCGCCGTGTCGTTTCCTTCTCGTCGGCACCACGGCCGCTACGAACTACCCGGAGAGCGTTAGCCGCACGCATGAAGTTGTAGCTGTTTTCAAATACAAGCTGACGCAAAACATCATGCCGAAGGTTGAATTCCGCTACCAACAGTTCGACAACAAGGATTTTCAAACCTCTCCCATGGCGCAATATCAAGGTTGCATGAGCCCAGCCCCTACCTCAACGGCGGTGCCTGGGTGTCCGGTAAACATTATTGACAGTACCAAGTCTCCAACGCCGATCCTGAGCCCCAATGGCGCCATCCCCTTCTACCCCTATTTCCAAGTAGGTGACACATCTGCAGCACGGTACTTGTTCCTGGGTGTAGACCAACCGTCGTATCGGGCCTATTCCGTCTCAGCAACGTTGGAATTCCACTTTTAACGATTCCGATACTGAAGTTCCCCCGCTCGGTGTCAGTTCTGGTGTCAGTTTGTTTTGGGATTCCGCGCGGTTTGCTGCGCGTTGATGCGTTGCACCTGACAGCTATGCCTTGTGTTTACGGGACAATGCATCTTGATGCGCTCAGGTGCGCCCCTGGCGGATGAGATTAAGAGTCAGTTGCTCGCGCGCGGATCGGTCGAAGCAATCGCACCGAATTGCATTACCGCAACCGGCACTTGCGTGTGCTAAGAGTGTCGTGCGGACAGATTCGCCTCAACAGACTTTGGCCTCTAATTCAGCCCATGATCCCAGCCCATGATTGCTCCGGCTTACACGTATCTGCAGGTACTTGGCAGTCTCCCGCAGACCTATAAGTAGTTGTAGGTTCAGGTTGAACTAGGTCTGAAAAGGCTGCGGTCTACCATTACCAGAGAATCACGAACCAGCGCAGAAGGGAATTAGAGGCAGGAGCGAGAAAGTGTCCTGTAGCTCGCCAAAATTCAAACTGCACCTCGAAGGTGATCCTGAAGGGAGTTTCCCCCACCCGAGGTGGGTTGAGTCGGTGGGCACGGATGCTGAGTAGAAGCCAGCTGCTCCTTATTAATGACCGAAGATCCGACACTCGTTCCACAAGGTGTACGCCAGTGGAGATGGGCGGATCTCAGGCCGCGCGGTCGTAGCGATGGTGCAAACCGCCTAATCGTGCATGGCAGATCACTGGACCGGTGGCCCCAGAACGAATTCTGTGGCCTGGAGTTTCTTTGTGGAGGCCAAGATGCGTGCGGTCGTCATGATAATAAGACGCGTACGCGGAAAGAAGCCGCTTCAGATGGCGCGCGTTCAGAGCGATGATGTGGTCGAGCAGGTCGCGGCGGCAGCTCCCCACCCAACGCTCGGCCACTCCATTCTGCCACGGACTCCGTATCGAGGTTTGCACGCCCGTGATTTGCAGGGAGCGAAGCGCAGCGGGTACTTCCAGGCCATATTTCTGGTCGTGATCGAAAAGCAGGAATTTTGGGGCCGATTCGTAAGGGAAGGCTTCTCTTAGCTGTTGGGCGATCCAACTGGTGGTGGGATGCTGAGTGACGTTGAAATGAACAATCTGTCGCCGGTCATGGCTAATAATAAAGAAGCAGTACAGCAGGTTGAAGGTGACCGTCGGGACTGTGAAAAAATCCATGGCGGTGATGACTTCGCGATGATTGCGAAGAAAGGCCTGCCAGCGCCGGGCAAGTCCTGGATCCTGGGGCGCTCGCTTCATCCAGCGGGAGATGCTTCGCTCGGATACATCGAAGCCCAGCATGAGGAGCTCGCCGTGAATCCGGGGAGCTCCCCAGGTCGAATTGTCTGTCACCATTTGGAAGATGAGATCCCGGATCTCCTGGGATAGCTTCTTCCTTCCGACTCGCTCTTTCACCCTGGAGATCAGACTCCAATATCTACGGAAGCCGGCACGGTGCCAGCGGACCACGGTCTCCGGGGTGACGATGATGAGAGAACTTTTCCAAGCGGACCAGAATCGCCGAGCGGAGACCCAAAACAGTTTGTCCAGGGGGCTGAGCTTGGGCTTGGGATGCCTGCGTTTCAGCACGGTGAGTTGCTGGCGGAGCGCCAAGTTCTCCAAGAGCAGCGTGCGATGCGAACGAAAGCAACCAGCCAGTAGCCCTAACCACAGCCGGAAGAAGCGGAACATGGAGAACAGTCATAGCAGATGGGCGGGTTGAGGAAAGTGTGCAAGCTATTGATTTCACGGCTGGCCAGAATTTTGGCGAATGACAGGATTGTATGGCGCTGACTTTACTTGCTATTTCCGTTGCGATCGGCTGTGTCATAGTCGTCATTTGGGCGAAGCGCAGGAAAAACCAAAGTGAATTAGATCGGCACAGCATCTCGGCCGAGCACTTGCAGTCGATGATGGCTTCTGGCCAAAAGGTTCTTCTCTTTGATGTTCGTCTGCCCCTCGATCTGCTGGCCTATCCGGAGCTTATCTCGGGCGCGAAGAGGATTCCGCCGCAAGACGTGCTCGATAAACCGTCTCTCATTCCTCGAAATGAAGATATCGTTGTCTACTGTACCTGTCCCGGTGATAAGACCAGCCGAATGGTTTTGCGTCGCGCGCTGGCGCTTGGGTTTACACGGATCAAGTTCCTCACCGGTGGATTGGCGGCTTGGAAAACGAAGGGATATCCTGTGGAACCCTACCGGAAATCCTTTCGGCTTTCGGTCCAACTGGGGCCCGGCCGGCAGGTTAATCAGGCCTCGAAATTGTAAGCCTCACCTCGTTTAGAAGAATCCTCCGAAGAGATTGTTCTCTTGGACCTCCTGGGTCTATTCGCCATCGGCAAACACCACACAGATGAATGAGGCAGCTTGGGCAGAAAGCGGTGGAATCAGTGTTAGCCTAGTGGCTCGATGGACCACCACACGGTCGCGGCTATCAGCATCACCGGTACATGCCTTGATGTGCTGGGTAGTCTGTATCTTGCCTACGACTTGCTGGGTGGACAGCACGGCCCGTTACGACTGCTTACCCGCGCTGTCACGTACTCAATAGTTTTCGGAGTCGGATACGGTTTGGGGCTGGGTCTTTTTTTTGGACTGGCGGCTGGAATTACGACCGGGGTGACTCTAGCGATTGAACTCAATCGAGCAGCTCGCGGACTAGATTATTACTCGTTGTCGTGGGAAGGAATGTTTTCCGCCATCCGAGCATTTGGCTTCGGAGCTGGACTATATAGGATCGTAGGCATTCGATTCGCGGTGGCATTTGCTCTCCTCATCACGATCGGCCAGATTTTGGCGTACTCTCGCGGGATGCGTCCTGCCATAGATTATGTAGCGGCTCGCCGTCCTCGCCTTACACGTCGGCAGTTCTGGGGAACCGTGGTCCGCACCTTTGGCTACATCGCCAGTGCCCTTATCTGTAGTGCTTTTATACATCACGTCGATCACCCTTTGCGATTTGCAATCCGAGTGGGCCTGGTAACAGGCATCGTCACGGGCATTGGGGCCGCCGTCAATCCTTACATCGAATACTATGCTGACAGTCTTCCGGAGCGACGCCTCGGAGCCTTCGGCATCGCGCTCATCTTTTCCGGTTTCGTATTCCAGTCCCTTCAGTATTGGCTCGCTCTGTTTGATGTCCATCTGACCTAGTCATTCAAAGAACATATGGCCGATCGAGGATTCCCGAAGCACTTTGACGGACAGCGTTTCTACAACCCTGATGCGCCTCAGGCGCGTAGTTTTCTCGATGGACTTCGATGGAAGCTGACCAGCCATCCGGAGCCATCGCCAGCTTTCATCGAAGACGTGATGCCATCTGTACCACCCCGTAGCGTGGACGCTTGTCAGATCCGAGTCACGATGGTGAACCACTCCACCGTGCTTGTTCAACGCTCCGGCTTCAATTTGTTGACGGATCCAATTTGGTCAGAACGAGCAAGTCCACTGTCCTGGGTAGGTCCAAAGCGCCGGAGAAAGCCTGGGGTGCGGATGGAAGATCTTCCGCCCATTGATGTAGTTCTAATCAGTCACAATCATTTCGACCATCTGGATTTGCCGACTCTGCGTCAACTTGCGACTCGCGGACGTTCTACTTTTGTCGTTGCCGCTGGGTGTGCTCGCCTGCTTCGCTCCCAAAGAATCGAATCCGTTCACGAGCTGGATTGGGGAGAGTCATTGGCCATTTCCGGCTTCACTATCCACTGCGTACCGGCCCTGCACTTCTCAGCCCGTGGCATACTTGACCGTAACAAGACCCTGTGGTGCGGGTACGTAGTTGAAGATCTCGAAAGCGTTGTGTACTTCGCAGGGGACACTAGTTTCGGAAGCCATTTCGCCCAGATTCGAGAAAAATTTGGCCCGCCACAGCTTGCATTGTTGCCCATCGGTGCATATGAGCCACGCTGGTTTATGTCGCCGGTGCACATGGCTCCCGAAGAAGCCGTTCGAGCGCACGAAATTCTCGACGCAAAAACTAGCATCGCGATGCACCACGGGACTTTCCAACTGGCGGATGACGGCATCGACACTCCCCAGAAACAACTTATGGCGTGCAGGAGAGACGATTCGTTTCTGATTCTTAGGAACGGTGAATCTGCCGAAATCCCATGCTAAATATCCAACCAAATGCGTGCTGGAACGTCTCGCTCGCAATACCTCAAGAGCAAGGACACCGAATCCGAAGAAGGGCATACGGGAGGACTACAAAACCGACCGCTTAGTGAAAAACCAGGGAATTCATTTTCAAGGGCCGGCGCCGTGTCCCGGATCACGAGAAATGCGGGAGCCAGTCAATTGCCCTTGCGCGAGGGTTCGATTAGGGTTCGATAAGACTTCCAAAGCGTTCCTTGGTGCTCTAATCGTTGCGATCCGTGCTTTTGGCTTCTGCTTTCACGGCGGCAATAGCTCGAACGCAGCATGAGTGGAGCCGCCAATTTCCCCCCGAGCGCAGCCCCTGAAAAGGCTGGCGGCGGGGGTTCAAGTCCCTCCCTGGCCACCATATCCTTATCATTGGCAAGTATTTGCCTTCCACAATACAACCATGTGGCTCCCACCGCCTTTAGCGGAAACTTCTGAGGGCCTTTTATATCTAAGGACGAAGGAGGGACGTGCAGCCCGCATGTAGGCTAAGATTCATCGAATTCGGAGCTTCTATTGCCCATGTCGCAGTTTCTAATCATTCTTGCGCTTTCAATCGCGTTAATTGCCGTGTTGGGTGGCTGGCGCCGAGATCGAAGACTTCTCTTCGAATTGCGTGAGGGTTCCCAGGATGGGGACGCTGAACGAACAGCTGCCGTTGAAAAAGCGAATAAAGATCTAAAAGTTTCCCAGGCCGATTTGCAAAGACGATGGCATTATCTGGCAGAGGCGCAAAGGCTGAGCCATTCCGGGACTTTTGGATGGAAGGTGCACACCGGCGAACTCGTTTGGTCTGACGAGACCTACAGAATTTTAGGCTTCGCACGAGAAACGCACCCCACACTCGATCTGGTATTTGACAGAGTTCACCCCGAGGACCGCGACCGGCTGCAACAACTTAGGGACCGTGCCACTCAGAATGGTATGGATTTGGATATCGAACATCGATTGCTCTTACCTGACGGGGTCATCAGAAACGTTCATGTAGTTGCGCATGCAGGAAGAGACAACTCC
>Ga0210404_10000657_pt1 | contig 16624 bp, 11 predicted proteins | sample IncBWH28MmetaG_FD_155455 | JGI IMG/M metagenome (GOLD analysis project Ga0210404, IMG submission 155455) | Forest soil microbial communities from Barre Woods Harvard Forest LTER site, Petersham, Massachusetts, United States - Inc-BW-H-28-M | ecosystem: Environmental > Terrestrial > Soil >... | reverse complement strand
AAAAACACTCCTGCTCTGTCACGATGGATGTCACGCACGTTGATCCGCCACCGGCTAAACCCAAGAAGAACGGTGATTCTGACGGCGGCTTGAGGAAGAGCTTCGCAGAGTATTGGAAGGACAAATGATTATCGTCTCAGATGTCATCGGACAGGTTGGCAGGGTCCTGGGCACATGCGACCAGGACTACACCTATGACGTCTTAACCAGAGCCGTCGAGCTGCTCGCCAACAAGCCCACCAAGACAGGAGTGCTCTGGGACCCCCTCCTGATTTACATCGATATTCCAGTCGTTGACGGCTTCTACGTCTGCCTGCCGCCGCACGTCGAAAAGCCCCTGAAAATTAATATCAATAAGAGCCCCAGCTTTTCCAGAAACCAGTTCTTCGAGTTCAGTCTGAACGGTCCTGGCTCCATCGATCCCGAGGCCGGTTACCAGTGGCAGGATCGCGGCTGGAAGGCTCTCCAGAAGCCGTGGCCCCTCTCCGGCAATCAGTTCATCCTGATGTCGAGCGATGCCAACGACACCAATACGGTGGTCAAGCTCAACACCATTAACCAGGATGGCACCACCAGCTGGATTGACGCGATCATCGGTTACCCCGGCCCAAAGATCTGGGGAGTGCTCGAGGCCAGTAAACCCGTCACTTTAGGCAGCCTTCAGCTTTATGCCGCGCCCTTCGTCATCGAAACTGCACTCGTCGCCACCTGGGCCCCGGAAGTCCTTTACCCGCAATTTGAGTGGCTCAAGCTCAGCCAAACCGGGGTCAGCTGCAAAATCCTCGCACGCCGCCGCACCTACCGGCTCACCCAGCCAACGGACGTCATCCCGCTCTCAAACCGGCAAGCCATCATCACCAGCTGCATCGCCATCAAAGCCTACGACACCCTCAACTGGGATGACGGAGCCACCGCCGAACAAAACGCCCTCCGGTTCCTGGATGAAGATCAAGCTGCGAGAAACCTCTTCCAAAGGGTCTCCCAGGCTGCCGAAACCTCTCCAACGCTTAATCTCTCGATCAACACCCGGGACGCTATCATCGTAGCGGACCTTTACGACGCGGCCTGCGACATCTTCGGCCCGATTGGCCAGCAAAAAGTCTTCGACCGGATGACTGAAGCGGTGGAGCTGTTGGCGAACTATTCCAACTGGGATCCCTTGATCGGTTACGTCGATATCCAGACCTGGGACAGCTTCTACGTAACACTCCCGCAATATGTAGATCAAGTTCTGGCGATCAATGTCAATAAGTCTCGCGGCATCTTCAGGAACCAATGGCACGAGTTTCATCTCAACGGGCTTGGCCAAGACAACGACAATGTCGATGTGGTGGGCAGTAACCGGCCCTGCGGAGGTTGGGAAGAGATAGGTGAGATGCCCTGTGCTTTCCCCCTTTTAAGTCCTTCCTATCTGGTCGCGGCACCTGTCAGTCCGGTCGATAACGGGACTTCGGTTCGGGTCTACGGAATCGATCAAAACGATCTGCCGATCTACTCCAAAGACGGCAATCTAGGCGCAATAATAACTTGTGAACAAGGCTCTTTCGATATCTCCGATCAGCAGCTGCCGTTTAAGCGCATCGACCGGATTTTAATCGGCGCGCCGCAATCCTTTCTCCAGCTCTTTGCGACAGACGGCACCCAGTACCTGCAATCCTTGGGCACCTTCTGGCCCAACATTTCAGAGCCTCGATTCCGCATCATCAAGATCGGGCAACAGGCGGTTACGGTACGCCTCCGGTACAAGAAGCGGCTGGTCAAGATCACCAGCCTGACTGATCCCATCCACATGCGGAGCCGGAGCGCGATGCTCAACGCGATGCGCTCGATCCAGACCGCGATCAGCGATCCGAACTCCGCGCAATTCTTACTCGAAGCCGCCAAAGACCTCCTGAACAAGGAATGGCGCGCCACTCATCCGCAAGAACAAATGGGGATCCAAGTGGACCCTGATACCTGGGGAAGCTCTTTCGTTTCGATGCCATGAGTGCTCAACAGTATCAGTTCAGCATCGATGGCCAGTATACCGGCGGGGTAGACAGCTTGCTCTATCCTACTGACCTGATTCCTGGAACCTACGCGTGGCTGGTTAACGGGATCAATCGAGGCGGGGTGGTTCAGACCCGGCCAGCCAAACGCCGGGTCACCAGCTTCTGCGGTCGCAACGCCCAAGGCGCTTACTGGGTGCGGACGATGGACGACCGCAACTACAAGCTGATCGCTATCGATGGCAACGTTTACTGGGCTCCTTATCCGTTCAAGGTCTGGACCCAGATGGAAGGGGTTAACTTCCTCGCGGATGCGCCCAGGATCTACTTCGCCAACTGCGAACAGGCCATCATCTACGATTCCAGTAACAATATCCAGCTCTTGCCGAACCCCAAGAACATCGTCCTGATGCAGGACGGGACCTCGACCCCTTGTTACTGGGACACCAGCGATTTCAGCAGCGGCTTAGCGGACCTGTCGTATGTCACCGGCAACCCGGCTAGCCCCATTCCGATTGGCACGGTGATGCTCTGGCAAGACAACCGGCTTTGGGTGGTGGTTGGCAACTTAGTCTTCGCTTCTGATTTACTCTACCCTCAGTCCTTCACCGAAAACACCTATCTGGCGGAAGCCAGCGGGTTCCGGTTCCCCAGGCCGGTGGCGCAGATGGTGCCATCTCCGGTCCAAGGGATTTTGGTGGCCACCCAATCCAGTTTGCACTCGCTCCAGAGCTTTATTCAGGATCGGACGACGTGGTCGACCACCCCGAATTTCCAAGCCGACGTCAACCTGGAAATCGGGTTTATCGCCCCCTGGTGCTACGCTTATCTGCACGGGATGCTCTGGTTTTTGACGGCCCGAGGAGTCATCTCTTACGACCGGGCCCTAACCCAGAACCTGACTACCGTCATCCTGACTGCAGACGGCGAAATGCAGCGGTCGAAGCAACTGATGGCTCCTGACGTCACTTTCGCCTGCATGGGGGTCTGGGAGAACGTCCTGATGGTCTCTGTCCCGGCCAGTTGCGTCGACAACCGGCACACCTGGATCCTCGACGGCGGGGTCGCGGAAAAGTTGAATAACCAAGCCGGAATGTGCTGGAGCGGGATCTGGACCGGCACCTATCCGGTGCAGTACACGAGCCCGATCATCAACGGGACCCAACACTGCTACGAGCTATCCTACTCGAGCGGCTTTTTGGCTCTCAACGAAGGGGATTCGCCGTCACCGCAGCCGGAAACCGATTTGCCCCTCCAAAGCTATATCCATCTCTGGGAAAACTACATGCCCAATCAGGTCAGCGATGTGGAATCGACCATTCATTGCTCCTTCGAAACCCGGGCTTTCCTCCTTCAGACTGACGACTATTACCGCTTCGTTTTTGCCGAATTCATGCTGGTTAATATCAAGGGGATTGTCCCGATCCAGGTCTATGTGACAGGGCTAGCCGGTAGTTATCAGCCGCTCTTCTCGACAACTCTTCGAGCAGATATCGGCCCTTGGGGTAACCCTTCAATCGATACCCCGCTCTATTATCTCTCGAAACAGGGCACTACCGAATTTGAGAACTACAGGAGACAGGTACGCCACATGCGGACCAGCGAATTCATCGTTCACGAGTCTCCTGACCAATCGGCCTGCACCGAGATCCAGCGCCTGGACGGGATCGACAAGGCTTTCCAGTTGATGGTCCAGTGGCAGGGAAGGCTGGGAGTCCGCCAGATCAAATTCTTCTATGATCGCCAGTTGCAATCGCCCCAAGGGGTTTGCCCGGTCGATGAAAGTCAAACCCCGCACATTGTGCTCGAGGCTACTTACTAATGAGTAACGGAACCCCGACGACCACCACCACTACTCCAGTTGTTCTGGATTACATGACCGGAATGCCGCCGGTGCGCCATTCCCGCAGTAAAGAGCTGCTCTACGACAGTTTGATGTATTCGCCGGTCTTTATTTTGAACCCCTTCGGCCCCCAGCAATTGAACCTCTCCCGTCCTAACCACCACTGGTAAAATGGCAGACACAAGCATACCCCTAAAGATCTCCATTGCGCCGTTCCCGGAAGGCTTCGAGGGGGACATGGATGAGACCTTCCAGCAGGCTTGCATCCTGATGGAAGCCACGGTGGAAGGGCAGTTTTTGACCGGCTTAGTCCTGCCTCCCGGCTCAACCTTGCCCTCGACCGATCAGGGCCCGATTGCCATGGGTGGGGTCTGGTATTTCTTTGATCCCGTTTCAGGACAGTATCTGCCGCAGAGTCTGCAGGCCAGGGCCGCCAAGAACTACGTTAAGAACAGCTGTTACCAGATCCAGCAGACCGGCTCCGCGCCTGCTCTGGTGGCCGGGGTCACCAAGACCTACGACATGTGCTTGTGCCGGATGACCACGGCTGGAGTCCTGGCCATCGCCAGCGATATCGGGCCGGTGGCCAGCGCGGTCAACGACAACCTCCCGGCAGCTATTAAATACACCGTAGGAACAGTGGTGGCGACTCTGGGAGCCACCGATCTGTACGCGCACGAGCACCTGATCGAGGGCTCTGATATCGCGATGATTCAAGGTGAGCCGTTGACTCTCTCCTTCTTTTGCTGGGTCAATCAGCCGGGAACCTATTCGGCGTACCTCTGCAGCGGGGGCCGTGATGAGTCCTACTGCATGACCTTCACGATGCCCACGGCCAATACCTGGATCCGGGTCCAGATCCCCAATATCCCGGCGATCCCAACCAGCGGGACCTGGAGCTACGGAGAAGGCGTGACCGGAATGTATGTCGGGGTGGTGATGGCTTGCGGGAGCCAATGGCAAACCGCCAATACCGGCAAATGGAATGGGGGCCTCTTCATGGCCGGGACCAGCCAGAGCAACATGTGCTCTGTCACCAATAATCAGATGAAGATCACCGGGATGCGGCTGGAGGCTTCGCCCCAAGCTGGATTTGCCACCGTTAACTCTTTTGAGGCCGATCTGCACGACGCGATCCGGTACTACTGGACCAGCTATAACTATCAATCGACCACGACTGGTGTTTGGGCGATAACCCTTATTGCTCAAGTAGCAGGATTCGCAGCCGGAACACTGCTCTTCCCCAGGCGGATGGCCAAGGTGCCCACCGTGACCGTGTACGACCCAAGCACCAACACCGCAGCCAATATGCGGAACTTGACCACCAGCGTTGCCATCACCGCTTTCGCCGCTCCATCCGCTACTCAAAAAGGTATCAGTTTCTCTGGAGCCATCACCACTCCAGCCAGCGCCAAAAGCGACGTGATCATTGCTAATATCACCGCCGATGCAAGACTTGCCTGACAAATCGAACATCTCCCTCGTGTGCTGCCAGAACGAGAAGGATCTGGCCCGGTACAACGTGGACAAGATCTCCCACGAGATCTGGGGCGGCCATGTCCCAAGGCTTTTCCCTATCTTCCTCGTCTTCTACAAGGGCACCCTCCGAGGCTATGTGCAAATCGTCCCACAGGCGTGTGTCTATACGACGCTGCACCCCGAACTGATGAATATCCGCGAGTATCTCAAGATCACCCGGAGTTTAATTGCGGAGATCAAGCGGTCCTACGCTAACCCAATCTTCATGCTGTGTGATCGCGCCCTGAACAGTGGCAAGCGAGTCCTTAAACACGTCAGACTCAAAAGAGCCCAGGAAACGGCCTTTATTTATGATGAAAACGCTTATTGAGCTGAAGGAGGGTTGCTAGTATGGGCGGCGGAGGTGGTGGTGGCGCAGCACAGTTCACGGCCCAAGGGGCCCCGCCAAATTTCGATTACCAAAACGCGATGGGCCTGCAGCAGCAGGCAATCGGGGGCGACATTCAAAGCTATGCTCTAAGCGATCAGGATTTTGCTAATCGCTACCCGGCCCTCCAACAGGCGTACCAGAACTATCAGGCCAACCTGAATCAGCAGACGGGTCAAGTGGCCGCCGGTCAGACCGGCCAGAGCGACATCATGAATCAGCTGGCCAACACCATCGCTGGCCGCAACGCTGCCGGAACCACTTCGGATATCGGCAACATCCAGAGTGCGGCGGCGACCGCAGCGCAAGCCACTCAGCCGATTTACAACCTGGGCGCTTCTCAAGCCGGTCTCGCTCAGCCCCTGATTGGGATGGGGCAACAGCAGGCCGGTCTCGCTAATCCCTTAATGCAGACCGCTGGCCAGATCAATCAGTTGGGCGGTCAGCAGGGCCGGATCGGTAGCCAGATTAATCAGACCGGCCAGCAAGTGACCGGGATGGCCGCGACCCCTTACAATGTCGGGCAGCAACTGCTCAACGAGCCGATTGATCCGCAGACGCAACAACAGATGATGCGTGCGGGGCTCTCCAGTGCCGCCGGAAGCCTGGGTGCGGCTTCTTTGGGCCAGGGAATGGCGGGACAGAGTGCAGCAGCCCGTCAGCTGGGATTATCGACCCTTCAGTACGGCCAAGCGATGCGCGGGGAGGGTATGAGCGACATCGGTCAGGCCGCGTCGATTGCAGGCCAGGGTGGACAGCTCCAGGGCCTTGGTGCCTCCACTATCGGGGGTGCCGGTCAGACTTATGGTCTCGGCGGCCAGACCACCGGCCTCGCCGGTCAGCAGATCGCCCAGGGCGCGCAAACCATGGGCTTGGGCGGCACTCAGCTGCAGCAGGGAGCGCAAACCTACGGTCTCGGAGCCCAAACTGCGGCCACTGCCGGAGGGCTCTCTAATACCGCCCAGCAGGCCCAGGAGCAGTACGGGATGGATACCGCCCAAATGGCATCGACCTACGGCACTATGCAACAGCAGCAGGCGATGAATCAGATGCTCAACATGCAAACGACCGGCCAGCTCTTCCAGAAGCGACCCTTCGGCCTTGGCGGGACCAATATGGCCCAGGCCGATCTGGGGCAAGCCGGTGCATTCAACAGTTTCCAGCAGGCGAATTACGCGACGATGAACGGCATCGCACTCAACTCAGCGCAGGTGCAAAATCAAAACAACCAGCTGGCGCAGCAGCAGCAAGCCGGGATGGTCTCCGCAGGGGTGGGAGCTGCCGGATCGGTAGCCTCGGCTGCCGGAGCCGCTGCGGCGATCTCTGCCATGAGTTGCTGGGTCGCCAGGGAATGCCTAGGCACCGCAGATAACAGGTGGAAGCAATTCAGGATCTGGATGCTTAACTTCGCGCCAGCCTCCTTCCGTAGTGCCTATCTTAAAAACGGTAAATCTTTTGCGAAAAGGATTTCGACGAAACCTTTACACAAAGCTCGAATCCGCGAAGCGATGTTACGGCTGATCGGCTCCAGGGAACACGATCTCTTTACCTTAAACACTCTGTTGACGGCATGACCCGCAAAGAATTACGTGAACAGGCGGCCAGCGCCATTAACGCCCTTTCCCGCAAAGAGCTGTTGCATCAATTCGGGATCTCCCGGGTCTCGGAATTGACCGGCTTAGACAGCGCGGGACTGCCAGTCTATACCTGCGTCAGGGCGCTCTCGGAAACAGTCTCGATTCATGCCGGAAAGGGCCTCGATGCGCCTTCTTCACGGGCCGGAGCAATTCTGGAAGGGATCGAATTTGAGGTGGCCGAGCACCCGGTGGGCGACTGGCAGATTGCCCGTGCCATCGACCTAGCGCCCAATAGCTACGCCCCTTTGGATGAATGTTTCCCAACCCGCTCGAGCGTTTTAAATAACCTCACCCCGCTGGCCTGGGAAGAGGTGATCAACGTCCAGAACGGGCAGAAAAAGCTAATCCCCAGCGATCTGGTCTGGCTCAATACCCGCATTGGACCCCAGTCCTTGATGTACTGCCAGATGGGTTCAAACGGGGTCGCTTCAGGCGGCTCAGTGGAAGACGCCATCCTTTCGGGCCTTTACGAAATCATCGAGCGCGATGCTTGGACCCTGAACCAGTACCTGCTCGATAGCGGGTTTTTGCTCAAGCGAACCCCTTTAGTCGGGATGCCACCGCGAATCGACGCGTGTATCCGTAAACTCGAGGCCGCCAATCTGAAGGTTCACGTCTTCGATATCACTAACGACTACAAGATCCCGGTCTACAGCGCCCTGATCTTGGATTTGAGCGGAGCGTGCGCCGGAACCTTTGGCGGCTACGGCTGTCATTTGAACGCCGAGATCGCGGTCATTCGAGCGGTCACCGAAGCTGCCCAAGCCCGGTGCTGCTACATCTCCGGGGCCCGAGATGACCTTTTCCGGCGGCAATTCCTCCTGATGAAACGGATGGATCAACACAAGCTGCACTCCATGTTTCAAGAGCTGCCAATGAGCGGCCCTTTGTCCGAGCGCCGGGTTCTTGATTTCCCTGACGTCAAACAGGAATTGCGCTATCTGCTCAAGCTGATCCGGCAATTCGGAGTGAGCGATGTGTTCGTCAAAAATTTTGGTAGTTACGTGAACGGCGCGGTTCATGTGGTCCGGGTGATCAGTCCACAGTGCGAACCGTTCAGGTTCGATCACTGGGCTCCCGGCCTGCGGTGCATCACCTATGCCCAGAGACGGATCGACGAGCTGATCGAAACCCGAAAAGAAGAAGCCAAAGAGCAAGAAAAAGGGGAAGAATGGAAGACCAAGTAGAAAAGATCCTCGTCTACCTGGGACCGTCTTTATCTCTGGCGAAAGCCAAAGCGATCTTGCCCCAGGCCACCTACCGGCCACCGGCCAAGCAGGGCGACATCGTCACCGATGTGGCCAATTTGAACCCCAGCCGGATCATCCTGATCGACGGCTATTTCAGGGAAAATCTGAGCGTCTGGCACAAGGAGCTGGTCTATGCCCTCCAGTTCCCGGGGGTTGAAGCGGTCTATGGCGCATCCTCGATGGGCGCGTTACGAGCTGCCGAACTGGACTTCCTCGGGATGATCGGGATCGGCAAGATCTATCACTGGTATCGGGATAGCGTCACCGAGGACGACTCTGAAGTGGCTCTCTCATTCGCGGAACGGGACGGCCCCGATGGACCGCAGTATTACCCTTCGACCATCCCCTTAGTCGATATCCGCGCCGGAGTGGAACACTACGAGCGGGAGTTTAAAGGCGACGAGATTGCCGTCCAAGCCAGGGAGTTCCTCGAGGCCATGCGGAAAGTCTTTTACATGGACCGAACCCGCGACCTCTGCGAGACCGCCTGGGCCGGGATCTGTCCTGATATCCCGATGCCGCTTGTGGCCCAGAAATCGATGGATGCCGTGACGGCTTTGCGGGACCACTTGATGTACGAATCGGCACCAGCGCAAAAGCCCACTCCAGAGAACCTTTCCCGTTTCTTTCAGGCCCTTTATGAGCGAGATCGGCGCATCCGTGTGAACGGCACGGAAATCCCCCAGCAGCACATCGACGCGTACACGATGCTCCACAATCCCGAATGGGAACGGATCTGCTGGGATTCAGCCAACCAGGATCTGGCCTTGATGCTCTGCGATCACCTCTGCGTGATGGTCTCAATCGATGAGATCGAGCGGGAGAATGTCCGCTTCCAGATCAGGAGCGACATCAAGACTCCGGCAGACTTCGAGAACTTCCTGTCTGCCAACGGCTGGACCCGGCACGAGTACGACCGGCTGATGATCGCCAATGCGCGGATCCGAAAGCTGCAGCACGCCAACACGGTCACTAAAATGTACCGGCGCAACACCCTGGCCATCCTCAACTATCTGAGGACCCATCAGGCGTTTGATTACTGGGCTCAACTGGCTGTCGAAGCCGAGAAAAAGATCCAGAAAAGCGGAGTCGACGACTGGTTGGGGGTGAACCTCGAGGTCCCGGCTTTCGACCTGTTGGCCAAACACTTTGAGCAAGAGGGCCTGGAGCTGAAATGCAACAACGAAGAATACCTGCTGGAGACAGGATTCTCAAATCTGACCGAGCTGGGAGTGGCCCTGGCACGCATCGCCGCCGGTAAAGGAGAAGAGTAATGGCAAACACCCTGGATCCCAACAGCCCTGCAGGCCAGTACCAGCAGCAGCAAGCGCAACAGTATGGGCTCACCGTTGACCAGCTGAATCAGTTGACCGCGCAATATCCGCCCACCTATACCGCGAACAGCCAAGGCGGCCAGTACGGGATGAGCGCCGGTGGTTCCTATGGACAAAATCCGGCACTGACCAACGTGCTGAACACTTTGCAGGCCCAAAAGCAGTTTGGCCTGGGCAGCCAGCAGCAGGCCCCTGCTCCATCCACCCCGGGCGGGGTCAATCAAGACCCGACCTATGGCGCGGTTAATTTGGGAGCCTCGGCACTCTCCAAGGTTGGGTTTGGTGGTGCCAATGGCGGTTTCGCAGTCTATAACCCAACCCCGGGCCAGATTCCGCAAGGGTCCAAAGGCGGGGTCGCTCAGGTCGCCTCTCCAACCACCTCTACTCAAGTCCCGAACTACGAGGGCCCAAACACCCCTGGGGTCATGAGCGCGGCCCCGATGCCGCAGGCGGCCACAGGCGGGACGCCCACTCCGACAACTCCCGCCAACGCTCCTGGGCAACAAGCTCCGGCCACTCCCTATGCCACTGCTCCGGCGGCTCCTGGAGCCACTGCTGGTGCGATGCCGCCTGTGCAAGCGCCATCCGCACCTGGGCCGATGGATGACGCGGCTCATCAGCAAGCCCTGGCTCATGCCGGAATGTCTCTCTACTCCCATTTCGGTGGCGACCCGCATTCGGCCAGTCCGCAGGACATTATGAACTTTCACAGCCAACTGCAGAACGTCATCGGAGGAATAGCGGGAGCGGGAGCACCGGCCTCTTCTGCCGGTCCCGGAGGAACCGCTTTGGCCTCTGGCGGCCCACCTCCCACCGGCGCGGTGCAAACACCCGTCAAACTGGCCACTGGCGGAATGGTCCCGGGCCGAGGGAACCAGGACACCGTTCCGGCACTTCTGACCCCAGGCGAATATGTGATTCCCAAACAGCAGGCCGCCCAGATCTTTGGAGGCCGTACACCAGTCAGGATGGCTGATGGCGGTTTTGTGACTGATGACACTGACGAGCCGTCAGAAGCTCGCAGAAAATCGATTGCCACCAATCAGATGACCCCAGGCTCCTCCCAACCCCAGTCGAGAGGGGAAGCAACCCAGCAAACGCCCTCCTCTCCGGCTCCCGCAGCTCCTGGAGGCGGCAACCAGGGTTACTGGTCGAACTTGGTTAACCAAGTCCAGAACCGGGCTGGAGGAGGCGCACCCGCTGGAGGTTGGCCAAGTCAGACCCCTTCCGTAGCGCCATCCTACGATATGCCCAGCGATCCTGATCCCGACTGGCAGTATACCGGCGCTCAATCAGCAGCGGGACCAACTGGAGCTGGTGGAGGCACTGCCAATGCCGTAGCTGGTGGTGCCGATATTGCCAGTGGACTGATGTCAGGGCTCCAGAAAGCCGCTGATACCTACGCAAAAAGCATCGGTAACTGGCAGAATATAAGGCAGGATTTTAACGCCCCAACTACCTCTGGAGCGCCAGCTGCCACCTTCTCCGAGCCTCAAGCGCAACAGCAAAAGCAAGGGATGGTCAACCCGATGTACGCAGCACAGCTGCAAGCGATGCAAGGAGTCTAAAATATGGCGAGTTCCGAAACTCAATTCCAGCCAGCCACTATCCAAGCCACAGGCTATTCGCCCAGCGAATATCGTCCGGTATCTATCAATGTGCCTACAGGTGCAGGTCAGCTCTGGGCCGGGGTTGGCAAGACGGCATTGGATGCGGCCAGTCAGTTCAATCAGACTGCTCAGATGATGCAGCAATCGCCGCTGAACCCGGCGGTGCACGCGCAGATGGATTATAACGTCGCTCAGTACGACGCGGCCCAGCAGCATATCAAGGACGTACAGGCAATGGGCCCACTGGGTCAGGTGGTGCAAAAAACCGGCCCTCAAGGGCTGGAAACGGTTCCTATCGCGTCCATTCAAGATCCTACTCTGGCAGCACGGTTGACGGCGCAAATGGGGCTTACTCCCAAGCCGGGTGGTGGTGGAAGCGGCCCACCTCCAACTGTCAATAATCCTGCGGTCCAACAGCCAGCTTCGCCGCAAGATCAAGGCCAATCAGATTTACAGCAACACCCCGAAAACTATTTCCTAAATCCGGCTACAGGCAGTTACGAACGACGAGCGGATGCACCGCCGATTCAAGCCCAGCCACAGCAGGTTACCCCGCAGCAGAAGGGGCCGCCCACTCCGAGTCAGATGGTCAAGCCGCAAGCATCCGCTGCTCCGGCTGCTCCGGCCAGTATGAGCGACATCGGCCTTGTTCCATCGCAAGGCGGCAGCACAGCTGCATCGACGGCTGGTGGACCAGGACAACTCAACACCGGCCAGCCCCAGGACCCAGATATCGTAGCCACGCCAGCGCAGCAGCCCAGCGGTTCAATCTGGAACCCGATGCGGCCAGCGCCAGCCGCGCCTCCGGCACCAGGAGCACCCCCAACCCCGCCAGCACAACCCGCGCAAGGCCAGAGCCCTGCTGCCGCTACCCAAGCCGATCAAGCGGCGATGCAGCAGTGGCAGCAGCAAAACGCGCATCCAGTGATGTCCAGCCAGGATGCGCTCAGCTGGATGAAGCAACAATCTACTTTAGCGCAGGATGCCACTTACTTGCCAATGGGAGGTCCCGGTGGAGCACCGGCTTTCGCATTTCATATGAAGGGCGGTGGCATCAACACGGTGCCGGTCTCCCAAATGGTCTCAAGGGGAGCTGGGCCTCTAGTAGCGGCCCAGAACACTTCCCAGGTAATAAGTGCGACCGATCAACAGCAGCAGGGCGGTGACCAGGGCCAGCCACCCGTCGCACAAACGCCGCCTAATATCTCGCCGCCACCACCAGCTAATCTTCCACCGCCAGCTCCCGCAGGACCTTCCCAGAACGGACAGGTTTATAATCCGCTTCCGCCATCTCCTGGCCCCAATGCCCCGCCAGCTCCCGGTGATTACAATCCCGCGCCCTATCGCAATGCCGTCGCTCAAGCGACTGCCAACCCGCAGAACCTGATGGCGCAAACCGCGCCTGCGGGACAGCCAGCTCAGACGGGCCCCGCACCAGGGACACCCATTAATCCTCCTCCTTCCAACGCTACTGTCTCCCAGGAGGATCAAAACACAATCCAAGCCAGCGCGGATAAGATGGGAGAGCAACGCAAATACACTGGTGATCGTCCAGTGCCCGGTAACACGGGTCCCTATACCTACTATCGTGACGACGATCCTAATTCACCTAGCCGAGGGCGTGTTTACACGACATTGCCCGGGCCTGCAGGACAGTACTTTAATCAGCAACGTTGGTATTTAGGTTCGACAGGCTACCAACCGTATGAGTTGCCAGATTCTGCGGCACGGCAACAGATGTGGGATAAATGGGGAACCAAGGGTTATCTTACGCGAGATGACATTGCCACGATGACTCCGCAACAGATGGAGCCGTGGCTACAACGGGCTTGGCAGAATGATACTTTCCAAAGATCCTCTCCCACTGACGGCCTTAACAAGACCCTTGACACCTCGGAGCAGTTACACAATAGCCTCCAGAAGATCAGTGATATCCAGCAAGCTTTGGCCGCCAATGGAATAACTAACTTAAATTCCACGGATCTAATGAGGGCTAAAGTAGAGAACGCCAAAGTGGCGATCAGTTCAAAGAAACCTTGGATGCAAGAGGACCAGTTGCAGAGAACTGGCAATGTGGCAGGCGCAGCCCTGGGACTTTTCTCTAACATGGATGAAAACAGTGCGGCGGCGATCCGCACCCTGGACGAAGAGACGAATAAAGCGCAGCAGTTACTGAAAGATCATCCTGAATTATTGATGCCTCTTGGACAAGCCGAGGGCCAAGAAACGCCCAATATCCACTTAGCCGATTGGGTCCGCCTAGGATTACCAAACATCCCCGCGTCTAATGTCCTTTCTGACTCCGCTTTTTCCGGCCAAGACCTGCAAACCAGATTAAGAAACCTTAAGGGTTTACAGACCCTTGGGGACAATCGCTATAAAAGCTTGGTCGATCAGGCTCAGACTCAATGGATGCGGATCGACCCTAAACACGACGCGAACCTGCTGAAGTTAGGTCAAAACAGGGATCTGGTCGATGATAGCAACGATTACAGGAGTCACGTCTTTAAGGTAACACCAGACCAATACCCGGAATATGCGAAGGCTCATCCCGGCACACTATTTATGGGAGCGGACGGCCAAGTGAGACAAACACCTGCCAATCCTTGAGTTTAAAAAATCACTTTACCTAATTGAGAAACTGTCGAATGCTCAACGTATGAGCTTCAATTTAATCGAATGGTTTCAACTCAGAAATATCCGCAAGGAACAGCAACAGACCAACGATCTACTGGACCAGATCTGGCTACAGGGACTGACTCCTGCCGAGCGCGCCAGGGAGCAGTCCGAACGAGCCGCATATGTCGAAAGCCAAAGCACTTGGCTCAACCGCTGTAAGGCCAACTGGAACAAATGACGACCACCCTAAAAACGATTGAGCCGCAGGCCACGAAACATTCAAAGAATACTGCCGAACCTTGTTGCCACCCATGGACGACGAGATCTTGGATGGCCTCCTGGTGATGCTGAGCTAAAGGAAAACAATGGCTATTGCTGCGCCAGAGCCAGTAGAAACACCGCCGCTAAGCATGGCCCCAGGATTAGGGACCATAGGAGGCGCGCCAACTGACGCTGACTCCCAGGCCAAACCTGCTGACCCTCCCGCTCCTGCGGCAAAAACTCCGGCGAAAGACGCAGATCCGCAATATCCTGGTTCGATTCCAGTTGGACCCAAGCCGGAGGCAAGGAAAGATCCTGACTATCCTGGCGCGATTCCAGTTGATCAACCCAAGCAGAGCGCACCGCCGCAATATCCGGGCGCGACAATTCCTGGATCACCGCCGCCTGTAGCTGTTCCAGCTCCGACTCCCGCGTTTACCCCACCTGAGGCAGCACAGCCCAGCATCTCGCCACCACCACCGGCGAATCTTCCCGCTCCGCAAGCCCAACCGCCCGTTCCGACTCCGACACCTGAATCATCGGCACCGGATCCGCACGAGCTGCAGCAGGTCTTGAAAGCCCAAGGCATCAGCCCAGGAGCCGCCCAAGCTGTTGCCGCAGGCCAGATACCAAAGACCATCTCAGGGAATATACCGGCACCGCCCAAGCCGCAACCGTCTCCAGCCCCAGCGGATGAGACCCAGCCGGATAAGTCTTCCACCGCCTCGGGGGAGATTCCTGGAGACACCGATACCGCTCCACCAGCTGCCACCTCTATAGCTCCATCAGCACCGGCTAAACCAGCGGCAACCACGCCGATTACGCCCCAGGCCGCCAAGGCGTTTGTTCTCTCGACGATCCCCAAAAGCGACACCCAGAGCATTGCTGGGGTCAACCAGATGTTCCAGAAGGGGCAGCTGCAGACTCGCGAGGACGGTTCGATCTGGTGGCAACAACCGGATGGGACAGCGACCCAGATTGCTAACAGCGCATCGGATATCCAAGGCGGAAAACCTTCTACCACCTCGACCGCGCCTGCCGCTCCTTCGGCTTCAACCACTGACGAGCCCAAGACGGTTGTGGGCGACGGGATGCTCAAAGGCACCGCCACCAGTTTCGGGCTCAATTACGATGGCTCTTACGACAAAGATGATAACGGGATCGGGTTCTTCGGCGGGGTTAATACGCGTAACCCGAAATTAAAAGCGGTAGCCGTGCCGGTCGATGTCCTAGAAACCGCCTTTGGCAAGTTCACCAAAAAACTTCCTGATGGAACCTATGCTCCGCTGGACACTCCCGAAGCCCAGAAGATCATTCAGGCGATCAGGTCAGCCCATGTCGAAGCTCAAGGCCTGGACGGCAAGATCCATAGTTTTCCCATTGTGGACATCCAGGGCTCTTTGGGAGGCCATCCCGGCAAAGTCTTGGATATGACCCCCGCAGCTGGGCGGGAGCTGGGCTTTAACGACAATCATTCGGTCAGCTACCAGATCGTAGGCGGCGACGGCAAACCTTACGCGATCCCCGCAGACCAGCTGGCAGGCTGGAATAGTGGTGGCGGGAAGAGCGATAGTGGCAAGAGTGGAGGCAAATCATCAGATCCATTCGCAGGTCAACCACTGTTTTCGATACCTGTAGCCGGTAGCGGCGGTTCTGAATCCCGCCCACCCTCGCCGCAAGCCTCGAGTTTCGGAGGTGGTGGAGGCGGATCGAGTCAAGCCGCTCCACAAGGGGATTCCGGTGGCAGTGGCGGGGCTGGGGCCTTTCTCGGTGGCGCAGCCGCTGGGGCACTGGTCGCTAACGCCATGAGCGGTAGAGGGCAGCAACAGAGCCAGCCCGTTGATTCCTCCGCAAGCACAAACCCCATGGTTCAGGCCCTGATCAATCGGGGCTTCACCCCGCAGCAGGCTCAGCTATACGCTCAAGGCGTTCAGAACATCGCTCCTGGTAAAGGGATCGGGCCTCTCCAAGTGGGTGCTCCCCCACCGGCACCCTCCGCGCCAGCCCAGCTTCCAAGCACTCAGCTCAACATCCGGCCACAGCAGGGAGTTACCCCCAAGCTCCTTGCCCCCAAACAGCTGATGCCAGGGAAGGTGCCCAAGATTGTCCCGGGACCGCCTCCGGCGGCACCTGGAGCACCGGCAGCGCAAGCTGGACCATCCCCAGCAGCCGCACC
>Ga0210404_10000655_pt1 | contig 16675 bp, 10 predicted proteins | sample IncBWH28MmetaG_FD_155455 | JGI IMG/M metagenome (GOLD analysis project Ga0210404, IMG submission 155455) | Forest soil microbial communities from Barre Woods Harvard Forest LTER site, Petersham, Massachusetts, United States - Inc-BW-H-28-M | ecosystem: Environmental > Terrestrial > Soil >... | reverse complement strand
CTGCGCGAAATTTCCGCTGCCTGCTTTTGCAGCACGCGGAGGAGTTCCGCTTGGGAGCCAGGGCGGGGGTCATCCGCCGGAAAAACGTAAGCCGCGGGCCCTTCGGCGCTGGGCTTGGTCGTGGAGCGCTTGGCCTTCAGATAGAAATTTTTCAGGAAGAGCCTTTTGTTCTCGGTGAAAAAATGCAGCGAAGTAAGCAAGCCGGTCTCTTCGTAATTGTTATTGTCGCGCTGTGACCAGCTCACTTTGGGAAGCGGCGGATTCTGGCGGAACCAGGTGCGCGCGTACTCTTCGGGCTGCAGCGTGCGCTCCTGCGTGTCGGCGCCGCCGTTGCCAAACGTCTCGTACAGGCGGCTGATGCCGTTGTGCATGGCGGCGATGAACATCAGGTAGCCGGGCGACCAGGTGTCGAAATCGCCGTGCGCGAAGACGCCGGGCATCCCAAACTTGGTCATCGCCGAAACGTTGTTCCAGCCGATGATTTGCCACTCGTCGGCGAGAATCGGATCGATCCACGCGTTGTACGGCCCGTCGCCGATGGTGTTGTCGTACAGATAAGGCACGGATTCGTGCAGGTCGTGCAGCACCTGCGCTTTCCAGCCGACATAGGTGTTCAAAACATTTTCGGTGAGCTTCAGCGTGACACCCATGGCGTCGCGGTTGTTGTCGTGCGCGACGTATTTTCCCCAATAGATCAGCGGCGGGTAAAAATCTTTTGGGTGCGCGAGGTGCCATTTGTAGAGATCCACCATGCGGTTGCGGCCGTCCACTTCGACCACCGGCGTAATGAGGGTGATAGTGCCTTCGCGAATCCCTTTGATGTATGGGCTTTCGTCCACCGCCAGCCGGTACGCCAGCTCCATCAGAGCCGTCGGCGCTCCCGTTTCCGGCGAATGGATCGTGCCGGTGATGTAGTAGATGGGTACGGCCTGTGCGACCAGTTTGTCGGCTTCCGCGTCGTCGAGTTTGATAGTGCGAGGATCGGCCAGCTTGGCCAGGCGCGCGTGATTTTCTTCGAGTGATTTCAGATTCTCTTCCGAAGAGATCGCTACGGCGATCATTTCGCGGCCTTCCTCCGTGGTGCCGATGGAGAAGACTTTCACGCGCGGGCTGGCTTTCTCGAGCAGCCGCATGTATTGGTAGACCTCTTCCGCGTAGGGCAGGATTCCGGGCGCGCCGGCTACGTCGCCGAGCACCGCTTCGGGCGTCGGGACAGTCTTCGAGGCTGGCAGATAATCCACGAGCGGCGAAGTGAAGTACAGCTGCGTCGTGTACTTGTGAATTTTCTCTGTGTAGGCCGCGTCCACGGGCTGCTTGGGATCGCGCGCGGGAGCCGCATCATCGGCCAGGGCGGCAGCAGCGGTGCCAAGGAGAAATAACAGTGCGGCAAGAATTGGTTTCGAACGAGTCATGGATGTCCTCATAAGACAGCGGCGGGATTTTAGCCTAAATCGGCCCGCGCGTAAGCTTATTCAACAGGAAGAAATGCGATGCACACGGGAGATGGCACATCGACAACCTGGCCCGTGGGAGTTAGGCCGCCAGTCGTCGGATCAATCTTGAAAACCACGATGTTGTTGGACAGCTGATTCTCCGCAAGCAGGAATTTGCCAGTGGGATCGATCACAAAATGCCGCGGTTCCTTCCCGCCGGTGGGAACGTTCGCGGCCAAGCTCAACCGACCGCCCCGCCGTTGGACGTTGAAGACAGCGATGGAATCGTGGCCCCGATTTGAGGCGCATAGGAACTTGCCGTTTGGATGAATGGCGATCTCTGCGGCATCATTCCTGCCGGAAAATCCTTTGGGTATCGCCGAGATTGTCTGAATCTCTTTGTAAGGTTCGCCAGATTTCTTCGCGAAGGCTGTTACGTTGGATTTCAGCTCGCCAAGGACATACATGAACTTTCTGTCATGGGAAAAAGCGAGGTGGCGCGGCCCTGAGCTTGCAGGCAACGCCACCTCGCCAAGGACACCAGCATTCGCAAGCCTGCCGCTCGTCTCATCAAACGGATAAATGAGGACTTTGTCGAGACCCAAGTCAGCGACATAGGCGACACGATTATCGGCAGAGGTCTCGATCCAGTGAGCGTGCGGACCATCCTGGCGTTCCTTGTTGGGACCGACCTTGCCCTCGTCACGGACATTCGCCGTGGCGGCACCAAGCTTGCCGTCGGCCTCTATCGGAAATACCACGACGTTGCCCGAAGTGTAGTTCGCGACGAACAGATACTTACCGGTTTTGTCGAAAGAGAGGTAGCACGGGTCTTCGCCGAGCGCCGGAAGTTGATTCAAGAGCGTCAGTTTCCCGGTCTTCGGCTCCAGCGCAAAAGCGCTGACCGTGCTGCTCTTTCCGGCTTCGTTGACAGCGTACAAGAATTTGCCGTTCGGATGCACTGCCACCCACGATGGGTCTGGCGTCTCCGCCGCAATTCCGATCGCGCTAAGCCGACCACTTACCGCGTCGAAACGATACGCATAAATGCCTTTGCTGTTCGTCTTCGTCGTGTAGGTACCCACGTACACCAGGAGATTCTGTTTTGCAGCGGGTTTGTCAGGCGCTTGCGCGGAAAGCAGCGCCGTAGCTGCGGTGCACAGCACAAGCAAAAATGCAAACGCTCGTCGTTTGGTTTTCATGAGATGTAGTGTAACGCACGCAGAGTTTTTGGAGTGCGGCAGCCGACCACTCCCAGTCCATCAAAGCGGGAGCAAGGCTCCCGCACTCCAAAATATTTCGCTATGGATCGTGATTACTTCTTTTCTTCTTCGTTTTCTTCCTGTAAGACCGCGGCGGCGGCGACGGAATCGTCATCCTCGAGGCGCAGCAGGCGAACACCCTGCGTCGAGCGGCCGGCTTCGCGAATCTCGTTCGCGTGGACGCGGATCACTTTGCCGTTGTGCGCGATGATCATGACGTCGGACTCTTCCGTCACCTGCAGTGTAGCGACGACGTAACCGTTGCGGTCCGTGGTCTTCATGTTCACAACGCCCTTGCCGCCGCGCGAGGTGATGCGGTATTCAGCGAGCGGCGTGCGTTTTCCGAAGCCCTTCTCGGCCACGGTCAGCATCAATGTTGTCAGGGAGTCTTTAATCTGCTCGTTTTCGAGTTCCTCGAGATTCTGCGTAGTGGTCTTGTGTTCCTTGGCGATGATCTCGAAGTCCGGCTGCACGGCGTCCATGCTCACGACGTAGTCTGACTTGTCGAGGTCCATGCCGTTCACGCCGCCGGCGTTGCGGCCCATCGGACGCACTTCCGTTTCGCGGAAAAGGATGGCCTGACCTTCGTGACTGGCCAGGAAAATCATTTTCTTGCCGTCGGTGAGCTTCGCGCCGATGAGCTCGTCCTTTCCGTCCAGGGTGAGTGCGATAATGCCCGTCGAGCGCGGGTTGGAAAATTCCGTCAGCGCCGACTTCTTCACGGTGCCACTCTTGGTGGCCATGAAGACGAAGCGGCCTTCTTCTTCGAGATTCTGCGCCGCGACGAGGGCTGTTAGCTTCTCGTCTTCCTGGAATTTCACCAGGCTTGAAATCGCTTTGCCGCGCGTGGCCGCCGCAGCTTCCGGCAGTTCGTAGACCTTCAGCCAGTAAACGCGGCCTTTCGACGTGAACAGCAAAATGTAGCTGTGCGCCGAAGCGATGAACAGATGCTCGACAAAATCCTCTTCTTTGGTCTTCGCGCCGATGCGTCCTTTGCCGCCGCGCGATTGGTGGCGGTAGGTGTCCGCGGCCGTGCGCTTGATGTAGCCGGCATGGCTGACGGTGATCAGCATCTCCGTGTCCGCGATCAGGTCTTCGAGCTTGATTTCGTCGACTTTATCCACGATTTGCGTGCGGCGGTCGTCGCCGTACGTTTTCTGGATTTCCTTCAGCTCGCTGATGATGACGGCTTTCAGCTTCTTTTCGCTGGCAAGAATTTCCTCGAGCTCGACGATGCGCTCGCGAATGGACTTCAATTCCTTCAGAATTTCGTCGACGGAAAGTTGCGTCAGGCGATGCAACTGCAGTTCGAGAATGGCGTCAACCTGAGCAGAAGTCAGGCCGCTCGTGACGGAGCGCGCCGTTTCTCCTTCCACGCCGCCGAGTTTGTACTTTCTTCCGTCGAGCTTGACGCCCTCGAGTTTTTTCGACCGGCCGTTCTCCGTGATGGTGACATCCTGTTCGGAGAAAAACTTGAGCAGGTTTTCCTTGGCTTCGGCGCGGCCGGTGGAACCGCGGATAATGCGAATCACGTCGTCCAAGTGATCGAGCGCAATCTGGTAGCCCGTTAAAATGTGTTCGCGCTCGCGCGCCTTGCGCAATTCGTAGCGCGTGCGGCGCAGCACGACGTCGCGGCGGTGCTCAATGAACAGCCGGATGAACTCGAGCAGCCCCATCTCTTTCGGCTGCCCGCCGGCGATGGCCAGCAGGATCATGCCGAACGATTCCTGCATTTGCGTGTGCTTGTAGAGACTATTGAGGACCAGCTGCGATTCCTCGCCGCGCTTCAGCTCCACCACGATGCGCATGCCGTCGCGGTCGCTTTCGTCGCGCACGTCGGAGATGCCGTCGATCTTCTTGATTTGCGCGAGCTCGGCGATGCGTTTGATGAGCGTGGACTTATTGACCTGGTAGGGAATTTCCGTGATGACGATGTTTTCGCGGTCTTTGCCGGCATCTTCAATGGCGGCCTTGGCACGCATGATGAAGCTGCCGCGGCCGGTTTTGTAGGCTGCTTCGATGCCCTCGCGGCCAGCGATGTAACCGCCGGTCGGGAAATCCGGCCCGGGCACGATCTTCAGAACTTCCCGGAGCGTGGTGTCCGGCTTTTCAATCACCAGCATCGTCGCGTCAATAATTTCGCGCAGATTGTGCGGGGGAATGTTTGTCGCCATGCCTACGGCGATGCCGCTCGCGCCGTTGACGAGTAGGTTCGGCACGCGCGTGGGGAGGACGGTCGGCTCTTTTTCCGTTTCGTCGAAGTTGGGAATGAAATCGACGGTTTCTTTCTCAATGTCGGCAAGGAGTTCTTCGGCAATCTTCGAAAGGCGCGCTTCGGTGTACCGCATGGCCGCGGGCATGTCGCCGTCAACCGAGCCGAAGTTGCCCTGGCCGTCCACCAGCGGGTAGCGCATGTTGAAGTCCTGCGCCATGCGCACCAGCGCGTCATATACCGGCGTGTCGCCGTGCGGGTGAAATTTGCCGAGGACTTCGCCGACGATCTTGGCGCATTTGCGGTAGGGCCTTGTCGAAGTCAGCCCCAGTTCGTACATTCCGAAAAGAATCCGGCGGTGCACCGGTTTGAGCCCGTCGCGCACGTCCGGAAGCGCGCGCCCGATGATCACGCTCATCGCGTAATCGAGATACGACTTGCGCATCTCCGCTTCGATATCAACCGGAATCATTACTGACAGATTTGTCTCGTCCGCCATGTGTCCTCAGTTTTTGTCTTTAACGTAGACCAATCAGTGGTTGAGATCCTTCGCTACGCTCAGGATGACAACCTAAATTCAATGACTCGCATGATCGAGCACATACGCTTTTACCGTGTCGAAGGCGTCGGCCGTGTTTGTAAATCGCCGCGCGGCAAAAGTCGCTTCTATCTCACGCAAAAACTCGTCGCGCTCCGCTTCGCTCGTGAATTCGAGCGCCACGCCGCGTTCGCTGTCCGGCGAGCTTGTCGGCGTTGCGCGAAACCCGCTTACGCTTAATCCTCGCAGCCCCGGCAACGTCGTCCATCCCAACTGGTAAATCATGAATCGCTCTTTGCGCGCGGCCGCAAGGCATAAAAAGCGACAAGGCCAATGGCCAAAACGATCAACAGTCCGACTGCGTCAACGGATAAATAAGTTTTCCAACCTTCCGCGGCCGAAGAGTCACCGATGCGCACAGCTTCCCGCCACTCCCGAAAATAATGAACCAGCCGGGGCAAACGAAACCCGATCGTGGCCGTTGCCGCCAGGAGCAAGCCCCATCGGATGGCATTGCGAATGGAACCAGCTTCCGGCTTGGCCTGCTCCGTCACGCGTTAAATATCCAGGTTCACGACTTCGAGGGCGTTGTCCTCGATGAATTTGCGCCGCGCTTCGACGTTTTCGCCCATGAGCGTGGTGAAAATATCCTCGGCCGCGACGGCATCCTCGAGCTTCACCTTGAGAAGCGTGCGCGTTTCCGCGTTCATGGTGGTTTCCCAGAGTTGCGTCGGATTCATTTCACCGAGGCCCTTGAACCGCGTGATGGTGAAATCTTTCTTGGCGTCTTCCAGAATGTACGCCAGCACTTCCTGCGCTTTTTCCTTTGTGACTTTGTCGCCGTTGCGTGACACGGTGAAGGGCGGTTTGTTGAATTCATCGATCTGTTTCGCCAGGCCGCGCAGTTTCTTGTATTCCGCGGTGGCCGCCAGCGCCCAGTTGATTCTGGTGTTTTGCGGCGCTCCAAACTGGATTTCGTACAAGCTGTGCTCTTCATCGAAGGTGATTTTTCCTTCGACCTTCAGTTTCAGCTTGTCGATCTCCTTGAGCAGTTTGTCGAGCGATTTCTTCTCTTCGAAATCCGTTTTCTTGTCCAGGCCGCTTTCCGCCAGCACTTCCGCGAGCCTTGGCTCTTTTAGACGGCGGCCTAGCTTCGCCGCGACCGCTTCGTATTCCTGCACATTCAGCAGGAACGAGGTCAGGCCGGCTCCCTGTAGCGTCACGCCTTCCTTGGCCTTGACGATGTGGTCTTCCGTGGCGCGTTTCATCAGCTCGCGGGCGAAGTCACGCTCATCGCGAATGTATTTCTCCGTTTTGCCGCGCTTGACGCGGTAGAGCGGAGGCTGTGCGATGTAAATGTGGTCGCGCTCGATCAATTCCTTCATGTGCCGGAAGAAAAAAGTGAGCAACAGCGTGCGGATGTGGCTGCCGTCTACGTCCGCGTCAGTCATCAAAATAATTTTGTGGTAGCGCAGTTTACCGGCGTCGAAGTCGTCTTTGCCGATGCCGGTACCCAGCGCGGTGATGATGGCGCGAATTTCTTCGTGACCGAGCATTTTGTCGTAGCGCGCTTTTTCGACATTGAGGATTTTCCCTTTGAGCGGGAGGATCGCCTGGTACTTGCGGTCGCGGCCCTGCTTGGCCGAGCCGCCTGCTGATTCGCCCTCGACGACGAAAAGTTCGCAGCGAGCTGGATCGCGTTCCTGGCAATCGGCGAGTTTTCCGGGCAGGCCGCTCGAATCCATCGCGGATTTGCGGCGCGTCAGTTCACGCGCCTTGCGGGCCGCTTCGCGCGCGCGCGCCGCATCAATGCACTTGCCGATGATGCGCCGCGCCACGGTGGAGTGCTTGTCGAACCATTCGCCGAGCTTTTCGTTCACCAGTTGCTCGACGTCGCCCTTGATGTCGCTGTTCAGCTTGCCCTTGGTCTGCCCTTCAAATTGCGGCTGCGGCAGGCGCACGCTAACCACGGCAACCAGACCTTCGCGAACGTCGTCGCCCGTGATGCTTACTTCATCTTTCTGCTCTTTCAACATTCCAGCCGCAGAGGCAAAGTTGTTGATCGATCGCGTCAGCGCGGAGCGAAAGCCGGAGAGGTGCGTGCCGCCGTCCACCGTGTTGATGGTGTTGGCAAAAGCAAAAACGTTTTCGCCATAACTGTCGTTGTACTGCAGGGCAATCTCGATTTCCACGTTGCCCTTCTTGCCTTCCATGTAAATCGGTGAATCATGCAGGGTGGATTTGCCGCGGTTCAGGTGCTTGACGAATTCCGCGATTCCGCCAGTGAATTTGAATTCCGCGGTTTTTTCCGTGCGCTCGTCGGTAAGCGTGATCTTCAAGCCTTTGTTCAAAAAAGCCATCTCGCGCAGGCGCTGCGCCAGCGTGTCGTAGCTGTAGTCGATCTTGTCGAAGATTGTCGAATCGGGATGGAACGTGACCTTCGTGCCGGTTTTGCGGGTTTTTCCCGTCTGCTTCAGTTTCGATGTGGGCTTGCCTTTTTCGTAGGACTGTTCCCACACCGCCCCATCGCGCGAGATTTCCAGCTCCAGCCAGTCGGAAAGCGCATTCACCACCGACACGCCCACGCCATGGAGTCCGCCGGAAACTTTGTAGGTATCGCTGTCGAATTTTCCGCCCGCGTGCAGCACGGTCAGGACGACTTCCGCGGCGGGGCGCTTTTCCGTCTGGTGCATGTCCACAGGGATGCCGCGTCCGTTGTCGATCACCGTGACGGAATTGTCGGCGTGCACGGTGACGCTGATGTCGTCCGCGTGGCCGGCCAGCGCTTCGTCCACCGAATTGTCCACCACCTCCCAGACGAGATGGTGCAAGCCCATCTCTCCCGTCGAGCCGATGTACATCGCGGGACGCAAGCGCACCGCTTCCAGTCCGCCGAGAACTTTGATGGATTTCGCGTCGTACTTGTGACCGCCCTGCGGCGTGCTGCCCACGTTTTCCTTGTCGCCCATTGATTCTCCCCGCTCAAAACTTCTCGAACTCTTGGCAAACCTGCGGCGCTGAACGGACCCCGGACATTTCGGAGCGAATCGATCCGCGCTAAAAATTCTTTTTTTGTGAAGCAAGGAAGGCGTGTCTTCGGAATGATCCGATTGTCTTTTCGTGCGGCCGCTTAGCGGCCGACGCCTTACCCTCTGATCCCGGCTCCGCTGGGGCGAATCCGAAACTCGTAGGGTTCCTGCTCCATCCCATCCCGCGCAGCGGGACGTGGCGAAGACTCATGTTTCTCTCCAGGTTTTCGCTTCCCAAGCTCCTGGCGCAGAGCCCTATTTCTGGGCAGCAACTCCCTGGCGGACGTGTCGATTTGAAGGAGAACAAACTGCGAATCGACAACCATAAAATTATACCCGATCAGGGTCAATTTCTCAATAGTTTGAAGCTCCATGGATACGGCGTAAGTGGCTTGTTTACTTAAATTTATAATAAGCGCGGAAACCTGAATTGAGAATGAAAAAGCGGCGCTCTGAAAGCGACCCTTGGACAAGATTCTTAAATCTAAAACACCTCAGATGCGCATGGGCATGATGATGTAGCGGTAGCGGTAAGATTCGTCGGCGAGTGGGCGCATCTGGCCGGCGGACTGTTCGTCTTTCAGCTCAATGCTTACGGGACCATCGGCCGCGGCGGCGAGAAAATCGAGCATGTAGCTGGAGTTGAAACCGATGGCGATAGGATCGCCTTTATATTCCTTCTCGATGTTTTCTTTGGCTTCGCCGTACTCCGGGCTCGACGCGGAAATTTCGATGCCTTCCGTGGAGACGGAGAGCTTCACGGCGTGCGAGCGCTGATCGGCGAGTTGCGAAACACGGCGAACAGCATCGCTCAATTCGGCGCGCTCGATGACCACACTCTTGTTGTTGTCGCGCGGGAGCACCGCTTCGTAGTTCGGGAATTGTCCGGTGAGTATCCGCGAAATCAGCAGCCGGTGGCCTACCTGGAAAAAGAGATGGCTCTCGTCTTTCGCAAAATCAATGTACGCGTCGGACCCCGCGGCGCTGGAAAGTTTCTCCACCTCATCCATGGCCTTCTTGGGAATCAGAACTTTCACTTCGCCATTGAGTCCCGCGAGTTTATGGTCAGTTTCCGCGAGGGCTAGGCGGTGGCCGTCGGTCGCCACCATCGCCAGCGTATCTGGTTTCAAGATCAGCAGTCCGCCATTCAGCGTGTAACGAGACTCTTCCATGGAGATAGCGAATTTCGTTTTGGCGATGAGACTTTCGAGAATCGGAGCGGGAATCTTTACGAGGGTGTGCGGCATCACCGGCAGTGCGGGAAAGTTTTCCTTGGCCATGCCGACAAGCTTATATTTCTTCTTGTCGCTGATAATTTCTACCCAATGATTTTCAAGTAGTTTGACTTTAATTTCGCCTTCAGGAAGCAAGCGTACGAGCTCCAGCAATTTCTTAGCAGGGATTGTTCCCGCTCCTTCTTTCTTAATCTTGGCCTCGCAAGACGTGCGAATACTCAGTTCCAAGTCGGTCGCCGTGATCGTCAGGCTGTTTCCTTTGGCCTCAACGAGCAGGTTCGACAAAATGGGAATAGTAGTCTTACGCTCAACAACACCTTGTGTTGTCGAGAGTTCATTCAACAGCGCGGACTTTGTGACGCTGAATTCCATCGCTTGATATTCCTCGCGTGCCGTTCCAGGTGCGGTCATTGTAAAGTTTACCCTCAATCAGGCCTGGGACGAGGCCTCCAACGCTTATTTCCACCGCTGCCGTACTTTACTCGCTTTTTAACAACTTATAAAGCCCGCTTCGCACGCCAACGCTGTGGAAATAGGTGGGAAACGCGGCTTAGTTTTCCTGTTACCTCCAAGGCAACGGTTCACAATAACAATCAGCACAACAGGGATCCTCTCTAAATTTGAGGAACTATAAAGCTTGTTGTTGTGATGAGGGCGGTTGATTTGTGGATACCGCTACAACGTCTGCTGAACCCATGACATAGGGCAATGGTTCCCAGGTGGCAATTTGTGAGTATCGCGGAAAACGTCCAGCTCAGACCCTAATTAGCGTCGAAGCCCTATATTTCCTCCACACCTCTCCACAGGTTCTCCGCAACTTTTGCAAGCTATCTTCACAGTGCGAAATGGAAGAGCGTCTGGCACAAACTTGCGCGTCTGGCAAGACGGTGCGACCAAAACTCCCGGCGCTGATGGCTGGACGTGTATGCGAGCAGTTCGCTTGGATAAAGGAAAATTCCGCTACTGGCAGGAATGGTGGATAGCGCCGCTACTGCAACGCGTCCATCAGGCGCGTAATGGTGCGGTTCAAATCTTTGTCCGAGCGGCGCAACTCCTCGATCTTGTTGATGGAGTGCAGGACGGTAGTGTGATGCTTGCCGCCGAACTGGCGGCCGATTTCGGGCAGCGAAGCGGTGGTGAGCTGCTTCACGATGTACATAGCCACCTGCCGCGGAAAAGCAATCGCCCGCGTATTGCTGCGAACCTTGAGGTCCTGTTCGCGCAGATTGAAGTGCTCGCTCACGCGCTTTTGGATCAAATCAATGGTGACGCGCTTTTCCTGGGAAGCGATGATGTTCCGCAGCACCTGCTGCGCCGTGGCCAGCGAAATCGTGGCGCCCGTCAGCGAGGCATAGGCCATCAAGCGCGTTAGCGCGCCTTCGAGTTCCCGCACGTTGGACTTGATGGCTCGCGCGATGTATTCCGCCACGTCGTCGGTCAAGCCAAACCGGTCGTTCTCCGCTTTTTTCTGCAAAATCGCGATCTTCGTCTCGAGATCCGGCGGCTGAATATCCGCAATCAATCCCCACTCAAACCGTGAGCGCAGCCGCTCCTCGATCGAGTTGATGTCTTTTGGCAGGCAATCCGATGAAATGACGATCTGCTTCTGCTGTTCGTAGAGCGCGTTGAAGGTGTGAAAAAACTCTTCCTGGGTGCGCTCTTTTCCGGAGATGAACTGAATATCGTCGACCAGCAACACGTCCACGGTGTGAAAACGGTCGCGGAAGCTGATCATGCGGTCAAAGCGCAACGAATTGATCACTTCGATAGTGAATTTCTCCGCGCTTACGTAACTCAGGCGCATCGCCGGATTGCGCTTCTTGATGGTGTGCCCGATCGCGTGCATCAGATGGGTCTTGCCCATCCCCACGCCGCCATAAAGGAACAGCGGGTTGTAGGCTTTCGAAGGCTGCTCGGCCACGGCGCGCGCGGCGGCATGCGCAAACTCGTTGGACTTGCCGACGACAAACGACTCGAACGTGTAGCGCGTATTCAGCTGGTGGTCGCTACTCTCAAAATCGAGCTTGGCCTGTTTCACGCCGGATACCACGGGCGCTGCCTGCACCGGCTCTTCCTCGGTGCACACATATTGCACCTTGGTGTTCGGCGCTCCGATTTCGTGAAAGACCGCCTTGACGATGTCGCCGTAAGTGCGCGTCAGCACCTGCCGGAAGACCGTACTGGGGATCTGCACGTAGAGAGTATCGCCCTCGGCCCGATTCAGCCTCGTTGGCTGGAACCAGGTGGTGTAGGTGTTGATGCTGACCCGGGCTTTTACGCGCTCAAGGAATTTGTCCCACGAGTTCGACGCTTCGCGCTCACGTCCAAGTTGAATGGCAGTTGTCATTGGAAGAGAAAAGAAAAACCTATGCTATTTCCACAGATGTGCAAAAGCTGTGGAAAGCAGTTCCGTTTCCATCTTTCATCAAAGCTTCGGGATTCTTGCCCGCGCCGGAACGTCTCAGTTTGCCCCTGTCGCTCCGCGCGCGGCCCATCAGGAACTTTCAGCCCGCATACAGCTGCTCTTAGACCGCGCGGGATTGTCGCTGATTGGCACGCGGGGGGCAAGCGAAAAGTGTGCGAAGGTCCCTGCGGACGTTCACACCCCATGCACAGCTTTTCCACAAGCACAAAATTTGTGCAATGGGACTTCCATACGCTAATTTCTGCGGCAAATTTTCATAATTTCCAGTCCGCGAGACAAAGTTTTCAGAAATCACACAGCTCGTGGCCTGAGGAAAACTCGGCTTATTTTGAACTTTTTTTGTCCGGCCGGTCGAATTCGTAGATGCCCAGAGGGTCGCTGCCGATGATCAGCCGGTCTTTCTCCACCAGGATCGTAGTGGCCTCCAGCCGGGCGCCCTGAGGAGTGTAGATCTTGTAGCTCGCGCGCCGGTTCCCTTCCTTGTCGAAATGCAGCAGCGTGTTGTACAGGGCGATCCAGACTTCGCCCGTGTCACGCTCGACCCCGACGGCCGTGAGTATCCTCTTCAACGATGGCTGATCGCCGCGCCGCTCCTGCCGCTCAATTTCTTTACGTGCTGCTTGTGCCACGGGCATGACGTCAATTGCCGTGTACTGAATATCCTGGCCTGCGTAGCCCAGGTGGTCATACTGCCTCACCGTCGGTTCGGGTAGATAAGCAAAAGCATAATAAAGATGCCCCAGGCTATCCGTCGCGAACTCTCCGATGTTCAGGTAGCGATTCAACTCTTCGCGCTCCGTGATCGGCTCCGGATCGCCAAACTCCCGCACGACCCTGCCATTCTTGTCGAAGACAATCACCAGGTGCGGTTCGCGAAGCGTGCCGACGGCGACCTCGCTCTCAGGCAGAGCCGCGACAGAGACCGGCGCTTTCACTGGAATCGAGCGAACCGGAGTGCCTTCCGCGGAGAAGACTTGAATGGAATTCGCGCCGCGGTCCGCCACGTAAATCTTTCCGTCGGCACTGGTGTCGCAGTCTTCTCCGAAAGAAATCAACGCGCGTCCCGCGCCGGTGCCGGGAGGGGCCACACCGAGTTCGTTGATGGACAATACTTGCTTGCCCTGCGCATCAAATACCAGCAAGCCGGGCGCCGGAGAAGCCAGAATGTACAGCCGCCCGTCCCCGCCTCGTTTCACTGCACGAAGCCCGGGACCTACACCCGGGTAAACGCGCTGCTTGGCAGTGAGGTCGCCTTCATCTTGGGCCGCCGCGCTTCCCGCCGCGCATGCCAGCAGACACATCACCACAAGTGCTTTCGCGATGGGACCCACCCTCTTTCGCATGAATCCTCAGATTACTACGGACGTGCAGCGGTTGCCCCGCGTTGCAGACCATTTTCGTGCGGCTTAGTCAATACAGAAGCGCAGGCGTTCGATGGAGCGGGCGCGGAGCCTTCCGGCGGAGTTGCGCGCGCCATCGTCGTCGGTTTCGATCAGCACACAATTCATCTGTACATCACCGGAAGCAACCTCGAAGCGCGCGGGCAGGCCATTCAGAAACTTCGCGATGATGCCGTTGCGGTCCATCCCAATCACGCCGCCATGCGGCCCGGTCATGCCCACGTCGGTGATGTAAGCCGTGCCCTGCGGGAAAACATGTTCGTCCGCCGTTGCGACGTGAGTGTGCGTGCCGACAACCGCAGTCACGCGGCCATCGAGGTACCACCCCATCGCTAATTTCTCGCTGGTAGTTTCCGCGTGCATGTCCACGAAAACGAACGCGACGTCGGCTGCAATTTTTGCTAACTCACCATCCGCCTTGCGGAAGGGATCGTCGATCGGCGTCATGAACACGCGCCCCTGCAAATTCAGCACGGCATATTTCACGCCGTTCTTTGCCGTTCCCAAAAAGAGCCCGCTACCCGGATTGCCTTCGGGAAAATTTGCCGGCCGCAGCAGCCGCGGCTCGTGCGGCATGAACTCCAGAATTTCTTTCTTATCCCAACTGTGATTGCCACCGCTGAGTACAGCAATGTCCGTTTTCAGCAACTCTTCAGCAATCCGCGGCGTAATGCCAAAGCCAGCCGCGGAGTTTTCGCCGTTGGCAATGACCAGATCAATTTGTTTTTGCGCAACGATATCCGCCAGGCGATCGTGAACGATCTGCCGCCCCGGCGACCCGACGATATCTCCCACAAAAAGTACACGCATCGAGTAGTTCTTAGTCCTCAGTTGTTAGTTCTTAGTGCGAACCCCATTGGGTACGGGGGTTAGGCAGTTTCAACAAGACTCTAACAACAAGTTCCCTAGCCAATCACACCGACTAAACAACAACTCAAACTTCATCCTGCTTTTTCTTAACTAATAACTAACGACTGAACACCAAAATGGAGCGGACCGCTTGGCCGTGGAGAGCTAGGCCGTGAACCTCTGAAATAGTAGGGCGCCACGAGCCAACCGTTAGGCTTTCCTGCCCCGCTCGCGCGTCTTCGTCGTTTCTACTTGACGAGGCCCGCCAGCGGGACAGGCCGTGCACACAGGCTGTCTATCCGCAGCACCTCAGAGATTCGTCATTGGTTCAAACAGCTTTCGCACCCTCACCTGCTTCGAAGTACCGCTCCGCCCCCATTGTAGCGCCCGTGCGGAAGCCGCGTCCAACCTCGGCGCGCCTCCTCGCCAAAAGGATTCACTCCGCTACGACAGTGGCAGGAGATAGAATCGCCCTGATAACCAGGAGGGAGCATCATGCGAAATCTTTGGCGGTCCACCCTTGCCCTCGGACTGTTCTTCATCTGGACTCTTCAGGCCACGGTCCTGCGAGCGGACAATTTGTCCATCGCGCCGCCTGACCAGCTGGGCAAAGTGAATTTCCCCACGACTTGCTCGGCCGACGTTCAGCCGGCGATCGAAAAGGGCGTCGCTCTTTTGCACTCCTTCCAATACACGGAATCCGAGAAGACCTTTGCCGACGCCGCGGCTCGCGACAAGAAATGCGCCATGGCCCATTGGGGCAAAGCCATGGCCCTCTATCACCAGATTTGGGACTTTCCGAACGACAAGACATTGAAAGAGGGCCGCACGGACATCGAGAAAGCCCAGAAGTTACACTCGGCAAATGCGAGAGAACTGGGCTTCATCAACGCTGCTGCCGCCTTCTTCCAAAAAAAATCCAAAATGACTCATCTTGACCGCGCCAAGGCGTACTCTGTGGTTTTGGAACAGTTTTATCGTGAGAGTCCCGGCGACGATGAAATCGGCGCTTTCTATGCGCTATCGCTTGTGTCGTTGGCCGAGGAGGACCACGAAAACGAAATCGCCGACCGGCAGAAGGCCATCTCCATCCTCGATCCGCTGCTCCGCCAGCATCCGGACCACCCCGGCGTTGCGCATTATATGATTCACGCCACCGATCGTCCCGAATTTGCAGCCCAAGGGCTTGAAGCCGCGCGGCGCTACGCCGCCATCGCGCCGGACTCTGCCCACGCGTTGCACATGCCCTCCCACATCTTCGTGCGCCTCGGCCTGTGGCAGGATTCCATCACCTCGAATGTTGCCGCGAATACCTCCGGCGCCCATGCCACGGAAATGCATCTCGCGGAATCCCACTACCAGACTCACGCCATGGACTTCCTCAGCTACTCGTATTTGCAGAGCGGTCAGGAAGCGAAAGCGCGCGAAGTAATCGAACACATCGACCACGTCGTCGGTGCGAATGACGAGAGTAAGGCCGATCACCGCGCCTATCTCGCCGCACGAACTGCCCTTGAATTGCATCGTTGGAAAGAAGCCGCCGCACTGCCGATTCCCACGATCCGTAAGAATTGGCAAGACACGACGTTTTGGGCCCGTGCCATTGGCGCGGCTCGCAGCGGCGACGTGGCCGGCGCGGAATCTGTCGTCAAGGAACTTGCGCAGCTCGTAGGCGACCGCGAGAAGCGCGCGCGAAAGAGCGGCTACAACGTCTCAACCGAAAAAGCTTCGGATCTTCGCGAAGCGGAAGCCTGGCTGGCCTTCGCCAAAGGAAAGTCCGAGGAAGCCCTGCAGGAATTGCGCGCCGCGGCCGACCACCAGGATAAAAGTGGCGGCGAGTCCGTCAACATCCCCGCGCGCGAAATGCTCGCCGACATGCTGCTCGAACTCAAGCGTCCAACCGAGGCCCTCACCGAGTACGAAATTGTATTGAAAAACTCGCCCAACCGTTTCGACGGTTTATTTGGTGCTGCACGAGCGGCTGCTTCCATCAACGCACCCTCTATGGACAACAAGAGGGACGCCTACTACCAGCACCTGTTAGGGATCTGTGGCATCTCGGCTGACAGGCCCGAAATGAAGGAAGTGGCGTCCTATGTTGCAGCGCACGAACGAGATAATCCGCGAGTCGTCGAATGATGATCCAACCTCGCTGTAAACATTTCGCTAAGATCATCCAGCGATTTCACTGAATTTTGTTGTGCTGGGCGTTCCCGCCCCAGGCGTACCAGCCGTCGGCATCCTTGTTTCCCGTCTTCAGGCAAATCAGCCGCCCGTCGGAAGTCCCCGCAT
>Ga0210404_10000654_pt1 | contig 16677 bp, 15 predicted proteins | sample IncBWH28MmetaG_FD_155455 | JGI IMG/M metagenome (GOLD analysis project Ga0210404, IMG submission 155455) | Forest soil microbial communities from Barre Woods Harvard Forest LTER site, Petersham, Massachusetts, United States - Inc-BW-H-28-M | ecosystem: Environmental > Terrestrial > Soil >... | reverse complement strand
CTTTTCATCTGAGATAGGGCATGTATGATAGGATATAACAGCTAAACGCTTTGTATTCATCTATACATTATACTATACTGCAAGTAATCCTTATATGCAGACAATAATCTACCTGATTCGCCATGGAGAAGTACATAACCCACAAGGGATTCTCTATGGGAGGTTGCCAAACTATGGTTTGACTAAAAAAGGAAAGCAAGAAATCGAGAATGCAGCTGAATTCTTAAAAAACAAACAAATTGATGCAATTTATGCAAGTCCCTTGACTCGCACTAACCAATCAGCAACGATCATACAAAAAAAACTCAGCATTCCAAAAATTACCTTCGATGAACATATTATTGAAGTAAAAACATCATATCAAGGAAGAAAATATAATGAACTTGACCCTTTGCAATCAGAAATCTATTTCAAACCATTGGATCCCTCTGATGAAACACTAGAACAAATTACTCAAAGGATGAAAACCTTTATTGAAAAGCTGGTAGAAAAACATAAAGGCGAACATATTATAGTTATCAGTCATGGAGATCCGATAATGGCACTTAAAGCAAGCATAGAAAATAAACAACTCGAATTTTCCATATTCAGACAAGGTCCATATATCAAACATGGAGAGATCTACCAAATAACTGCAGATGATAAAAATAAACTTTCAATCCAAAGTGTTTTTCAGTCAAATATAACTACCTAATTACACAAGGAATGTTTTCTCTATGATAAAATAAGATAATGAAACTCTTTAACTCCCTCACAAAAACAAAAGAAACATTTGCCTCATTACAACCAAACAAAGTAACAATGTATGTTTGCGGCATCACACCATATGACACAACACATCTTGGGCATGCATTTACCTATACCATATTTGATGTGTTATACCGCTTCCTTAAATTTCAAAATTATCAAGTAAACTATACCCAAAATGTCACGGATATCGACGATGACATCCTAAAAAAAGCAAAACAAATAGGGAAGGACTGGCAAAAACTTGGCACGTTCTGGACTGATAAATATAGAGATGATATGAGGATACTCAATAATATAGCTCCTACCCATTATGCCAAAGCTTCAGAAACAATGCCTACAATTATTGATATTATAAAAAAACTCATGATTGATGGCTTCGCATATGAAAAAAACGGAAATGTATACTTTTTAGTTCAAAAAAATCCTGATTACGGCAAACTGTCAAAATATAACCGAGAAAAAATGATACAACTTTCAAAGGAAAGGGGAGCAAATCCTGACGATCAAAATAAAAAGGACCCACTTGATTTTATTCTCTGGCAAAAGAGTAAACCTAAAGAGCCCTTTTGGGAATCACCATGGGGCAAAGGACGACCTGGCTGGCATATAGAATGTTCTGCAATGGTTTACAAATATCTTGGCAAAAAGATTGACATTCATGGTGGGGGGACTGATCTTATCTATCCACATCATGAAAGTGAGATTGCCCAATCAGAACAATTTACTAGAGAGAAACCATTTTGCCAATTTTGGATGCATGTTGGAATGGTAGGATACCAAGGGGAAAAAATGTCTAAATCATTAGGGAATCTTGTGATGGTGTCTGACTTATTGAAAACATATTCTCCCAATGCCATTCGATATCTGTTGCTCTCTCATCATTATCGTGATCCTTGGGAATATTATCAAGAAGAACTCGATAAAGCTGCTGAAACAATACAAATGATTGAAGAAGAAATTAGGAAAATACCAAATAATCAAAAAGCGGAAAGTCTTGAATCATTCTCCGATGCACTTTCAGATGATCTTAACATTCCAAAAGCACTCAAGGTCCTGAGTAAAACTTCCCAAGAAGAAAATGCAAACGTAACAAAAAGAATGTTAAAGATACTCGGTTTTATTGTATAAAAATCGTAAAACTAGCCCTAAACGCTTCAATCATACCTTTTTTATTTATACACACTTACCGTCAAGTTATCATTCACATAAGTAAAAATTAACCGTACAGGCTTATTAAGCGTATTTTCTACATATAGATTCTGTTGCTGATTGGTAGCAGTTGCACCAGTTGCATCATAAATTGCTGTACCATATTTTGGATCAATTCCAGGAATTCTCGCGAAATCATGTCTCACAGGCGCTACAACATGCAAGCCTGCATCAGTTGCAACCCAATTAATAAGAGAAGCAAAATGGCAAACACCATCACCATATAGATAGCCGTCAGAACGGAATCCTTCAGAGCCATCAAAATGAGCATTTGTAGTAATAATTTTCTTTCCAGCAAATTCTGGTAACACATCATCATGGAAAGCGAAAACTTCACCAGGTTGCAATGTAAACATATATGTGGTTGATTTACGCAATACATTCCAATTGATTTGTTGCAGATTTTTAACTGTTCCAGATAAATAAGCGAGCGTTAAAAGAATATTATCTCGAAAGACATCATTCACTGACGGCACGGCATATCGATCACTAAGTGACATACTATGCTGCGCAAGCAATTGGCCATTATTCTGTTGGTTAACGGAAACAAAAGCAGGAAGAGCAACGTTAAATGCTTGCGCCTGCATCGCACCAATCGAAAGTGCAAAGGGTATTAAAATAAGTAATTTCTTAAACATAATTTAGTAAGACTACTTGTACACATTTTCTTCAAAGTAATCCTTTTAGATTCTTAAAAGAAAATGGAGAAAACTATTAAAGAAGCTATAAGTAGTCCTATAGTTGTGTATTATAATATACTATGGGTCTATTGTCAAGTTGTCTATTTTTTCTTCTTACATTCAGCAGGAATATTTTATAATCATCTTCATATGCTAACCACATATTACGAAGAATTTCTATAAAAATACTTTATTGAGTAAAACCACGAGCATGCGCAAGAGCTAATGTACCTGCAGTATTTCCACCATATGCGTGTAATCCATTCATCACTGAGCCATGGGCTGCAATAAAATGAGCTGCAGTATAAATAGCATCAGTAGCATTATCAATATTTGCATTTCCATCACCGTCACCATCAACAGCATAAGCACTAAATGTCCCCGGCATAAATTGCATCGGTCCTTCTGGACCATGTCCACTTGAAATCGCACCATCACGACCACCAGTTTCAGTCATATGGATGCCATAGAGAATTTGCCATGGAATACCATATTTAGCACCTGCAGCCTGATAGACAGCATCAAAATTTGTCAGAGGCGCATGTGTTACAGATACAATAGGCGCTGTTGTCGGAGCTATAGATGGTGTAGGATCTTCAGAAGTAGGTATGGCAGTAGGCATGATAGTTAGCTCAGGCGTATTTATAACCGTAGGGGTAGCAGAAGCTCCGGCAGTAGGTTCCTGCAATTGATCAGCAATTGCTTTTTCTTTTTGGGATTCTTGTAAAGGTAACCCTTGATTTAAAATACTAGTTTCTACTCGAATTTTAACCAAAGATCCCTCAATAAGATTATTAGGATCACTAATCTCTGGATTATCTTTAGAAAGAATTATCCAATGATCTTCAGATCCATAATAAACAAGAGAGATGGATTTAAGCGTATCGTTTTTTCCAACAATATAACTTACGTAGTTCTCTTCAGGAAGAACCCGTGTCAGAATAACTTTAGGATTAGAGGAGCGTGAAGTAAGTGCAGGTTGTATAAATGTTAACTGTGAGGACAACGCTGTTAATAGTATTGTCTGTATCATAGTTTTAAAAAGGAAAATCGGCCATTTGCATGGTTGATTCATCCATCCGCGGATTATATACGAAATTTTTCTGATTGTCAACCCTATAGTAAAATATGCGTTAAAAATATTTCTATCTACAGTCTATTTTTTGTCAGCTATTTGTTTACTCCTTGACTTCTAATAATACTGGACATACAATACTTTTGAATCATAAATTATTACAAAACTCTTACAATAAAATGCAATATTAAAATCTTTAAAACAAATGAATAAAAATAAACATTATTATTTAGCGATTATCTAAACATATGTCAGAACGAACTGGTCCTCAGATATATCTTGCAGGTACTAGTACTGTAGATGTACATTATCCATTATGCCCTGAAGAACAGCTTCCAATATTTGTACATCAAGCACCAATTGGTGATAAGGTGCCAACATCGAATATCGATATAATAAGCTCTCATCGATTAGATCTGCAAAATGCTGGAGTAACACCTCTATTAGAAACTTCAGGAGGAAATGCGCTAAGCATTGTAAAACGCATGGCAAAATTACTTCCTAATAGTGCTTATACAATTCGTACATGGACGGGTAATGATAGATATGGAAAAATTATAAAAGAAGACCTTACTGCCGACGGTATTGTAACAGATATTATCGAAATCACAGAAGGCATAACTCCCCATGGATTAGTGGTACCAAGATATACCCATGAAGGTAAGTTAGATAGAACAATTTTTAGTTATAAACCAGAACAAATACCTTCAGGATTTGCTGATAATATACCTTCACAAATTAACTTTGCTATTGTTAATTCATTGAGTGGATCAGATTGGCCTAAACAATTAAAAGAAGGTACAAAAAAACTGAAAAATAATAAAACTCCTTATATTTATACGCCTGGTTCAACTCAACTTAACGCTTTTAAAAATACCGAAACTGAAAACAGACTTGATAAATTAAATGCAGTTTTTGATGCAATTGAGGGATCCTATATCTTAAGTGTCAATTTAGATGAACTTATGTTACTGATGAGAGTAAAAGGAGTTATAACAGATAGAAATCATATTCCAAATCTAATAAAAAAGGCGCACCAAGAACTAAAATCACATGCTCTCTTAATAACTGATGGGAAAAATGGTGCATTTGGAATAGACAAAAAAGGTAAAGTATGGCATGTATCCGCAGCACCTGTTAAGGGTAACGTAAAAGGCACCTTAGGAGCAGGTGATGCTTTTATTTCTGCAGCTGCAATAAAATACTTTGAATCGGAAGATATTGCTGATAGTCTCACTTGGGGAAGTGTCAATGGTGCTATGGCTGTTGAAGAGATTAGTGCTCATGATCATATACCTACAAGAGCTGAATTAGAAGCAAGAGTTCTAGCATTACCACCGAGTGAAATTAAAGAAGCCAAAGTATCAAGAGCGGCGTAATTAAACGATACCCTTTACCGTTTATAAATACTATTGTTTTGTGCTGAGGCGCAGAGTTGAACTGCGATCTGATGTTCTTCAGACACCCGCCGTGACCACCTTGGCTACCTCAGCAAAATGTTCTAACAATTATAAATAATTAGCCACGAAACCTAAAAAGATTATAACACAATTGATGCATATTTGTCAGTCAAAATGAAGTTATTTTCTTTTTACAAGATAACAATTAGTACATTTTACGCTACAATTTTCTTTACTGATTATTACCATCGTTAATAAAATTTTCTGTCTTGTTTTCTACTACATCTCTTGAGATAAAAAACACTCTCTTTATAAATCCTCTATGCTATAATCCTATAGTTATTATGTTGGAACATGCTGAAAATACTGCTAATAAACCAAATGCAAAATCAATGAGTAGAAGACAGTTTATAAAAAGAACTCTTATATTTGGTGGTGGTGCATTAGGTATAGACCAAGTACCACGATGGGCCGAACAGTTATTCTTTAATACTCATGCTTCAATAGGATTTGTAGAAGGACAAAGGCTTTATCCTCCGATAGAAGCGGGAGCTTTAGTTTTAAGTGGGATACCAGGGAAAAGTGCAAAAAATATGGCAGAGGCTCTCACATCACTTAAATTATTGGGAGGGCCTGTTATGTACGCAAAATATGGGAATAATAGCATTGATGTCCCGTCTCTTGCTCAAGACCTCAAGAAAATACATAAAGAGACCGGCATGAAAACGCTATCAGTTTATTGCCAAAGTCTTGGACTGCAAGTAGCAGCTGAGCTCCTTCCACTTATTGGAAAGAAATTTGATATTGATTATATTTTTATGGATTGTTCTCCTATGGATTTTACGGACGTTCATTTCGGTAAAGTAGCTCAACAACTCTCAAATGACTATGCTTATGCTGGTGGAGCAATTCCAACTGCACTCAATGAATGGATCGTATATGGAAATCCTCTTGAATGTTATATTTCTGAAAATGCAGCTCCTCCAGGTCTTTACTGGGATGAAACGAAAACTCTCCGCGATGGTAAACGGCATGTTAAAGCGCTAGTAGATTTTGTTAATCAATATAATACCACACATGAAAAGAACATAAAAATGGTATTCCTTCGTCCAAAAAATCAGGCAAAAGATAGCGTTGTTTATGATCTAAAAGCAGAAAGTGATCTACGCAAAGAATTTTCTACACAGATAGAAGATGCCCCTATAGGTGGCAATAATGAAGGACATGCTAATCCTGATAAAAATTCAGTTGGATATAATGCAACTATCAGCCATATTATTGTAAATAATAAATAGTAAAAAAACCTGTTCCTATATATCATTTACTATTTTAAAATTAGGGAGAATAATTTTTGTAGATCATTTGTTGCTGCAATTGATTACTCATTGGATCTATTTCTAAACTCTGCTTAATAATGCCATCCATCTCAAAACAATTCGCGATACAGGTATACAAAATTTATGCCTGAGATAAAAAACTTGAAATTTGCAGAGGGATAATAACTTCACACATACATATAGTTAATTAATAACAATGCAAACTAAACTTTTATTCTTGCTGCAAAAAAGTTGTCATAATAGGAAGGGATGACAGAAAGAAGTTGAATGATAACGAATATAATAAGACTTACTGCAGGACTGAAGTAGGATAAAAGTATTCCAATAAGATACATGACAATCGAAAAGAGTAATCTGATTTTTACGAGTCTGATTACTCGATGCTTCAAATTCTCTGCAATCAGTCTATGTTTATGTGTCGCATACCACCAATGAAAATATAAAAGAACTAAACAAATAATAAAATTTGTACCATATTCAAAAACTGCAAGCTGTTGGTTTTGATGAGTCTGCAGAAGGATAGTGGAAAATGGAATGAGTGCAACAAAACTTAAAAAGAAAATATTAATCCAGAGAAATTTCCGATTTGAAAATTGTATCCAATGATATTGATTATGATGCGCAACCCAAAGAGAACCTAATGCAATAAAACTTAAAAAATAGGCAATAAGTTGCGGCCACAAATTAAGAAGAATTGTTAGAAGGTGCTCTGCTTTAAGATTTCCTGGCGTCTCAAGATTTAAAACTAAAAGTGTCATAGCGATCGCAAAAACTCCATCTCCAAGCGTCTCTATCCGTGAAGTAGATAATCCCTCGACCATATTCAAATCAGCATCATCGTGTGTATCTTTATCTAAATTTCTCATATATTAATAATAACAGAAAATATTGATCATTGTGACAATAGGCACACTTTACGTTATCGTTCTTTTCTAAAAAATTTCTCTGGATGAAGAATGGATAAAAATATTTAATTACTATTGCATAGGTTCTGATAATTCAGTTGAAAATCCATTCTTCATACATAACTTACAACTTGTATGTAATAAAAAATGCCTTATCTCTGTCAACGATGCTCATTTACAACAATTGTTATCTACTTTTAAGAAAAGCAAGTTTCTACGTATAATATGGTTGTTGGTAACCGAAGGGCTATCGAAAGTCCTTTCTGAGGATGACACATTTGGGTTTGAGTTTTCGTTTCTCTTGGCATTGTCCAATTAGTTCTACTCATCAACCAAGTTTGCACATCTCATCCGGTAATCAGATTGACATGGTATATCCAGTGATCTAAACACGTAAACACGGCAGGTGACAACAGCTTGGTCATCTCCCAAATAGTGTGGTTGTCAACAATAACAGTTTTTTCTGTAGGAATGGAGGTGAAAAGAATGAATTATGTAGGCATTGATATTGGTAAAAGATTCCATGTTGCTTGTATCCTTAAAGAGGAACAAACTGCTTCAAGACAAGTAAAATTTAACAATCTTCGAGAAGGATATGAAAAGTTAATTTCTTTCATTCAAAGTGAAAATGGCAATGAGAAACAGGCGGTTGTTCTTGGTCTTGAAGCAACAGGACACTATTGGTTAACACTTTTTCAAAAATTAAAAGAGGACGGATTTAAAGTTTTTGTGCTTAATCCCTTACAGGTTCAATCATTTCGTAATGAAAAGATTCGAGGATCTAAAACAGATGAACTTGACTGTATCCTTATCGCAAGAGTGCTTAAATTTGGAGTTGGGAATGAAAAAGGCCTTCCAGATGAAGACCTTTTTCAGTTAAAAGAATTAACCCGTTTTAGACTTTCTCTTGTACACTATCTTTCTTCCATAAAGTTAAAAATTATTGCAGTTTTAGATAGTGTATTTCCGGAGTATGATACCATATTTAAAAGTCTTTTTGGCAAGACTTCTATAGCGCTTCTTACCGCGCATACTACGCCTGAGGAGATTGCATGTCTCGATGTGACTAAGTTAACAAAGCTGCTTGAAACAAACAGCAGAAAATATTTTTCAAAAGAGACAGCAGAAGAAGTACAAAAGAAGGCAAAACATACCTTTGGTTTGAGATTTGGCATAGATGCTTTCTCATTGCAACTGAAGCTTCTGTTATCACAGGTGACACATTTACAAAAACAAATTATCACAGTAGATAAAGAAATCGTATCTCTCGTTAGTAAACAAAATGTTAATTTGCTCACCATACCGGGGATATCATACGTAACAGCAGGGGTAATCCTTGGTGAAACTGTAGACTTTTGTAAGAAAGGTTCAAGTGATCCACGCCCTCTTCTTGCATTTGCAGGACTTGAACCAAAAATGAAAAGCTCTGGTCTGTATCAAGGGAAAACAAAGATGAGCAAAAGAGGGTCTAGCTTCTTGAGGACAACTATTCTTCAAGCAGCTCTAATCGCAGTGAAAACAGATGGCGGTTTTAAACAGATTTATGAAAAGCATAAATCTGCAGGAAAACATCATGGAGTTGCGTTATCTCATGTAGCAAAGAAGCTAACCTTTGTTATCGGATCTATTTTACGGACGAATAAACCGTATACACCATTACGGTCATAGCGGTACTGGGAAAAATGGATGAAGAACAGCATAATGTTATGTTGATAGATGCTTTGTGTCTAAAAAGATATGATAGGAAAATACTGTTAAGTCCGAATGATACTAAATTAGTACTTACTTGCTCTTTACAAACACACTATTTGGGAGATTGACTATATTATAGATTGTAGAACTTCCGGAATACGCTGCAATACGGATATCTGATACAATCCTTTTGTGATAAAAGCAATTATTTCCGATGCAGATGGAACGTTTGTAAATACTGTATATCTTATTCGTCATGGTCAATATGAAACAACAGTAACATATTTAAAAGAAAAAGGAATACCACCTCATGATATTCCACCTTACGAATTTTATGAAAGCTTTATTAATAAATCAGTAGGCGGTCCTACACGCGAAACATTTAAAAAGACCCTTGAATTATTATTTAGCGATGTCCAAGAGAATCATTTGAGTAAAATAAACTTTGATGAATTGGATAATCGTCTTGCTCCTGTTCAAGATCACTTAGCTCCTCTATATGTTCATCCATTCCATGGACTTACCGAACTATTCACTTGGACAGGAAAAAATGCAATAAATATTGGTATTTTCACCAGTGGCAACCGCCGAATGATTATTCGCAATTTTGGAATAAGTCTGCCTGTTTTAGGATATATGGATTTATTTCACTTAGATAGTATTCCTATCAAAATACGCTTTCAAGCATTCATAGAACGTATCAAAGCAGTTTATGGAATGTCGAAATTTGCTGTGGTGACATGTGAAGATGTGACTAAGACAAAACCAGACCCTGAAGGAATTTTAAAACTAATGGATATGCTTATGGTTACTTCTGAAGAAGTTATCCTATTAGGTGATCATCCTGTAGACATGGCTGCCGCCAAAGCAGCTAATATACATTCAGTTGGCATCTCTCATGGCTTTGGAACTCCTGCAGATTTAAAAGAAGCAGGTGCACTCCGTATAATTGATGACTTAGCACTTCTCCCAAAATTAATTGAATTACATAATAATGACGAATACCCACTTTTTTAGAGAGATTAAACTAATAAACAATTAAAAAGATTCCAAAAGTATACATATCACCATTGATTACGATTCTTGAACATTTTTGACTACTCATTAACGCTATGCAATTTCTCCTTGACAATAAACAATCTATTATGAATACTTAAGATAGAGAGTAAATTCAGTTGTTAGCTTTATCCCAAAAAAATTAGACTCAAATTATGGAAGAAATAAAAACAGATCAAAACCAAGCAATACAAAACCTACAACCACAGAGTGATTCAATACAACAAACAACTAAACCTATCAAAAAAAAGTCTTTTTTATTAATTTTCATAATACTACTGATAATAGTTGTTGTTGGTTTCTCATGGTACATCTATACCAAGCGTTCACAATCATCCCAAAAGACTCAGGCTACGCTTCCTTCAACAGAAAAAGGTATATTACGAGTAGGTGAAAATATTGATGAAGCTGGCCTTGCAGAGGATACAAAAGAATTTCAACCATTTATTGACTATTTAGTTGCAAATTTGCATCAATATGGATATACGAAAGGTGTATTTGTTGGTACTCACTCTGTCTCTGAAATGGCTCAATTAGTACGTGAACACAAAATTGATATTGTTATCGATAGTGCATTTCCCGTATATGTTGTAGGGAAGTTAGCAGGTGCACAAGTTATTGCAGATCGATGGAAAGGTGGTGTTGGAACATACCATAGCGCAATATTTGTCAAAAAAGAAAGCACTATTAATACAACTAGTGATTTAAAGGGAAAAATGCTTGCATTTGATAGTAATACCTCAACTGTTGGATATTTTTTACCTAAAGCAGAACTTATCAAAGAAGGATATACATTGACACAAAAAACAAAACCGACCGATCTCTGTACTAGTAATGAAATTTGCTACACATTTGTTCATGGTAGTGTTTATGAAACTGTTGCAAAAGGTGTCGTTCCTGCTGGCGCTGAAAGTGAATTAGAAATTGATGGTTATTTTGGTGACAAGATAAAAAATTATCGTATTGTTAGCAGATCACCGGATATATCGCGTTTCTTGGTTGCAACAAGAGGGGATATGGATATAAAACAAATTAACTCAATAAAAAGTATCTTATTCACATTGGACCAAACAAAACAAGGACGTAACACACTCAGTGCATTTGCTGCCACAGCAAAATTCACTTCTGTTGCAAACAATGATACCTCTTATGGTGTTATCAAAGATCTCTCGAGCATTGTTGAAGACGAAATAATTAAACAATAATAACTTATTTTTTGCCTCTCAACAACTATATAAAAATTTCTTAAAGAAATCTCTATGAGCTTTTTTGCCAATCTTCCTATTAGATATAAATTATATAGTGGATTTTTACTTATTTTTATTGTATTTATTTGTTTTTCCATCTACTTACTCTTTTCAGCTAATAATTTTTATCAATCATTCGTGACACTTGCTGATCAAACAGACAAACGAATATTATATTCAGCATTATATACAAATACTACTCAACTTTCTGATGCTGTTAAATCATATATGCTTACAAAGGATCCAAAATGGGAAAAAGTATACGATAATACTTCTATTCAACTCCAAAATAGTCTTTCAAATGTAAATTCTACCACTGATCAAGTGGAAACTGAAAAACTTACAGAATTTAAGCTAATACTTACAAAGCTCCAAGGTGTAGAATTACTAATTTTAGCAAAGACAAGTGAAGGAGATTCTTCCGGAGCCTTAAAACTGTTTGACACTTACTACATATCGCAACAAGCACATTTAGAAACATTAAGTAATGACTTATCTACAAATGCAGCCCACAATTTTGATGTAACACTTTCTAAAAATAATATAATAATTAATCAAGGAAAAGTCATTTTAGGAGTGATGCTATTTTTTGTAATTCTGCTATCGCTTCTAATTGGTTATTATTTTTCTTTACTAATTGAAAAATCGATAAAAAAATTATTACTTAGTGTTAATAAAATTGCAGCAGGTGATTTATCTACAAGGGTAGAGATCTCATCACAGGATGAAATAGGAAAACTTGCTGTTTCATTTAACTCAATGGCAAAACAATTACAACAGTTATACAATAACTTAGAAGGAAAAATTCAAGAAAAAACAAAAGAACTTACAGAAACAGTCACAATACTTGGACAAGAAAAAACAAAAGATGAAGCAATTTTAGAAAGCATTGGGGATGGTATGATCGTCACTGACAATAATGGAATAATTTTGCTAATGAATACTGTCGCCCAACAGATGTTCAATTTGCAAAATAATTCTTTTATCGGGAAATCCGCCTATACACTTTTTCAATTGCAGCAATTAGATAATGATCCCGTTCCTCAAGAAAAACGACCAATTTCTGTAGCTTTACAAACTAGAAATAAAGTTATAGAAACATTTAATTTTGTTGGAAATAATCAAAAAAATCTTGTTGTGAGCATTACCGCTACGCCTGTCATTGAACAAAATCAAACTATTGGTGTCGTTGAGATTTTTCGGGATATAACTAAAGAAAAAGAAATTGACCGTATGAAAACAGAATTCATCTCTTTAGCTTCTCACCAACTCCGCACGCCACTTTCAGCAATTAAGTGGTTTAGTGAAATGCTTGTTGGTGGTGATGCAGGAAAACTAACAGACGAACAACAAGATTTTGCCCAAAATATCAGTGATTCTACACAAAGGATGATTGAACTAGTGAATTCTCTTTTAAATATCTCAAGAATTGAATCTGGGAGAATTCTTGTTGATCCGAAACCGACAGATTTAAAAGAACTTGTTGAAAATATTGTTAAAGAATTACAAATAAAAATTACTCAACGACAGCAAAATCTAATTATTAGCGTCCATGCCGATTTGCCTAAGGTTAATCTTGATCCAAAGCTTATTCGCCAAGTTTATATGAATCTTTTAACAAATGCTATTAAATATACTCCAAAAGGAGGAGATATTACTATCTTTATTTCAAAAAAAGGTGAAGAAGTTGTCTCTCAGGTTACCGATAATGGCTATGGAATTCCAAAAACTGAACAAACAAAAATATTCAAGAAATTCTTCAGGGCAGAAAATATTATAAAAATTGAAACAGACGGGACAGGACTTGGTTTATACCTCATCAAGGCTATTATTGATTCCTCTAACGGCAAAATTTGGTTTGAAAGTGAAGAGAATAAAGGAACTACTTTTTGGTTTAGCCTGCCAATAACGGGTATGCAAGCAAAAAAAGGTGAAGTAACGCTTGATGAATAACAGAAAAGCAAATCTGATCATTGACGTATGCCAAAAAAAAGAATCATAATGATATAAAGATCAGGCGATGAAAAAAATTACTCTAATATCTTTTCTTACTATATTTATTGCTCTCACTATTGCAATAATTTCTTTTGGCATGCCTATTCCACAAAGTGCAGTGCCCTCGATAGCTTTCCATGTACAGTTAGCAGTAGCAATTATTATGGGCATTCTTTACATCGGTGATGTTGTGCTCTTTTTGCTTGGTCTCAAAAGATTTACCGCACAATTTAAAATTACTTATTTCTTAATTTGTATAGGATTTTTATTTTTAGCAGTTGCGCAAATCCAACTGCCTATTTTCCAAGCATTAAATTTTTGGAATAATCCGTGGGTATTAAAGGAAGGTATTCAAATTCCCTATATTGTTGGCGGAATTATTATTTACGCCGGAGTTCGTAAATTTTCAAAACTCATTGCTCTTAAAACACCTTTAAACTCATGGTTAATCTTTAGTTTTATTGTGGTTGTCATAACATTATTCATTTTTGTTATGAGAGATTTCCTTTATCCATACAGACCGGGTAGAAATATTACACTTGGTATACCGTTCGTTTTTGTTTTATTCCCTCCAATAATTTTGACTCTTGTTACCATACTTATTCTTAAAATTAAACAAAAAGCTAGCTCTAGTTATACCAATGCTTTAGCATGGTTTTTTATGGGTATGGCAACCCTTAGCATTGCACAATGGCAAATTGTATTATTTTCAATAATCGGATTTGATACTTTTTGGGTTAATCAAGGTTTCTTTCAATTGGTATATATGTTTTCTGGATTAACTCTTCTCAAATCGGGACATGCGTTCAACAAAATAAATATTTACTAATTACTCAACATATTTATGCTAGGAATTTCATCAATCAAATCATTTTTTATACCACCACAAAGAACAACCTATCAAGAAGAGAATTCTTCGATAGATATTATACTTTACGCACTAAGTTTATCTTCAAACCAACTAGCAATTTTGCCTTATCAAGAAAGACTTCGCGAAATAACAGCAAGAATAAAACCTGAAGAAAAGAAACTCTCTTTAGAAAATCAATTAGATTTAGTTGATCTTTATACAAACGTAGAAACGTTTCTAATTGAGAAAGAACCTCTTAAAAAAATAACAAGAGCAGAACTAAGAAAAAAAATTGTTGAAAAATTTAACTTACAAGCTCATATAGATAACACATCTTTTTGGAACAAGTTACCTCAATAAAGTCTTGTATATAATAATTCTTTTATGTTAGACTAAAAGCATGTCAGTACAAAACCCTACAATTATGGTTGTTGAAGATGAAACACTTCTTTTGCAAGCAATTACAAAAAAAATAAAATTAAGCAATATGGATGTCCTTTCTTGCTCAAGCGGAAAACAAGCAATTGATTATCTAAACAGTATTGATGAACTTCCTGATGCTGTATGGCTAGACTATTATTTAAAAGATATGAATGGTCTTGCTTTTATGCAAGAATTAAAAGCCAATCCGAAATGGGCGAATATTCCAGTACTTGTTGTCAGTAACTCGGCAAGTCCTGATAAAGTAACTACGATGCTTGGTCTTGGAGCAAAAAAATACATACTAAAAGCTGAATATCGCTTGGACGAAATTATCACTATGATTAGAGATTTCATTGGTAATGAACCTACCTCTGAAGAAAAAAAATGAAAAAAATTCTCGTTGCAGAAGATGACAAATTTTTAGGAAGTGCTTATCGTGCCAAACTAACAAAAGCGGGATTTGAAATTCAAATAGCAAGAGATGGACAAGAAGCAATGGCCATGGTAAGAACTTTTACGCCTGATCTTATTCTGCTTGATCTCGTTATGCCGATAAAAGATGGATTTACCGTTCTGGAAGAAATTAAAAATGATCCTACCTTAAAAGCCATTCCTGTTATTGTTGCTTCAAATCTTGGTCAAAAAGAAGATACGGACCGAGCATTAAAAATCGGTGCATCTGATTATTTTGTAAAAAGTGATTTATCATTAAATACTATCATTGAAAAAATTCATAACCTCATTGGTGTATAATCCGTTACCATATTTTTAAACTTGCTTCTTCACTCACAATTCTCTATTCTTTAAGTATATGCCCGTTATAGCAGATGATCAATTATATTCGATTCTTAAAGAAAACGAATATGCCTCAGAAAAACAACTACTAAGTGCAAAACAGATAGCAAAAGAAGAAAAGATATCTCTTTATGATGCACTTATCGAAAAAGATTTTCTTACCGATGAAAATTTAGGTGAGATTATTGCAGATTTTCTCAAAATTCCTTTTATCTCTCTTGCAAAAATTTCTATTCCACAAGACACGCTTATTATTATTCCAGAAGAGCTTGCAAGAAAATATTTGCTTGTGGCTTTTGGAGAAGAGAAAAATATAATAAAAATCGCGACAACTCATCCGGAAAATAGTGATATTTTTCGTTTTATTACTCAAAAAACTGGAATGGGATTTAAACTCTACTATGCAACAGAAAAAGATATTTCTAACACATTTCGTTTTTATAAAAAACAACTTCAAGAAAAATTTGACGATCTTCTAAAAGAGCAGTTACAAATTGCGGAAAAATCCGAACTCAAAGATGCCCCGATAACAAAACTCGTCGATCTTCTCATCGAATATGCCTATTTTAATCAAGCGTCTGACGTTCATATCGAACCAAAAGCCATCAATTCTCTCACAAGATTTCGTATCGATGGTGTCTTACATGATGTACTTGTGCTCCCGAAAGAACTACATTCTCAAATCATTCGCCGTATAAAAGTATTGTCCAAACTACGAACAGATGAATACTTAAGTGCACAAGATGGAAAAATGCAAATAAAATTAGAACAAGAAGATCTGGACGTTCGTGTTTCTATCGTCCCTGTAGTGCAAGGAGAAGATGCTGTATTAAGGTTACTTTCATCAAAATCACAAAAATTTTCTTTATCAGATTTAGGTATGGCATCTGATGATCTGGAAAAAATGAAGAAAAATTATCAAAGGCCTTATGGAATGATATTGGTAACCGGACCAACAGGAAGTGGAAAAACAACTACAATTTATTCCATTCTTAAAATTCTTAATATACGAGAAAAAAATATTGCAACAATTGAAGACCCTGTTGAATATGAAATAAAAGGAATTAATCAAATTCAAGTTAATACAAAAACCAACTTAACATTTGCTGCGGGCCTCCGATCTATTCTTCGTCAAGATCCCGACATTATTTTTGTAGGAGAAATTCGTGATGAAGAAACAGCAGATATTGCAATTAATTCTGCAATGACAGGTCATCTCGTACTTTCAACACTTCACACAAATGATGCTGCCACAGCAATGCC
>Ga0210404_10000652_pt1 | contig 16692 bp, 11 predicted proteins | sample IncBWH28MmetaG_FD_155455 | JGI IMG/M metagenome (GOLD analysis project Ga0210404, IMG submission 155455) | Forest soil microbial communities from Barre Woods Harvard Forest LTER site, Petersham, Massachusetts, United States - Inc-BW-H-28-M | ecosystem: Environmental > Terrestrial > Soil >... | reverse complement strand
GCCGGCATCGTTTCCAAACCGAACCAGGAGCTGCTTTCCTCCGTCGTGCCGTTGCTGATCGAGTGGCTGCGGGGGCGAAAAATCGACGTCTTCGTCGATCAGGAAACCATGGAGTGCGTTGCCACCAACGCGACTTCGCTCGCCAGGGAAAGGCTCGCCGAACAAGTCGATGTGCTGATCGTGCTGGGCGGCGACGGGACTCTGCTATCCGCGGCGCGCGCGCTGGGCAGCCACAAGGTTCTGATCCTCGCCGTCAATCTCGGCGGCCTGGGATTCCTCACCAGCGTCACTCTTGATGAGCTCTACCCCCTGCTCGATCAGGTGCTCGCGGGAAAACATCGCGTCAGCGAACGGATGATGCTCGATGCCCAGATTCTGCGTGACGGGAAAGTGGCCGAGCGCCAGTGTGCGCTGAACGACGCCGTGGCGAACAAAGCCGCCATCGCGCGCATGCTCGATTTCGATGTGTACGTCGACGGGGTTTCCGTCGGCCGGCACCGCGCAGACGGACTCGTCGTCGCGACGCCCACCGGATCGACCGCGTATTCACTGGCCGCCGGCGGGCCGATCATCGATCCGAATCTCGATGCGTTCGTGATCACGCCAATCTGCCCGCACATGCTGACCAATCGGCCGCTGGTGGTGCCGGACACCGCGCGGATCGAAATCGACTTCGCGCCGGCTGAAGAGCCCGTTTACATCACGCTGGACGGCCAGATTGGATTCCAGCTAAAACCGAAGGACCGCGTCGCCATCACCAAATCAAAAAACCGCGTGGCACTGGTGAGCCCACCCTCGAAAACCTACTTCGAAGTATTGCGTAGCAAGCTGAAGTGGGGAGAACGATAAACGCGCGGCCTTCGCCGTTTCGAATACCCCTCATCTCACCTTGAGAACCAGCAAGGTGCGGTCGTCCGCCGGATGCAGGCCGCCAGAGAACGAATCGGCTTCCTCGAGGATTTGGTCGGGCAGGCCGTCGGCCGACAGCGTGCTGTTTTCGCGGGCGAGCTTTGCCACTCGTGAAGCGCCGAAAAATTCGCCGCTGCGATTTTGTGCGTCACCGATGCCATCGGAATAGAAAACGATGATGTCGTCGCGATCGAGAATCAGCGTGCGTTCGTCGTACGTCGCGTCCGCGAAAATTCCCAGCGGAAATCCCGTGAGCGGGATCTTTTCGCAGATCCCGGCGTGGCAAAGCAGCGGCTGTTCCTGCCCGGCGTTCGCGATGCGCAGGCGGCGCCGCTGCCGGTTCCACGTAGCAAAGCACAGGGTCATGAAGCGACCCTCGATTAGCCGCTCGCCGAGAAAGCCGTTGAGCGCACGCAGCATATTGGCAGGGCGCGGTTTTTGCGAGCCGAGGCTACGCAGAGTGCCGACGGCGACCGCGCCGTAAAGCGCCGCGGCGCTTCCCTTCCCGCTCACGTCACCGAGCGCGATTCCCAGCTCGTTTGGGCCGTAGCGGAGGAAGTCGTACAAGTCGCCGCTCAGCTCGCGTGAGGAGACCACCCGCGCGGCGATGTCCAGCCCGAATTCCAGACCTGGCAATCTCGGGAGCAGCGCGCCCTGGATTCGCCGCGCAGCGTTTAAGTCGCGCTCCATGCGGCTTTCGTCGCGCGCCACTTGTTCGTACAGTCGCGCATTTTCGATCGAGACCGCCAGATGCGCCGCGAGAATCGAAAGAACCTGCACATGATCGGCGGTGAAATAATTTAGCTGCGGGCTTTCGAGGTCCATCACGCCGACCACGCGCGTTTTAAAGATCATCGGCACGGCCAGCTCCGAGCGCGTCTCAGCATTCACCATGCGGTAGCGCGGATCGAGCGTCACATCCGGCACCACGACGGGCCGCCGCAGTTTGGCCGCCGCGCCGACGATGCCTTCGTGCTCCGGCACGACGGATTTTTCCTGCACACGCTGCCCGAATTTCACCGTCACGCGATGGCGAAAGACGGCGGAACTCTCGTCGTAGAGCAAAATGCTGAAAATCTGGTAGTCGATCAGGCGCTTGGCGAGTTCCGCCGCACGGCGCAGCACCTCTTCCACTTGCAGCGAGGCGCTCGCTTCGCGGCCGATTTCGTTGAGCAGCAGCAGCGTTTCGGCCTGCTTTTGTGCGCTTTCGAAAAGCCGCGCGTTTTCGACCGCCGTTCCGATGCGGCTGGCGACCAGCGTGAGCAGCATCTGCTGGTAAGGCGTGAAGTAATCCAGCTCGCGGCTTTCGATATCGAGCACGCCGATCACGCGTCCGCGCACGACCAGCGGCACGGCCAGTTCCGAGCGCACCTCCTCCACTGCGGCCAGATAGCGTGGGTCTTTCGAAACATCGCCGACGCGTACGGCCTGGCCCGTGGTGACCGCGGCGCCAATGATCCCGTCACCCATCGGAATGCGCCAGTGCTCGATCACTTCGGGGCGATGGCCGATCGCGAAACGCACGTACAGATCGTTGGTACTCGCCTCCGGCAGCAGCACCGCGAAAATTTCGAATTCGATCAGCTTCTTGATCTGCTGCGCCGCGCTGGCCAACACCTGGTCGAGATTCAGCGACGAATTGATTTCGTGGCTGATATCGGCGAGAACTGCCAGAGTCTCCGCAGGGATTTCCGGCATCGGATTGGAAATCTTCGTGCCCATTTTGGGTTGGTAAGCGCGCCCATACCCCCGACGGCGCGGCGGTAAGCCTCAGTATAACAGGCGGACTGCGCCCACTTGCGGGCTTACTGCGACCTCCTGAAAAAACTTTACCCGGTGTGAATGTCCAGGACGCAGACGTCTTTCAGATTGCGGTAGCGCTCGGCATAGTCAAGTCCATAGCCGACCACGAATTCGTTGGGGATCGTAAAGCCGATGTAATCGCCCTTTACCGGTTTCAGCCGGCGCGAGGGCTTGTCGAGCAGGGCGGCCATCTTCAGCGTTTTCGGGCGGCGCTGCTTCATGATGCGGAGCAAATAATTGGCGGTAAGACCGGTGTCGAGGATGTCTTCGACCAGAATCACGTTCAGCCCGGCGATATTCTGATCCAGGTCCTTCAACATGCGCACCTGACCCGAGGATTCCTTGGTTTTGCCGTAGCTGGCCACGGCGATGAAGTCAATTGAGCACTCCAGATTGATTTCGCGCGCCAGGTCCGCCAGGAAGAAGCACGCGCCCTTGAGTACGCCGATCAGGTGCACGCGCTGGCCCTTGAAATCTTTGCTGATACTGGCGGCGACCGCTTTCACTCGCCGCTGGATATCGGCATTACGTATACGAACTTCCAGAATGTCTTTGCCGTTGGACCGCATCGCTTTGGGCTCCCGGTGAAGGCCGCTACTTTATCTTAGCCGGCAGCCGCGAGCTATAACGAATTGGCGAAAACACGTCGCGCGACTAGGAAAGCCCGATCACGCGCCCTGATTCGAGGTCGATATCGATCTCGTAGTATCCCGGCCGTGTCGAAAGGCCCGGCATGGTGCTCATTGCGCCGAGCAACGGGTACAGGAACCCGGCGCCGACGCTGGCGCGAATGTCGCGCACGGGCACAATAAATCCAGTCGGCGCGCCCTTCAGGTTGGGATCGTGGCTCAGGCTCAGGTGCGTTTTCGCCATGCAGATCGGAAGTTTGTCGAAACCCAGCCGATTGTAGAGCGCGATTTTTTTCTCCGCTTCAGGCGAGTACTCCACACCCGCTCCGCCGTAAATTTCCTTCACGATCGTTTCGATCTTCTGCTTAATGCCCATTTCGAGCGGATAGAGAAATTGGAATTTGCCCTGCTTCTCGCAGGCCGAGATAACGGCCTTGCCCAGCTCGAGCGCGCCCAGGCCGCCCTCGGCCCAATGGTTGGACATGACCGCATCGTGTGCGCCGGCCTCGATGGCGAGCTTGCGCACCAGCTCGATCTCTGCTGGTGTGTCCGTCTGGAACCGGTTCACCGCGACAACCACGTCGATTCCGAACTTGCGTGCGTTTTGAATCATCTTGGCCAGGTTCGAGCAGCCTTTTTCGAGCAACGCCAGATTCTCTTCCGTGTAGTCATGATGCAGCGGCTGGCCGGCCACTACTTTCGGGCCGCCACCGTGCATTTTCAGCGCGCGGATTGTGGCTACCAGTACGACGCAGTTCGGGGCGAGCCCACTGTACCGGCATTTGATGTTGCAGAACTTCTCCATACCGATGTCCGCGCCGAATCCCGCTTCGGTCAGCACATATCCGTCCTTGCCGACGAGTTTCAATGCGATCTGGTCGGCGACGATGGACGAGTTTCCATGCGCGATGTTCGCAAACGGCCCCGCGTGAACGAATGCCGGCGTACCCTCGAGCGTCTGCATCAGATTCGGCATGATGGCGTCCTTCATCAGCACGGTCAGCGCGCCGCCGACGCCGATATCGTCCGCCGTAACGGCTTCACCCGCGCGGCTCGTGCCGATCACCATCGCGCCCAGCCGTTCGCGCATGTCCGCCAGACTGGTGGTCAGCGCGAGGATGGCCATGATTTCGCTGGCCACCGAAATGTCGTATCCCGTCACGCGCGTGAAGCCCTTCTCTTCCGGACCCTGGCCAATCGTGATCTGGCGCAGCATGCGGTCGTTCGTGTCCGTGACGCGGCGCCACGTGATGCTGTCCGGGTCGATATCCAAACGCGCGAAACGGCTGCGTTCCTCGGGTGCGAGCGTGTTCGGGTCGGTTCTAGGTATGCCGAGCTTTTTCAACCGCCGCAACATCACGGGCGAAAAGCGACGGCTGCCGTCCTTGGCCGCCGGGCAAAGCCGGTCGAACAGTGCTTCATCCTTCTGCGAGCTTTCGTGAAACATGCGCGTGTCGATGGCAGCCGCAAGCAGGTTGTTCGCGGCGGTGATGGCGTGAATGTCGCCGGTCAGGTGAAGATTGAACTCCTCCATGGGAATGATCTGGCTGTAACCGCCGCCGGCTGCGCCGCCCTTGATCCCGAACGTGGGGCCCTGGCTCGGTTGGCGAATACACGTAAAAACCCTCTTACCCAGATGCGCTCCGAGCGCCTGGCTCAATCCCACGGTGGTGGTTGTCTTGCCCTCGCCGAGCGGCGTCGGGGTGATGGCCGTCACGACGATATATTTTCCGTTGGGGCTGTTTTTGAGCCGGTCACGAATCGACAGATGGACTTTCGCCTTGCTCTTTCCGTATAGCTCGATCTCGTCGGGGAGAATGCCCACTTCCGCGGCGATTTTTTCAATCGAAATCGGCTTGGCAGCCTGCGCGACTTCGATATCGCTCGGCACCTTCGCGAGCATATTCTGCAATTTGTGAGGCATTCGTCATTCCCCCCCGGCGATAAACTCAGTTTCGAGAGTTGGGATTCGCCTCCGTCGAACGACGGCGCGAAAACACGGTAATCGTGAAGTTCCGTGACCCGGAGAGTTACGCTACCCGGAGGCTTGCAAAATTGTCAAGCGACAACCCCTGGTGGACTGTGGTGCTCTGGTGCCGCGGTCACACTCGTTTCGCAATGTGAAAAGGATTCGATAAGCTGGAACTTCGCCGAGGAGGTGTGATGACCAAACCAGATCCCGCCGAGCCGTGGCTGCGCGGGATGTTGACCGACGTGCCGCCGGTGCACCGTGGCGTGTTGCACTCGCTTGAGCTGGCGAAGGAAGATATCGCGCGCTGGTGTGGGCCTTTGAGCGACGCGGAGGTGAACGCGCGGCCCGCAGGTATCGCTCCCGTCGCGTTTCACGTGCGGCACATCGCGCGCAGCCTAGACAGGCTCCTCACCTACGCCGAAGGCCGGCGGCTGGGCCCTACGCAGCTCGCTGCGCTGCAATCCGAACGGGAGCCCGGCGCCGTCGCAAGCGAAGTGTTTTTGGAGTTTGCAGCAGCTCTGGACGCGGCCGCCGCCAGGATTCGCGCACTCGTGCCGATACCGTTGAATACGCCGCGAAAGGTAGGGCGACAGGACTTGCCGACAACCGTGGGAGGACTTCTGGTTCACCTCGCCGACCACACGCAGCGTCACGTGGGCCAGGCGATCACCACTGTAAAAATTGTGGCCGCACAGAGAGCCTAGCAGCGGGCTTTCGCGGACTCGCGGGCTTTCTCGACCACGCCCGCTTCGTCTTGCTCGCCATCGGTGAACTGCGCCGCTTCCGTTGAGCCCTCTAGGGCCATGGTGGAAGCCGTGCCTCCGGTGACGATCTCCTGGACCGCATCGAAGTATCCCGTACCGACGAACTGCTGGTGCTTCACGGCTTCATAACCGTGCGCGTCTTGGCTTTCGAATTCCGCGTCCTGCAGCTTGCAATAAGCGGCCATGCCGCCATTTTTGTAGCCACGCGCCAGCTCGAACATGGAATGGTTCAGCGCGTGGAAACCGGCGAGGGTGATGAACTGGAATTTGTAGCCGAGCCGCGCCAAGTCGCGCTGGAAGCTCGCGATCGTGGCATCGTCCAGATTCTTGCGCCAGTTGAACGATGGCGAGCAGTTATAGGCCAGCATCTTCCCGGGGAATTTTGCGTGGACGCCGTCGGCAAATTCGCGCGCTTCGCCGATGTCCGGAGTCGAAGTCTCGCACCAGATCATGTCGCAATACGGCGCGTAAGCGACCGCTCGCGCAATGGCCGCTCGGGTTCCGCTGCGAACGCGGAAATAGCCTTCCGCGGTGCGATCGCCCGTGATGAACTCATGGTCACGCGGATCCACATCGTTGGTCAGCAACGAGGCAGCCTCCGCATCGGTGCGCGCGATCAAAACGGTCGGCACGCCCAGCACGTCCGCCGCGAGCCTGGCAGCGACCAGTTTCTGAATCGCGTCGACCGTTGGGACCAGCACTTTGCCGCCCAGGTGCCCGCACTTCTTGGCGGACGAAAGCTGGTCTTCAAAATGAACGCCGGCCGCACCTGCCTCAATCATCGCTTTCATGATCTCGAATGCGTTGAGGTTGCCGCCAAAACCCGCTTCCGCGTCCGCGACCAGCGGCGCAAGCCAGTGCGTCTCGCTGCGGCCCTCGGCATGATGGATTTGGTCGGCGCGCAGCAGTGAATTGTTCAATCTCCGGATCAGGTTGGGAACGCTGTCGGCGGGATAGAGCGATTGGTCGGGGTACATCTGCGCGGCGTCGTTTGCGTCGGCCGCCACCTGCCAACCGCTGACGTAGATTGCCTTCAGCCCGGCACTGACCTGCTGCACCGCCTGATTGCCCGTCACAGCCCCCAGCGCAGCCGTATACGGCTCGGAATGCAACAGAGCCCATAGGCGCTCGGCTCCGAGGCGTGCCAGGGTGTATTCGATCGGGACCGAGCCGTGCAAGCGCTCGACCTCCAGATGGGTGTACGGGCGCTTCACGCCAGCCCAGCGAGGGTTCATCTTCCAGTCAGCCTCGATGTTCAGCGGTCTGTCGTTATGGTTTGCCACCAGCAATCTCCTATTAAGTTACTGTGTTTCATGTAGTTGCGCGGACGTATCGAGAGTCCGGAACTTTCGCGATCCGATTGTAGTGAGCAGCTGGGAAGAAGCGAATAGGACTTTTTCGCCTCAGGACCGGTACCAACGGCTACGCGGCGTCTGGTACAAGGCGGCCGGTCAGTTTGGAGACCTTTTCACATGCCTTTGTCGGTGTGCGCTTCATACTAATACGGTCGGTCGGGTCAGTCCAAGTGATTATCCGTGGGGGCGTAAAACCTCGCGCCCTTCAGAGCGGGGATCTAAGCCCCCGGTGTTCCTAGAGCGGCGTCTTCTGTTGCTCCCTGTATGTCTTGAGCGTAGCGATCGGCGCACCGCCACAGGAGGCGGCCAAGTACGATGACGACCAGAGAGCGCCTTTGCAAGAGCGTTGAGCCAGATCCGGGCGCTCTTGGCTGAGCATGTGGCTAGAGACACCTTTGAGACTGTTGACCAAGGTGGACACGGAATGCTTCGGCGGGTAGTGAACCAACCGATGCACGTGGTTGTCTTCGCCTTCCATACCGACCAGAGTGGATTCGAACTCCGTACAGACCTTCTCAAAGACCATTCGGAGATACGAGATCGCAGCACCGTCAAATATTCTTTGGCGTACTTCGTGATGCAGACCAGGTGAACATGCATCTGAAGTACGCAATGTCTACCGTGCCTGATTTCGCTTGACAAGAGCATGGACCGTGTATTCTAGCAATCGCACCGTGTCCAGAAAGACCTTCCCATACCGGCTCTATCCCAACCGCCTACAACGAGAGCGGTTGCAGACGACCTTAGATCTTTGTCGGGAACTGTACAACGCGGCGTTGCAAGAAACGCGGCGCCCAGGAGGAACTCACTCGTGTACTACCAGCCCGGCGTCACCAAGCACGGCTTGCCGCGCGATCCATTTAAATCGTGCGTGATCCCGCGGCCGATTGGATGGATCTCCACGATCAGCCGGGAAGGCGTGCACAACCTCGCACCATTCAGCCAATTCCAAAATCTGACCTTCGATCCTCCGTACGTGATGTTCGCGTCGAATCAAACCACCACCGGCCGCAGGAAAGATACCGTCGTCAACACGGAGCAAACCGGCGAGTTTGTCTGGAATATGGCCACCTACGATTTGCGCCACGCGGTGAACAAATCGGCGGAGGAAGTCCCGCCAGATGTAGACGAATTCGAAATTTCGGGCGTCTCGAAGGCGCCCTGCGAGCTTGTGAAGCCCAGCCGCGTGGCGGAATCACCCGTGCACTTCGAATGCAAATACCACCGAACCATCCGCCTGCCCGGCAACGGAACCATGGGCACGGTCGACATCGTCTTCGGCCGGGTCATCGGGATTCACATCAAGGACGAGGTGATCGGCCCGGACGGCCGCATCGACGTGCTGACCATTCGCCCCATCGCTCGCCTCGGCTATCACGACTACACCAGCGTCGAGTCGATCTTCTCGATGATCATTCCGGGGAACGACCAACGCCGACTGGAAGGAATGGAAGGTTCCGCGCGATTCTAGCAGGGCCTACGATCGGTTGCGTCCCGCAGCGGTGAGGTTCGATTTCGGCGCCTTATCCTGATGGGCCGCAAGAAAATCGGCATACGGACCCTGGAAGTCCTCGACGTGCCCGTTTTCGAAATACCAGATGCGCGTGGCGACTTCGTCGATCAGGTCGTGGTCGTGCGTCACCAACAGCACCGTCCCCAAATACTTCTGCAGCGAGAAATTCAGGGCGTTGATCGACTCGAGATCCAGGTGGTTCGTCGGCTCGTCGAGCACCAGCACGTTGGGCTTTTGCATCATCAGTCGGCAAAAAATCAGCCGCGCCGATTCGCCCCCGGAAAGCGCGCCGGTCTGCTTCAGCGCGTCTTCCCCGCTGAACAGCATCTGGCCCAGCAGCCCCCGCAATTCCTCCTGCGTCGCCTGCGGCTTGAACTCGTGCAGCCAGTCGATCACGGTCGTGCCCTTCACGATGGTGTCCGAATGATCCTGGGCAAAATAGCCCACGGCGACGTTGTGTCCCCAGACCACCATCCCGCCATCCACCGGAAAATCCCTGTCGGAATCGTCGATGAATCCGGTCGCGTTGCGCACCAGCGATTTCAGCAGCGTGGTTTTGCCCGCGCCATTGCGCCCCATCAGCGCGATCTTTTCGCCGCGATCGACCTTCGCCGAAAAAGGCTGAATCACCTTCACGCCGTCGTACGATTTCGCGATGCTGCGAATCTCGATCGGATGCTTCCCCGAATGCTGATCCATCTGAAACCGGATAAACGGCCGCGCAATGTTCGACCGCGCCAGCTCCGCCGATTGCAGCCGCTCGACTTCCTTCTTCCGCGAAGTTGCCTGCGCCGACCGCGTGCCCGCAGAAAACCGCGCGATGAATTCGTTCAGTTGCGCGATTTTGCGCTCGCGCTGCGCGTTTTCCGCCTCGATGCGCGCGCGAATCGAAGTCTTGGCGAGCACCATGTCGTCGTAACCGCCGTTGTACATGATCACCGTCTGATAATCGATGTCGGCAGTGTGCGTGCACACGCTGTTCAGAAAATGCCGGTCGTGCGAAATCACGATCAGCACGCCTTCATATTCCACCAGATAGTCCTGCAGCCAGTGAACCGAATCCAAATCGAGATGGTTCGTGGGTTCGTCCAGCAGCAGCGCCGGCGGGCTCCCGAACAAGGCCTGCGCGAGCAGCACGCGGACCTTCTGCCCGCCCTGCAGTTCGCTCATTTTGCGCTCGTGCAACAACTCCTCGATCCCCAGCCCGTCGAGCAGCACAGCCGCGTCGGATTCCGCGGTGTATCCGTTCTCTTCCCCGACGATTCCCTCAAGCTCCGCCAGGCGCATCCCGTCTTTGTCCGTCAGCGATTCATGCGGCTTGGCATACAGTGCGTCGCGCTCCACCAGCGTCTTCCAGAGCCGCGCGTTCCCCATCACCACCGTATCGACCACTCGGAATTCGTCAAACGCAAACTGATCCTGCCGCAGAATGCCGAACTTCTTCGGCCGCGTGACGTCGCCCTTGGTCGGCTCGATCTCGCCCGTCAGAATCCTCATCAGCGTGGTCTTCCCCGCTCCGTTCGGACCGCTAATCGCGTAGCGCCGCCCCGCAAAAAAGGTGCAGCTGACGTCCTCGAACAGGATTCGAGGGCCAAAGCGCATCGTGATGTTATTGAGTGCGATCAAGGCGATTAATTATAACGTGGAATCTGCGCGGGGATTTGTAAGCAAAAATCCGGCGATGATTAGCCCGAACGTCTCCTCGAGTCAATTTCCCAGGTTACCCAGCAGTTGCGCCACGGTAAATGGCTTGCTTGTCTTCACACGCACGCCGAAAAGCCGTCGCGGTTCCGTTACATGCGAAAGCGCGTAGTCCGCACCCTGAAACAACTTGGCGAAAAACGCATGCAGCTCCGGCTGCGCGGCCACTCGAGTCGCGTCATGATTCGGCGCCCGCGCCCGGTCGTTGACGAACAGCTCGATCTGGCGGCCGTCGAAGCGCAGCGTGCCATTCAATGTCGGCTCGCCCTCCAGACGCTGAAAGGCCGTCAGCGCCGCGCGAGCCGCCTGGTTCAAGCGGTTCTGATTCGTTCCGTCGAGCGCCGCCTTGCGATTGTAGCGGACTCCCAGCCGGCCATCCGTGTTGTCCACGCTGTAGTTCCCTTCGTGCCCGATCACCATCACTCCGGGACCTTCCGGCACATGCTGATAGTCGGCCACGTCCAGCAGCAGCTCCTCGAACACGCGGTCGCGAATCCACCCGTGAAAGATGGGAATCAGCAGCTCAAGATCAACGCTCGCGGGATCGCTCGCAAGGAGCTTCACGTTGACGTGCTGGAGTTGAAGCGGAGAGGACATTCGAGGACTTACGCGCTGACCGCCGTCCCCATTTTGTTGTAGCAGCTGTGCGCCGCGTCGATGAATAGCTGCGCCTCGTCGATCAGGTAGCGGCTGGAATCCGCCGTATAGGCCTGATCCGCTTTCTGGTGCGCGTCGAACAAATAGTTCGCGAATTTCCCGCCGGCAAATGGATCCCAGAATTTCTGGGTGTCGTAGAACCGCGTACGGAATTCCCCGACGATCTCGTTCGCATCGTCGGAAATTCCCTGATGGTTGATCTTCACCAACGCTTTCGCCGCGTGCACCATCGATTGATACGCAGTCTTACCGGCCTTTTCGACCTGGCCCTCCTCCAGCGCCACCTGCGCGTCGAATACTTCCCTTTCCGCGGCGGCGAGATCGAAATCCACGGATGACACCACTTCGCCCGCGCATTCACCCACTCCCATATCCCCCAGCGTGTATTCGCGCGGATCGCCCCAGTCGCTGTAAAACGAGCGATCGTTCGGATCGGCCGGCGGCTTGGCCAGATCCTCGAGCGCTTTTTTCAATTCCATTTTTCCGGTGCGCTTCACGAAATCCTTGAACGTCTCGCCATTCGTCCGCCCGTTCACGTAACGCTCCGTCAACCGCGTCACCACCTGCGGGATATTCTTCGACGGAATCGCCGCCACCGGCAGGCCGTACGAGCCCCCGTTGTGTTCCCATTCTCCGCCGAGTACCACCTGAAAATGCGGTACGGCGAAGCCACCCACTTTCCGGCTGACTCCGTAAAAACCAAGATCGGCCACGTGATGCTGCCCGCAACTGTTGAAGCACCCGCTGATTTTGATGTGCAGGCGCTGTACGGATTCATCGAGTTCGAAACTTTTCTCCGCCAGGCGCTTGTGCAGCTCCCCCGCCAATCCGCGCGAAGACGAAATGCCCAATTTGCAGGTGTCCGTTCCCGGGCACGTCACGATATCCACGATCGCGCCCGCCCCCGCATCTCCCAGGCCCGCCACTTCCAGCTCCCGGTACATTTCCGGCAAATCGCTCTTGCTCACCCAGCGAATCGCGAAATTCTGTTCCACCGTCGTGCGAATCGTCTCCTTCGTAAACCGGCGCACGATGTCGGCCAGCGCTCGCAGCTGATTGGCCGTGATGTCGCCCAGCGGCAGCGCCACTGTCACCGTCACGTAGCCCGCCTGTTTTTGGGGGCGCGTGTTGGTGCTCACCCAGCGCGCGAATCCGTCCGACGCCGACCCGGGCGTCTCCCCGCCCGGTTTCAGCGGCGCCTCCGTGAACTTTTCGGCAGCGTCGACGAAGTCCGTCCAGCGCGGATCGTAGGTCAGCGTCTTCCGCTCCTCGAGCACCAGTTCCCTGAACTTCTCGATTCCCAGGTCCTGGACCAGGAATTTGATCCGCGCGCGGCTACGATTTTTCTTCTCGCCCAGCCGCGCGAAGACGCGCGCTACAGACTGCGTCAACGGCAGAATCTCCTCGACGGGAACGAAGTCGTCGAACAGCTTTGCCATATATGGCACCGCGCCCAGTCCGCCGCCCACAAAAGTCTGGAAACCGCGCTGCTCCACGCCGTTTTCGGTGCGCGTCACCGCGATAAAGCCGATGTCGTGTAGGCTCGTCAGCCCGCAGGCATGCTGCGCGCAGCCGCTGAACGCGGGCTTGAACTTGCGACCGAAGTTCTGGCAATCGGGATGGCCGAGCAGGAACTTCGAAAGCGCCCGTGAATACGGCGTCACGTCAAACACTTCGTCCTGGCAAACGCCGGCGTACGGGCACGCCGTCACGTTCCGAACCGAATTGCCGCACGCCTCGCGCGTCGTGATTCCGGCCGCAGCCAGCCGCCGCATGAGGGTCGGCGTATCGTCGATATGGATGTAGTGCAGCTGAAAATCCTGGCGGGTGGTGATGTGCGCGATATCGTCCGAATACTCCTCGGCCAGCTCTGCCATCGTCTCCAGCTGATCCGCATTCAGACCACCGCCCGGAATTTTGATGCGCTGCATCCCCGGTGCGTCCCACATCGTATTCGGGCCCTTCGTGAGGTCGCCCGAGGGATACAACATTTCCTGGAATCTAGCGCCGTCGTAGCGCTGGCCGTTGTCGTAGCGTTGACCGTAGGTGCCGCGCCGCAGCCGCGTCTCGGCAAAAACGCGCTCGTCCATCTTGCCCTGCTTGCGCAGGGCGATGTCCGTCTCGTAGCCGTCGATCTCCCGGGCCAGGTTTTCCGGCACCTTGCCAGCGAGCTTTTCTTTCCAGAGTAAATTGGAAGATTTCATGGCTGTTCGTATCTATTCAGAGTAACAAATCCGCCCCGGAACTGCACCCGGATGGGGCCATCCAAATTCGATGCGCGCGCAGCCCGGCCGGATTCGGTGCAACGGGTGGTCAGTACTCCGCCGCTCGGAGTCGCTTATACTACCGCCCCGGGAGGCCTCCATGCTGGAAGCGGCGAAGAACCTGTTCTTGGTCGTCAGCGCCCTGTTTCCCATCGTCGATCCGCTCGGCGGGAGCCCCATCTTTCTGGCTCTCACGCGCGACTACAGTTCCGAAGGGCGCCGCATGCTTGCGCGCCGAATCGCGCTGAATAGCTTTTTCCTCCTGGTCGGCTCCTATCTGATCGGTACCCATATCCTGACGTTTTTCGGGATCTCGATTCCCGTTGTGCAGGTGGGCGGCGGGCTGATCGTCATCTCCACCGGATGGGCGATGCTGAAACAAGCGCCCGACGACGGACCCAGGATGAGACACCGCCGTGTCCAGCCAGAGGATCCGCTACGTCACGCTTTCTATCCGTTCACTCTGCCCCTGACGGTCGGGCCGGGATCGATCTCGGTGGCCATTACGCTGGGTGCCAACGCACATCATCGCGGCTGGGATCTGATAGCGGTCGCAGTCGCCGTGGTGGGGTCCCTGCTCATCGCCTTCAGCGTTCTTCTCTGCTACGGATTCGCCGACCAACTGGCGCGGATTCTCGGTCCGACGGCCATGACCGTAATCATGCAGCTCGCCTCGTTTCTGTTGGTCTGCATCGGCGTCCAGATCCTATGGAATGGCGCCAGTGCCCTTCTCGGTTCATTGCACCTCGGCGCACATTAGGCCTGAGCCGGACCGTCGGCTTGCGCCGCCGGTCTGAGTTGTTTACGATGACTCGACGGTCATCCGGTGATAGGCGAAACAATTTCTCACTACCGCATCCGCGACCTGCTCGGAAGCGGGGGCATGGGGCAGGTCTATCGCGCCGAAGACACGCGACTGGGGCGCGACGTCGCCCTGAAGTTCCTCTCACAGGACCTGGCCGGCGATCCGGCCGCGCTCGAACGGTTTCAGCGGGAGGCGCGTTCCGCCTCCGCGCTGAACCATCCCAATATCTGCACAATTTACGACGTCGGCGAATTCAACGGCCGGCCCTACCTGGTGATGGAATTGCTGGAGGGGCAGACGCTGCGCGAGCGCATCGCCGGGCGCCCCTTGCCGGTCGATTCCCTGCTCGACTACGGCGCGCAGATCGCGGACGCGCTAGACGCGGCGCATTCGCGCGGGATCATTCATCGCGACATCAAATCCGCGAACATTTTCATCACCGCGCGTGGCCAGGCCAAAATCCTGGATTTTGGCCTGGCAAAACAGAGTGCCGCGCGGCGCATCGTCGAAGCAGTCGGCGGTGGCAACAGCACCACGGCGTTGACCACCGACAACCTGCTGCTCACCAGCCCCGGCTCCGCGATGGGCACGATTACCTACATGTCGCCCGAGCAGGCCAGGGGTGAAGACCTCGACGCGCGAACCGATCTGTTCAGCCTGGGCACCGTGCTCTATGAAATGGCTACGGGGCAGACCGCGTTCAAGGGCAACACCTCCGCGGTGGTCTTCGATGAAATATTGAATCGCACTCCGCAGGCGCCGTCGTCGCTGAATCCCAACGTGCCTCCGAAACTGGAGGAAATCATCGGCCAGGCCCTCGAAAAGGACCGCGACTTCCGCTACCAGACCGCCGCGGAGCTGCGCGCCGATTTGAAGCGCTTGAAACGCGACACCGATTCCGGCCGCAGTGCGCGACAGACTGCCAGCGGATGGTCCGGGGGCGGCAGCGGCGGCGCCCCAACCGCTACATTCGGCTCCGCGCCAACCGACCCGCGAATAACTCCGGCTTCCGGCACCGGGCCCGTGCCGGTGGCCGCTACGGTGCCGCCAGCGGCGGCGGGAGCGAGCGCCTCGGGCTGGAAGCACGTGGCGATTCTTCTGCCGGTGATTCTGATTCTCGGCGCGGCGATCGCGTGGCTCGTTCACCAACGCTCGAGGAGCCAGGGCGAATCGTTCCTGCAAATGACGATCAATCCGGTGACTTCGACCGGCGAAGTCCATGCGACGTCCATTTCCGCGGACGGGAAGTGGCTGGCCTACGTCGCTGACGACAAGGGCGAGCACGGAATCTTCGTCCGGCAGCTCGGAACCGGTAGCGACGCGGTTGTGGTCCACGGTGCCGAAGGCGAGATCACCGGGTTGATGTTTTCACCCGACGGAAACTACGTTTTCTACAGCCGGCTCACCCCGGGAACCGGGCTCGGCACGCTGTACACGGTGCCGTCGCTGGGAGGCAGTTCGAAGCAGATCATCGTCGATGTGGACAGCCCCGTGAGTTTTTCGCCGGACGGAAAGCAGTTCGTTTTCGTGCGAGAGGGCCCGAAAACATCGAGCTTGCTCATCGCCAACGCGGATGGCAGCGGCGAGAAGGCGCTCTCGGTTCTGCAAACTCCAGCGCGCTACGACAACACTGGGCCGGCATGGTCGCCGGACGGAAAGCGCATTGCGATCACCAAGAATTCCAAAGGCGATATACAGAACTTCGAATTGTACGCCGTGGACGTCGGCAGCGGCGCCGCGACTCAAATCGGAAATCGCATCTGGAATTTTCCGAGCCAGATCGCCTGGCTGCCGGACGGCTCCGGGGTGGTTTTTGCGTCCAGCAACAGCAGCGCTACGTTCAGCTCGCAGATTTGGGAGGTCAGCTATCCCGACGGCGAGGCGCGGCGCGTCACGAACGATCTAAACCGCTATCAGGGCACAACCCTTACGTCCGATGGTTCGGAACTGGCAACCGTTCAGCTGAGCTATGCCGGAAACCTTTGGCTTGCAGGCTTCGGGACGTCGTCGCCACTGTCCGCGCCGCGACAGATCACATCAGGTGTGGCCCGCGCCGACGGCTTAGTGGGAATGACGTGGCCCACAGCGGATGCGATGATTTACACCTACTACGCCTCCGGCCTGATCCGGTTGGCATCCTCCGCTCCGGACGGCAGCAATGCGCACGATCTCGCGCTCGGTTCCGATTTGCCGCTCTTCCCGGCCTCCTGCGGCGACGGAAAGCATTTCGTTTTGAGCATCAGTCAGCCCCAAACCGGGATTTCGATCTGGCGAGCGGACCTCGATGGCTCGAACCTGAAAAAGCTGTCGAACAGCCTTG
>Ga0210404_10000651_pt1 | contig 16695 bp, 21 predicted proteins | sample IncBWH28MmetaG_FD_155455 | JGI IMG/M metagenome (GOLD analysis project Ga0210404, IMG submission 155455) | Forest soil microbial communities from Barre Woods Harvard Forest LTER site, Petersham, Massachusetts, United States - Inc-BW-H-28-M | ecosystem: Environmental > Terrestrial > Soil >... | reverse complement strand
ATAATGGTACTTAGAAAAAGGTAAAAAGAATAATCGCGACTACCAGGCTGGAAAACAATCCTTCATTGTAGGTGAATATTCTTCACCTGAATTTGGTGTAATCAAGAAATGGCAAGTTGAAGAGAAAATAGATGGAACCAATATAAGAGTTATGATTAGCAAGATAGAAACTTCATTTGGTGGAAGAACTGATGAAGCCAGCTTGCCTGCTAATTTATATAAATACTTATCACAAACCTTCGATTGGAACATTAGAGAACTATTATTCAAAGCTATGCCAATGGCTACTCAAATAGTCCTTTTTGGTGAGGGTTATGGTCCTAAAATACAAAATGGTGGCAACTACAGGGATGAAGTAGGTTTTATTCTATTTGATTGTTGGGGAGGTTCCAGGTGGTCAACCAGGCAAGAACTAAAGAAACTGGCAACTTTGTTAAATCTACCAACACCATATGATTATGGATTAATGACCGAAGAAGAGATTATACAGCTTGTAAAGTCAAAACCAGAAAGTCGTAATGCTATTAGACCAATGCCTATTGAAGGTGTTATTTGTAGATCGGAGCCTTTAATGATTTCTAACTTAGATAATAGACCAGTAATGTGGAAATTAAAGTGCAAAGAATTTTAAAATAATTCCCTACTGGCGCCAGTAGGGAATTATTATGCGTATTAAAGGGCTTTAATACTTTAATATTTTAATAAATACTTGATATTGAAGCAACACAATTCTAGAATAAGGGAAAATATAAATTAGGAGATGAGATATGTCATTATTCCCCATGCTAGGCGATGTTTACCTTAATGAGCGAGATAGAGGCATCATTGCTCGTATGGAAGCTTTCTACTCCGAATCAATAACAATTAACCAGTCCTTCTGGGGTGAGGCAGATACTGACACGAGATTCTATTGTAATGACCAAACTCTTTGGCAAAATCTATATGGCAATCTCCCAGCTAATCGTAGAAGAAACCTGGCATTTAACAGAATAATGCGGGTTGTTAATATGATTGATGGTCATCAAAGACGCAATCGTAAATCTATTATAATGACTCCTAAGGAAAATGGGGACAATGAGACAGCTGACCAATTCACCAAGATAATAATGACCCTGTGTCAGCAAGAAGGAATCTTAGAGACGATATCAGATTCTTTCCATGGTGGTCTGGTTACAGGAATGAATCTATTGCATATCTGGCTAGATTATAGAAATGATCCAATATCAGGCGATATCAGAGTAAACAATTGTTCTTATAATTCTTTTCTTATAGATCCTTATTTTAGGAAGGCGGATCTGTCAGATTGTAACGGGATCTGGAAACGCAGTTATTTAACTAAACGTGAGGCTATATCTTTAATGCCTCAGTTCACTGACGAAATCCTAGGATTACCAGGCAACCAGTACGGTAATAAGGATGGCAAGTTTCAGTTTATGCCTGAATCTTATCAATATGGATATAAAAATTTATTAGCATACGATGAATTTTACTATAGGGATTTTAGGACACAAAAGTTATTAGCTGATGCTAAAACAGGCGAAGTAATGGAATGGAAAGGTCAGGATGAAGATGCACTTAAGATGTTCCTACAGCTACACCCTTCTGTAACGATCTTAGAAACAGAAATTCCAACAGTTAACCTAGCAATAGTGATTCAAGGAAAGGTATTTTATAATGATCGCTTACCTACTGGCTGTGATAACTATCCTTTTATACCTGTATTTGCTTACTATAACCCTCAAATACCTTATTTTGAAAATCGTATCCAGGGTGTGGTCAGAGGACTCAGGGACAGTCAGTTTCTCTATAATCGTAGGAAAATCATTGAGCTCGATATCCTCGAATCTCAAATTAATTCGGGCTTTATTTACAAGGAAAATGCGCTCGTTAATCCGAAAGATGTCTTCCTCTCAGGTCAGGGAAGGGGACTGGCTCTAAAAGAAGAAGCGCAAATGACTGATGTTCAGCAAATACAATCACCACAGATTCCTCCTACAACAATTGAATTATCTAAAATGTTAGGTGAGGAAATAAACCAAATCGCTGGTGTATCAGAGGAGCTTCTAGGATTCGACAATAAGGATACTCTTTCAGGGTTCCATTCAATGTTAAAACAATCAGCCTCAACAACAACATTGCAAATATTATTTGACCACCTTGACCGTTCTATAAAATTATTAGGTGATAGAATGGCTGAAATAATCCAGATTAACTATACTCCTGGAAAGATTAAAAAGATTTTAGAAGGACAGGAGCCGCAACCATTATTCTATAACAAAGCTTTTGGTAAATATCACGCCGCTGTTGAAGAAGGTCTTAATACTACCACACAAAAACAAATGCAAATGGCTCAAATGCTTATGCTTAGAGAAGCAGGGGTTCCAATATCTAATCAAGATCTACTAGAAGCTAGCACATTACAAAACAAGAAGATGGTTATTGATAATATGATGAAAGAACAACAGGCTGCTCAACAACAACAGCAACAACAGGCTCAGGCTCAAATGCAAGAGATGGAAGCTAGAACCAATCTGGCACATGCAAGAGCAGATGCTGATAGAGGATTGGCTGTTGAAAGAACATCACGTGTTGAAGAGAACCGTGCATTAGCTATATCTAAACTTCATGAAGCAAATAAGTTTGATGAACAAGCTCTGCTTGAAAAAGTTAAGATTATTAAAGAGATTGGTCATATGGATATAGATGAGATTGCTAAGCTAATTAATATGGCTAACTCATTAAAGGCACAAGAAAATGTGCAAGCTACACAAGGAGTTAGATAAATTGAATATAAACCAGCAGAATGGTTCTGCTGCGTAGATAGAGATTGAAATCTTGCTATCAACTCTCAGTTGTCGACAAAATGGAAGTAACTGAGTACGTGACAAAACGTCCCACACTGAAAGTGTGAAGAAACGTCACGGGTTGAAAAGCAGTTTCTACATAGGAGTACCGTAATGGCAAAAAGATATATGCACTCAATGAAAAGATCCAACAAGTCACAACCTGGACCTGAATATGCAATGAATGATGGCTTTAAGGATCGTAGTTCTTTAGATATGGAAGATTATGTTTCAGGTCTAAGAGCTAGAGATAGAATGGAAGCTCAAAAGGATGGCATGATCAGAGAAGATCATAGAGCCATTGCTAACCTTCCACAAGAAGTTATGATCAAGCCTTATGAACAAGTTGGACCATACCTTCCTGAAGGGATTGATGATACGATCCGTGGTGCAGATATGCAAATGGATGATAATGATGAGCAAAGATCTCGTTATTTCTCACCAAAGAAGTAATCATGGCAGCAGCACCAAGGCCCAATAATAGGGCCACCAGAATTTTATATTCTGTTTTAGGAAGACCGCCTAACTTAGTTAAGTTAACTAAAAGGCAAAAAATGATTAACGATCGATTAAAGGTTGAAGAATCTAGTCGATTGAAATAAGGTCTAACATAAGGCGGTAGGTTTGGCCCCTCCTTTTTGCCTACCGCCTTTATAAAGGAAGAGTATGAAAAGAATAAAAAAAACAGTTGAAGGTCATGAATCTGAAGCTGAAAAGAATTATCTTGTACAGAAAGGTCTCGAAGAAGATAATTTCTATGGAAATATAGATCCTAGAAGACGCCAAGAGATGCATGATGCCTATATGGTTCGTGAGGATCAAAATGCTATGGCCAATTTGCCTAGACAGGCGATTCATCATGAATTTAATCCAGATAAATTTAAATATAATAGTGTGTCAGCAGGATCTCCTGATTGGTCCCATAATGAAATTGGTTTTATAAGAAAAGCTCAACGTGGCTTTATTGAGGAGTAGAAATGAAAAAATGTCCAAAATGTGGCAAAATGCATTCAGGTAAATGTAAATATTAAAGGAAAGTAATGAAACACAAAAAAAAGGCTAAAGAATCTTCTAAAGCAAAGAAAAAGATCGAAAAAGTTATGCACGAGTATAAAGAAGGTAAATTGCATTCAGGTTCCAAAAAAGGACCTATTGTAAAGAATCCTAAACAGGGAATTGCAATAGCAATTTCTGAAGCTCGTAAAAAAGGAATGAAGGTTCCTAAGAAAAAGAAATAGTTACCGATTCTATTATTGCTATGTGGGTAGTGTTCCCACACACTACCCGTTAAATTAGGAAACTATGGAATTTACAGATTACTTATTATTAGTTCTCATGGGACTTTTAATAATATTAGTTTATAGAACATGGTGAACATGACTAAAAAGACATTAGGAAGTATAGTTACCGATCTTAATAAACAACAGACACCTGAAATGGTTCCTGTGTTGGTTAAGGCTTCTGAAATGAAATCCGAATATATGGGTAACCTTTTAGAAGCGGTGGATCGTGGTTGTAAAATGTTCACAGGAGATTTCTATATAGAGGTGACTTCGAAAAAGGAAAAATTACTTGATAGAGTTTATAGGGATATGTTTACTCCTGTTTTGGCGTGTCCTGCTCCCTTTTGGGATCAAACGGTATTTAGATACAACCGATTCGATGGACAAATAGAATACCTATGGACATTGCCTGGAATGAACGAAGCATATTATATGGCTGAACATGCCAAAGAAATCATGAAGCAACCAGATCATACTGGTGAAAAGCAACTATTAGGATTTGTAATCATGGCAGTTAATGGCAAGCTGACCAAGATGATGAAAAAGTATAACAATGAAAAGGAAGATAGCCCTTTATTGGTAAGTTAAGGAATAAATGAATTGGATCAATGTTAAAGATAAATTACCTGAATTTAATCAAAAAGTTATAGCGGGATTAAGTGTTTTTTGCCCATTTCAACAGAAAATAATCACTTATAGTTATGATGTGGGTACCTATTGTTGCACTGAAGAATGGAAACTACAATATTATACAACTGAGAGACAGGGAAAAAGTGGTTTTAAATTAGATGTGCGATATTGGGCCAATTTACCCAAAATAGAAATAAAGGAATAAATGATGGAAAATTATGAAGTGCATCCAGAAATAGCTGCTGAACTAGCAGAAGCAGCTAAAAGAGGTAAACCTATACAGCAAGTCCAGGCTCCTGCACCAGCTCCTCAACCAATACAACAACCTGCTGAACAAATGGAATCCGTCTACGCCGAGGCTACGCCGGACAGGCAGGAAGAAGTTGAACAGGTTCAAGAACCAGTAACTACTCCAGAATCTGAGGAAAGTGGTTACAAAGTTAATATGAGGATAAAGGCCCTTAGGTTAGCCAAGGAAAAGGCGGAGAGGGAACGTGATGATATATTGAGACTGGCTCAAATGAATCAATCATTTAATAAACCTCAGGAGGAAAAACAGGTTACGAAGCCACGCTCCAGGTTACGCTCCGACGAGCTCGTAGAAGGTACCCATGTTAACGAACTGGACGACGAACTCCAACAATTAAAACAACAATTATTAAGACAACAACAACAATCTTATAATGAAAATTCTAAATTACGTTTAAAGGCAAAGTTTAATGACTTTGAACAGGTAGTAAATCAAGAGACAATAGAAATGCTACAGGTTCTTCAGCCTGAAATAGCTCAAACACTAAATTCAACTCAAGATATTTATGCAGCTGGAGTTACAGCTTACAATATTATTAAGAACTTGGGATTGAAGGCTGAAGCGAGTTATGATTCTGATATAAAGCGAATACAAACCAACGTAGCCAAACCAAAACCTATGGTTAGTATAAATCCTCAACAAGGAGAATCTGCTTTATCTAAGGCGAATGCTTTTGCTAATGGATTAACTCCTGAATTGAAGGATCAACTATATAAAGAGATGCAGGCAGCTAGACAAAATTATTGATCTCTTCCGTCGCTTTTAGTACGCTCGACTATGCCCGTGGATTTAAATATATTTTTTATATGTTTTAATATGTGAATTTTGAGCTCTCCGTTTTTGATTACGTACATTTATTTATAATTTTTCTTGATCCACGGGCATATATTGGAAATAAACTCTAGATCCCGTATGTAATATGGAACGAATTGCACTTTGTGGTTATGAATAGGGCATCTGCTTTTAACAGTAATCTGTAGTTGGTATCCAATCCAACCTAGAGTTTAGGTTATTCTCTTGAGCCAATCTCTAATATTAAGACCTTTTTGAAGAGCTTCCCCAATATCTTTACCTACCGGTGTGGGATATCTAATTGCATGTGGATATAGATTCTTCCATTTATAATACATTTGATCTCCACCTTCATCATTGTCGTAACAGATAACTAATCTTCTTTTCTTTGCTAAGGTATTAGTTACATAATCAGGAGTTTTTATATTACTTCCAATAGCTACGGCAAATACAAAGTCATTGGCTGCATAATGAATGGCCATCGCATCCAGTTCAGATTCCACTATTACCATTACATTCCTACCAGGATTACCAAATGTATTTAATCCTGTTATTCCACCTGAAACATTTATATATTTAGGAAGTTTGTCGTCTTTCTTCCAGTTTAGTCTTCTAACTTTAAGTTTTTGAATAGAACCGTCATCTTTCCAAGTAGGTATTATCAATCCTCTAGGGATCCATAATTGTTTAACTTTGCCCTGTGAATCTTTAACCTCAGGTAAGCCCCATTCCTTCCTGTCATTAAACAGGTCCTGATCAGAATAACCTAGTTTATATTGGTGAATTGCTTTTAAAGGCAATCCTCTTTGGTCCAAATACTTTAGTAGGTTAGGTTGGAGGAATATTTTATTATAGGCCCTATTAGCGAAGTCAGTGGCTTTATTGATCCAAAGGTCAGGTGGGTCCTCACTTATTTTAAAAGGTTCTCTTTTAGGTCCAATGGTACTTTTATCAGGCATAGTACCATGTACAAGTTCAACAGCTTCAGGAAAGGTATGTTTTAGGTAATGCATGGCAAACTTAATAGAATCACCATAGGTTCCACATTTCCTACAACCATACCTTCCTTTGCAGTTTCTCATCTGTTTGTCTGGTTGAATGTAGAATCTATCATCACCACCACAATCAGGGCAAGATGAATGGTATTCTCCACCTTCGGTACTTGCCACCCATTTAGGATTAAGACCGTACTGATTAGCTAAATCAAATAAATTCATATTATTACTACTATTGCTTTTGAAAATAAATCTTAGTATATCTATTTGTAGCGTAATATGAAGCATCGCTAACTTCTAAATTTAGACGTAATGAAGTCTCGTCTACTTCAAAAAAGGACGTAAAATCTGTTTTAAGATTCGTCATCTTATCGTTATAAATCATTTTTCTTATCTTAAGGAGAATAGATATGGCGATAACTACGACAAGTACTTTGCCAGCACCTATTCAAGCTAGTTTTAGCTATAAACTCTTAAGTGTTCCAGTGCCTGATTTTATCTATCGCATACCTGCTATGAAAAAACAGATGCCTAGAAATGGTGGTACAACACTAAGAATGAGAAGATATAATCCATTAAACACAGCTATGGTTCCATTAGGAAATTCTGGGATCACTCCACCAGCGCAGAATCTCACTGCATTGGACATTGATGCTAAGATCTCCTTCTATGGAACTTATATTCAGTTAAATGAACAAGTTACATTACAAAACCAAGATCCTGTATTGAACGAAGCAGCAGCACGTTTAGGTGTATGTCTTCGTCAAACTGAGGATCAACTTACACGTGACATGTTAGCGGCTACAGCTGCTTTCATTAACTGTACAGGTGGTGTAAATGGTGACGTTCCTACAGAATTAACACGTTCCGATGTTGATTTAATAATTGCGACATTGAAAAATAACAATGCTCAAACAATTATGGACAACATTGAAGGTGAAGATAAATATGCAACATCACCAATTCGTGATGCGTATTTCATGCTTTCATCTACTGGCCTTATCGGTGACTTTGAAGCCGTAGCAGGTTTTGTAGCTAAGGCACAATATGCGGCACCTACAAATGCTCTGCCATCAGAATGGGGTGCAATTAGCAACCTCAGAATCTTGGTATCATCTATAGGTTCTACATCTCCAAATGCGTCTTCACTAGGCAATACAGTTTATAACAACATGTGTGTAGGTATGGAAGCTTATGCAATAATACAGCAAGATGGATACTCCGCTTCCTTTATCTATAGACCACCTATCTATGATGGCCCATTGGCTCTTAATGCGTCTGTTGGTTGGAAAGCAGCTTTTGTACCTAGAATCACAAATGACCTATGGGTACTTAACCTTAGATCTACACACTCATAAGGAGATAGCCCATGGATGGTACAATATTAGGCCAAGGTTCTTTTGTAGCTAATTCAACAGGATTAGCAAACCCAAACCCAGGTAATGCTGAAGTTGGTCAAGCAAATGCCCAAATTATAGTAATACCTAGCGGAGTTGATTGGTTAAGAGTATTTAATTACACTCAGTTCGGAACAGCAAGCGCAGCTGGCGGAGCTTATTTCAATGGAACAGCTAATGCTGACGTTGGAATTGAATTCTGGTGGCAACGTGGCATGGCTCCAGGAACAGGTATTGTTAAATACAAACATTCTGGCGCAGTTGTGTCTGCTGATACTTTAGTTTCAGGTGGTTTCACACTTTATGATCCATCAGGACAAAGCGCAGGCTCATTGCCTCTATTAGGTAACGCAGTTGCAACAACAGCTTCTACTAACGTAACAAGACCAGTTGTTTCCACAGGAAACACAGCCGGTGTTATAGTTGGTTCAGTTGTTCGTTTAAGCAATACAGCTCAAACAGATGTTAATGGTATTGATTTTGTAGTTGGTGCAGTTACTGCAAATACCAGCTTCACATTATTGACAGCATCTAACCCTCTCGCTAACGCTCCAGGAGCAATTGGTGGTGCAGGGTTCTATAGACTTGTTAATACTGACGGCTTATTTTATCCAAGACGCAGATATGTAGTTAATATTACTAAAGCAGTTAATGCTCAAGTATCTACATCTGTTGCTCATAGATATGTAGCTGGTCAAGCAGTTAGATTCTTAATTCCAGCTGTATCCGGAATGATTCAGTTGAATTCTACAGCTGCTAACAACTATATGACCGCAACTGTTGTAACAGTAGTTGATGATTATAATTTCACAATTAATATCGATACAACTGCATTTACAACATTTACTTGGCCAACAATATCACAAGAGCCAAGTTCGTTCCCAGAAGTTAATCCAGTTGGTGAAGATTCTGCTAGTGCCTTAATGTCACTTCAGCCTCAAACACCGGTATATCAAGGTCAACAAATCTACAATACCAATGTAGGCGTTCTTTCAGATTCTACAGTTAATACTGGGTTTCTTGGAATGGTACTTGGTAATGGTGGAAATGGTCTTGAGTTAACTACACCAATCTTAGGACCATCAGGTTCTATAGCTTGGTCAGCTGGTAACGTCCCAACAGGTGATACAGTTTACTGGGTAGCCGGTAAATCATCATTTGGTGGACTCTAAGTAATTAATGGACCTATGGGAGAGGAATGTAATGACCCCCTCTCCCTTTTAATTTAAGGAATAAATATGTCGGCCCCAAAAAATTTAACCCCTAAACAATCAACAGGTAAAAAATTAACTCCAGAAGAAATAGAAAAGATGAGAGTTAAGGATCGTACATTGGTGCGAGGAAAATTTCATTTCCATGAATGCCCAGGCGGATTAATGCAATTTCCATTTAAGAAATATGCAGGTGATTCAGTAGAATGGTATAAAATGGGTGATGGTGAAGTTCATACTATTCCTCTAGGAGTAGCTAAGCATTTAACAGATAACTGTTGGTATCCTGAATATTCTTATAGAAGGTCCGAAGGACAGGATCTTCAACAGGTTACAAAGAAAATACCTAGAATGAGCTTTCAAAGTATGGAATTTTCTGATTATGATGATGTAAGAGATTCCTCAGGTGAAAGAATTAATACAGCTATATATTATCCAGGAAGATCAGCATGATAGTAGCTCAACCATTTCCTACTTATCAACCAAAAATGTGTGGAATACTAAGTATAACCAATGCCAACCCGGCATTGGTTACCACCACACTCGATGGTGTTAATCCGGGAAATCATCAATATATAGATGGTTTAATAATTAGAATAGATATTGCTCCGGGTTATGGAATGGGTCAAATTAATCAACAGTTTGCTCCAATAACAGTCGTTGGTCCTACTCAGTTCACAATAGCGATAGATACTACAATGTATGATACATTTTCTTTTCCTGTGACATATCCATTAACTTCGCAATATTCACAAAGTGTTCCTTTTGCAGAGCTTAATGGTCAGATTATTGGTGCTGTAAATAATGTTTTACCATATTAGGAGATATCATGGCTTTGACTTCTACGATACTTTTGGATCTTCCAAATCAAACACAGACATTAACTTTTTTTCAAGGACCGACTCAATTGGATCAGATAACTTTTTCAAATAATTCTATTACAATGGGGTCCACAATAGGATTTGATCTAAGTAAAAGCGATTGTTTATTATATAATAGTTTATTTCAGACTTGGGTAACTGCTTTAGAATTAAACTTTCCTAATGTATTTAAAAGTGTTAATTCTAAATGGCCACAAAGTTTATTCAGTGTAAATATAGTTTCAATAACTGGCCTACTTAGAGTTCTTTATACTCAAACATCTTTAGGTAATTCTATTTATGCTACAGATTATCTTATTATAGCTCAAACAGTTATTTATGCTGCTAGGGCACAAATAGCTATATCTTTACAAGAATTCTTTATGATGCAGTTAATGTTACAACAATTCACTAATCAGGTATCTCTTAATTAATCCTTATTAGGAACAATTTTTTCTGATTACGAAATAAATAACCCATATCAACAAAAGTACAAAAGAATATCCAACAATTTGATCAAATCTTAAATTAACTATTAGGGTTATCATTAAACTTAATCCATTCCATTTTGTATCTTCTCTATATTGTCTTCAATTAAGGTTAGATTACCTGTAATGTCTTCTATGCCTGTTGAAATATCCAATACATAATCCGCTATATTGCTTATGTTCATGGTATCAATATAACCTTTAAGGAGGGTTATTTTCTGAGAAAGGCGATCTCTGGAATCTTGATCCAGCAATGTTCCACTAAAATAATAATCTAAAAGTTCATTATACATTTCAATTGCTTTTGAAAGTTCCATTGATCTTCTCCTTTTTAATTTCCTTAGCTAACTCTTTTTGTTTGGCTTTATACCATTGGTTTCTTTGTTTTCTTTCCTCAACTATCTCTTCTTGAGGTTGAAGTTCGAATCTAGGATCTATATTGCTTTCATCATCAAAAAAGGCTTTTGTTTTTTTGTATATTATGATTTCTTCCAAACCCTGTTTCAGGTCCTTAAAAAATTTATCTTTCATTTTATTCCTTCTATTGATTTCGAACATTCCTCTTAGTATAACTAGGAATATAAAAAAGATTAGGAGATATAATGCCAGCAACCCTAGCAGATATAGAGAAAAAGGTTAGGTTACTTACACGACTTCCAAGTACTGCTCAATTATCTCAAGCAGATTTAGATAATTATATAAATACATTTATTCTTTACGATTTTCCAGAGCAATTAAGAACTTTTAACTTACTGAAACCGTTCTCCTTTTACACTAACCCAGGTCAGGATGTTTACGACACTAACATTTTGGCTTTCGCAGGGGCAACCAATAATATATTGTATAATTTCCAAAACTTATATTTAACAGTTCACGAGCCTGTGTATATTGCTGGTTTCCCTGCGCTATATACGCAAGATAGGCAACAATTTTATGGCATATATCCAATAATAAATAGCATTGCATCCATAGGCGTAACAGGAAATGGTACAGCTGGTCCTTTTACAGGAGTAATAAATACTCAACAATCTATAGTGCCACCTGGAACCATGCAGAATATAGGTTTATTGCAAAGTAATGTTTTATTTTCAGGTATAGGTACACCAGGTACAGGCGAAGCAGAAGGTATGGCTCTAGTAGACGTACCTGTGGTTGATGGAGGAACAGGATTTAAATTAAATATAGGTTTCCTATATGATCCTAACTCAGCTGCCTATAGAACAGCTTTAATTAATCCTCCAACAGTAGTAAATCCAAATAACAATATAAATTATTTAACTGGTGTATTTACTATTAATTTCTCAATGAATACTTTGGCAGGAACGCCAATAAATAGCCAGACAGTTCCACAACAATATGCATTACCTCAATCTCTTTGTTTTCATAATAATCAATTCATAGTGAGACCAGTTCCTGATCAAACTTATGCAGTTAACTTTGAGGTCTTTGTAAGACCCACACAGTTAATATTACAAGGTGATGTACCTGAGCTTGATGAGTATTGGCAATATATTGCTTATGGTGCAGCTATAAAGGTTCTTCAGGACAAAATGGATCTAGATTCAGTTAATTTAATTATGCCTGAATTTAAGGTTCAAGAAAGATTATGTTTACGTAGAACAATAGTTCAATATACAAATACCAGGACAGCTACAATTTACACTGAAAACAATGGTTTAGGTGGTGGTTGGACATGGGGTTATGGATCAGGTTACCAATAGGAGAAGCATGTTTTCAAAGATTTTATCATATTTTGGATATTGTGAACTTTGCTCAATAGATTCAACACCTTTGTTGGAAAAGAGCACTCAATGTTTATACACAGAAATGTGTGACATGTCAGATGAAGATTTTTATAATTTGCGTAGCCTTATTTCAATGGCACATGATACTAGAAAAGCTAACTTAGAATATATAAAAGAAAAGGAAAAAGATGCCTTATCAAAATAATATTCCGTTAGCTCCCGATCAATTATCTAGATCACAAGGTGATATTAACGGAAATTTTCAAATTTTAGGTGCCATAGGTGGTATTCCAGGCGTTAATAATAGCGCAGGAATAAATGTTGCCCCAGGCGCAGGTTTTAATTACTTGTATTTAAATGTTGGCAATAATCCTCCAGCGGGATCTGTATTTGCTAATAACAATGCTTTATATTCTTCTGCTGTTGCAGCAGTAAATGAATTATTTGTAAACAAAAATAATCAAGCTGGTCCTGTTCAGATACCATTTACAAAGTCAATTTTAAGTACAGCTGTTGCTCCAGCTAATGGTTTGCCTGGATGGTCATATTTGCCTTCAGGAATAATTATAAAATGGGGAATAATTGCAGTACCAAATATAGCAGCAGGAGGAACGGCTAACTTTGATGCTACGGTACCATTTACAAGATTTTTTGCAGCAACCTTAGGAAATGGTAACTCAGGAGGTGCAAATTATTCATCTCAAATATCTGCGTTAAGTACTGTATCAATAACTGTAGTAAATAGAGGAACTGCTTTAGGAACTTACGTGGCTGCCAATGTATATTATTGCGTAATAGGATACTAATATGGCATTTGATAGATTTCTAGTTGGTCCAATTAATACAGGTCTACAAAGAGATCTAAAACCATTTTTGATAGCAGATGATGCTTTTACTTTATTACAAAATTGTTATGTCTTTAGGGGTCGTGTTAGAAAACGTTTCGGCTCTATATGGATGGGTGAGGGAAATCAATTATTAACCAGGTTAAGGGTTCAGGTGGGAACAGTAGGTGGTCCCATTAGTCCAGTGCCAGGCTTAATATTCCCTATAGGTTCTATGTTCTCAGCAGGAAGCCAGGTATTTACAGTTATAACAGCTGGTGTATTACAACCAACCTTAGGTGCCGATATAGCAACCAATTTGCCATCAGCAGGCAATATGCACTTTAGCACAACAAATGGTGCATTTACTATAGCAGGTACAGGCTTAGGAGGAGCAACTCCTATTTATTGGTATCCTGCATTGCCAGTAATGGGATTAACCCAATATGAAATTGGTGCAATAAATAACCATCCAAGTTATGCTTTCGATCAAGAATTTGCTTATGTATATACAAATGGCTGGTCAAGATCAGTAGACGCTGGTGTACCAGCAAGACCATTATTTCATGGAGCAAATAATAATTATTTCTGGGCAACCAATTGGACAGGAATAACAAGCTCAAGTGAAACTCTATTTGTAACGAATGATTACTTAGTAAACGTACCAGCTCCTCAAGGTACAGGACTAGGAGCTCTTACAGATGATCCTATATGGACATTTAGTCAGGCAAATGGCGTAAATGCATGGACACCTTTCAGTTATTCACCTGATGTGGTTCAAAATCCAGCAAACTTACAACCAATTACAGTAACACGTACAACTACGGGTAATAATCAAATTATAGCAAACTATGTTCAGCAATGTAGAATAATACTGCCATTCAAAAATCGTTTAATCTTGCTCAATACTATTGAAAATAACGCTAATGGCGCAACGGCTTTCAATCCTGCGATGCCAACTACAACTGGAATAACTCCAGCAAATTATGCAACTTCAACTAATACAGCTTATCCGGCAAGATGTAGATATTCTCATAATGGAAGTCCATTTGCTACTAATGCTTGGTTAGAACAAAATCAAACCTATAACCCAGGAGCGACAGGTGTTGTTAATGCAGATGGTGGTGGTTTCATAGATGCTGCCACAGATGAGCAAATTGTTAGTGCAGAGTTTATAAAAGATAGACTTATTGTATATTTCGAAAGGTCCACTTGGGAACTTGCATATACAGGAAATGAAATACTTCCTTTTATATGGCAGAAACTTAACACTGAGTTAGGCAGCCAAGGAACCTTTAGTTCAGTTCCATTTGATACACAAGTTATGGTTACAGGAAACACCGGGATCCATGCTTGTAACGGAAGTAACGTAGATAGAATAGATCAAAAGATACCTGATGAAGTATTTAATGATTTCAAGACAAGTCAGAGTGCAACATTAAGAATATGTGGAATAAGAGATTATTATACTGAGCTTGTTTACTGGATATTCCAGAATACATCAGTTACAGAGTTTCAAAACTTTGATAATCAAATCTTAGTATATAACTATAAGAATGGTTCATGGGCACTGTTTGATGATTGCTATACTACATTTGGCTATTTTGAACAGTCCATAGACATGACCTGGGCAAGTTCAATTCCATTAACTTGGCAAGAATCTAACTTTGCATGGAACGACAATATAGTTGAAGCCAACAAGAGACAAATTTTAGCAGGAACTCCTGAAGGTTATGTAGTTATTATTGGAGCCGACCTAGGAAGAAATGCTCCTGCAATGCAAATAACTAATTTAGTAAATGATGGAACAGGAATTATTACATTAACTATTATCAATCACAACTTTACTTCTAACCCAACAAATTACAATAACACTGATTACATTCTAACTGAAAACATAGTGGCCGATGCTGCTACAATGTTATTTATGAATGGGACCACCTTTCCAGTGGCAACTGTTGTAGATGCTAATAATATAACGATTAATACTTATGGTGCCCTATTAGCTAATACCTATTATGGAGGAGGAACAGGAACCCGTGTTTCCAACATTCAAATGGAAACAAAATGGATCAACCCATACTTCAATAAAGATAGAAGTTTATATTTATATAAGGTTGATTTTGCTGTCACAAGGACAGAAGCTGGTGCAATAACCGTGGATTATTACCCATCCTCATCAACTGTTTCAATGTTGGATCAAGGTGCAGCTTCAGGTGCCTTATTAGGAACAGGCGTTCTAGAAACATCTCCTTATGCCTTATATCCATTAGAAGCTTCACAAGAAATATTATGGCATCCAGTATATTTCCAAACAACTGGCGAATCTATTCAGCTTGCTCTGTTCTTTACTGATGAACAAATGATTAATCCTAATGTAACATTGTGTGATTTCCAACTTCAGGCTTTCATCTTATACACTCAACCAACAAGTCAAAGATTGGAGTAATATGGCAACTTCAGGACAATATAGTGCAAAGATACCTACAACTAGTGTCTGGGATCCCAGTACTATTCCGCAGAATATAGATCCAATTCTTAAAGAATTATTTATACGTATGTATCAGAACTTAAACTTAATGGCCAATGTACTTAATGTTGCCGATATTGGATTCTATAATACTCAATATGAATTTGTTAATGGACAACAATACTTTGCTAACCCAGCTAATAATTCTTCTACTCAAACAAACCCAACACAAAGACCTGTGTTTAGGACAGTTGTAAATTTTGGAGCTTTACCAAATGGAACCATTAATCCTGTTAAATCAGTACCTCATAATATACCTTTTAATTTTGCATTCTCAGCTACAAGAATATACGCAGCTGCTTCAGATACAACTGGATTAACTTATATACCTATACCTTTTGCATCATCTACATTAAATCAGAATATACAATTAGATTTAGATGCAGTTAATGTTAATATCAGAACAGGCGCAATCGATAGATCTAATTATAATTTATGCTATGTAGTGATAGAGATCTTAAAGTTCTAGGAGATATATGAAGAAGTTATTTTTGCTTTTATGTATGTCTTATAGTTGTTCTGCTCTAGAATTAGGAATTAAATTTGATGTCGATGAAGGTAGAGAAAAAAAAGAAGAACAAGAACCAGAAAGTCCAGTTTGGGGAGCTACTAGAAAAAAGGTTAAAGAAATAGACGAAGTATTTACTCCAGTTAATGAAGAAGAGCGTAATATTGTTTTAGATATTAATGATCCAGAAGTTCAGGAAGTTATAAGAAGAGTAGTATCTGCTTCTATTCACCAAGCATTTAAAAACAAAGAACTTGAAAAAGAATTAGCTAATAAAAA
>Ga0210404_10000647_pt1 | contig 16744 bp, 15 predicted proteins | sample IncBWH28MmetaG_FD_155455 | JGI IMG/M metagenome (GOLD analysis project Ga0210404, IMG submission 155455) | Forest soil microbial communities from Barre Woods Harvard Forest LTER site, Petersham, Massachusetts, United States - Inc-BW-H-28-M | ecosystem: Environmental > Terrestrial > Soil >... | reverse complement strand
GTGCGGGGACGACGAGTTCGTACACGGATCCGACCGGGAATGTTTGGACGGGGGATGTGGACTATGTGGGAGGCACGGAGGCAGGAGTGGTCACCCATGCCATCGCCAACACGACCACGCAGCCGCTGTATCAGACCGAGCGATACGACAACTTCACCTATACGTTCACAGGTCTGCCAGCTGGCTCAGCCTATGTGGTGACGCTGAAGTTTTCAGAGAACTATTGGACGGCAGCGGGTGAGCGGGTCTTCAACGTCGTTCTGAACGGCGCGACGGTGCTGTCGAACTTCGACATATTCGCAGATGCAGGTGGTGAGTACATAGCGGACGACAAGACGTTCAGCACGACGGTGAACAGCTCGGGGCAGATCGTGATCCAGTTTGAGAACGGTTCGGCGGACTATGCCAAGATCGACGCGATCGAGCTCGTGCCCTAGAGGGTAAGTTCGGGCACCCGGCACTGTTCTTGAACCGCGAGACGGTTGCTGCCTGCCTTTTGCAGTATCCGGTGAACATGGTTTTTCACGGTCTGCGCAGAGAGGTTGAGTTGCGCAGCGATCTCTTTGTTCGTCAGGCCCTGCGCGATCATTGGAACCAGCTCTTGTTCGCGGCGCGTCAACGGGAGACGCGTGCGAAGGCGGAGCCTGGGCAAGCCCGTGGGTTGGCTGGCAAAATGTGCGAACAAGCACAGGCACAATCGAGGCGGGCATACCGCCTCCCCTTGCGCCGCCAAGCGCACCGCTTGGACTACATCGGACGAGTACGCATCCTTCAGGACGTAACCAACCACGCCGGCCCGCACCGCGGTAAGAAACGCGTCCTCACTTTCCTCCATTCCAAACGCCACCACCTTCAACTGCGGCGCCCTGCGGCGTATCCTCGGCAGATCATTGAGATCTGGCTTGGCAAGTGCGGGAGGATTCAGTAGTAGCACGTCGGGACGAACGCTCGATATCTCTTCGAGCGCCTCCCGACACAGTCGAGCCGCTCCGACCACAGCGAGATCTTGCTCCTGTGCGAAGATGCGGGCGAGCGTATCGCGCAGTAAGCGATTCTCGGAAACGACGAAGAGCTTTACCTTTGCTGACACCTATACCCACCCGATGAACGGTCGATTGGTCTCTGATCCAGCTCAGCGAGCCCGGCATGTTATTGGCCTGATCGGTTAGGGTCAAGCAGAAAATCCTCAGGAAAGCGTGGCCTGTGGAAAACTCTGGCGGGCCTCCGCAATTCCGCTGGTGGCCATGGCTGCCAGCAGAAGAAACAGCAGGGCGTTGGAGGGGATGTGCAAGTTGAAGTCCACCAGGCTGTGTAGCAATAGCCCAGCACATCCGGCCACTGCCCCAGAATAGAGGGCCCGACACTCAGGGCCGCTGGCCCCGCCCAGGTTGGACAGTCCCCGCCACCCCAGAAGCGCCACGAAACCCAGCAGGCAGACCCCTCCGATAAAGCCAGTGTCAGCCAGCAATTCCAGGTAGTCATTGTGGGCATGGTCGACGACGAGGCCGTCATAATAGCTTTCATAACGAGGATAGACAGTCTCCAAAGTCCCCAGGCCGGTACCGTTCCAAGGGTGGTCGCGCACGATCTGCCAAGTGTCCTTATATATTGATACTCGTCGGTCACCAGAGAGGTCTCCTGGGGTGGAATGCGCAAACCGCTCCACGGTCCACCCCAATCCCAGCCAAATGGCGAGGAGTCCCGCCACGAGTACCAGACCGCCGGCCATCCATAGTTGCTTGCTTCGCTCCCCCTTCTTGCGAACCAGAACCACCAACAAAACGAATTCAAACAGAAAACTGGTGATCCCACCCCTTGACGCCGAAAGGGCCAGCGCTCCAATAGGCAAAACACTGAGCAAAACGAGTATGGGAAGCTTGTCTCGTCGCACTGCGCCAGTCAACAGCATGGCTAATCCGGGCGGGCTGACCAGCTCGACGAACCCCGCAAAATGGTTATGGTTTACGAACGGACCAAAGGGCACTACTCCCTGGGGGAGTACTCGAAACCAGTAAAGCTTGCCGTTGAACGTGAAGTATTGGACGATGGCCAGAAGCGAAACAAAGGAACCGAGGATCACCAAGAACCAAACAAACGACTTCCAGTCGTCCACGGTCTGGAATGATTCGACGGTGAGGAAAAAAAGAAGAAGATAGGCCCCGGCCTTCAGCAGCTCGATCTCGGTCGCGTATGGATAGACGGAGAGTCCGGCAAGACGTTGGAGCAACGCGTATCCACCCAATGTTAACAAAGGCAAATAGAGCCAGTTCCAACGGATCTCGATTCGGCGCTCGCGAAGCGTCAGAACGCCCCAAAGTAGAACGAGTGAAGCGGCTCCCATCTCCAGGACGAAGGCTGACCAAGGTTCGACTGCCCCGTGTGCCAGGACGGAGAAAGCCACCAAACTGAAGATTCCCACTCGAATCGGGGTCATCGCCGGCGGTCCTTTGTATCTTCTATATGTTCGGAAGGCTCCACGGGTAACAGCGACACGTCGTCCACCCAAACAGTCCCACCAAGCTTGTTATCAAACCTCCAGCTAGGGACGCGCTGTAGAGCAATAGTCAGCAAATGCGTCTCCGGGCCGGTCATAAAGTCCGCTTCGACCAGAGACCAGGGATGACTCCCGACGAGATTCGGGCTAAGAATCTGAAGTCCCGCAGGATGGAACGCGTCCTGGATTGCAAACCGGATTCCGCTATCGGTTGAAATCCCCTCGAGGCGCAAGTAGGCCGAGAAGTGGTAGCGGCGGCGGGGCTCGACAGGTGAGAATTGCCACAGATTTTGAAAATCCAGATTTCGACTGCCATCGAACGTGATTCGGAGCGCGCGCCCTCCGGTGTGAACCACGTCGCTGTCGGGGCTAAATCGAGCACCCGATACCGGATCCTCCCGCCAGTCAAAAGCCCCGTTGAGTAGGTCATGCTCAAATCCGCCATTGAAAACAAGCGGAGAGTCACCAGCCTCATCGCGTGGCCAACCAGTCGCTTGGAGCGCTTGCCGCCAAACCCGCAGCGCGTCCTCCACCTGCTCCTGACCGATCAGTCCGTTTATGAGCGGCACAACGTCCGCCATCTTGGGAGTTGGTTTCAGGACCAGCATTTGATTCCACACAATGAGCGCGGCGTCCGTCTGGCGCTGGGCGAGGAAATAATCCAAAGCCATCAGATAGTATCCGGTCTGGTTGGGCAACACTTCGGTCAAAATTTTGGGAAGATCGTCACCAGCCCTGGAGCACTCGGAAATAGCCTCGACGGTGAGATCGGGATCGGTCATCAAGGCGCGGCGCAGCTCGGCAAAAGCCTCAGAATTAGCTTTTTGTCGGAGCAGGAAATTGCCATACCGCCACGCCACGTCAGAGGAGATGGGATGAGCATACTGGGCGTGCTCGAACGCTTCTCGAGCGCGAACCGGCTGACCAATGGCCTCATAGGCGTCTGCGAGATCCATCCAGTAGGTATCGGATCGGGGATTCGCCTCTGTAGCCCGTTGGTCGTAGAGCACCACTTGACGCAGATCGCGTCGCTCGAAGTTCCACTTCTGGTAGTAACCCAAGCGGTTCCAGTAGTCCGCGTCGGTGGGCTCCAGATGCGCGGCCCGCAACAACAGATCTGGATCCAAAGATGCGCCCCAGCGTGCGGCCACCCAAACCTTGCCCGCCAGGAAAGTCAGACCGCCGGCAATCAGCAGAATCCCAAGGAAGAACCCCCATCGCGCGCGGGCCGTCTCAAGAGGAATTCTCATGTCTTGCAAATTTGCTACAGTCCAGGCAAGCCGCGCAACGGCAAAACAGGGCCCCGAACTCGAGATTTCGACAGGGAAACCCCTTAGCACATGATGGCAAGACTTTTCACTCGTTTGAACCCAGTCCGGTGACTGTTTTCGTCGTCCGATCCGCGGCGCCTAGGACAAATTAAACTAAAGTGCTTATTTTCTGCAAGTTAACGTGATGGCACATCGGGCCTAGCGAACCGGGAGTCTGGCAGGCCAGTTGCGACAATTCACCGCAGCGGTGGGATGGGTTTATGGCGGTAGCCTAGTCGGGTGAACAGATCCGGGGAGACATTCGAAGGAGTTACTGACTTACAATGACCCTCGAAACGGACATTCAGCAGCAATGGTTCGCGCTGCAGGTCAGGACTCGTTGGGAGAGTTCCACGGCTGTCTTGCTTTCCGGGAAGGGCTATGAGGCCTTCCTTCCGACCTATCAGACCAAGAAGCGCTGGAACGGACGGATCCGAGAGATCAGCGCCCCCTTATTCCCTGGCTACGTGTTCTGTCGCTTTGACGCCCTCAAGCGCCTTCCTGTTCTGGTCACACCAGGCGTAATTTCCGTAGTCGGTCGCGGCCGAGTTCCACTCCCCGTGGACGACAGCGAGATCGCCGCCATTCAAACGGTTGTCTCGTCGGGATTGCGAGCCGAACCTTGGCCTTATCTTGAAATCGGCCAGAGAATTCGCATCGAGCGCGACGTGCTGGCGGGTCTGGAAGGAATTCTGGTGAATTTCAAAGGGAGTCATCGCATAATCGTCTCGGTTTCCCTGCTGCATCGCTCCGTTGCTTTGGAGATCGATCGATCGTGCGTGAGATCTGTTGGTCCTTCAAGGGCCACGGTTCTTGATCCAATAACCGCTCATCTGCTGCAAGAAGTGGTTGGGTAGGCGGATGCCCCGGCCGTGCGAACAAGTGTCGGCGTCTGCGGAATTTCAATTTGGATTCAAATCGCGGTCGATGGCGAATGGTAGCTAGGAAACCGGAACCCTAATGGGAAATCGTTATCTAAAGATCTCTACACTAGGAAAGCAGGAACCGCAGCCGGGGAAGAATGGCCAAGCACCCGCGTCGGTTTTGGGCCGCCTGCACGCGATCCGCGAAGGGGTTTTCCAGGAAGACACTTTCCACCGGATGCTCACCCTGGAACGTCGGCGCGCGGAGCGGTCCCGCAAGCCTTTTGTCCTGATGTTGCTTGATGCGCAGGCAGTGCTCGAGAACAGAAACGGCACGGCCCTTGTCGAGCGATTCACTTCCGCCGCCTGCGAGGCCACTCGGGAGACCGACCTGGTCGGCTGGTACAAGGAGGGCGCGATTCTTGCCGTGATCTTCACGGAGGTGAGCCTGGGCGGAAAGCATCCCATCACCGAGGTCTTGCAGTCCAAAGTTGTGGGCGTCTTGCGCGATCGTCTCGGTCACAAGCTGGTGTCGAATGTCGCGGTGACCACCCATCTGTTTCCGGAAAGTTGGGATAAAGACGACCCCGATCGAGTCGCCGATATCAAGCTTTACCCAGATCTTTCCCGAAAGACTTCCAGGAAGCGGCTTCCGACAATCCTGAAGCGTGGCATTGACATTGTGAGTAGCGGCCTGATCCTGCTGGTGCTGGCCCCGATTCTGGCGGCCATCGCCCTGGCCATCAAGTTGACTTCGAAAGGGTCGGTCATCTTCGAACAGGAGCGCATGGGCCAGTTTGGAAAAAGCTTCAGGCTCCTGAAGTTTCGTACCATGTACGAAAACAATGACCCCAAGATCCATCGCGATTTCGTGCAGAATTTTATCGCCGGCAAGATGGAAAATGGCACCCAGAACGAGGCCGATCCCGTCGTTTACAAAATCACCAATGACCCGCGGGTGACGCCGATCGGTCGGCTTCTCCGCAAGACGAGTCTGGATGAATTCCCTCAGCTATGGAATGTTGTGCGCGGTGAAATGTCTCTGGTAGGCCCGCGCCCCCCGCTGCGCTATGAGTTTGAAGTGTATGACGTTTGGCACCGACGCAGGGTGCTCGAAGTGAGGCCTGGCGTTACCGGATTGTGGCAAGTCAGTGGCCGGAGCCGCACCTGCTTCGATGATATGGTCCGGTTGGATCTACGGTATTCGCAGAGCTGGTCGCTCTGGTTGGATCTCAAAATCCTGCTGGCTACTCCGCTCGCGGTCGTCGCAGGTGACGGTGCTCACTGAGAATTGAGGAGGATGCTCATCCTGCTCAGCGGGAGCATCCCAGCGGTGCTGAATTCAACTGCATTCCCTTCGAGCTAATCTGCAGACCATCTGGGTTTTGTCTTCTGAGGGAGCCCTACATGGATTCAATCGTAGTCGGGCCAGTCGAGGTATCCCTGAGTGTATTCAGTTTTCTCCGCAGATTGTCGAGGAACTATGATTAAAGTCGGCGTGATCGGTTACGGATATTGGGGGCCTAATGTGGTGCGGAACTTGCACTCCCTGGAATCCACACGAGTGGAGATGATCTGTGACCGGAGTCCTGCTGCCTTGGCCCGGGCGCGGAAGGCTTTTCCCAGCGTGGCCACCTGTTCGGATGCGGCGGAAATTCTTAAGTCCCCCCAAATCGACGCAGTGGCGGTAATCACTCCGGTATGGACGCATTACGATTTGGCCAAGAAGGCACTGGAAAACGGGAAGCATGTCTTTGTCGAAAAGCCCTTCACTTCCAGTGCGGCCCAAGGCGCCGAGCTCATCGAGCTGGCGGCGCGGAAGAAGCTGGTCATCATGGTGGATCACACCTTCTTGTTTACCGGAGCGGTGCGCAAGATCCGCGAATTGACCGAAAGCGGCGCTCTCGGCGAGTTGTACTATTACGATTCGCTGCGGGTGAATCTTGGATTGTTCCAGCATGATGTGAGCGTGATTTGGGACTTGGCCCCGCACGATCTTTCCATCATGGATCACATCATCAAAAGTGAGCCGGAAGCGATCGTGGCCACCGGTGAAAAACATCTGAACGGAGTCGAAGACGTCGCATTCATGACGATTTACTTTCCGGGAAACGTCATTGCGCACATCAATGTCAATTGGCTCTCGCCGGTGAAGATTCGGACGACCCTGATCGGCGGCCAAAAGAAAATGCTGGTTTGGAACGATCTGGTAGCCGATGAAAAAATCCGGGTATACGACCGAGGCGTTCAGATTGCATCGGGAGAAGGGATTCACGATATTCTGGTGAGCTATCGAACGGGCGACATGTGGGCGCCGCAGGTGGAACAGTTGGAAGCCCTCCACGTGGAACTCAACTACTTTGCTGATTGCATTATGAACGACAAGACTCCCATGAACGACGGCCATGCAGGCCTGCGTGTGGTGCGCATGCTGGAAGCTGCCGAAGCCTCCATCCAAAAGAGAGGGGATTTGGTCCGCCTGTGAACGAATTCTGCTCGATTACACCGGATGTGAAGCTCGGACAGGGAGTGAAGCTTTCCAAGTTCATTAATCTCTACGGGTGTCAAATCGGCGATGAGACCAAGATTGGTGCGTTCGTTGAGATTCAAAAGAACTCCAGCGTCGGGCGCCGCTGCAAGATATCCAGTCACACCTTCGTGTGCGAGGGCGTGACGATTGAGGACAACGTTTTTGTCGGCCACGGCGTGACATTCATCAACGACTCTCACCCTCGCGCGACTACGGCCGACGGCCAGTTGCAAACGGAAGCGGATTGGAAGGTCGAACAAACGATCGTAAAGACAGGCGCCTCGATCGGATCAGGATCAACGATTCTGGCGAATGTCACGATTGGAGAGGGCGCTCTGGTGGGCGCCGGCAGCGTGGTTACCAAAGACGTACCCGCGCACACCATTGTTGTGGGCAACCCCGCCAAGGTCCTGCGCCGATTCCCCGCCTGCGCTCCCAGCCGATCGCCAAAGTGACATAGACTTTCGTCGGCTGATCGGGTCGTGTGGGATTCCCGTTTTTCTTTGCGGTACCTGGCGAGGTCGTAGAGAGCGATGGATATCAAAATCGAGTCACGGTTCTTAGGGGACGTGGTGGTACTGGTCCCGGACGTTTTTCGGGACGACCGCGGCTTTTTTATGGAGACCTTTCGGGAAGACCAATTCCAGCAAAACGGCCTGCCCACTCATTTTGTTCAGGACAATCATTCACGCTCCTCCCGGGGCGTCTTGCGCGGTTTGCACTTCCAATGGGCACCGCCCATGGGCAAGTTGATGCGCGTTCCACTCGGCAGCGCCTTCCTGGTCGCCGTGGATATTCGCAAGGGTTCACCCACACTCGGAAAGTGGGTTGGCGTAGAAGCGTCGGCTGAAAACCGACGGCAGGTCTGGGCTCCCGCCGGTTTTGCGCGGGGTTTCTGCGTTCTTTCCGACGTGGCGGAAATTCAGTACAAGTGCACCGGGATCTACAACAACAAGGGTGAATCCGGCATTCGTTGGGATGACCCCGAAATCGGCATCGAGTGGCCCATTCGGGATGTGTCGCTATCGGACAAAGACCGAAACGCGCAAACCCTGTCCCAGTGGTTATCGCGACCCGAATCTGCCAATTTCGGTTTTTGATCGAAGCTCTGCCCAATTCAAGGAGAGACCATGAAACTCCTGATCGCTGGCGGCGCGGGGTACGTTGGCTCCGCCCTAATCCCCAAGCTGCTTGACCGGGGCTACAAAGTGGACGTGGTGGATCTGTTCTGGTTCGGCAACCACTTGCCTCGGCAAGTCGGCGTGCTGAACAAAGACATCTTTCATCTGAGCGAGGAGGATCTCGAGCCTTACGACCAGGTCGTTTTCTTGGCGGGCCTGTCGAACGATCCCATGGCGGAATATTCGCCCAGCAAGAACTTCGTGTACAACGCCGCCGCACCAGCCTATCTGGCGTACACGGCCAAAAGGGCCAAGGTCAAAAGATATGTCTACGCGAGCTCTTGCTCGGTATACGGGTACACGGAAAACGAGCTGTACGACGAGTCGCGCCCGGTGGGCTCTAGCTATCCGTACGGCATTTCCAAGCTGCAGGGTGAGCAGGCTGCGCTGCAACTGGTCGACGAGAATTTCTCGGTAATCTCGCTGCGCAAAGGAACCATCTCGGGCTACAGCCCGCGCATGCGTTTCGATCTGATCATCAATACCATGTTTAAGAACGCCATGAAGGACCGCACCATCACGATCAACAATCCCTCCATCTGGAGGCCCATTCTGAGCATCCAGGACGCCGTGACGGCGTATATCCGAGCCATCGAAGCAAACCATAAGATTTCCGGTGTTTTTAACGTCGCCTCGGGCAATTACACGGTTGGAGAAGTTGGCGACCTGGTGAAAGGGGCGATTGAGGAGCGGATGGGGATATCGATCCACCTGGTGATCAAGCATATCCAGGATTTTCGCAATTACAAAGTCAGCATCGAGAAAGCCAAAAACGTCCTAAGCTTCCACCCGGCCGACGATCTGAAATCCATCGTGCTGAACCTGGTCGAAAATATGGACAAGTTTCAAGACTGGGACAACCCCATGTACTCCAACATTGGGACCTTCCAGGCCATCGAAAAAGAGATCGAAATTCATACCATGGCCAAGGTGCTGTCACAATGAAGATTGCCGTGATCGGCGCGGACGGGCAGCTGGGCAGCGATCTGGTTGCCGCTTTCTCCGGAAATGGCGATACCGTCTGCGGGTTGACACATGCAGGCATCGAGATCTCGGATCTCCATTCGGTCTCGCAGGCGCTCCTCGGCATCCAGCCCCAGGTAATCGTGAACACGGCCGCCATGCATCAGGTCGAGAACTGCGAGCGCGAGCCCGAAAAAGCGTTTGCCGTCAATGCGCTGGGGGCCAGAAACCTAGCGATGGTGGCGCGGGACCTGGGCGCGGCTCTGATGCATGTGAGCACCGATTACGTGTTCGATGGCAGCAAAGGAAGTCCGTACATTGAACAGGACAATCCCCTGCCGCTCAGCGCCTATGGCAACACCAAGTTGGCCGGCGAGCACTTTGTGCGCGCGACGACGCCAAGGCACTTTGTAATTCGGACCTCTGCCCTGTACGGGAAAAGCCCGTGTCGCGCCAAAGGAGGCCTGAATTTCATAGAACTCATGCTGAAATTGGCGAAGGAGCGAGGCGAAGTGAGCGTGGTGGATGACGAAGTGGTCACGCCGACGTCCACGGCAGAACTCGCGCAGCAAATGGTTCAGTTGAGTCGTTGTGATTGCTACGGCCTCTACCACGCCACGGCGGAAGGGAGTTGCTCGTGGCATGAATTCGCCCGAGAAATCTTCGCGGTAACCGATACGCCCGTCCGCTTAAAAGTCGCGGCCCCGGGCGCATTTCCGTCCAAAGTAGCTCGGCCGAAATACTCGGTCCTCGAGAATCGAGCTCTGAAAATCCGCGGTTTGAATTCGTTCAGGCCTTGGCAGGATGCACTTCATCAGTACCTTGGGAATCGAATCAAGACACCCTCTCCTCAGATTTCCACCTAGCGGCACGTTCACGGCGGGAATTTTCTGTCCAAGAATTCTATTTCAACCAGAGGTCAAAGGTCTCTCATGTCAGACAATCAAAAAATTCCGTTTTTGGATCTGGTCGGCCTGCACGAAGCAATCGAAAAGGAATTGGTCTCCGTCTTTCAGAAGACACTCAGAACCGCAGGCTTCGTCGGCGGGCCAATGGTGGAAGGGTTCGAGCGCGACTTCGCGCGGTTCACCGATACGGCGCATTGCCTGGGAGTTGCGAGCGGAACCGACGCCGTTCGGTTCGCCTTGATCGCCGCGGGCGTTCAGCCCGGCGATATCGTTGTCACCGTGTCCCATACCTTCATTGCGACCACCGAAGCCATCACCCAGGCGGGCGCCAGGGCGGATTTTGTGGACATCGATGAGCGTACCTATTGCATGGACCCTGCCAAGCTTCAGGAATATCTGGAGCGAGAATGCGACTGGGACCGCGAAACCGGCAGAGCAATTCACCGGAAATGGAAGTCGCCTGTCACGGCGGTGATTCCCGTGCACCTCTACGGGCAGACTGCCGACATGGATGCCGTTCTTGAACTTGCGCACCGCTACCATCTCATCGTGATCGAGGACGCCTGTCAGGCACATGGCGCAGAATACTTTTCGAAGAAGGAAAATCGCTGGAGAAAAGCGGGCTCCATGGGCCAGGCGGCGGCTTTTAGCTTCTACCCGGGGAAGAACCTGGGCGCCTGTGGAGAGGCCGGAGCGGTCACAACCAACGACGAAGCGCTGGCACAAAAAGTACGCATGCTCCGCGATCACGGCCAATCGCGCAAGTACTACCATGAGATGGAGGGCTACAACGGTCGGCTCGATGCGATCCAAGCCGGAATCCTTCAAGTCAAGCTTTCCTACCTCCCGGAGTGGAACCAGAAGCGTCGGCAGATCGCCCTGCGTTATAACGAATTGCTGCGCGAAGCGTGTACCAGTCTGGTCCTGCCCTGCGAGCCATCCTGGTCCCGCGGCGTCTACCACCTCTATGTGGTTCGCAGCCCGAAACGAGACGAGCTGCAAGAACGGTTGACCAAGGCTGGCGTTGGCACCGGCATCCACTACCCGGTTCCCGTTCATCTGCAGAAACCATACCGCGCCCTGGGATTCAAGGAAGGAGATTTTCCGGTGACGGAGAAAGTAGCCGCTCAGATACTTTCTCTACCGATGTATCCCGGATTGAGCCTGGCACAGCAGGACCGCGTGGTTGAGGAAATCGCTCGGTTGGGAGGGATCACCGAGAGCTCGTTGCCCGCCCAGCCGGCAGTGAGAGCCTGACAAACGCGAGAGCCGGTGACACGCCGACCGCCCTGGAGTGAGCTTGAGCATAGCCGAGACGCAACCGGTTCCTACGAGTGGTATTCAAGAGCGCAAGATGTCCTCCCGCCTGGCCACCACGAAAATATGGATCGACCTCGATAACTCGCCCCACGTACCTTTTTTCATCCCCATCATCGAAGGGCTTGAAAAAAGGGGGTTCCAGGTCATCTTGACGGCGCGCGACTCCTACCAGGTTTGTGAACTGCTGCGCTTGCATCAGCTCTCTTGTCAGGTCGTGGGCCGGCACTACGGGAAGAACTGGATCCTGAAGGTATTGGGGACCGCGTTGCGTGCCGTGCAGTTGTTGCCGCGGGCCGTCATGGAGAGGCCCAGCCTGGCCGTAGCTCATGGTTCGCGCGCTCAAGTTCTGGTTGCCGCGTTCTTGAGGATTCCCAGTGTGCTGATGTTTGATTATGAGTTCTCAAACGCGACAGGATTCTTGAGCCCGGATTGGGTCTTTGTGCCCGAGGTGATTCCGCACGAGCGCGTCCACCAGAAAGCGGACCACGTCCTCCGCTACCAAGGGTTGAAAGAGGACGTGTACGTTCCGCGGTTGAAGCCGGATCCCCAGGTTCGGAGCCTTTTGGGAATCGGCCCCGATGAGCTCATCGTCACCGTGCGTCCGCCCGCTACCGAAGCGCATTATCATAATCCGGAAAGCGAACAGTTTCTGGCCGAGACCCTCCAGTACCTTCTGGACCAGCCGAGTGCTCGCGTGGTGCTGCTCCCGCGCAATGAGAACCAAGCGACCCTTCTTCGCTCCGGCTGGACTCAAGCGATTGATGACGGTCGCATCATCATTCCTCCCCACGCGGTGGATGGCTTGAATCTGATCTGGAACTCGGACCTGGTCATCAGCGGTGGAGGAACCATGAATCGCGAAGCGGCGGCCTTGGGCGTCCCAGTCTTCAGTATTTTTCGGGGACGCATGGGCGCCGTCGATCAATATCTTGCTCGGACCGGCCGACTCATTCTCATTGAGAAAATCGAAGAGATCCGCACCAAGATTGTTCTCAAGCGAAGGAAGCCCGCCCCTTGGGGATCGGCGAACCAGACCGCCGCGCTCGACCGTATCGTGGATGCCATTAGTTCCATTGCGGAGCACAAATGTCTACCCGCGCACCGCTAAATTCACAGGTGTCGCCAGTGCCTGCTGCTTCCCGAGACCAGGGGGCGCCCTCGTGTAACGTGCCAGAGCTGATTTCACTCGCGACTCGCGGCCTGGTGGCGATGTTTGACCCCGACAAACAACTGTTCTGCCACCGGCTCGAGCGCACCGGGTTGGGGATCGTGCGGGAGGGCTGGTCGCCCCGCTATACGATCATGACTCTGCTCGGGCTCAGAGAATTGGAGCTCGCCGGGAAGGATTCCTCGTTTGATACCCAAGCCATCTATGAGTCTGTTGTTCGCGACACAAATTGGATTCGGGGACTCGGTGATTTCGGGCTGCTGATCTGGTTGACGGCTACATTTGATCCTGACCAGCTGGGGCGCCTTTTCTCCAAGTTTGACGGGGAAACGGCCCTGGACCGCTACTCCGACGCGCGGGAAGCGCGCACCATGGAACTGGCTTGGTTCCTGGCGGGATTGGCACACGCGGCACAAACATCTCCCAAACTGCTCAGCGCCCTGACGGACCTATCGGTCGAAACATACCACCGGATGGAAGAGAATCAAGGGGAGTACGGCCTATTTGGTCACCTGAGCACGACGAATTCTCTCGCCGGACGCCTGCGCGGGCGGATTGGGAGTTTCGCGGATCAAATCTACCCGATCTATGCGATGTCCAAGTTTGCAAAGATTTTTCAGGTGGAGGACCCCTTGGGACCTGTCCTGGAATGCGCCACCGCGGTCTGTGGCGCGCAAGGGGAATCGGGGCAATGGTGGTGGTTGTATGATGCGCGCAGCGGTCGGGTATCCAGCCGTTATCCCGTCTATTCTGTACACCAGCACGGCATGGCTCCCATGGGTCTGTTTGCCGTTGAGGAAGCCACCGGACAATCCTTCCAACAGTTTATTTATAAGGGCCTAGGCTGGATCTACGGTAGGAACGAGCTTGACGTCGATATGAGAGATGACGCGCTGAACCTCATTTGGAGGTGCATTCTTCCCAAGAAAAGCCAGAGTAAGTATTGGGAAATGGCCATGAGCGTCGTCCGATCATCCCGCAAGGACCGCGAGGTCGGCTCGCTCAGAATTCTCAAAGAACAAAGGCCGTACGAATTTGGGTGGCTGCTATTCGCACTGGCCAGAAACTCAGAAGCCGCGCCGCTCTAAAAGGGCATCTCGCATGGAAGCAGGTTTCGGCCGCGTGATTGGACAACATGGACCCAACCCAGAAATTTAAGATCATCACCGTAGTCGGCGCACGTCCCAATTTCATGAAGGCCGCGCCGATCATCGCGGCGATCGGAGATCACAACGCGCGCCTGGCCGTTTCACCGGGTCCCGGGGGCGCCGGGGAATTTCGTTTCAGCCTGCAGAACGTGCTGGTACACACTGGTCAGCACTACGACGAAGTGATGTCGGACCGGTTTTTCGCCGACCTGAACATTCCCAAGCCGGATGTGCATCTGGGAGTCGGGTCCGGCTCGCACGCGGCTCAGACCGCCGAGATCATGAAACGGTTCGAAGAGGTCCTGCTTCGGGAGAGGCCGGATGTGTTGGTCGTTGTCGGCGACGTGAATTCGACTCTGGCCTGTGCCTTGGTAACCGCCAAGATCTCGTTCGATGACCAGGGAACCAGGCCGCTCATTGCGCATGTCGAGGCCGGCCTTCGTTCCTTCGATCGAGGGATGCCTGAGGAAATCAATCGAATCCTCACCGACCACGTTGCGGATTTGCTGTTTGTGACAGAACAGAGCGGGCTCCGAAATTTGTGCAAGGAAGGCATTCCGGACGGGAAGGTCCATTTCGTCGGCAACACCATGATTGATTCGCTCCTCGCTTTCAAGGCCAAGGCAGACAGCTCCGACATTTTGGATCGACTGAGCCTGCGGAACGGCAACGGCGGGCACAAAGCAACGGACGAAACTGCGCGCTACGCCTTATTGACGCTTCATCGGCCCTCGAACGTCGATCAACGTGCGACCTTCCTGAACATCCTGGAGGGATTGGAGGAATTATCCAACACCTATCCCGTCATTTTCCCCGCACATCCCAGAACGCAGAAAAGACTCGCCGAATTCGGCTTGGAACGTTTCTTTGAAACAGGGAACACCAGCCATGCCGATGGGCGCATCCGCTTGGTTGAGCCGCTTGGATATCTGGACTTTCTTTGCCTGATGGGGCACGCGGCCGTAGTCGTCACCGATTCCGGGGGCATCCAAGAAGAAACCACCTGCCTCGGAATTCCTTGTGTCACCGTGCGTGAGAATACGGAACGGCCTGTCACGGTCAGGGTCGGTACGAATATCCTTGCCGGGACCAGCAAGGAAGGCATTCGCCAAGCCACACGGCAACAACTGGCATCGAAGGTTTCCGCTGCCGTGCCAGAGGCTTGGGATGGCAAAAGCGCGCAACGAATTCTGGACGTGATTTGCCGCGAGATCGAAAAGAAACGGTCGCTGGAACGCTCGTAGGTGAAAGCGAAATGACGCGATATGTAATCATCACTCCTGTACGCGACGAGGAGAAGTACATCGAGGCGACCATCGATTCCGTCCGTCGCCAAACGATACTCCCTTCCCAATGGGTGATCGTGGATGACGGCTCAACCGACCGAACACCTGAAATTCTCGATCGACTCGCAGCCCAGTTGCCCTGGATGCGTGTCCTGCACCGCACCAACCGAGGCTTCCGAAAGTCCGGCGGCGGCGTGATGGAAGCGTTTTATGACGGGTACAACACACTGGAGGCAAACGATTGGGATTTCATCGTGAAGCTCGATGGAGATCTAAGCTTCGCTCCCGACTATTTTGAAAAGTGCTTTGAGTACTTCCGCCAAGACCCCACCCTGGGGATTGGCGGCGGGGAAATCCATCATGACGTCGTTGGAACATTGAAACTCGAGGAGAATCCGCGGTTCCACGTGCGGGGAGCTACCAAGATTTACAGGAGAGCTTGCTGGGAAGCAATTGGTGGACTCTGGCCAGCCCCTGGATGGGACACCATTGATGAAGTCAAAGCCAATATGTTGGGCTGGAAGACCTACGCCTTTGCGGATTTGCGTCTTCTTCACCATCGTTTCACGGGAGCTGAGGAAGGGCTGCTCCGTGACCGGGTAAAGCACGGAACGGTCTGCTACATCTCCGGGTATCATCCCCTGTTTGTTGCGGCCAGTTGCGTGTATCGAATCACTCAGAAGCCTTACCTGATCGGTTCCGCCGCAATCTTGTATGGATTTCTAAAGGCTCATGTAACCCATCCACCTCGTTTGGAGGATCCCTCCTATGTCACCTACATACGAGGTCAGCAACTCAGGCGTCTGGTGGGGATGCAGACGATCTGGAGATAGCCTGCCGATTGGAGCGGTCAGACTCGATCTATGTGCGGAATTTGCGGAAAATTAATGTTGGGCAGCGAGGCAAAGGTGCCGGCCTCGCTGGTGAAGGCCATGGCCGACACCATCTACCATCGCGGGCCCGATGATGAGGGTTACTACGTCTCGGGTCCGATTGCTCTCGGTTTCCGCCGGCTGGCGATCATCGACCTTCACAGTGGCCACCAGCCCGTCTCGAACGAGGACGGCACGGTTCAGATCATTTTCAACGGAGAAATCTACAACTACAAGGAACTACGCGCGTTTCTGGTGAGCAAAGGCCATGTCTTCAAGACCGAGAGCGACACCGAAGTCATCGTCCATCTGTACGAGGAGCTCGGCCCGCAATGTTTGGAACGGTTGCGCGGAATGTTTGCATTCGCCATTTGGGATGAAAAAACGAAGACTCTGTTCCTGGCGAGGGATCGGGTTGGAATCAAACCGCTCTACTACTGCCTGACCAATGAATCTCTGGTCTTTGCTTCCGAGATCAAAGCCATCCTGGCGGACCCTTCCATCCATCGAGAGATTGCTCCCGAGATGATCGACCGGTTCCTGACTTTCTTGTACGTGCCGGGCGAGGAGACTCTGCTCAAAGGGATCCGCAAGCTTGCTCCGGGGCACTATCTCCTGGTCAGGGACGGCCAGGCCGTGATCAAGCAGTATTGGGATCTTCGCTTTCGAGAATCGTCCCCTAGCCGAAGCCTCAAGGAAGC
>Ga0210404_10000646_pt1 | contig 16754 bp, 16 predicted proteins | sample IncBWH28MmetaG_FD_155455 | JGI IMG/M metagenome (GOLD analysis project Ga0210404, IMG submission 155455) | Forest soil microbial communities from Barre Woods Harvard Forest LTER site, Petersham, Massachusetts, United States - Inc-BW-H-28-M | ecosystem: Environmental > Terrestrial > Soil >... | reverse complement strand
GATGCCGGCGATCTCGGAAGTCAGATCGGCGACTTGGAGCGCTCCATCGGTCAGTAGGGAGATCACCTCGGTGAACTCGTCGACGTACGTGAAGCAGCCCAGCACGCGTAGCTCCTTGACCAGGATCGTCAGGGGATCGAGCCCTGCACGCCCGCCGCCGACCACGACGATGGTGCCTTCGGGCCTCGCCGCCGCCAGAGCGGTGCGGAAGCCCGGCTCACTGCCGGAGCACTCGAGGACCGCGTCGGCCTTCAGACCCTCGAGCTCAGCGGCGTCGACGCTCGGATCGAATGCGCGGTCAACCTTTGAGGCTTCGGCATAGCTGCGGCGCTCGGCGGATGGCTCGCTCAGCCAGACACGCCCCGCCCCGAAGTGGCGTGCGAGCCGGCAACACAGCTGACCGATCGGACCACCGCCAACGACGAGTACGGATCGCCCAGTCAGGTCGCCGGCGAGCGTGACCGCGCGCAGTGCCGTGGCGGCTGGCTCGACCCAGGCTGACTCGATGCGCCCCATCTCGTCCGGCACGGCGTGCAATGTTTTCGGTGAGACCGCCACCTGCGCCGCCAGTGGCCGTCAGCCTGGAGGCCGACCGCGCGTTCGAGCGTCGCGGGGATGCAGTGGTTCAGACGCCCCGAGCGACATGCCTCGCAAACGCCGCACGTGTTGCCGTTCGGGTTGATGCAGACGCGCTGGCCGACATGCCAACCAGTCACGTCACGCCCAACGCGAGCGATCCGGCCAACCGGCTCGTGCCCCATGATGAATCCGCCAAGGTAGACCTCTGGGGTCTGCGGGGCGTGCAGGTCACTTCCGCAGATGCCGCACAGGTCTATGTCGACAAGGACCTGATCGTCGCGGGGTGTCGGCACCGGTCGGTGCTCGAGGCCCATGCTGCGATCGCTCCTGAGCACCATCGCTGTCATCTCGGCCGATCCCGGAGCCGTTCGACCGGTCTGGTCGGCCGGATCTGACTCAACGGCAGAACCCGACCTGCGTCGGCCTGTCTGTTTATCGACATTTTTTCCGCTGGCGTCGGCTTTGGGCGGCTTCTCGTGCTTCGCGTTATTGGGCATCGTGAATCCTCCTGTCTTACTGGGCATTCAGTGGTTCGTCTCCCAGCTATTCCGGTTACGGAAACCACCTGGGCCGGCGAGGTAGTCGGCGAATAGGCCGTTCGGATCGCGCTTGGCACGGATCTGCTGCAGACGCGCCCATGCATCGTCGGTCAGAGTCTTTACCTCGCGCCGGGTCTGGTCGGAATCGCCCCAGTACTGGCCGACGGTGAACCTCTCTAATGGCTTCATGGCATCGAGATGCCACGCACTGTAGGCTTCATCGTTCTGCGCGCCTTCGTAGATGATGTAGGAGCCGAGCATGACGTCGGTGCGTAGCGACATCGCCATGTCGGGTGCGTCACTACGTGGAAGGGAGAAGTCAAAAAAGGCATGGCCCCGTGTGCCGCTCGGCCGCTCGGCCACGAGTTGTTTGGCCGCGGCGATGATGTCGCGTGGGGGGCCGTCGACCCACGCCGAATCCACGAGATAGCGCCTGCCTGGTGGGTGAATGGCGCCAGCGAATTCGAATCGTTCAGCGATCGTTGTAGGCTGAGCGTGCTGGACGAACAACGCATCGCCGACGAAGGGAGACTCCGCGAGCGGTGCGAGCACCTCAAGGGCATCGTCTCGTGACGCCGAGAGGGCCACCCCGGCAACAATGAACATGAAGCCCTCATCGGTGCCCGGAACTGGAAACGGGGGGATGACCGAGACGGCTACCAGGGCGACGTTCGGCGAGAGGCTGTGGTGGATCTTCCACACCCACTCGACGACCTCGGCATACCGCGCCAGGGGATAGATATGCGTCGTTGCGGCCAGCCCCGCTGGAACGGGGCGGGTCTTGAGGTGGAATCGCGTAATTGCTCCGCAAAATCCTGGGCCCGCGCCGCGTGCCGCCCAGAATAGATCGGAGTTTTTCTGCTCATCAGCCCTTACCAGTTCGCCGTCTGCAGTCACGACGTCAATCGAGGCGATCTGCTCGGCTGCGTAACCCCAGCCACGGAAGCCCATGCCCACCCCGCCTTGGAGCAGAAAACCACCAAGGCCGACGGTGGGACAGTCGGCGGTGCTGACGAAGCGGCCATAGCCAGATAGGTAGGCATTGAGTTCGCCGCACGTAACGGAGGGTGTGACGCTGACGATGCTGGTGCTCTCGTCGAAAGCGGTCTCCTTAAAGCCGCCGAGATCCATCAGCAGCCCGTCTTCTCGCAGGCTCCAGGCCGGAAAGCTGTGAGCGCCCGCGCGGATCGCCACCTTCCAACCGCGATCCCGCGCCAGTCGAACACCCTCGACGACATCGTCCGCTGATTCGGTAACCAACACCGCAGCCGGGTACCGCTCAGGGCGACGAGCGTTGAAAACGCGCGCGAAGCGCGCCTCGTTGTATCCGTCGGCCCCACGAAGGATCAAGCGATCATCCAACATGTGTGTCTCCTTCGAAATGGACTGCGTAGCAACATGACGCTACCGAATGAGGAGAGCCTCGCGCATCAGGCTCAGGTCCGCTTTGATGAACTCGATCCCAGGCACGTCGGAATCGCGAAAGGTCTGGCCGATGACCACAACAGCCGCGCCGCGCGACACCAAAAAACGACTCAAGGCACGCCCAATGCCGCCGGTTCCGCCCACGATCGCGACCTTCATTCCCTTGAGGTCGAGGCTCCGAGCATCGACGCGAGGCCAAACGAAATTCTTGTCTCTTTTAGGCATACGAATTACTCCCTGTTTAAACTCGGGTAGTCCGTGTATCCTTTTTCAGTCCCGCCATAGAAAGTTGTCTGGTCTGGCGCATTGAAGCCCGCATCGAGTTCAAATCTTTTTGGTAAGTCGGGATTTGCCAGGAAGAGAGAGCCAAACGACACAGCATCGGCGCGACCCTCTGAAATTGCGGTTTCGGCTGTCTCTTTGTTGTAGCGAAAATTGAGGACCAAAACCCGAGAAAATGTTTTTCTGACCGCAGGAGCAAGAGGCTTCACGCCCTCCGGCTGTTGGGCCATCTCCACAAAATGCAGAATGCCCAGCTTTCTCTTTTCAAGTTGCTCGACGGCATACAGATAGGTTTTCTCAGGATCTGAATCACTCATCCCGTTGTAGGTGAATCTGGGCCAGAGCCTCACGGAAACCCGAGCGGCTCCCCAAACACTGATGGCTGCGTCTGTCGCTTCGAGCAGAAACCGAGCGCGGTTCTCAAGTGATCCGCCGTAGATATCTGTCCGTTGGTTTGTGCCATCTTCCAGGAATTGTGCGGGTAAGTAACCGCTAGCCCCGTGGAACTCAACGCCGTGAAATCCAGCTCCCTTTGCTGCTTGGGCTGCCTTTCTGAAGTCCTGAATTGTCCTCTTGACCTCTTCGAGACTTAAAGCTCGGGGTGTAACCGTATCTTTCAGCCCGTGAGGAGTGAAAACTTGGCCATTGAATGGAATTGCGGAAGGCGCAACGGGAAGTTTGCCCTCGTGAAAGTCGGGGTGAGAAGCTCTCCCAACGTGCCAGAGCTGGCAAAAAATGAGACCGCCGCGTTGGTGAACCGCGTCGGTCACTTTCCGCCACCCATGAATTTGCTCCTCGGTGTGAATTCCGGGAGTGGAGATATAACCTACTCCTTCGAGATTGATTTGAGTCGCTTCGGAAAAAATGAGGCCGGCAGATGCTCGTTGAGCATAGTACTCTGTCATGAGTTCGGTTGGTGCTCGCTCCGGCGCCCGCGTCCGGGTCATCGGAGCCATGAAGACTCGATTCTTGAAATTTAGTTCTGGCGTCTTGAGGGGCGTTAAAAGGCTAAGGAGCTTCATAACACCGGCTCCTCTCGATTCGCCTCCTTCCAGTTTTCCTGCCGTCATGAGTGCAACCTCGCTGCAATCAAGACTGTCGAGCCGTCTTCAGGGCCGACGTCCACCACAGCAAGTCATCAATCATGGCGGCTGCTTGCTGGTCCATTTCAGCGAGACCCTTGTTCACGTCCCCGCCCTGGAAATGCGCCCAAAGGGTGGCCACTGGTAGGGGAACGGATGATCGAATCGGCGCCATTTGAACCTCGATCGCCGTCTCGCGAAGCTGCTGTACGGCTCGCGCACCCATGGCGCTCCCATAGCTCACAAACGCGGCAGCTTTGCGGTTCCACTCCGGGTAAACCCAGTCAATTGCGTTTTTCAGTACGGCGGAGGTGCCATAGTTGTATTCCGGCGTGACGAACACAAAACCGTCCGACGCCCCTATCTGGGCGGTCCATTTCTGAACCACCTCATTCGGGTAAGGCGGACGACCTGGCATAGATGGTGGCACCGCCTGATCGAAGAAAGGCATCGGGAAGTCACGCAGATCGAGAAGTCGCGTTTCGATCTCCTTCCGCTTACCAAGGTGCTCGAAGATCCATTGGGCAGGCTTTTCAGAGAATCGGCCCTGGCGTGTGCTACCAACAATTACTGAGATGTTCGTCATGTGTTTCATTGCCCCCGTGTGGATACATAATCCTGATTCGTCAGGCTTTTCTTCCAGGTGTCAGGCGTCAGCCACGCCGTCACCGCGTTCAAACCGAGGAGAATAATGGCGGGAGCAGGATTGCCACCGAGAACAGTCAGGTGTGCTGTAAGCGCGCCAAGACAAACCGTCAGAAGCAGGGCAGCTCCATAGAAGGTCAGGCGCGGAATCAGCAACAGGATGCCGCCGCTCACCTCAAGCAGCCCCGTCACGATCCGAAACCACTGCCCGATTCCTACCTTATCGAAGATTTCCACCATTGCCTGCACGCCAGCGAGCTTCGCGCCGCCTGCCGCAAGAAACGCCGCACCAAGCAATACGCGCAATACCCACAAGCCAACCTTCCTACGCTTGCCAGAATCCGCCATTTTTTCGCTCCTTCGTTCCTTTCATTCCCCTCGACAAGCATTCTCTCGATATCGAGAGACTAGCGATTTATATAATCGATGCTAGTATGTCTGTCAAGGATTCACGGACTTGGGTTGAACCTATGAGAAAAACAGGACCTGACAGCGTCCACACATGGTTGATTCTGGGGAAGGCTTATCGAGCAATTCTCCGACCGCTGATCGCGCAGTACCAGAAGGATTCCGAGCTGATCCTTTCTGACTTCGGTATCCTTGAAGTGCTGCTACACAAGGGGCCGCAGCCGGTTAGCGTAATCGGCCCAAAGGTCGATCTCAATCCCGGTTCGATCAGCGTTGCGGTGGATCGCCTGTATGAACGCGGCCTCGTCAACCGGGAGGAGAGCCCAAACGACCGGCGTGTCCGCGTGGTCTCATTGACTGCTGAGGGCAAAAAGGTCATCTCCGCCGCGTTCCGGAGGCACGCTGCTCAAATCGAGAGTCTCTTCTCCGTTTTGTCCGCCGACGACCAGGCTCAACTGCAGACACTGCTAAGAAAACTCGGTCGTCATGCTGAGTCTGTCTCCTCTCTCAAGCCACGAGGTGGCTGAACGACAAGTCTGGGTGCCTACCAAGGGTCGCGGCCGGCACTGGAGAAGAACCCTCCAGTCGGCCCCATCCGCTGGAAGAAGCGCGAGACGAACTGCCTCGCTAGCGCCCTGTTCAAAAGTTTGGTAGCCGCGGTGTTGGTTCAGATCAGTTGCGGTAAACCCCGGATCGGCAGAATTCACTTTGATTCTCGCATCGCGCAACTCGAAGGCGAGCTGTGGCCAGTGATTGAAAGGATTCTGCTGCGACGCAGCACCTGTGCTCCGCAAAAAGTCGATGCGACCTCACGCAGCAATTTCTTCGAGCCAATATGCATGGTGCAGCCCGCCGAGAATATCTCGCGCTCGTATCCGGCAATTGGCTGGCAACTCATGCCGATGGATGCTTGGGCGCGGCCGCGGCCTGCTGTCGGAATCCGGAATGCCTGGCCCCAAGCTCGCATGAGGTCGTCCCTGATTGTAGTGGGCAACCCACTCCCTCATGATCGTTCGAAGATGCTTCTCGCTCAGCGGGATCACGTAATCCAGGCATTCACGGCGAATCGTTCCCACTAGCCGTTCGCAGTAAGCATTGGCCTTCGGCGCCTGTACGGGGGTTCGTAGAACTCTCAGCCCGAAGGCCCCCAACTCATCGTCAACTTCTGCCGAAAAGATCGAATCTCGATCATGAATCAGGAATCGGTAGGTGTGATCACTCGGGATGGCTTCTCGAAACTGCTGCAAGGCCCAGGCTGCAGTCGGATGGGCCGTGACATTGCAGTGCAGAATGCGGCGACTTCCCACTTCCATCACCACGAACACGTACAGCACTCGCAAGCCAGCCGTGATGGCTACCAAGAAGTCAGCAGCCACGATGGCCTGGGCGTGATTGCGGACAAACGTCCGCCAGTGCTGCGAAGCTGTTCTCCTACCGCCTCGCGGATCCCTCTCTTGCGGCCAGTACGCCCGCACCGTTCGGGGCGAAACCAAGAGCCCGAGCTTCACCGAAAGTTCGGCTGCGATGCGCTCCTCGCCCCAGGTCGGGTTCTCCTGCACCATGCGCACAATCAGCTGGCGAAGATTTTCCGGAATCCGCGGTCTTCCCAACCGCGACTTCCGCCGCCAAAACAGCTTGAACCCCTTGCGATGCCAGCCGATGAGGGTCTCCGGCTTAACAATCATCAGTGCCGCTCTCCAGTGGAACAGTTGAGACCATAGCACCAAGGAGAAGCGCGCTGCGTCGGTGAGCCTGCGTGGCGGAACCTGGTGTTCCCGGTAGAACGCCAACTGTTTGCCCAGGAACAGCACCTCGGCACTCAATTCCGCCCGCGACGAGACTGCCAGCCACAGAAACTGAACGCCTTCGCCGGCTGTAATAAGAAGGATAGAAAGCAGTGATCGGAGGAACTGTGCGGTCCTGCGCACAAACGGTTGGCGACGAAACTTTCAAGTTGCGGCTGCAAGGTAACAGTGTAACGTCTGCGTCACTCGCGAAAGTTGCACCTATTTATGTGCGTATGGACTTCTTGCGGAGCACAGGTCGATTGATTGGCTTCACTCGACTACCTGCCGAGTACTGGCGTTCATGGGAGGCGAGCCCCTGTTGCGTCCGCAGTTGGTGCACAAAGCCTGTTACTACGCGGCCAAGAAGGGCTTCTGGATCTACATGCCGACCAATGCGCGCCTGCTGCGCCCTGACCTGATTGACCGGTTGGCCGATGCCGGTGTGGCCATCTTCAATTTTGCCGTGGACGCAGTGGATGAAAAACCGGGGCTCCCGAAGGCGCTAAGCCCGGTACGCAAGTATTTTGATTACCTGGTGCGCAAGCAATACAAGTACGGCTACGCCGTGTTTTTCAACATCAACATCTGCCGGAACAACATGGATGATGTAAAGCAGTTGACCGAAATCGCGCGCGAGCACGGCATTGCAACAGACTATCACCTCAACGAATCTCCCATGATCGAACAGAGTCACTTCAAGCACTACGACACCAATGACACATTCATTCACCCGGAGGACTGGCCGAGAGTGGACGAACTGGTTGATTGGCTAATCGAGAAAAACAAGTCGGGCTACAAGATGGTGAACTCGGTCAAGCGGCTGCAGGATATGAAGGACTTTATGCGGGGCAAAGTGGAACCTTGGAATTGTCGAGCCGGGCAGAACTCGATCATTATGCGAGTTGACGGCACCTTGGCTCCCTGCTTCCCCATGTACTCCGCGACGCACGACTGGGGTGTCATCGAAAATCACAAGTTCGAAGTCCCCCAACTGAACGAGATGAAGAAGTCATGCCAGACACATTGCTTCTCCACCTTGAATCATCACCTTGGTTTCTGCTACAACGATACGAGGGCCATTAAGTGGGTCCTCAAGCAGACTGCCCGTGGTTTTCAAGGGGTGAGTGGCAGCTTCGCTTAACCAGGTCGTCTTTAACGGGCTCGTTCAACTTGGTGCATCTCCCGGTTTCCATAACCGGGCCAGCTTAATGACTCGTCGCTTGCACGGCGCCCCGGGTTTCGTTGCTCAACGATTCTCGCTGGTGTAAACATCAAACCTCCTTGGAGTAAGTTGTAAGGAGTTCTGATGAGCTTCAATTGCGCGATGAATGGCCTCGAGTACTCACTCGAGCGTAGCGCCTGCATTGTTCCTGCGCCGTTCCGACTAGTAGCTCCTGCAGATGGCCGTCCGGCCTTCTGTTTTCTCAGATCACGATCTGTACTCACTGCTTACGCCGGAGGAAGATGATGGCGACCAATTTTGTGCAAATCGAGAATGATCAAGAAATCAAACAGCGCCTCGACGCCGAGCGCGCCCGCCTGCGCAAAATCGCTGGCCTCGACCGGCCCTCTCACTTCCACCGCCCGGTGGAACGCGCCTTCACGGCTGAAGAGCGCAACCAAGTAACCATTCTGTTCGGCGGTTTTACGTGGAAGCATGAAGACCTGATTCGCGCGGTGTTCCAGGGCTGCGGCTACCGCTGCGAGAAACTGCCCGTGCCCGATGTCCCTGCCTTTCAGATCGGCAAGGAATACGGCAACAACGGGCAGTGCAATCCCACCTACTTCACGGTGGGCAATCTGGTGCAATATCTCCAGTTCCTTGAGAAGGAAGGCATCCCCCGCAAGGACATTCTCGACAACTACGTCTTCTTCACGGCTGGATCGTGTGGCCCGTGTCGCTTCGGCATGTACGAAGCCGAGTACCGCTTCGCGCTGAAGAACGCCGGCTTCGACGGCTTCCGCGTGCTGCTCTTCAAAGACAGTGACGGCATCAAGGCCGCCTCGGGAGAGCCCGGACTGAAGTTCACCATCGACTTCGGTTTCGGCATGTTGAACGCCATGCACCTCGGCGACGTGATGAATGACCTCATCTACCAGATCCGTCCCTTCGAAGTGAACAAAGGCGAGACCGATCGCGTCTTTCACGAAACCGTCGACGAATTGTGCGAAGACCTCAGGAACCGCGATTCCTTCGAGATCGAGGAGCGTGCTCCCAACTGGGCCAAGCCCAAATTCAAGAGCAACAAGATCCTGCGCAACACCGCCAACGTCTTCGGCAAGTGGCACGAGCACATGTGGGGCAAGGACTACCTCAGCGCCCTCGACGCAGCGCGTGAGCGTATGGACCGCATTGAAGTCGATCGCACTAAAGTGAAGCCGGTGGTGAAAATCACCGGCGAATTCTGGGCGCAGATCACCGAAGGCGACGGCAACTTCCACATGTTCGACTTCCTGGAGCGTGAAGGCGCGCAGGTCGTAGTCGAGCCCATCGCCACCTGGGTTGCCTACCTCATGTACCAGGCCAAGGCCCACGCCCAAGCCAAGTGGCCCGCCAAGCGCCCCTATCGCGACCCGCAGTGGTGGGAAGTCAAGAAGCACATTGCCAATGACATCGGTCTCCGTAAGAAACTGATGGGAATTGCGGTCGGCGAGAAGATGTGGAATTTCTTCTATCACCGCACCATCAAGCATCTGGGCGGGATCACGCACCACCTCGTACCGCAGACAGAGCTGGCCGAAATGGCTCACCCCTTCTACAACCAGTTCGCCCGCGGCGGAGAAGGCCACCTCGAAGTCGGCAAGAACGTTTACTACACCGTCCATCACCTCTGCCACATGGTGCTTGCCTTGAAGCCCTTCGGTTGCATGCCCTCTTCGCAGTCCGACGGAGTCCAATCGGCCGTCATCAACAAGTTCAAGGACATGATATTCCTGCCGATCGAAACCTCCGGCGAAGGCGAAGTGAACGCTCATAGCCGCGTTCAGATGGCCCTGGGCGAGGCCAAAGTCAAAGCCAAGACCGAGTTTGAACAGTGTCTGAAGTCCACCGGAAAGGGCCTCGATCACATTCGGGATTACATTGGCGAACATCCCGAACTGCGCCGGCCGTTCTACCACGTGCCTCATCGCGAGGGAATTGCCGGCACCGCCGCCCAATTCATCTTGCACGTGAGCGATCGCATGGATAAGAGCACTCGTTCTTGGAAGCGCGCGCGCGTTCCGGGGATTGCGCTGCCGAACGCAGCGTAAGGGTGGGTGGCCATAGGAGTGGCCGGTAAGAGTCGCCGCCACCGCCATCTTGTCTGCGTTCGTTCTCTGGACGAGTTGGCGGTCACTGCAATCTACAACGTTCCTGCTAGCGTACGGGAGAGACCATGCACGATCATTTGGGAACCGCGCCGAAGCCACCGCTACTACAGATTGCTCCCGCCCCCATGCTCAAGGCGCACGATCATCACACCGAATTCATGGTGGGCCTCGACGTCGGCTCCACCACGGTGAAAGCCATCGTGGTCGACGCCGCCTCCGACCAGGTTCTCTGGCAGGACTACCAGCGCCACGAAACCAAGCAGCCCGAGAAGTCGCTGGAATTCCTCCGCCGCATCGAGAAAGAAGTCGGCATCAACCGCCACAACACCCGGATGTTCATGACCGGCTCCGGCGGAGGATCGATCGCCGAACAGATCGGCGCCAAGTTCGTGCAGGAAGTGACTGCCGTTTCCCTGGCTGTCGAGAAGATGCACCCCGAGGTGTATTCCGTCATCGAACTCGGCGGTCAGGACGCCAAGATCATCGTCTTCAAAGACGACGACGAAACCGGCCGCAAGAAGAAAATTCCCTCGATGAACGACAAGTGCGCCGGGGGTACCGGCGCGGTGATCGACAAAATCAATGCCAAGCTGAAAATCCCGACCGCCGAGCTCGCGCTCCAGGGCTATCGCGGAATCAAACTCCACAAAGTTGCAGGCAAGTGCGGCGTCTTCGCCGAGACCGACATCAACAGCCTGCAGAAAGTCGGTACCCCGTCCGATGAATTAATGGCCTCGCTCTTTGAAGCTATCGTCCTGCAAAACCTGAGTGTGCTCACGCGCGGCCACACCCTTCGCCCGCACGTGTTGCTGCTGGGCGGCCCGAATAGCTTCATCAAAGGCATGCGCGAAGCCTGGCAGGCGAACATTCCCCGCATGTGGCAGGAGCGCAAGGTCACGATCCCCGACGGTGCCAAACCCGAAGACCTCATCAAGGTCCCGCAAAACGCGCAATACTTCGCCGCCATCGGCGCCATTGAATTTGGCAAAAGCGAAGACGATTGCGTTGGCTGCTACCAGGGATACGACAAGCTGGTGCACTACATCGACTACGGCCGCCAGGAAGAAAAGGCCAAGTCGGGCGCGAAGGGCCTTACCACCAGCGATCAGGACCTCGACGACTTCAAAGTCTCCTATCGCCGCAAGAGATTCGTTCCCGCAGTGTTCAACACGAATCAGGTTGTCGGCGGTTTCATCGGCATCGACGGCGGTTCCACCTCCACCAAAGCGGTTCTCCTCGACGAGAACGGCGACATCCTTTGCAAGTCGTACCAGCTCTCGAACGGCAACCCGATTCAAGACACGATCGAAATGTTCGAGAACCTGCGCACCCAGGTCGAAGCGCAGAAGGCAAGACTGGAAGTGCTGGGAGTCGCCACCACCGGCTACGCGAAGGACATTCTCAAAGATGTCCTGCACGCCGACGTCGCCCTGGTCGAAACCGTCGCCCACACCGAATCGGCGCTAAAGTTCTACGAAGATCCCCATGTCATCGTCGACGTAGGCGGCCAGGACATCAAGATCATCATCCTCCATAACGGCCGCGTCAAAGACTTCAAGCTCAACACGCAGTGTTCTGCCGGCAACGGGTACTTCCTGCAGTCCACCGCCGAAGGCTTCGGCCTGAGCGTCGAGCAATACGCCGACTTGGCCTTTTCCGCACAATCGATGCCGGTCTTCGGCTATGGCTGCGCAGTCTTCATGCAATCCGACATCGTGAATTTCCAGCGCCAGGGCTGGCGGGCCGAGGAAATCCTCGCCGGTCTAGCCGCCGTCCTTCCCAAAAACGTGTTCCTGTACGTCGCAAGCATCCCCAACCTGGCCGCGCTGGGCACGCGTTTCGTCCTGCAGGGTGGAACCCAGAACAATATGGCCGTGGTGAAGGCCGAAGTGGACTTCATCCACAACAGCTTCCGCGCCGCCGGAAAGAAGCCCGAGATCATAGTCCACGAGTTCTGCGGCGAGTCCGGAGCCATCGGTGCGGCGGTCGAATCCCTTCGCCTGTGGCGCAAGGGCCAGCAGACCACGTTCGTCGGTCTGGAAGCGGTCCGCAAAATCGAATACCGCACCACCCGCAACGAATCCACCCGCTGCAATTTCTGCAAAAACAATTGCCTGCGCACCTTCATCGACATCCGCACCGTTCCCAAAGATGACATGGCCTTCGTCCCCGTCCAGAAAGTCACCAAGGTTCCGTTGATGCACGGCGAGCAACGCCTGATCATCGCCACCTGCGAAAAAGGTTTGGTCGAAGACATCAACGACATGAAGGACATCAAAGCCGGCCTCGACGGGATCAAAGAAAAGCATCCGAACTTCGTGGACATGGCCGCCCACGAGGTCTTCCGTCCCGTCAATCCTAAGACCGTCGCTGATCCCATCCCGGCAGCGAAGTTCTGGAACAAGGCCGCCAAAGAACGCATTCCGCTGATGGAAGCCCGCAAGAAGCTGCGCGTCGGCATCCCTCGCGTGCTGAACATTTACACCTACGCGCCGCTCTTCAACGGATATTTCGAGAGCCTCGGCGTCCAGCCGGAAAACATCATCTACTCCGACTACACCAGTTCGGACCTCTACCGCGCCGGCGCCAGCCGCGGCGCCATCGATCCCTGCTTCCCGGCGAAGATCGGCATTTCCCACGTCTACAACCTGATTCAGGAGAAGCATCGCAAGAAGCCGCTGAACGTCATCTTTTTCCCGATGTATGACGTGCTGACTTCGCCGCTCGTAAAGATTGTGGGCGCCAACGCGTGTCCGACCGTGACCGCCACGCCCGAGACCGTCAAAGCCGCATTCACCAAGGAAAACGACGTCTTTGCCGAGCACAACGTGAAGTACGTCGATCCGGTTCTGAACTTCGCCGATCGCAAGCTGTTCGCCTTCCAGATGCTGCAAGCCTGGCAACCCATCCTGGGGCTTTCCATTGAGGAGAACGACCGCGCCGTCGAAGTCGGTTTCCAAGCGCTAGCTGACTACGAAACCAGCATCCGCAAGCGCGCTCGTCAAGTGATGGACCAGTTGGAACGCGAAGACCGCATCGGAATCGTAATGCTTGGTCGTCCGTACCACCACGATCCCGGACTGAATCACGAGATCCTCGAAGAGTTCCAGAAGCTCGGCTATCCCATCTTTTCGCAGAACACTCTGCCGCTCGATGAGGACTTGCTCGAACGTCTTTTCGGAGAAGAAGTCCGCGCCGGAGTCGTCAGTCATCCCCTCGACATTACAGATGCCTGGAAGAATTCCTACTCCTGCAGCACGAATCACAAGGTTTGGGCTGCAAAGTTTACTGCCCGGCATCCGAACCTGGTCGCGCTTGAAATCTCCAGCTTCAAGTGCGGCCACGATGCGCCCATCTACGGCGTGATCGAAGGCATTATCGAGCAGTCGGGTACGCCATATTTCTGTTTCAAGGATCTCGACGAGAACAAGCCCTCCGGCTCAATCAGGATTCGCGTCGAGACCATCGACTACTTCCTGCGCCGCTACCGCGACGAGATCATTCGCAAGCGCAAGGCAGCCGAGGAAATCGAAGCGCAGTTGGCTGCACTAGAAGCGGAAATGCGATCGCACATGACGTCGGAAGCTGCCGGGTTAGAGGCACAGCAACTCGTTCGTTCAACGATGCGTGCCAGCACTTCTGATGAGGATGCCCTCGCACCCCTAGCCGGACGCGGAACCAGCGGCGCAGGCTGACGTCGGCAAAGTGCGCTCCTTGGATCGCCGTTCGCGCAGAGTTGGCTGATAGTGTGGCAACTTTCGGCCCAACGCCCTCCGGGTAGGAAAGCCGACGCTCCACCGAGGAGTGCCTCGCTCCGCCCGAACGCGATACTTAGACTGGCGAATTCGGGATTCGCCCTAAAAGGACTCTTTCATTTTAATGTTGGTGAGAGACATCGATCTGATGGACGGAATCGCGGACCTCTTCGGCAAGAGCCAGTTCATTAAGGGTAGAACGCCATCGGCTCCCGTGCGGTGAAACGTTGGACGACTGCGCCAGGCCGCGCTGAAGAGATACGGACGGTGAAAGTTGGTCCGATCGCGTGGCTTCGTGCCCCAAACTGTGGGGTTTCAGCCAGCGATTCTGGCAATCTAGCTTGGTGGCGTAGCAGAGCTAAAGTCCGAGCAAGTTTGCCTGCAACTTTACGTATTGGTGCTCTTGAGCCCAGAGGTTGAGTGGGATCGTGGCCAGTTCGTCGACGACGGGTACAGCGAGGCCATTCTTGGTGAGGTCCACTGTCTTGATTTAATAGTCGCAGGTCTCGCAAGCCTCGACGCGAACGTGATCGAATTGGTTCGCCGTGTAGATCGCGAGCTTCTCAACCGTTTCTTCACCACACGCGGGACACAAAATTCTGCCAAACGACCATTCGGTCGAGCACATCGAGCAAATCAGAGACCGTTTTCCTCATTGGCTCGATCCGAAGGGAATGTCTGGACCATTTCATCGTCTTCAACGAGCGTGGCCTGCACCGCACACTAAAGTCCTATTTCGAATATTACGAACGATCGCGAACTCATTTGTCGCTGGACAAAGATCCCCTAAACGCGGGCCGTCCACCCTCCGGAAATGGGCCGAGTCATTGAACTGCCGCAGGCGGGAGGACTTCACCACCGATACGAACGACGGGCAGCTTGAGCCATCGCTTCCTCGTTAATATATACACAGACCCCCACGGCGGTGATCCTCTGCTCCGGACGCCGATACGGCGGCTCGTTCACAACGCGGCGATTCGACAAGTGTTTTCTGAGACCGAGGAAATCGTTCCCTCTCGAGGTGCCGCTCACCCTTTTTCAGCGCGATCGAATTTTCGGTAAGGACAGGTCTGGAGATCACGCCCAACGTCATTTTCTTGGGGCAGTGCAGTCTTATCTCGTGAGTTTCCGCCGCTCACATGCCCTGACGGTCTTCGTAGGGTCAACGGCGTCTGCGTCCACCTGCATCTCGACGACTTTCCCGTTCGTGTCAATCAGGTAGGTGGCGCGGCGCGCAGCGGGAATCTTGGTATGGAATTGGTCGTATTCCTTGTAGATGCCGTACTGCCGGATGACCTTTCCGCCGATGTCACTGAGCAAGGGAAAGGTCACACCGTTCTGGTCGGCAAACACTTTGTTGGCAAACGGGTTGTCCATGCTCACACCCAAGACTTGGGTGTCTGCTGCTTCCAGCTTGGCGAGGGTCTGCTGGAAGTTCCGCATCTCCTGCGTTCAATCGGACGAGAAAGCCCAGACATAGAAGGCCAAAACCACGTTCTCTTTACCTTTGTAATCATGCAGCGAGCGCGGCTTTCCGTTCTGGTCCACCAATGTGAAATCAGGAGCGATGTCGCCGATCTTGACCTCCGTCGCTGGTGGTGCAGACTCTGTCTGAGTCCATGCCACGCCAGTCAGCAAGAAGCATGCCAACAGAAGCGCGATACTCATTTTTCGCATAGCTTCACCTGCGGCGACTGAGAGATCGGGTCAGGTCCGCCGTTTTCCCGTACACTACCGGTTCCAAGTAGCCCGAGCGATTGCGAAATTTTACATCACGCAGTACCAGAAGCAATCTGACTTTTAGTTCTTCATTCCCCAGGGAAAAGGCGTATGATCTGCCTCTAGCGTCTTCCACTTGAGGGGTGGCTGCCGAATCGCAGCCCCTAATACCCCTCTGCTGCGCGGGCTTTGCCCGAGGGACGGTGGATAACCAATACCGTTGCCCTGGAAGTCTCCAGAACAATCTCTTGCCGGGAGGCAGTCGATGGCGTCACGTCCAGCCTGCTACAGGCACCCGAACCTACAGATGATCCGGTGCTCCACGAGCGGTTACGAATGCCCTGTACCCGGCTGTGACCGTCACTGTGACGATAACGGCTACTTCGACATTGAGGTTAAATCCGGAACGAAAGATGGCACGCTGACTCGTCAAGCCCTGGTCCGCGAGGCAATCATGGATGCGATTCGGGATCGGGGACCGTCGATCCTGCCAGGTAAGCAAAAATAACAGTGTCGGTCCCAGAGGTCTGACGAGAACGGCCCATCCGGAACTCGGTGACCTAGCGATCGCCACGTGGGCGCATCTTGCGTGTGTCTAGATGAATGTTAAGAGTGTGTGAATCAAGCGCCGCATTGGGTCAATGAGAAGCAACAGGACTCTCCGGCCGGATCAGCAGGACGAGCCGCGGAAACAGGAAATGCCCGCCTGCGTCGTCAATCACGTTGACCTGACAAGTATAATAACCGGGCTTGAGCGGGCTCAGCGCCAGATCCAGCTGAAAGACGCCAGCTTTGCGGTCGAGAACATTCAATTCCGTCAACTAATTGTAACGTCGACGGAGCAGCAGTCGCCGAACTCGCCCGCAAAGACACGGGTGGCGTTGGAAAACAACTTCAGCGTCCCGCAAGTCCTGAACGTGATCTTCAGCACGGCGCCGGTCCCGGTCAATCAAGACAATCTCAGCCGCCATTCCAGAGTTCAACGAGGCGTACGCGGTGGTCGACCCAACAAAGCCTGCCCCAACGATCGCAATCTGTGGGATCCGCGTTCGTGTACGCTCCGACTGTTTTTGGGAGCCATCCTTACGAGCAGATACGTGCACTTCACCCTCCTATTTCGTTTGATGTCCTGCGCTTGGCCTTCGCAATACCGCGCTGCCGTGCCGGAGTGTCGGCGCGCTCGATGACAGAACCCAGCCGCCCGATCTCTCGATATCGAAA
>Ga0210404_10000645_pt1 | contig 16757 bp, 11 predicted proteins | sample IncBWH28MmetaG_FD_155455 | JGI IMG/M metagenome (GOLD analysis project Ga0210404, IMG submission 155455) | Forest soil microbial communities from Barre Woods Harvard Forest LTER site, Petersham, Massachusetts, United States - Inc-BW-H-28-M | ecosystem: Environmental > Terrestrial > Soil >... | reverse complement strand
ATAAATGCCTTTCGGTCGATGTCCATTCCCCTATCCTACCGATAAGCCGCGCATCCTGCCAACATAGCGTGCGAGCGCATTCTCCCGCAGTGAATCAGACGGTAAGGATTAATTTGCCGGTCGTGTCCCGCCCTTCGAGCATCCGATGCGCCTCCGCGGCCTGCGCCAAAGGGAACCGATGTTCAACGCGCAGCTTCAGCCACCCTTCGCGCAACCCTTGGAACAGATCATTCGCCCGCCGCCGCAGCTCCTCGCGCGTCACCGTGAAATTGAAAAGTGCCCCGCCGGAAATTGTGATCGATTTTCCAGCCAGGGCATGAGGGCTCATCGGATCGGCCGGCCCGCTGGCCATTCCGAACAGGGTCGCCCACCCGCGAACCCGCAGCGCATCCAGGTTTTTCGTGAATGTTGTCTTGCCCACGCCGTCAATCACGTAGTCGACGCCTCGGCCATTTGTCAGTTTCTTGGCTTCCTCCGCAAAATCATCCTTGGAATATAAAATCACGTGATCCGCGCCGGCGGCCCTCGCAATTTTCGCCTTCTCCTCGGTCGAAACCGTTCCGATCGCCACCGCGCCCATGTGCTTCAGCCACTGCACGAGCAGCAGCCCCATTCCTCCGGCTGCCGCGTGCACCAGCACCGTCGATCCGCGCTGGATCGGATAAAACTCGTGCAACAAATAGTGCGCCGTCAGCCCCTGCAGGATCGCCGCCGCTCCGTCTTCAAAGGAAAACTCCTTTGGCAGCGGCGTCAGCGCCAAGGCTTTCATCAGGTGGTATTCCGCATACGAGCCAATGTCCCGGGTCGCGTACGCCACGCGATCGCCAACCTTCACATCGCTCACTCCTTCGCCCACCGCTTTGACCGTACCCGCGCCCTCAATCCCCAGCGTGTAAGGGAAGGGAATCGGCACCCGCCCCGAACCGTTGCGAAAATAGATGTCCGCATAGTTCACGCCCGCCGCGTGCACGCGGACAACCGCCTCGCCCGGCCCCGGCCTCGGCTGCGGAATATCCTGAAGCTGCATGACGCTGGTGTCGCCGTACTGCCAGATGCGCATCGCTTTCATAAGTCCGTCTCCTCGGATCGTAGTAATCTGGTTCAGTTGGTCGCACTGCGATTCAGACACCGGGACTATATTCCACGGAGGCACGACATGAAAGTAGGAGCCCGCAATCGAATCATCGGCAAGGTGACACAGATCAAGAAAGGCAGCCTAATGTGTCTCGTGAAGGTTACCATTCCGGCATCATCCGCGATGGCATCGGTCATGACCATCGAGTCCCTAAAGGAACTCGGCATCCAGAAGGGCGACAAAGTCGAAGTCATTGTGAAAGCCGTCAACGTCCTGCTGCTAAAAAGCTGACTCCAGCCACACGGCACTGCTCGACTTGAATCTCGTTCACCGTAACAGCGCCCCGTGGGTCGACCTCCAGTCGAAACTGCACGTAAGCCGTCGGCAGGTGGAAGCTCGCCTCGGGCGAATGAACACCTTTCGCGACGGCCTCCTTGCAATACCGCGATTTTACTTGGATGGTATCAGTCCGTTTGCGATCTTCCCGGGTGAGCCAGAATCTCGCGTACCCCTCCGACTCCGTGGCTTGTTTCATGGTGTCCTTTGGAAACTCTTCCCGTGTCACCGTTACCTCGGCGTTCGGAATTGGCAGCCACGTAGGGTCAACCGTCTGCATGACGAGCGCCAGGGGTCCGGGAGGCGCAATCCACGTTGCCGTCCTCGTTCACATCTGGGGCCTCGGGGGATCCAGAAAACACTTCAAACCGTTTCGTCGCGCACGAGCAATTCTTTCGCGCGTTCAGCCGCCTTCACCACCGCTTTGATCAGCGTGACGCGCAAGCCTCCCTCTTCCAGCTCCAGGATGCCGTCGATGGTGCAGCCCGCCGGCGTCGTTACCGTGTCCTTCAGGAGCGCGGGATGATGCCCCGTCTCGATCACCATTTTTGCCGCACCCAACGCCATTTGCGCCGCAAGCAGCGTCGCGAGTTCCCGCGAAAGCCCTACCTTAACGCCGCCCTCCGCCAGGGATTCCAAAATAATGTAAATAAACGCTGGCCCGCTCGCCGAAAGCCCGGTCACGGCGTCCATGTGCTTCTCATCGACGACCACGGTCCTGCCGACCGCATCGAAGAGTTTCCGCGCCGTCTCCACGTCCTTCGCGCCCGCGAATTTTCCCGACGCGATCGCCGTGATTCCCGCGCCCACCGCCGAAGGTGTATTGGGCATCGCCCGGATCACAGGCACTTTCCCGCGCAGTCTGCGCTCGATGTATGCGCAGGGCACGGACGCCGCAATCGAAATCAATAATTTCTTCTCATTCAACTCGCCGCGAATCTCATCGGCCACTTGCCCGACGGTCTGCGGCTTCACGCACAGCAAAATCACGTCTGCCTTTTTCACCGCCGCGCGATTGTCGCTGCTCAACGTCACCGGCAGCTTCGCGCCGCCTTTTCGCTCCGCCGTGGCGTGCTGCACGGTGGCGAAAATATTCTGCGGCGACACCAGCTTGTGCTTCACAAACGCCTCGATCAAAATCCCGCCCATTTTTCCGGCGCCCAGCACCGCGAGCCGCATTTGGGTTCCCGTGTGTGCCATCTGAGTTGTTCCCCTTTCGCGTCGAAAGCCTGAACCGTAGATCGTTTCTTTGTCGGGAATGTTTGAATTTCTAGCGGATTGCAGATCGCGCCCGCGCGGGCGCGCGGGGTTAGCCCCGCGGGTTGTGCGGACGCGGCTTGCGCGGCGGTCGAATGAACGCATACATCGTGAAATGCATCATACAGGAGGTCCGGCGCGCGCAAAAGCCTTCCCTCAGCTTTTGGAACTATCGCGTGCCGTGAAAGGAATCATCACTGGACCGACAAACGCACGCACGGAGCTTCCCGCTCGCTCCGCAGGAGTCGAAAAGAAATGACGACCACAGCGGCGAGCACCAATCGAGACCGAAGTCTCGCGGAAATTCTAGCCTGGTGGCTGATACTCGCAATTTTCACCGCAGCTGCACTCTTGCTCGGCACAACCGGCGCCGGCGCTCAACAGGCCGGACCTCTGCCCGCAGCCACGCCTTCCGACGCGCCTCCTGCTCCGCCGCGCGCCTCCGCCCCCACGTTGATCGGCGGCAAACCAAACCTCTCCGGCACCTGGGCCCTCAATAAAGACGAGAGCGACGATCCGCGCCAGGCCATGCAAGAAGCGGCCGGCAGTAATCGCGGCAATGGTGGCAATGGTGGCAACGGCAATGGCGGCGGGCCGCGCATCGGCATGGGCGGCGGCGGTGGCGGCCCCTGGGGCGGTCGCAATGGTGGCGGAGGTAACGGCAGTAACGGCGGAGGTCGCCGCGGCGGTCAGGGCGGCGAAAACGCCATGAACGATCTCTCGCAACTCACCATCGCGCAAACGGCCACATCGGCAATCGTGACCGGCGACTCCGGCCACATTCTGGCGCAATACTCGGCCGACAGCCCGTCCGGATCAGCACCGACCATGAAAGATAGCACTCCGGGTTCATCCAGCACGTCCAATAGCAGCGCTTCGTCGTCGACCTCGTCGCAGCCTGCCGCCGGCGGCACGCAGTCATCCTCGAACTCTGACTCGAGTTCAGGAAATAGCAGCGCCAGCCCGCCCCCCGTTGCGCAGTGGCAAGGCTCACAACTGGTCGCCGTGCAGCAGGGCCGGCGGCAGGGCAGCACAACCCGCACCTTCGAGCTTTCGCCCGACGGCAAGCAGCTCTATGTGACCACCAAGATCGATAATCCCCGCTTCAACAGCCCGGTCACATTCCGTCTGGTCTACGATCCCGCACAGTCGAGCGAGTAACCCGTTCCCGTGCGACACTGTCCAAGAAAGTACTTGATGCCGCACAGTCATTCTCACTTAACTTAAGGAACGGTGTTGCGCCACCCCAGCCATTTGAAAGCTACACGACTAGCGATTGCGGCTCTGCTCTTCGCTCTCTCGGCCGTGCGCACCGCTTCCGCGCAGCAAGCGCAGCCCGGGACCGCGTCGGCGCAATCACAAACGGAAACTTCCACGGCCGATGTTGCCGGAGTCGTTCACACGGTGGACGGCTCTGCGGTCCCTGGCGCGTCGTTGCGTCTCATCAATACCGACACGCGCAAAGCCTTTGTCAGTTGGACCGACGAATCCGGCAAATTCCAGTTCTCCGGCCTGCCCGCCGGCCATTACACGGTCGAAGCGTCGCAGCTTGGATTCCTACCCGCGTCGCTGGAGATTGACCTCGGTGCTGGCCCTCCCCCTCCTCCGCTCCTGCTTACGCTGCGCGTTGCCACCCTTGCGGACCTGGCGGCGTCCCCAGGAAGAGGCCGACCGGGCGGTCGGCGCATCGGTCCAGGCGCGGGCGGCCAGCCTGGCAATGGTCCTGGCAATGCTTCGAATGGCCAGTCCAACGGCGGCAATGGATACGGCGGCGGGCGCGGCGGTCGAGGCCAGCCATTGCCTCCCGGGTTGCTCAACGCCATGCGCCAGGGCATGGGTGGCTTCCAGCAGACTGATCTCACGGGTGAAGCCGCCAACGGCCAGGGAGAGGAGGCGGTTGCAGGGCCTGCGGTCGGCGGCGAGACTGCTTTTGCCGGCGGCGCCGGTGCCGGGGGGTCTTCGGACTCGTTCCTGCTGCAAGGCACGGTAGGCCAGGGTCTTTCCCCAGGAGGTTTCGGCGGAGGTCCGGGCGGCATCGTCGCTGGTCTCATCCAGGCGCAGGGCCAGCCAGGTCAAGTACCAAACGGCGGGAATCCATTCGGCGGTCCCGGTGGCGGAGGTAGCCAGGGCGGCTTCGGCCTCGGCGGCCTGTTCGGTGGAGGAGCAGGGGGCGGATTCGGGGGCGGCCGCGGCGGAGGTCTGAACGGCGGGCAGGCCGGCCGCCTGCTTCGCCAAACGGTCAACCGCGTGCGCTTTACCGTCTTTGACCGCTACACGAACTCGGCCTTCGATGCCAAGCCGTTCTCGATCACCGGCACGCCCCTGAAACAGATTGGCGCCTACGACGAACGCGTCGGTGGCACCGTCGGAGGCCCGCTGAAAATTCCCCATATCTACAACGGCAGCGACAAAACCTATTTCTTCGTCAACTATCAGCACGAAATCGCCAAGAATCCGGTCAACACTTTTTCGACCGTGCCCACCTCCGCCGAACGCAACGGCTGCTTTCTTGCCGGCACGGTCTTCATGCCGTTTACGACCAATCCCGTCACAGCCACGAATCCGATTTGCCCGGCGGGCGACGTGCAGGTCCCGACCAATTCCGCCGCAGCGGGCTTGCTCGCATTCATTCCGATGCGGAACGAGACCACTACCACGGGCCAAAACTACCTGCTGCAATCCACCACGCCGCTCAATAGCGACATCTTCAGCACGCACGTGCTCCACACCATCAATTCAAAATGGAACGTGAACGGCGGATATAATCTCAGCTCCAACCGCATCCACACGCTCAGCAATTTCACCGATATCGGCGGCAAGCAGTCGACCCTGAATCAGATCGTCACGCTCGGTCTCTCGCACAATTGGTCGCCGCGGCTGGTCGAGAACACCACGCTGACGTGGTCCCGCAGCCGCAATCAGCTGCTCAGCGACAACTCGTTCGGTACGGACATCGCCGCCCAGTTGGGAATAACCGGAGTGTCCACTTCACCAATCGACTTCGGCATTCCACTGATCAGCTTCACCGATTTTTCGGGAATCAACGACCCCATTCCCTCGCTGGTGCGCAACCAGACGCTGCGCCTGGGCGATTCTCTGACTTGGACCAAAACGAAACACACCATGACCTTCGGCGGCGAACTTCGCCGCATCGACCTGAACACGCAGTCGAATCCCAATCCGCGCGGCGGATTCGTTTTCACCGGCATCGCCACGGGCAACGACTTCGCCGATTTCCTGGAAGGCCTGCCTTTTAACACCACCGAACAATTCGGTAATCCGAATCTGTATCTCCGCAGCTGGGGATTCGCCGCCTACGCGCAGGACGATTTCCGCGTCAGCAAGACCTTCACCCTTCAATACGGCTTGCGCTACGAGTCCGTCACCCCGCCGATCGAAATCAACAACAACCTCGTGAATCTCGACATTACGAATCTCAACGACGTCCTGCAGGTTGCACACGGCCCCGGCGGCCTCACCGCGCCGGGCCTGCCCCGCGCCCTGATTCAGGGCGACTATCTGAATTTCGAGCCGCGCTTCGGCTTTGCCTGGCAGCCGAAATTCATCAAGAAGAAAACCGTCATGCGCGGCGGCTACTCCGTTTTCTACAACGAATCGATCTACAACACGCTCGCCCGGGAGCTGGCGTTTCAGGCGCCCATCGACACGGTTCAGACGCTGACCACAATCTCGACAGCGCCCCTGACATTGCAAAACGGGTTTCAAGGCGGGGCGACCAACGGCATCTCGATTCCCAATACCGAATCCGTCGATCCGAACTACAAACCCGGCTACGCGCAAATCTGGAATCTCGGCACCGAAACTTCGATCACCCAGAACTGGATTCTCGACCTGACCTACACGGGTACCAAGGGAACCGATCTGGACATCCTGCGCGCTCCCAACCGCGCCCCACTCGGCACTTCCTCCGATGAAATCCAGGCGCACCGCATCGATCCCAACGCCACCGGCTTCACCTTCGATGAGTCCGGCGCAAATTCCATCTACAACGCGCTGCAAGTCCGCGTCGTGCATCGCTTCACGCACGGCGTGATGCTCCAGGGCATCTACACGTACGGGAAATCGCTCGACGATTCAAGTTCCATCGGCGGCGGTGGCGGAACGGGCACCGTCGAGCAGCAGGACGGCAACCTGCACGCCGAATACGGGCTATCCACCTTCGACATTCGTCACCAGTTCCGCGCCGTCTCCATGTACGAGCTGCCCTTCGGCCAGCGGGACCGCTGGGCCAATCACGGATGGAAAGAACATGTCTTCGGCGACTGGCGCCTCCAGAATATTTTCACCTGGCAGACCGGCACTCCCTTTACGGTGCTCCTCGGCGGCGTGGCCTCCGACAACGGCACCGGCGCCAATTTTTCGCTGCGCCCGAATATCATCGGTAATCCGAATCTCGGAATTTGTGGTGGCTCGCCTTCGCATTTCTTCAACACCAGCGACTTCGCTCTGCCCGTGGATGCCAATGATAATTTGACCTACGGCGATGAACCGCGCGGCGCGGTCGAAGGCCCGTGCAGCTTTAACTGGAATATGAATCTGTCGAAAACATTTCGCTTCGGCCCGGACCGCCGCCATCAGCTGAACATCAGCTGGCAGATCCAGAATCTGACCAACACGCCGAGCTACAACGGCATTGGCACCGCATTCCCGTGCTTCGGCACGCCGGGTTCAGCAGGAGGAGGCACAGCATCAGGAATCACTTGCGGCGCAACCGGCAGCATCGGCCCCGGCTTTTCGCTATTCGGCCGCATAACGGGAGCCGGCAACATGCGCACCATGGCCGCCCAGGCCCGCTTCAATTTTTAGGCCCCCGGGGAGGGCCGATCTCCCGATTGGCGCCTTGGTCCGCGAACTGGGCGGTGTCTGGCCATTCGGCGGCGGGTTTGCAGGGGCACCATCGATCGTGCCCGGGCCAAATGCTTGGTCGGGCCACCGCCAGGTGGCGCAGGTTTTTCTTTGTAGGGGCGTCGCACTGCTACGCCCGGCCGAGATGCCGGGCAAAGTCGCTGCCATCGGACGACGCGTGATTCTTTGCGCCACCTAGGTACTTGCGCCCGGCCGTATGAGGTCTAACATGAGAACCGTGAAAAGCTCCGACCAAAACTCGGCGCAGACCAAGGCCACCGCGACCAATGCGCCCCGAACCGCCGGCCGGAACCCCTCGGCCGCAGCGGTGATTTCCTTCCGCTTTTACTCCACTCCGAAACGACAACCACGCCCAACCGAAATGCACCTACGTTACTGTAAACAAAAGACCGATGTACGTTCTAACCGACAGAAGATCGGGGTAATCAGGCGCCGTTTAGCGGCCCTGTTTTCCGTTTTCTGCTTCCTCCTGACGCCCCTTTCTGCCACCGCCCAACAGCCCCAAAACCCGGCCGCGCCGCCGGCTCAGCGGCAGAGCCTGCCGCAAAACCCCACCTTCATCCTGAAGGCCCAGTCCAACGTGGTCCGCATCGATGTGGAGGTCACCGACAGCTCGGGGAAATCGATCAAAGGATTGCGCGCCGACCAATTTGAAATCAGCGACGACGGCAAGCAGCAGAAAATTTCAAGCTTCTCCTACTCGGACATCGAGAAAGTCGAAACGGCTCCGCAAGAAGGCGCCAAGCCGATCATCGTTCCCGTCGATAACGAAGGTCCTGGCGCCGCGGACGCCGTCACGGACGCCGTCCGCGACCGCCGCATGATCGTTCTGTTCTTCGACATGACGTCGATGGAAACCGACGACATTCTTCGCGCGCACACCGCCGCGCAAAAGTTCCTCCAGCAGCAGATGACGCCCGCCGACCTGGTGTCCGTGGTCGTGTTCGGCACGCGCCTCACGGTGCTGTCGAATTTCACCAACGATAAAGCGGCGCTCGACAAAGCCGTGGCGCAAATCGTTCCCGGCGCCGCCTCGCAGATTGCCAATCCTCTCTATGCCGCCGCGCAGAACGGCGAATACGACGTGCAGCAATACACCGGTGACGCCTACACCCCGGATGAAACGGAATTCAACGTCTTCAACACCGACCAGAAGCTGGCTGCTGTGGAAGGTCTGGTGAACGTGCTCGCCACTCTTCCCGGACGGAAGGCTGTGGTGGAGTTCACGGGAGGAATCACGCAGACGGGCGAGGAGAATCGCGCCGAACTTCGCGCCGCCACCGATGCGGCGAACCGTGCCGATGTCTCCATCTACTCGATCGACGCGCGTGGAATGTTCGCCACTCCTCCCGGAGGAGACGTTACCGCCAACGCGGCCACCGGAACTTCGATGTTCAGCGGCGCGGCTGTCTTTCACCAGACCGACCAGCGCGAGGATTCACGCGACACGCTCGCTACTCTTTCCACCGACACGGGCGGCAAGGCGTTTTTCGATCTCGGCGACCTGTCCGACGCCTTTCCCGTAATTCAGAAGGACTACAGCGGCTACTACCTGCTCGGCTACGACCTGCCCTCCGACGTAAAGCGCGACGGCCGCTGGCACGCCATCCGCGTGAAAGTGAATGCGCCGGGCGTGCACGTGCACTACCGCAACGGCTACTACGCCCCGCGCGATTTCCAGCACCTCGAAAAAGAAGATCGCGATCAGCAGCTGGCTGACGCCATGCGCTCGGAAAGCCCGGAAGTCGATCTCCCCATCGCTGTCGAGACGGCCATGTTCCGCCTGAGCGATCAGCAGGTCTACGTCCCGATTTCCGCGAAGCTTTCCTCAACCGCGCTCGATTGGGCCAAGAAGCACGACAAGCGCGAGGCGGCGTTTGATTTCGCGGCGGAAGTTCTCGCTGTTCCGTCCGACCGAAGCGTGGCGCAATTGCGCGACACGATCACCGTGCATCTCGGAGAAGAGCGCTTCCAGCAGGTGACGCACAGCAACCTGGTCTATCAGGGCGGGGTCGTGCTGGCGCCGGGAAACTATCGCCTGAAATTCCTGGCCCGCGAAAACGAATCCGGAAGAATCGGCACATTTGAACAGGCGCTTGTCGTTCCGCAGCGCCCAGCGGCGCGCATGACGCTCAGCTCCGTCCTGCTCTCCAGCCAACTTGTTCCGGTGGCCAAGACGAACGAAGTGCAGACGCAGGCGCGCGGGAATCGCGCTCAACTCGCCGCATCGCCGCTCGAAATGGAAGGCGAGAAAATCGTCCCCAGCGTCACGCGATTCTTCACCCAGCAGCAGACCCTCTACGTTTTCTTCCAGGCCTACTATCCGGAAAAAACGGACCAGTCCGAAGTGCTGGATCCCTCCACGCTCCGCGCGGGACTCGTCTTTTTCCGCGGCGGCGTCCAGCTGAACGCCACTCCGCTGCTTCCGCCGACGGCGGTCGACGCCAGGACCCGCACCGCTTCCTATCGCATCAGCCTCCCGCTCGCAAAACTGCCGTCGGGGCACTACACGGTCCAGGCTGTAGCCATCGCCGCCGGTACGCAGCAATCCGCCTTCGGACGCGCGTACCTTGCGCTGGAGCAAGCGCCTGCTGCGCCGAATCCGGTTGTCGCGCCTGACTCCACGCCGCCGTCGAAACCCGCCACGCAGTAACGCCATGGAGTTGTCGCGGCCCTGCACAAAAACAAAACGGCGGCTCCGATCGATCGAAGCCGCCGCAAAATAGTCGGAGAGTTCCGGGAGCTATTTTTTATCCTTTTTGTCGTCTTCTTTCTTGTTTTCCTTCTCTGGGTGCTGCGCTTGTTTTTCTTCCGGCTTCTGTTCTGGCCGCGCTTGCGATTGGTTCTGCTGGTTCAGCGGCGGATGCACGTCGTAATCCTGATCGCGCGCTTTCACCGGCGGAGTGAACCGCATGGGCTGCCGCTGATCGCCTGGGGTCGTCTGGTCGTTGCGATTCGTTTGGTCGTTGTTTACGGTGCTGTTCGTCTCGCTGCGAGTGGTCGAGCGATCGTTTTGGTTGTTGGCTGTGTTGTTCGTGCCGTTGCGATTGACGTTGCCGTTCGCGGCACCGTTCGTCGAGCTGGCAGGCGGCGTAAACGGGTGGAAACTGTCGCGCGAGGTCTGCGGATTCTGACCGTTGTTCGGCGCTCCGCTGGCCGGATTGCCTCCGCGGCTGTTGCCGAAGCTCTGGAAACCCTGACGATTTGCCGCGGGTTGATTCACCGGACGTTGAACCGCCGGATTGAGCCGGGCAACAACCGGGCGCTCGGAGAAAGGGACGGCGGGCTTGGAAGTCGAGACTTTCGCAGTGGCCGAAACGTAGCTCGCTCGCGTGGGTGCAAGCGGCGCGGTTTCAACGGCGCGGGCGCTCTGAATTTGGTCGGCGGAAACGCGCACCCTGGCGGCCGCGACAGGCCGCGCGTTCACGAACGTATCGCGTGAGACGGCTGTGACCGCCGTTTCATTGCGAGCGTACGTGTAGTTGTTGACGGCGGTGTGGTTGACGTAGGCGCTGTTGTAAACGTTGGTGACTTCCGTCACGTTGACGACCCGCGTGTTGGTGACGTTGATGTTCTGGAAATAGCGCGGGCTGGCGCGATACGCGGGCACGAACACGTCGCGCGGGCCGAGCGGGAACCAGGCCACTCCAGCGACTCCGCCGCCGAACGCGACGGAAACCCCGAAGCCGCCTCCGCCAACGAACCCAACCAGCGCCGGCGCGTACACCGGCCGCACCACCACCGGTCCGGGAACCCAGCCCCAAGTTCCGCCGACAAACGCCCAGCGGCCGTAATGGAACGGCGCGAATCCCCACGGCTCGGCGTCAACCCAGGTCCAGCCCCACGGAGCCACGTACACCCAGTGGCCAACCTGATAGGGAGCCCAGCCCACGGCGACTCCACGAGGAACCCAAACTGCGCCGTAATCGGGATCGGTGCGCCAATCGCCGTAGTCGTCCAGATCGTAGTAGCCGTCGATGTCGCGCGAGACGTAGCGGGCGGATTGTGAGGCGTTCTCCCGCTGATCGCGCGACTGGCACCAGTCTTCAAAATCGTCGTAGCCCGGAGCCGCGGCGGCGTCGTAGGAAAGATCGTCAGTGCCGTTGAAGGTATAGATCTGCCCGGCCTGCAAATCCCAGGTCTGGCCCGCGCCGTTGACTTCGCCCTCGCCTTCGCGCATGGTGATGACCGTTGAGCCAGCGTTCGGATCGGTTTCGATGCGATATTCGCCGCCGCGCGCGAGCGTGAAGGAAAGGTTGGGAGTGTCGATTTCGAATGCGTCGCCGGGCGAGAGATGGCGGACGTGAACTTCGATCAATCCTTGTGCGAGCTGAAGCTGAACGGTGCGATCGTCGAGCGTGAGAAACGAAATGCCGGTCTGGCTCGCCATGCGGATGGCGGTGCTGCCGATGTGGACTTCACCGCGTGAATCCTGGTCGACCCACAAATTGTCGCCGGTCGTGAGCGGGCGATTCGGATCGGCTTGCACCCAATCCTGGTCGCCGGAGACCTGGTAGGAGACCGAGCCCTGAATGTAGTTCAGTCGACCGACGCGGCCGGGCGGATCGTCCTGCGCCGCGGCTGGCTTGGGCCCTAGCGCAGCAAGTCCAAGCACCACGAGCGAGATCACCAAGGGCGAGAGGAATTTTCGGCTTGAGAAATTTGTGATCATCAGACTTCTTCTGTGGTGCGACGCTGACGGAGAACGGACGCAAACTCTGCGAACAGCTTACAAGCCATCAGCCAGGTGAGCCACATAAAGACTCGAAAGTTCGACATGGACCCCTCCCGCTCATAAAACACCATGGCGCGAAGTTTGTTCTCCCCACTTTCGTACCGCAGCTCGCAGAATCCGCTCATCATCAAGTCCTTATATCGCTGTACGGATGCGCCTCGGCCCTGATGGCTCGCAGCGGTGACTTGCAAAAGAGCCTCTGAGAATTGTTTAGTGATGGCCGCTGTGACCGCCGCCACCGGAATGACCGCCGCTGGAATGGCTGCCGCCACCGCTGCTATGCGGCGCGCTGTAGGAATGCGGCGTGCTGCCGGTGCCTCCGCGCGAGCCACCGCCGTAGCTGCGCGGATTGCTGGAACCGCCCTGCGGCGTGTTGTAGCCGCGGGAACCGTTATTGCCGCCCTGCGGAACACTGTAGCCATGCGGTTGACCGTAAGCGCGGGAGTTATTGGAACCGTAGGTGGAAGAGCCGCCACGCGGCGTCACGATGGGCTGCCTCATATTAAGAGGAGGACGTGAGTATGAATTGTATGAATTGGAGGAGCCCCCTCGTGACGACGACGTGGGCGGAGTGTAGTGTTGCCAACCCCGAGTAGCGGACTCATTCCCCGGTGCGGACCCGGACGAGCCGAACGATCCCCGGCCGGAGTCGTTCTGCGTCGCGCGGTTATCCGCACCGAAGCCCTGGCCTGATCGGTTCGTAGAGCCGGAAGGAGGCGTGAATTTCTGCCATCCGGGCCTGCTCGACTGAACCGATGAGGTTGAATTCGTGCCGTTGCGATTGCCGGCAAAACCCGATGGTCCGCCACGCGTTGCCTGATTCAGATTTCCAAACGAGCGAGAGCCGTTGGAATTCGCGATGGAGGTATTGGACCGGCCGCTGCCGTTGAAGAAGTGCTGCGCGCTTGAGTTTCCAGCGTGCATGGAAGAGGAGCCGGCACTGCGGCCCGAGGGGCTGAAGCTTGCGCGCGACGGAGTGACCGGCATTTTGCCGCCCATCAGGGTGCCGGAGCGGAACTGTTCGGCGCTGATGTGCGACTGATCTCTCGAAACCGCGCCGCGTCCGAATTCATTGCCGGCCTGCGAGGAAATGCCGTTGCGCACCCGGTCGTTATTGAGCGCGTCATGGAAGTTCGAGAACTGGCGCCCGCGACTGCCGCCAAGCGGCGCGAAGCCGTTGTGAAAATTGTTGATGTTGGTGATGTTGACGTTGTTGAAGCGTCCGCCCCAGCGGCCGAACCACGGGTGATACCAGTCACCCGGCCCGCAGGGCAGCCAGCCAAAGTGGCCGAAGCCAAAACCGAATCCGAAGCCGACGCCGAATCCCACGCCTCCGCCGAAGCCGAAGAACGAAACATAGGCCGGCGACCAGATCGGGTAGTAGCCCGGATATGCCGCGACGGGCCCCGGCCACCAAACCCAGTTGCCGCCGTAGACGAACCAACGTCCGTAGTGATACGGCGCCCAGCCCCACGGCTCGTAGGAAACCCACGTCCATCCGTAGTAAGGCTCGTAAACCCAGCGGCCATCACGGTAGGGCGCCCAATCCGGACCTGTTTCCGAAGGCGTCCACACGGGACCGTAATCCGGAACTTCGGTCCAGGTGCCGTGCTGATCAAGATCTTCCGAGCCGGTGTAATAGCGATTGGTGCGGCCCCAGCTCGATGCGCCGGTAATGTGGCGGTCGCGGTCGTCGTTCCAGGAGTCCCATTCGTCGCGAGCCGTTGCCGCTTCGGTCTTGTACTGCGGGCTGTCCGTGCCCTCAACGGTGATCATCTGGCCCTGCTCGACATGGGTGCTGCCGTCAGGGGTAGAGATGTCCGCCGAACCACGGCGAATAATCACCTGCGTCTCGGAATCAGAATTGATGACGATGCGATACTCGCCTTGCCCGGACGGTTTCACCGAGGCGTTGGGAGTGTCGATTTCGGCGATCGCTTCGCCGCCGCGCAGGACCGAGTAAGTCACCATGCCCTGACCGACCTGAACTTGAATGGAGCCACGCGAGAGATTCGTAAGGTTGGCGGTCGAGTTATTGGAGAGGCGCAGAACGTCGGCGTAATCCAGCTGGAGTTCCGCGCGGGAATTCTGGCCAGTGGCGACCTTATCGCCCTGGGAAAGGGGAGAATTTTGAGTCAACGCGACCCAATCGCCCGTGTCGCCGCGCTGGGAGGAAACGTCTCCCTTGAGGTAGCTGACGCGTGCCACGCCGGGTGCGGGTGTGTCGTTTTGACTTTGGGTGTTTGCGTCGGAAGAAGTCGACGGCGCGTAGGGATCGGACTGGTTGTCCTGATTGTCTGGCGCGCCGGGAGGCGGTGGCGCTTGGGCCTGCGCCAACGCTGGTACCATTGCCAGGGTTATGAAGGTTATAACGGTCAATGCTGCGAGGTACTTTTTCATCAGCTGCCCCCTGCTATGAACAGGCCCAAGTATTCCAGTTCCGATGGGCATATTGCAGGGGCAGTGCCAAAGTCCGGCGAATCGGTGCCGAATACCTAAGTCTTTATGTATCAGCGAATTGAGGGAGCCTCGATTCCTTGCCAAGACGCGCCCCTTTGATCGGTTCTGGTGGATTTGAATCGCAGGGTGGTGGATTTCAACCACCGTGGCTGATGGCTATGGCGGTCTGAGCCTTCGAGTCCGAATTCACGACCGAGGGCACTCGGAAGGCACAAAGAGAAGCGCGATTCGCCTAAAGACGCAGAGGGCAGAGAGAAGACCTGGAAAGGCGGAGGATCAATCTTTGTCTGGCGGGTCGTGGACGCCCATTTTTGTGAGGCGGTAGCGGAGCGCGTTGCGCGAGAGGCCCAGAGCGCGGGCGGCCTGACTCTTGTTGCCATTGGCGCGCTTGAGGGCTTCGCGGAGCATTTCTTCTTCCCACTGTTCCATGCTCATACCCTCGGGGAGGACCGCTCTGTCGGACTCGGCGTGTGCGCGGCGCGGGGCGTCGATGTGGATATCGGCGACGTCGAGCGTGGAACTGCTCGAAAGAGCGACGGCGCGCTCGAGCACGTTCTGCAGCTCACGGACGTTGCCGGGCCAGTGATGGTCCATCAGCGATTTCAACGCTTGTGGCGTGATGGCTCGCACGGGTTTTCCGGATTCGCGCGCGCCTTTTTCAAGGAAAAATTCGACGAGGGCCGGGATGTCTTCCTTGTGTTCACGCAGCGGCGGAATGTCGATGGCGACAACGTTGAGGCGGTAGTAGAGATCTTCGCGGAAGGTGCCTTCTTCGAGCGCGGCGCGTAGATCGCGATTGGTGGCGGCGACCAGTCGGACGTCGACTTTCTGGGTTTTGGTGCTGCCGAGGCGCTCGAATTCGCGGTCTTGAAGAACACGAAGCAATTTCACCTGAATCGTGGCAGGAACGTCGCCGATTTCATCGAGGAACAGCGTGCCGTTGTTGGCGAGTTCGAATTTCCCGGGTTTGCTGGTGGTGGCGCCCGAGAAGGCGCCCTTTTCGTAGCCGAAAAGCTCGCTTTCCAAGAGAGTCTCGGGGATGGCCGTGCTGTTGATTTTGACGAAGGGGCCGGAGGCGCGCTGGGAATGCTCGTGGATGGCGCGGGCGACGAGGTCCTTGCCAACGCCGCTTTCGCCGCCGATCAGGACGGTGGAGTTGGTGGGCGCGACGCGTTCTACCAGAGCGAGCACGGCCTGCATTTTGTCGCTGCGCGCGACAATGTTTTTGTACTCGTAGCGGCGGCCGAGGGCTTCGCGGAGGTCGCGGTTTTCCTGGCGGAGCTGGTGGCTGGCGAGTTCCTTGCGGATGACGAGAACGAGTTCGGCGAGCGAGAACGGTTTCAGCACGTAGTCGCTGGCGCCGGCTTTCATGGCGTCGACCGCGGATTCGACGGTGCCGTAGGCGGTCATGACGATGACGGGAAGATCGGCGTTCACGCGTTTCACGGCCAGGAGAAATTCGAGGCCGCTCATGCCGGGCAGCTTGAAATCCGTGACCACCAGGTCGAACGGTTCCTTGCCGAGAATTTGCAGGCCGGTTTCGGCGTCGCCGGCGGTGCGCGCATTAAAACCTTCTTCTGCCAGCTGAAGCTCAAGCAGGCGCCGCATTTTGGCCTCGTCTTCCACGATGAGGATCGATGGCTTGTCCGTCTTCATTTGCGCAGTCTATTCGATGCCCGCCGGACGGTCCACGTTTCGGGCGCGGCGAATTTGCGAATCATGCCGGCGAGCTCGGCAGTAAGATTCGGAAACGGGCGCCGCGCGGGGAATTGGGCTCGAGGGTGATCTGTCCGCGATGCGCGTCGACGAATTTGGCGACGATGGCGAGGCCGAGTCCGACGCCGTTTTTCTTCGAGGTGTAGAACGGGTTGAAGACCTGCTCGCGCAATTCGGGCGGAACGCCGGGACCGGTGTCTTCGACGGTCACTTGTACGCCCGCCGGTTCCGGGGCGATGCGCAGGCTCAGGACGGATTCGGCGCTGCCATCCCCGGATTCCATGGCCTGAT
>Ga0210404_10000640_pt1 | contig 16886 bp, 9 predicted proteins | sample IncBWH28MmetaG_FD_155455 | JGI IMG/M metagenome (GOLD analysis project Ga0210404, IMG submission 155455) | Forest soil microbial communities from Barre Woods Harvard Forest LTER site, Petersham, Massachusetts, United States - Inc-BW-H-28-M | ecosystem: Environmental > Terrestrial > Soil >... | reverse complement strand
CATGAGCACGAGCCGCCAGGGCAAGCGCTGATTCAAAATGCCGTTGATGACGGTGGCCATCAAGCGTGCCTGGGGTGCGGGAGCCTTGTCGCTACCGATACCTTGCGCCCACTGAAATTCGATTTGCTTGGTGCCGGCGTCGTAGAGATATTCGCCATCGGGGATCTCGTGCGAGCCGAGGGAATTGATGAGGACATAGTTTTTGTCGTGATAGGTAAAAGTCTCGCGCTCGATTTTGACGCCGGAAGGCAAGGCCTGGATGTTTACGGGGATCGGCGTGGGGATGTATTTTTCGAGGCCCTTGTTCATTAGATTCAGCGTGGCTCCGATGGCGACGGTGGAGACGGTGACGCCCACGAGCAAACCCATCTGCTGCCAGAAGGGCGTGGCGCCGACGAGGTAGCCGGTCTTGAGATCCTGGGAAGTGGCTCCGGCGATGGCCGCGGCGATGCAGACTACGCCGCCGATCATCAGGGCGAGTACGGCATAGTTTGGCGCTGTCCAACCTGCCAGAAAGAAAATCGCGCAGGTGGCCATGAGGGTGGCGATGCTCATGCCGCTGATAGGATTGGAAGAATTTCCAAGAAGGCCGCTGATACGCCCGGCCACGGTGACAAACAAAAATCCGAAGACCACGACGAAGACGGCGGCGAAAAGATTCTGATACCAGAAAGTGCTGGCACCTTGCATGGGATAAAACGTGAGCAAGACCCACATCATGGCGACGATGATGATGGAACCGATGACCACGGTGCGCATGGGAATGTCGCGCTCGATGCGGCTGGCCGAAGCCGCCTGGCCGGCGCCTTCGGCGCGTACGTCTTTCAACCCTGCGCGAAGAGCGGAAATAATCGTGGGCAGAGTGCGCAGCAGCGTGATCAATCCGGCGGCAGCGACGGCGCCCGCACCCATCGGGCGAATGTAGCTGCGCCAGATGTCGTCCGGGGTCATGAGGGGAATCGGAATGGTGGAGGGGTAGATCGGGGTGTTACCGGCTAGCTGGCCGTAAAATTTGATGGCCGGCATCATGACCAGCCAGGAAATGATGCCCCCGGCGAAGAGAATGCCGGAGACGCGCGGGCCGATGATGTAACCGACGCCGAGGTATTCGGAAGTGATGGCGGCGCGGAAGGAGGCGCCAGGGAACCAACTGGGGCGTGCTTCAGGCTGGCCAGTCCACGCTTGCAGCGTGTTCATGAAAAAAGTGTAGACGCCGCCGAGGCCAAGTCCCCAGAACACGCGGCCTGCGAAGGAACCGCCGCGTTCACCGGCAACGAGGACGTCGGCGCAAGCGGTGCCTTCGGGAAAGGCCAGATTGCCGTGTTCCTTGACGATGAGCTGGCGGCGGAGCGGCACCATGAACAAAACGCCGAGCCAGCCGCCAAGGAGCGCGAGCGGGAAGATGCGCCAGAAGGTGAACTCCGAGCCGAACCCGAGAAAAATGAGAGCGGGAATGGTGAACATCACTCCCGCGGCGAGCGATTCGCCAGCCGAGCCGGTGGTTTGCACGATATTGTTTTCAAGGATGGTGGAGCGGCCGAAGGCGCGAAGGATGCTAATGGAAAGCACGGAGATGGGAATGGAAGCGGAGACGGTGAGGCCGGCGCGGAGACCGACGTAGACGGTGACGGCGCCGAAGAGCAATCCAAAGAGCGCGCCGAGGATGACCGCACGAATGGTGAATTCCTTGATGGTCTCTTCGGTCGAGATATAGGTGCGGAATTCCCCCGGAGGGGCCGTGGAACTCCATGGACGTTCGCTCACCGAAACCTCCGTAGTGTTGCAAACCAATATCGATGCAGTCGCGTGCGGGGGGATTATGCCGCAGGTGGGCGGGGCGGGGAAGAGAATCCTGCAATGCGCCGCGAAAGAATGGCTTGAGTTCTCTTGACAGCAACAAGGCGTCCTTGTAGTGTCCGGGGCTATACAGTATTCAGGTTAGCAATACAGCCCATGGCTTGGGACCTCTCCATCTCGCTGACGGGCGCGAAAGCGGCGAGCCCCCGAATGACCGCAGGACGGGTCACGCTTCGGGCGGCAAACCTCTGTTACCCGGCAGTAAAACCAAGAATTGAGTGTTTCTTCCAAATTCCATGCGGGGGTACGCCGTGAAATATCGACGGGCATTCTTGCTGGCTGCGGTGCTGCTGGCCGCCGGACAACGGCCTTGTCCAGTCAACGCCGGAGATGAATGGCAGCCCATCTCGCCGGATGAATTGAAAATGACGGGCGAGCCGAAAGCTCCCGGAGCGCCAGCGATTATTCTGTATCGTCAGGTGGACCGCGACGACAGCGATGCTCGGTCATCTCATGAGTACAACTACGTTCGCGAGAAAATATTCACAGAAGAAGGCCGCAAGTATGCTGACGTGGAAATCCCTCTGGTCAAAGGCAAATGGGACATTCATAACATAAAAGCTCGCACCATAAGGCCCGACGGCTCCATCGTCAACTTTGACGGCAAAATCTATGAAAAGGAAATTGTCAAGGCCCGCGGAATTAAGTTTCTTGCCAAGACCTTCACGCTCTCCGATGTTCAACCGGGAAGCATCATCGAATATCACTACATGATCGATTTCGCCGAATACCAGCTCTTTGATTCGAATTGGGTATTGAGCGACGACTTGTTCAGCAAAAAGAGCAAATTCACGTTAAAGCCTTATAACGAGTGGGCTTTGCAGTGGAGTTGGCCCAATGGCTTGCCGGAAGGCACCAAGCCGCCGGTCAATGAGAACAAGCTGATTCACATGGAGGCGCAGGACATTCCCGCATTTCAAGTCGAGGACGACATGCCACCCGAAGCGGCCATGAGGTTCCGCGTGGATTTCGTTTACAGCGAAGACGGCTTCGAGAAAGAGCCCGACAAGTTCTGGAAAAAACAGGGAAAGAAAATGAACGACGCGGCGGAAGGCTTTCTCAACAAACGTAAAGCCATGGAGCAAGCCGCCGCGGAGATCGTTTCTCCCAATGATTCACCCGACGTCAAACTGCGGAAAATCTACGCGCGAGCCCAGAAAATCCGAAACACTTCGTTCGAGATTGAAAAGACCACGCAAGAACAAAAACGCGCCAAAGAAAAAGAGATCAACAACGTCGAGGATGTCTGGAAAAGAGGCTACGCGGGCGGCAATGAAATCACCTTGCTCTTTGTGGGCCTGGCGCGCGCAGCGGGCTTCGACGCTTCTCCGGTGAGGGTCGCCACCCGCGACGATCATTTCTTCAAGCCCGGAATCATGAGGTCCAGGGACCTGAACACTTACGTGGCGCTTGTGAAGCTCAATGGCAAGGATTCCTATTTTGATCCCGGGTACACGTTTACGCCATTTGGACTTTTGCCCTGGTCGGAAACAAATACCGCGGGCTTGAAGCTGGACAAAGATGGCGGCGCTTGGGTGACCACTTCTTTGCCCGAAAGTTCGGCGTCGCAAATCCTCCGCAAGGCCGATTTGAATATGACTTCGGATGGATCGCTCGAGGGAAAGCTCACGGTTACCTTCACGGGCCTTGAAGCGCTTTGGCGCAGGGTGCAAGAGTGCAACGAGGATGAGGCCCACCGCAAGAAGTTGCTGGAGGACTACGTGAAGGAAATCATCCCTGTTGGAATCGAAGTCGAGTTGACGAACAAACCGGAATGGGCGAGCTCCGCGCCGACCTTGGTGGCCGAATACTCTTTGAAGGTTCCCGGCTGGATTTCCGGTGCGGGAAAGCGGGCGCTGTGTCCCGTGGGCCTGTTCAGCGGTCCGGAAAAACACATGTTTGAGCATTCCACCAGGGTCCACCCGCTCTACTTTCATTACTTGTTCGAGAAGAGCGACGATGTTCGCATCGAACTGCCGCTTGGCTGGCAGGTCGGCAGTTTGCCGCAAGCGCAAATCAACGATGCGAAAGCCGTTGCCTACAGCCTGAAGGTCGAAGGCGACAAGAGCTCGCTTCACCTGGAACGGCACCTGCGGTGCAGCCTTACCTTCCTTGAGCAGAAATATTACGGCACGCTGCGCAATTTCTATCAATCCGTGAGGAGCGGAGATGAACAGCAAATCGTTCTGCAGCCCATGGGAACCTCCAGTGGAAACTAGGTGCGTCCTCCGGCAGCTGTGCGCCGCAGGTCTTTTCGCTTGCCTTCTAGTTGCGGTCCCTGCCGCTCGATGCGGGGATGCTCCGCAGTGGATGCACGCGGTTGCGAATGCGGCGCTGCCAGAGCATGACGAAAAGACAAACGCGGTTCTGCTGTACTCCGAAGACATCCTTAGCGTGCAGTCCAACGGGAAGATCAAGAAAGTGGAACGCCGGGTCTATAAAATCCTGCGCCCCGACGGCCGCCGTTTTGGAACTATTCGCGCGGATTTCGATGCCGAGTCGAAGCTCAATAGCATTCACGGCTGGTGTATTCCCTCGCAGGGAAAGGACTTCGAGGTAAAGGAGAAGGACGCTATAGAAACGGCCCTGCTAGGAGTGCAGAACGGTGAATTGATGACCGACCTGAAGTCCAAGATCCTGACGATCCCGGCGGCGGATCCCGGCAATGTTGTTGGCTATGAGATTGAGCAGGAACTGCGCCCTTATGTTATGCAGGATTTTTGGGTGTTTCAAGACGTGGAAGTGCCGGTTCGAGAGGCGCACTATTCCCTCCAGCTCCCCGCTGGGTGGGAATACAAGGCGGTGTGGTTGAATCATCCGGAAGTGCAGCCAACGGGCGGAGGCGGCCAATGGCAGTGGGTCGTGACTGATGTCAAAGCGATCAAGCCGGAAAGCGGAATGCCACCGTGGGAAGGTGTGGCCGGGTTCATGGTTGTTTCCCTGTTTGGCAACGCCGGAGGGCGGACCAACGGGTTCGAGGACTGGAAGGCCATGGGGAAATGGGAAAGCGGCTTGGCCAATGGGAGAAGGGAGGCTTCTCCGGAAATCAAGAAAAAGACCGCGGAGATCACGGCAAACGCTCCAACCACTCTTGGCAAGATGCGCGCGCTTGCCCAATTCATGCAAAAGGATATTCGCTATGTCGCCATCCAACTTGGGATCGGAGGCTGGCAGCCGCATCCCGCGCCCGAAATCTTTCTTCACAAATATGGTGACTGCAAAGATAAAGCCACTCTCTTGAGTACCATGCTTGGCGAAATTGGTGTGCAGTCCTACTATGTGGCCATCAACACGCAGCGCGGCACGATCACTCCGGCGACTCCCGCGACACGCTGGTTTGACCACGTCATTCTGGCCATCCATTTGCCCGATGAGTTAAACGACCCATCCCTTCACATGATTATTTCGAATGCGAAGTTGGGGCGCCTGCTCATTTTTGATCCGACGGATGAATTTACGCCCTTCGGGCACCTCCGTGGGGATTTGCAGGAAAACTATGCCCTGCTGGTGACACCGGACGGCGGAGAACTGTTAAAACTTCCACAGTTGCCTGCGGCGATGAATGGAGTCGTGAGGACGGCGAAGTTGAAACTCGCTTCGAGTGGAGCGCTGACGGGCGAGATCAGCGAAACGCGGTTTGGGGATGCTGGCTTGTGGCAGAGAATGATGTTAAAAACCGTCACGAAAGAATCCGACAAGATCAAACCCATTGAGAGTTTGGTATCGAGTTCCCTTTCGACGTTTCAAATCACCAAGGCATCGGTTTTGAATCTCAACCAGACGGATCTGCCTTTCGGATACCAATATTCGCTAGTCGCGGAGAATTATGCGAAACCAGCGGGCAATCTCTTGCTGGTGCGGCCGCGCGTCTTGGGCAGCAAGTCGAGCGACATCCTGGAAACCAGGGAGCCGCGCAAGTTTGCGGTGGAGCTGCCGGGTCCGCAGCGTGATACGGACACGTTTGAGATTGTGATACCGGCCGGCTACGAGGTGGATGACCTGCCTCCGCCGATCAACGCGGATTACAGCTTTGCGAGCTATCACAGCAAGACGGAAGTGAATGGGAATACGCTGAAGTACACGCGAACTTTTGAAGTGAAAGAGTTGAGCGTGCCGGTGAGCAAGGCGGAAGAACTGAAGAAGCTGTACCGGATTATCGCGGGCGACGAGCGAAATACCGCGGTGCTGAAGCCGGTGTCCCACTGAGCCGCAGTTCAACTAGCGCGCTGGCGGAATTTTTCGTGCGGTCTTGACGGACCACACGGCGTCGGCGCGGCCCAACAGAAACGCAGCGAAGCACAGAGCAAATACGGAGTGGCTGAGGCTTGCGCCGAAGTATTGCCAAAAAGGCGCCTGCGGCCCCGGATAATCCGAGGAAAAAAGCAGCGCGAGCATGAAGATGAATCCTGAGGCGCTTGCCGGCCGTACCCAAATTCCGAGCAACAGCGCCAAACCGATGGCGAGTTCACCGTAGGCGGTCAAGAACGCGAAGAGCGTCGCATGGGGCAGCACAAATCCGCGAAGGACCGGCTCCATGAAGGGGTAAACTCCGCCGGCGAGAAATTTGTTGATCCAGAACTGGAATCCACCGTGAAGAGTGAATTGGGTGCCGAAGACTTTGTATTCGGCGAAGATCAGAAAGAGAACGCCGACGCCGACGCGCACCATGGCGAGAGCTTGCGAGTTGCGGGCGTCGGCCTGGGAAGAAAGTGTCATGGGAACTCCTCCATTAAGAGCGAGATTCTGATTGATGAGGGGGCGTTCGAGGGACAAAAACCAAAAGAGCGGAAGGCGGCTGCAGTCCAGCAAGCCTCTTCCGCAAAGGGCGCGGCGCCGCTTCGAACAACTCGGTACGGAGAGCTTGAGCCACTTCTGGGAGCAAAGGCAAGCGATAGAGGTCAGCGCGATGCGCATGCGAATATTTCTCGTAACGAAGTGCAGACCCTTGAACTGCGCTGACCAGAATTTCCCAGGGACTGCGGTTGTGGAGAAAACGCTTCGCGGAAGCCTCGACGCGAGTGATTTCGATCAGGGAACGCTGGGTCCCACCGGCGATCTCGAGGGAGAGAGAAGCCGCACCGGCCGCGTCGAATGGGCGAGAGGGATCATCGTCCGGGTAAGGCGCGAGAAGCGCAGTGAGTTCGCTTATTTCGGAAGAGAAGCCTTCCCAGCGATAGCGATAGCCGTTGTAGACGACCGTACCAGCGCGGAAAATCTGTTGCACTCTTGGGATATTTTTCCCAGTAACGCTGAGAACCATGTCGACAAGTTCCGGCAGGCGAAATACCTGCTTCACGACGGGGCGGACGGTCACGTAGCCGGCGTCTTCCTCCGTGAAGCGAATCGCGATAGTTTCCGGCAGGGGCATTTGGAAATTGGTGAGCGACTCACGCAAAAAGAGAAATAACGGCAACGTTCAGCCCAGTTTCGAAAGGCGCTCGCGCACCAGGTCGCTGAGCGCTTTGCCGTCCACGGTTTTCCCTTCCAGAGCGGCCTTCGCCGCTTTTACCACTGCGCCCATCTGCTTGATGGAATTCGCTCCGGTTTCCGCGATAGCTTTGGTGATCGCCGCGTCCATCTCCGCGGCGCTCGCGCCCGCGGGGAGATAAGATTCGATGATGGCGAGCTCCTTGGTTTCCTTTTCGGCAAGCTCGGGGCGGTTGCCTTTGGTGAACTGTTCGATGGATTCCTTGCGCTGTTTCACGAGCGTTTGCAGAATCTGGATGGACTCCGGCTCATCGAGGGCGCGGATTTTCTCAACTTCGCGGTTTTTGATGGCGGACTTGATGCCGCGAAGGACGCTGAGGCGCAGCTCGTCTTTCGCGCGCATGGCGTCAACCAGGTCTTTCTGGATTCTCTCGGCAAGACTCATCGCTCATTCCTCTTGCAGATGAATATAGCAGAGGGGCGAAGGCAATAGGCGTGGAGAAAAAAGAACGCTGAGATTCGAATGGCGTAAGAAATCGGCGAGCTTAGCTCGATCACCGTTCTTCTTACGATTTGACAGTGTTGCAAGGGCTGGTTAACGTTGTCCCCCTGTGGTGAGCGGGAAAAAACCCGCCGGAGATTTGCGAAACCTCATGAAAATCATCGTGGCAGACAAGATCAGCGATCGGGGCGTGCAACTGCTCAAGGAGCAGCCCGGCTGGAACGTTGTCCTGACGACGAAGGAAACGCTGAACGCGGAGATTGCGGGAGCCGATGCGCTGATTGTGCGCAGCGCAACGAAAGTCACGGCAGAGCTGCTGGAAATGGCGCCGAAGTTGCGCGCGGTGGGCCGCGCCGGGGTAGGCGTCGACAATATCGACCTGGAAGCTGCCACCAAGCGCGGCGTGCTGGTGATGAGCACGCCGGGCGGGAATTCGGTGAGTGTGGCGGAGCACACCTTCGCGCTGCTCCTGGCGCTCGCTCGGCAAGTGCCGCGGCTAGACAAGGCCATTCATGAAGGGCGCTGGGAAAAATCTTCTGCAGCAGGGACGGAAGTACGCGGGAAAACGCTTGGCTTGATCGGCCTGGGACGCATCGGCAGCGAGGTCGCGGTGCGCGCGGAAGCGTTCGATATGCGCGTGCTGGCGTATGACCCGTTCATCAGCGAAGCAGCGGCGCGCGAGGTTTCGGTGGAGCTGGTGCCGCTCGAAAAACTGCTGGCGGAGAGCGATTTCGTTTCCTTGCACACGGCGCTGAGCCCGGCGACGCAAAATCTGATCAATGCCTCGACGATCGAGAAAATGAAAACGGGAGCGCGGGTTATTAATGCTGCGCGCGGGGAGCTGATCGACGAGGCGGCCCTTGCGGCTGCGTTGAAGAGCGGCAAGCTTGCGGGTGCGGCGCTCGACGTGTTCGCGGAAGAGCCGCCGAAAAACTCTCCGCTGGTCGGGCTTTCGAACGTGATTGCCACGCCACACGTGGCCGGCTCGACGACGGAAGCGCAGGAGGAGGTCGGCACTCAGGTGGCGGTGCAGATCAAGGATTACCTGGCGGAAGGGATCATTCGAAACGCGGTGAATTTGCCGGCGCTCTCCGCGGACCAGTACCGGCGCGTGCGGCCGTATCTGGAACTGGCGGAGCGGCTCGGATCGCTGGTTTCACAGGCGGCGGAGATGCGGCCGGCGCGGATTCGCATCCGTTATGCCGGGGAAGTGGCGGAGGTCGGCACGCACCTGTTGCGCAGCGCTGTGCTGGCCGGCGTGCTCAACGCGGTGCTGGATGAAAAAGTGAACGTTGTAAATGCGCCCGCGGTGGCTGCCGCAAGAGGCTTGACCGTGGAGGAAGAGACACGGAGGCGCGAGCACGGCTTCCCCAACACGCTGGAGGTTTCCGCGCTTCCTGAAAAAACAGGGTCGGCGAAAGGATTTACCGCCGAAGGCACGGTCCTGCATGACGGCTCGCCGCGCGTGTTGCAAATCGAAGGGATTCCGCTGGAGGCTCAGCTCGAAGGCACCATCCTTTACTTGCGAAACCGTGACGAGCCTGGGGTTATTGGGCAGGTGGGGACGACGCTCGGCAAACATGGCGTGAATATCGCAACCTTTGCGCTTGGCCGGCGCGAAGCACAGCGCGGGGCAGAGGCCGTCTCTCTAGTGCGCATCGACGGCGAAGTCTCCGCATCCATCCTTGGGCCGATACGAGCCATTACCGCCATTACCGAAGCGAAGCTCCTGCGCCTAGGGCGTACCTAGAGCCCTGCCAGATTCCCGCCATTTGAAGGATTCACAAAATTGCGCCGTCCCATTCGTGGAATTATCTGAATTTTAGTTGACAAAAACTCCCCCCGGCATAGAATCTCACCCAATTACGGTCATTGCACGGGGTTCTACATTTGCCAAAGGGGTGGAGTCCGATGCTTAAGGCTTATTCATTGCGGTTTTCCTGTGCACTTATCCTGATTCTTGGCTGTGCGCTTGCTTTGCCTGCGCAAATCACTACCGGTGAAATTACGGGAACGGTGATGGATCAGAGCGGGGCAGGAGTGGCGGGCGCTACCATTTCGGCCGTGTGTCCGGACACGAACCAGACGCGTTCGGTAACGTCCGGCAGCGTCGGCGAATTCCGGCTGTCTGACGTGGCTATCTGCGTCTACAAAGTTTCTGTCTCCGCTCCGGGATTCAAGACGACGGTGCGCAATGTGACGGTTACGGTCGCCCAGATGACAAAGGCGGACTTCCAGCTGCAATTGGGCGAGCGCACCGAAACCATCACGGTGGAAGCAGCTACCCCGCTTGTGGACTATTCCCCGGGCGTCAACAATGACGTGGATACCGAGCGCATCGTGGACCTGCCCTTCAATGGCCGGGACTTCAAGTCCATTCTGGCCATTACGCCGGGCGTCCAGCGCGCCCCGGGCGGCGGCTTCTTGGATGTGAGCATCAGCGGCCAGCGTACCACGGCGAACAACTACCTGGTCGACGGGATGTATAACAACGACCGTTTTTACGGCAGCGAGGTCATCGGCCAACCGGGAGTGCTTGGCGTCTCTGCCTCGCTCTTGTCCAATGATGCCATAGCCGAGTTCACTGTGCAGGAGTTGCCCTCTGCCGAGTACGGCGTGAAGGGCGGCGCTTCGGTCAACGTGACGCTGAAGAGCGGATCAAACGATCTTCACGGATCGGCCTATTATTTCGGCCATTGGAGCGCCACGGACGCGAGTAACGCGGTTGGCCAGACCGTCGTTCCGCTTCACAACCATCAGTACGGGGGGACGGTCGGCGGGCCCATCGTGAAAGACCGCACCTTTTTCTTCGGTAACTTTGAGGGACAAAGAAACAGTTCCTTTGTCCCCTATTCGGTCGGGGTCCCAACTCAGGCCGACTTGACAGGGGCTGCAGATCCGACCTGCGTTTACTTTAAACCTGACGCGATGGGCTTTTCCAGTTTTCACGGTGGAGCATTCACGAGACTCACGGCCGCTGGTTTTCCAGTGAATCCAGCGGGCCAAAACCTAGTGAAATACTTTCCCGTTGACCCGTCGACCCAGGCGTGCGAGCCAGACCCGGATCACCCAGGGTTTTTTGTCCGGCATTCCGTAAGCAACGTCGTGTCGCTTCCGAATACCGATAAAATGAGCAGCTTTCTCATCAAGATTGACCACAAGCTGAATGACAAGATGCAGCTCTCCGGCCGGTATGTATTTGCCGACAGCCTGCAGTCAGCGCCCGCGTCCGGATATCAGATGGCTCCTCCGAGCTCCGCAGGACCGGCGGACATGTTCAACACCATTGCTCCCACGCGCGTGCAAATGGTGGGCGCCACGTGGACATACAACATGGCCGCGAACAAGATTTTTGAATCGCGCTTCAGTTGGACGCGCTACTCTCAGATATTGGACGTAAACAATAAAGTTGATCCTAAGAGCTTGGGCATTGACACCGGTCCGCTGGATCCCCTGGACTTTGGCGTGCCCCCGGTATACAGCTCGGCAACGGCCGGCAACATCGGCGGTATTTTTGGTTATCCCCTCAGCACGCGCCCGACACAGACCTATGATGTGTCCGAGCATGTCACCTGGATCAAGGGCACGCACACCATGAAAATGGGTGGCAACTACCAGTATGGGTCCACATACAGTCTCCGGAACCGCGCCCGTTCTTCACTGTTTATTGGCGAGACCGACTGGAGCATCGTCATGGCCCAATTGTTGGCGGGCCGGATCGACGAGGGAGCGCGTTCTTTCGGCAATACATCGCGCCACCTGTTCCAACCCTCCCTCGGCCTGTATTGGCAGGATGAATGGAAAATGAGGCCGCGACTGACGCTCAGCTATGGTTTGCGTTGGGACCTTAATGGCGCCATGGGCGAAGGCGACAAGCAGGCTTCCAATTTTTCTCCAATCAACGGATTAGTAAAGTTAGGGCCGACGAACCCTCGGCTCTATGATCTCGACCTGCATGACTTTGGTCCGCGGGCCGGTCTCGCCTGGGACATCTTCGGCAACGGCAAGACTGCCCTGCGCATCGGCTATGCCATGACCTATGATGTCGCCAACTTCTCCGCGATCAGTGCGCCTTACAGTTTTCACGGCGCGCGCGCGGGAGCCTTCACAAACTCAGATTTGGGAGTCTTCTCGGTCACGGCAGATGGAAATTTTGACCCCAGCGTGTTGTTCGAGGCTTTGGGTCCGAACACATGTTATAACCCCACCGTGAACACTGGAGCGTTTGACTTTGTCTGTCTCGGTCCGCAGCCTGGCTCGGCGGCGTTTGGTGGCAGCACTACGATTCCGTACCAGACTTACGGCGGTAATCCCACTGGGACGCCGCCTTTCAACATCTTCGGAACCGTATCTCCCTTGAGGACGCCGAGGATTCAGTACTACTCGGCGACGATCCAGCACGAGGTTTTCAAAAACAGCGTAGTTACGGTTTCTTACGTCGGTACCAAAGCCGGAAACATGCTCTTCGAGCGGAGCTTAAACAACCGGCCTCTGGGTTGCGCAATGGATGATGCCTTGGGGAATTTCGTGCAGTTAACCGGGCCTCCCAACAGCGCCAATAATCCTACATCCCTCAATTGCAACCGGCCGTTTGATACAGTATTCCAGACCAATGTCGGTGGGACGTTGGTTCCCTCCTACAAATACATCATGCAGTTGACCAACGATGGCTACCAACACTACAACGCCCTCCAGGCTTCGTTCCGCCAGCGGAATTGGCACAACATCAACACGCAATACAGCTTTACCTGGTCGAACTGTATTGACAACAATTCGACCAACCGTGGCGGCTCCGCCAGTCTGCCGCTACAGGCGGAGAATCCTTATAATCCGAATGATTCCCGTGGCCCGTGCGACACGGACGTTCGTCTGAACTTCAACTTGGGCGGCACTTATACGGTCCCCAAATTCTCACCCCTGGGACGCTTTGGTGAGGGATGGGAAATCGGGTCGGTCTTCACAGCACTCACCGGACGTCCGTGGACACCGATTGGAAGTTCTACGGACCATTCTGGGCAGGACCAGGCGGTTTCCCGCGCCGATTGCCTTGAGAAGCCCATCTACGACTTCTCTCAGCGGGCTTTCATAACCAACGCAAGTTCGGCTTTTGCGGCCCCGGCCACGGGCACGCTAGGGAACTGTGGAAGAAACAGCGTCCGCGGGCCCGGATTCAGGCAGTGGGACGCAAACATCACGAAGATGACGAGGATCACAGAGAAATTCAAGTTGCAGTTTCGCTGGGAGGTATTCAACGTCATCAACCACCCCAACTTCAACTCCCTCCCATCGAGCAACGTGGTTGGGTCTGGTGGTTTCGCATTCATAGGTGCAACGCCGGACGCCTTCAACCCCGGTGTTGCTCAAGGTTCGCCGCGTGTCATGCAATTCGGCCTGAAGTTACTTTTCTGACGAGCGTGCCCCATAACTATCTGCCGGAAAGGGGAGTCTGATAAAATCAGGCTCCCTTTTCCTTTATGCGGCGCTTCTTCATCCTGTGTGTTTTGGCCCTGCTACCGTCCGTCGCGGCGGCGGCCAACCAACCGAACGTTATCCTCATTACATTGGACACGGTCCGCGCCGACCGCATGGGGTTTCTTGGCTCGCGCCGGGGCCTGACGCCGCAGTTGGACGCGCTGGCGGGTCAGAGTGTCGTTTTTGAGCGCGCGTACTCCCAGGCGCCGCTGACGCCTGTTTCCCACGCCACCATTCTTTCCGGCACTTACCCGCGCTTTCATGGCGTGCGCGATTTCGGAAGCCGCCTTCCGAAGTCGGCTCCCTATCTGCCTGAACTGCTCCGCGCACGCGGCTACCGCACGGCAGCTTTCGTAAGCTCGATCATTCTGGACGCACAAAACGGGTTTGCGCCGGGGTTCGAACGGGGATTTGACGTGTACGACGCGGGGTTCCATCGAGGAAAGCGAGGCGAGCCCAGGATCGGATCAATGCAGCGGCGTGGGGAGGAAACGGTAGCGCGCGCGCTTGAATGGCTGAAGAAGAATCGTCAGGGGCCAGTGTTTTTGTGGATTCACATCTGGGACGCGCATGACCCGTATGATCCGCCAGCACCGTTCAAGGATCGCTACCGCAACGCGCCGTATGACGGCTGCGTGGCCTACGTGGACGCCACGATCGGGAAACTGATGGCAAGCCTGCGGAGCACGGGGATCTACGACGACGCGCTGATTGCGATGATGAGCGACCATGGCGAATCGCTTGGCGACCATGGCGAGAATACGCACGGAGTTTTTTTGTATGACTCGACGATCCGCGTGCCCCTATTCATCAAGTTTCCGGGAGCAAGATTCGCCGGGGAGAAGGTGACGGCGCGCGCCAGCCTGGTGGACGTGGCGCCCACGCTCCTCGAAGCCATGCAAGTGCCAGTACCGGAAACGATGCAGGGGCGGTCGCTCCTCCCTCTCATTGGTGGAAAGGCTGTGCATGACCGTCCTTCGTTTGCAGAAAACGAGTATTCGCATCGTGGGTATGGATGGAGCTCACTGGAATCTTTGCGCTCGGGAAATTTTCTGTTCGTCCGAGCGCCTAATGCGGAACTCTATGACCAGACTGCGGACCCGCGCCAGGAGAACAATTTGTTTGAGAAGAACAAGCTGGCGGCGGCGCGGCTGGCCGTGCAGCTTGAGGGGTTGCTAAAACAGGTTGGGGCCAACGCTCCGGAAGAAACGCGCGTCACGCTCGACGCACAAAGCGTGGAAAAGCTCAGGGCGCTGGGCTATGTAGCTTCGTCCGGACGTGAAACGGCAACGAGCAATGTAGATCCCAAGACGCACATCCAGGTGTCCAACGATCTGCATGACGCCAACTTGAGGATTGAAGAAGGCAAGGAAACCACAGCGATACCCCTTCTCGAGCGCGTGGTAGCCAGCGATCCACAAATTCCTCATGCACAGTACTTCCTGGGCGTCGCCTACAAAGAAATCCAGCAGTACGATAAGGCCATCCTGCACTTGAGCAAAGCGATCGAGCTGGTGCCGGATTCCATGATGGGGCAATACGAAATGGCGCTCGCTTTGTACGCGAAGGGTGAACTCAAAACGGCGGCAACACACCTCGAAATCGTTGTAGATCACAGCCGGGACTGGACGGATGCGCGTTTTTCGCTGGCTGCCATCTACGCGCGGATCGATCGCTTGCCCGAGGCCTTGAGTCATTTGGATATTACGCTGGAGCTGGACCCGGAGCATTACCGCGCAAACCTGCTCCGTGGCCGCGTTCTGGCGCTGAAGGGCGATCCGGCAGGGGCACTTGCTAATTTGGAGAAGGCGGTGCGGATTGAACCCAAGTCCGTTGAAGCTCACCAATTCCTGGCGGATGCGTACTCGCAATTGGGACAGGATTCGAACGCCGCACGCGAGCGCGACGAAGCCAGCCGGCTGAAGGCCTCAGCGCACCCTTGAAATTTTGCGATTGTGTGGGCCCGAAGCCGCGCGTTCTGGGCACGACCTTGGGGCTTCGGCCGCTAGACACGCGCAATTCGCAACTATATACTTCGTTTTCAAAGTCAGGGGTGTTCCATGATTCCAAGAAAACTTTCTTTATTGCTATCCGTCTTTTTGCTGGCCGTTCCGGCCTTTGCGCAACAGCAAAACGCTTCCAAACCAAAACCGCGTGTCATCGTAGTCGGCGTCAACGGCATGGAACTGGACATCATCCGTCCGCTATTGCTGAAGGGCCTGATGCCGAACTTGTCGAGCGTGATCGACAAGGGCGCGTACGGAAAGCTGCGCACGGTTTCGGCGCCCAATTGCCCGCGAGTGTACAGCACTCTGTTTACGAGCACGAATCCGGAAGAGCATGGCGTCACCGGGTTTATCGTCGGCGGGATTACTGCCAACACTAACATGCTGAAGGAAGAGCCGGTGTGGTCGATGCTGTCGAAGAGTGGGATCACCGTGGGCATGGCCAACGTCCCGGCTACGTTCCCTGTCATGCCCGTGAACGGGTACATGATCAGTGGGATGCTGACGCGCGGCAAGAATTGCGAAGACGGCGTGCTCTGCGCGCCCAAGCTGAGCGAAGTGATGGGCGGCGACGCGGTTTATCCGAAGAGCTTGCAACCAGAGCTGCTGAAAAATGTCGGCGACTTCTACATTGATTGCGAGCGCATGCCCGGCGCGGGAGATCTAAAGGGCCACGAAGCGGAATTCATCGACAAGTGGCTTGGCAAAGTGCAGGTCATTCGCGACCAGCAGACCAAGCTGTTCGATTATCTGCTGACGACGCATCCCACGGAGTTCACCTTTCTGGCGCAATCCTGCGAAGACCGCACCGGGCACTGGCTCTACCCCATCACGCCGTTCAATGCCGGCTACAATGCGAGCATCAACAATTTTCGGCAGAATGCCTTCCCGGACCAATACGTGGCTTTCGACAAAGTGCTGGGGTCGATCCTGAAGCATGTGGATGAGAACACGTACCTGATTATTTTCTCCGACCACGGCATCAAGCCTCTGCGCGAGTTCGAAGAGAAAGATCCTCACGCGCACATGGACCATGAGAAAACCACTCCAGTGATTGCCAAGCACGATTTTGCCGATGGCGATGACGTCCCCGGCTCATTTTTCGCCATGGGCCCCGGCATCAAGCACGATCTACGACTGATGGGTTTGGGAGCCAGCGTGTATGACGTGGCGCCGACCCTCTTGCACATCTACGGCATTGAGCAACCGAAACAAATGCGTGGGCGCATTCTGACTGAAATTTTCGAGAACGCCGACAATAAAGTGGCGGCAAAACAATAGCGCGTCGGAAGCTTTCCGCGAACCAGATTTGACTTGGTCACTTGAAACGGCCGCTCATTGCGGCCGTTTCGATTTTCGTAGCTCCGTGGCCCGCAATTGGGCCCGCTGCGCGTCTTGCCGCCGCCCGAGGCCGGTGTAGGCCTCTGTGAGCAACTCGAATATTTCCGGATCGCGGCTCGAGGTTTCGGCGGCCAGCTCCAGCAATTCTACGGCATCAGCAAACTTTTTCCGGCGGAGTAGCGCCTTCGCCAGACCGATCTGCGCTTCTGAACTCCCCGGCTGCACGAGTACCGCGGTTTCGAATTGGTCCTCCGCGGCGTTCGAATCGTTCAAAGCGAGAT
>Ga0210404_10000639_pt1 | contig 16900 bp, 12 predicted proteins | sample IncBWH28MmetaG_FD_155455 | JGI IMG/M metagenome (GOLD analysis project Ga0210404, IMG submission 155455) | Forest soil microbial communities from Barre Woods Harvard Forest LTER site, Petersham, Massachusetts, United States - Inc-BW-H-28-M | ecosystem: Environmental > Terrestrial > Soil >... | reverse complement strand
GGCCGGCGGCGACAAATATGTTATGGCGCGAGTGGAATTCATTTCGGGCCCGGCTTCCAGGGAAATGGGACGGCGGTGGTCACAAAGCTAGCGGAATAACTCCCGCTTTGGGAATCGTTCGGAACTGCCCGCCTCAGCCGGATGTTCACTTGTCCCATCGCCGCGGCTTCCGGCGACGCGCTCGATGACATAAATCGGACGGGCCTTTGTTTCTTCATAAATGCGGCCGACATATTCACCGATGACTCCCAGGAAAAAAAGGAGCACGCCCGAGAGAAAGGTCACTGCGGCAATCACCGCTGTAAAGCCCTGCGGCGATTGCTGCAAGAAAAACCGGTAGTAAAGGGCGTACAAAACATAGAGTACGGAAACGCCGATGGCCGCAGCGCCCAGCAAAGCGGCGGCACGGATGGGAACAATGGAAAACGCGAAGATCCCGTCCGTGGCCAGCTTCAGGAGCCGCAGGAACCCGTACTTGCTCTTCCCGGAGTGGCGTTCCTCGCGCTCGACGGGCAGCCCCGTTTGCCGGAAGCCCACCCAGCTTCGCATTCCGCGCAAATAGCGGTGATGCTCAGGCATGCGCCGCACCTGGTCGATCACGCGGCGGGACATCAGGCCAAAGTCTCCGGAGTCCAGCGGAAGGCGCACGTCGGAAAGCTTGGCCATCAACCGGTAAAACACAAAATAGCAAAGGCGCAGCGGCCAAGGCTCCTTGCGGCGGATGCGCTGCGCGTACACGACGTCGTAACCCTGGCGAAAGCGTTCGACAAATTGCGGGATGGCTTCGGGGATGTCCTGCAAGTCTCCATCCATCACTACCGCAGCGTCCCCGCTGACATGGTCGAGCGCGGCGGTCAGCGCAGCCTGATGTCCGAAATTCCGTGAAAGCGCGATCGCGCGAATCCGAGAGTCCTGCCGCGCGGCCTCTTCCAGAAGCGCGAAGGTGTGGTCGGTGCTTCCATCGTCGACAAAAACAATTTCGTGCGGGCCGTCGGCGAGTTTATCTAGCACGGCGCGCGTGCGCCGCAAGAGCTCCGGCAAGACCGTCTCTTCATCATGCAAGGGAATCGCAAGGGAGAGACGAAACCCAGAATTCATAATTTCGCGCAACCTCCCTCCGGATCACTGTGACCAACACTGCCGCTTTACCCGCCCGTTGCCGCCGGATTCAGTCGGGTGGCGATGGTACAAGACACCGTAATATAACTCACGAATGGTGTTTATTTTCGAAAAGACGAATATCTCCGTCATCATCCTGGAGGGGCGCTATCGGAGACGAGAGGAAGGCGGCTTAGACGACTGCAGGATTCAGCGGGAGGGAGCCGCGGCAGCTCGCACTGTGGCGTGGTCATCCGCTGCAGGCGTGGACTCGGCAAAAGTGAAACGCGGGGCCCGCAAGAGGAGAAAGAGTTCGCCGGCCCAGAGCAGGATGTCCAGCAGACGCCCGCGCTCCAGATTGCTCAGGTTCTTGCTATGCAGGCTGACGTCCAGCGCCTTCCTCGAGCACTCCTCGATGAACGCGCGCATGGCGGCGGCATCCAGGGGTTCCGCACAGAACCGGCGGCCGCGGGGATCCAGGCTCTCCAGCCGCTCATAGCAACGCAGCAGAAAGTGATTCAGGCAAAGATCCTGGTGATCCAGGGCAGTAATCGCAGCGCCCGCACAAGAATCCACAGCGCAGTTTCGTTCTCGATATTTCGCGTCCATTCCACCCAGGCCCATTGATTTAGCTCGACGAGCGATTTCATTGTACTTATGATCGCCCTTCTATTATTAGATGCTCTATGCCGCACAAGCGGTTTCATCTTCGGTGCTCCGGCAACGCACCGCGGAAGAATCGCTGTCGAACTTCATCCCCAACTCTAAACTTGGCAGCGCCGGAGAATGCGCGGCAAGAGTTTGCACCCGCAAGCAGCGATCAACGTAAGGCGCGAGCAACTTGTGTACCCAGCGGACATTTTCACGGCATTGTTTCACGCGATCATTCCCAACCCACAGGGTGATGACGGTAACGAGCCGCCCTTCCTGCTCGGAAACCATGACCAGGCATCCAGCGAACCCGGAAACATTCTGCAACGCTCCCGCGAGTGCAGCGGGAATCGCGGACTGCACGCGATGCGCCTCCTGCGGCTTCGCCACGAACTCCACACTCAGTGCGGTCACGCTTGAAGAACTTGCAAGGAACGCATGCGAACTTTCGCCAAGAGCTCGCGAAAAATGGGATGACATATTTCTTGAAACACTTGTTGGATTTACTGGGCTTGCCACAAGATCCTCCATCCGTTCTGGCCCGCTGTGGAAACAGGGGAGGCGCATCCAAGTCTGTTCAGGGCAGGCTCGAATGCGCCTATTGGGGCACGCGGGGACCGGGGTACGTTCCCCGCGCATAAGGACTCCCGAGCGAACGGGCTTCCTGGAAGATAGTGCGGATGGGCCGCGTTCCGTTTCGGGAAATCATTTTGATTTGTTGCCCTGCTGGAACGGCGAGGCTATACTCCTCAGCCAAGACCTCGAGGCCCAGGTGGATTTTTTTGCGTTTGACAAGAGCTATGTGGAGCGGCTGCGGGATGGGGATCGCCCCACGGAACACCACTTTGTCGCGTATTTTGAACAACTTCTGCGAATCAAGCTGAGAGCTCGGACACTCACGTCGGACAAAGTGGAAGATCTGCGCCAGGAGACGTTTATCCGGGTTATCGCAGCCTTGCGACGAGAGGGAGGCGTTCGCCAGCCCGAACGCTTCGGCGCGTTCGTTAACTCCATTTGTAACAACGTCTTACTGGAACATTATCGGTCTTCGGCCAGGAATCAGCCCATGGAAGACACACACTTTGAGATCCCCGATAAAGTGCTGGATTTGGAGGGAATGTTGGTCAGCAAGCAATCCGCTGAGCGTGTACGGCAAATCCTACAGGAAATGCCGCAGCGGGACCGCGACGTGCTTCGGGCTATGTTCTTGGAAGAAAAGGAGAAAGACGAGATTTGCCAGGAGTTTGGGGTAGATCGCGACTATTTGAGGGTTCTACTGCATAGGGCCAAGGATAAGTTCAAGGCTCTCTATGAGAAGGACCAAATGCGGATAGCGCGCCCGGCAACCACCGCAAAGATCCAATGAAACGATTCGGCTATCTCCCGCACTATCTTCCGGATGGCACAAATGGACCATAGCGAAGCAGTGCGGCTACAGGCAGCAGAGAAGTACGTACTGGGTGAGTTTCCCCAGAATCTTCGCGACGAATACGAGGAGCACTTCTTCGATTGCGCGGAATGCGCGGTTGATGTGAAGGCTATTGTTGCCTTTGCGGACACGACACGCGAGGTCTTGCGGCGAGACGAAGGGGCTTCCGTACAGAAAGCCGCCGCACCAGCCCGTGGCGACTGGCAACGTGGCTCTTCGCTCTCGTTCTGGAATCGTTGGTTGCAGCCGGTCCTAGTTCCGGCGTTTTGCGCCCTGTTGCTGCTGGCCGGCTATCAGAATTTGGTAAGTATTCCCAGAGCAAGAGGCGTTGCCGAGCAGCGCGCTGCGCAAGCGTCCGCGCCTCACGTCGTGCCCACATTCTCCTTGCTGGGAGCCAACCAACGCGGCGGTGGACGCCCTGTGTTCCAGGCAACTTCTGGCAAACCATTCATTCTTAAGGTGGATATTCCCGAAACCGAGGCATCCGCGTCAGCGAGCTACCTGCTTCGCCTGGAGGATGCCTCCGGCGTTTCGCACTCCCTTGGTACTGTCAGCAGCGAAGCCGCCCGCAATACCGTGTTTGTTGAGGTTCCGGCTGGATTCCCCGCGGGAAATGCGCAGATCGCAGTGCTGGAGATTCCGCAACCGGGCGCCACGCCCCGCGAAATCACGACCATTCCTTTTGTAGTTGCATTTGACCCCGGATTTGAGCAACATCCCTAACTTCATAGCTTCCCAAGTAAGTCCTTAGAAGGTGACCATATGAGTCGCAAACCCCCTCGTACCTTTCACTATCGTGCTTGCGCCCATGCTTTCAGCGGCCATTTCACGCGGCCTTTCCAAGCCACCATCGATGTTCAGGCGCCAAGCTCGCTTCCCATCATCGGAGGCCACGGCAGTTCGCGCGTGGAAAATTTTCAGTTTCGAGAATTTGTCTCTTTCAAGAAGGGAATTACGCACGTCACCGGCGCGCTTCAGCCCGACGATGGCAGCAATAACACGCTGGTCATGGCGACGCTGGAAGGGTTCAACATAATGGATATGGTCACCGCCGATCGCATCGTCGCCCGGCTCTACACCAAGCATCCTCCGGACGATGAAGAAGGCACCTTTACGACGGTCGGCACAAAATTCGAAAACCTGCGCATCGCGGGATGCCCGGTCCATGTGGAATTAGATACCGATCTGTTCGAAAGCGTGCCAACGTTCGAAGCGGCCACAAATCAGTACAAAAAGAAGGGACAATTCCGCAAAATAGCGGAGGATCCCTTTCAGACGGGTGAGACGTTGAAAGTGCCGGGACCCAACGGAGCTTTTCTTTGTTCCCTGGTCAAAGAGATGGACACGGATTGTCCCGGCGTCGAGCGCAAGGGGCATTGCTTCATCGTTCCAGGCTTTGGCAAAGTGTTTCTGGGCGAGGTAGTCATTCGCTATGGCGAGCGCATCATCACCATGGTGCGGCTCAAGATCGGCTCTTCAGTCGACGGCGGTGGCAGCGGCGGCCAAATCGGAGGCAATGGTCATCATTTTCCGTGATATTGGCGCTCCTCATCGGGAGCGCCTTGCTATTGCACGGATGCCGCAAAAATACTCCTCCTCCACGTCTTGTTTATGATCGAGTTTGGCATCAAATTGAACTTGGCAAACTGACTGCCGCGCTTCAAGAAGCAAATTCAGCCGCATCCCTTTATACCGACCCCCGTTCCGAGTGGTGTTTGCGCTTTCGCGCGTTGAAAGCCGAGATTTTGATGCGCGAGGGACTTTATGAGGATTCTCTCGCCCTGCTGAAATTCGATCTGCCGCCGGCACTCGGATCTTCCGACATTGCCGTCTGGCAAAAACTCACGCAGGGTTCGGATTTTTCCTATCTGGCGCGATTTGTAGAAGCCATGACCGCGTTGGAAAGGGCGCAGTCCCTCGCGGAATCCTATCAACCGCAGCTGTTGGGCGAGAGCCAGCTTCGCCTCGGCACCTTGGCCTCTCTGCAATTGAATTTGGCAAAGGCGCAGGCGGATTATCGGGCCGCGCTGGATCTTGCACACAAACAAAAGAACGCTTTTCTCGAAGCGTCCGTTCTAGGTAGTCTGGGCGTTTTGGCCACGCAATTGGAGCGCTTCGACGAGTCTGTGAATTGGAACCGGCAGGCGCTCCAAGCTGCTCGTACCCTCGGCGCTCTCAGCTTGATCGCAAAGATTGAGGGCAATATCGCCTGGAGTTATTTGAAGATGGGCGACCTGGTGAACTCTTTGGCCCTCAACAAAGATGCAGAGCGCGACGCTTTAAGCGCCGGCCTGAAACAAGACCGCGTCTTATCGAAGCTTCAAACGGGGGCCATTTATTTTCTCATGGGCGAGTATGCTTCGGCCGTGAGTGAGTCCCAGGAGGCCCTCGGCCTGGCCAAGGCTCTGAAGGACGATGGCGACGCAATTTATTGTCTGCAAAACCTGGCTGTCATGGCGCTCGAGAAAGGCCAAATTTCAGAGGCGCAGCAGCACATCGATGAGGCCCAGCATCTGGAATCCCAGGCTCCGGACCAATCGCAGAAGCTGTACACGCGGCTCACGGCTGCGGACATTGCCGCGAGAGGGAATGACCTATCGAAAGCCGAACAAACCTACTCACTGCTTTTCGCCGACCCTCAATCGCCCGTCTCGCTTCGATGGGAGGCCCAGGCAGGCCTCGCTGAGGTTCATGCGGCGCAAGGAAAGGCGCTTGTGGCGGAGCGTGAGTTCAACGAGGCCATCGCCAACATCGCCAAGGCGCAGAGGGAACTGCAGGAAGAAGAATTTCGCTTCTCGTTTCTCTCCAGCTCGATTCATTTCTACAACGCGTATGTGGATTTCTTTATTGCGCAACACCGGCCTGACGACGCGCTGGCTGTGGCCGAGCGCAGCCGTGCGCAGACCCTTACGGCAGGGCTCACTGAGCCGTCGCAAGCGCTGGTGACGACCTTTCCCCGGGCGAATCCGCAGCAATTGGCTGCGCGCTTCCGTTCCACATTGCTTTTCTATTCGCTTGGCACCCGCCATTCGTATCTGTGGGTCATCACGCCGCAAAAAACGACGCTCTTGACTCTTCCTCCGCAGTCGGAGATCGATCCTCTGGTCAAGTCCTACCGCGAGCGCATCCTCGATGGCGAGAATCCCTTGGAAGCGGCCAATTCACCCGCGGCAAAACTCTATTCCATTCTGATTGCGCCGGCTGCAAAGCTCATTCCGCGCAACTCGCGCGTGATCGTTTTGCCCGATGGCAGTCTCTACTCCCTCAATTTCGAAACGCTGATTGCCCCCGATCTCGCGCCGCACTTCTGGATTCAGGACGTCACTCTCACCAACGTCGGCTCCTTGACCCTTCTGCAGCGTTCCCGATCCCCTCCGCCTCCGCAAAATGCCCGGCTCTTCCTCGTTGGCGATGCCATCTCTTCAGATGAGCAATTCCCTCCGTTGCGCCAGGCCGCGCGCGAAATGGCGCTGGTCAAAGGGCATTTTCCAGAGGCCCGGCGCCGCATTCTTACGGGAGCGGACGCGACGCCGCCGTCTTATTTTTCCGCTCAGCCGGAGCGCTTCGACTTTCTCCATTTCGTTACCCACGGCACTGCCAGCCGCACCCACCCCCTTGATTCCGCGGTCATCCTGACAAAGTCCGGGGACACCGCGAAGCTGTACGCGCACGAGATCATCACTCGCCCTCTTCACGCTTATCTTGTAACCGTTTCCGCCTGCGACGGTGTGGGCACGCGCTCCTACGCCGGCGAAGGTTTGGTGGGTCTCTCTTGGGCTTTTCTTCGCGCGGGCGCGCACAACGTCATCGCCTCGCTCTGGGAAGTGAACGACGATTCCACGCCGAGGCTGATGGATGAGCTCTACAAGGGGGTCAAGGCTGGCCAGGATCCGGCTACGGCCCTGCGAAATGCCAAGCTCTCTCTGGTCCGTTCTTCCGGCACCTTCCGCAAGCCCTTTTACTGGGCGCCGTTTCAGCTCTATGCCGGTTCGTAGTTCTATTCGTGTGGCTTGCGGTCGCCCTATAACAAATCGTGGCCGGAGCCGGTGATACGTTTCACCCGCCTGGCGACACTACTCACTTACGATCACCCCATTTCGCGGCGCTTTGACGTGGAATCATAGCGTTTGAAAGGAGAATCATGGCAACCCCATCCGTCGTTGCGAAGGACCACGCCACCATTCTGTTGAACGTATTCGATGGTTCGCGTCAACTGATCGGACCGGGCGTCAAGAATCTCCTCGTTCGCATTATTGACGGAAATCAGAGAGAGTTGTCGAGCGACTTTCACACCGGTTCCAGTTTTCAATTTCAAGTCCCCTTTTATGACAATCTCGGTGACCATTACACTGTGATCGCCTCCGCGGACCATCACACGCAGGCCGGCGCGACGCCAGTAATCGTCCAGCGAGCCCTCCCGCAGACTGTCGACCTCATGCTTCTGGACAAAAACGCGACCTTCCAGTTTGCGAATGCCCGGTGGAGCGATCTCCCGCAGAAATACCCGGAAATTCACTCCATTCTTGCGCGCGGAGCTGCGAGCGAAGTGGACGCCCAGGAGCGATATGAGAATCTAATGGAAAATAGACCGGCCACACTGGCCTGTCTGTGGAATCTGATGACCGCCATGAGGGACATCGATCTGCCCTCCGGGACCCCGCTCACCTACCTGAAGCAGCTGATCTGGGCGGATATCCAGGAACGCAACATCTTCGCGCCTGCCCAGGATCGCTTTTACGCCTACGCCGACAGAGCCCTCGTCAGCCAGGTCCAGCTGGCCGCGCAGCAAAATGAATTCGCGCCGGAACTGGACCCCGCCGCTTTTCATAAAGGCGCCACGAGCAGCTACAAGCAAATTCAGTTTGGAGAAGCCAATGTCCAGCTCACCTTCCACGAAGCTGACACGCAAATCATTGATGGCGCCGAATGCGTCGTGGTCGAGCCGGACATTGATTACTACAAGGATCTGCTCGCCCACGCCTTATTGGAAGTCCTTGTGAACGGCCTTTCAGGGACTCTGACTAACCCGAAGGATGTTTACGTACTGCGGTGGATTGCCGGGCGGCGCGCCGGAGTTCCCGAGTTCAATCCGCCGTACACCATTGAGTAGGCTGCACGTAGGAGACGACTCGCAAGGAACTTTGTGTAAGGGATTCCGAGCGAGTTCGAGCGTGCGGCTTTGTTGCGTGAATTCCGCGTGGCCGCAATGGAGGATCGCTGTCTCAAGTCGCGGATTCAGCCGCCAGCACACCCATGGCATCAGCGGTATATCCCAGTTCGCGCAAAACCTGGGCCGTGTGTTCGCCGAGCAGCGGCGGCGGGAATCGGTAGCTCACCGGCGTATTTGAAAATCGAATCGGATTTGCGATGCTCTTCGCGGTGCCAATTGCCGGATGCTCGATTTGCACGATCGATCCGCGCGCGCATGTCTGAGCGTCGCTCACAGCTTCAGAAACGGTGTTGATCGGCGCGGCGGGGATGTCAGCGGCGGCAAGTTTATCCATCCACGCTTGTGCAGGAGCCGTTCGAAAAGCATTCTGCAAAATCGGAATCAGGACTCCCCGATTCTGGATACGTAGCGCGTTGGTCTGAAATCGTTCATCCTTCCCAATCTCATCGGGGATGCCCGACAGGTGGACGAATCGATTCCACAACGGCTCCGTCCCCACGCCAACCACAAAATGCCTGTCGTCACTGCCGCGAAAGACTTCGTACGGCACAATGTTTGGGTGTGCGTTGCCCCAGCGTTTCGGCGAAGCCCCGGCATTCAAATAGCTGCTCCCCACGTTCGCCAGCCACGTCAATTGCGAATCGAAAAGCGCCATGTCGAGAAACTGGCCACGGCCGGTCTTCTCTCGCGAAAAAAGTGCGCCAAGAATTCCCATCGCCGCGTACATCCCGCAGGTCATGTCGGCAATCGCGATGGGGTAGCGCATCGGCCCGCCGTCAGGCTCTCCGGTGAAGCTCATGACTCCGGCTTCCGCCTGCGCCAGGATGTCGTAACCGGGGCGCCCCGCTTTGGGCCCGCTGAACCCGTAACCCGTGATGCTGCAGTAGATCAGTCGCGCGTGTTTCGTGCACAGCGTCTCCGGATCGATGCTGCGCTTTTTCAGCGAAGCCATGGAAGGCTGGTTGGTAATGAAAACGTCAGCGCTTGCAATCAGTTTTTGCAGAGCTTCCGCGCCGCGCGGATGATCGTAATTGAGCGTCAGTGATCGCTTGTTGCGATTCGTCGCGAGATAGTAGGCGGATTCGCTCCCCGCAAACGGCGGGCCCCAGTCGCGTGATTGGTCGCCAACCCCGGGCCGCTCCACTTTAATCACGTCAGCCCCAAAGTCGCCCAGCAGCATCGCGCAATACGGGCCGGCGAGCGCTTCGGTCATTTCCACGACGCGAATCGAATCGAGAATGCTTTCCACGGGCCGCGATTATAGCCGACATCTAGTGATGTTACATTCCCGCGAGCCGGAGTCGGCCTGGAACAGCGTCTGCGAAGTTTGCATATCCAACGAAATGCCTTCGTTTGCTAATGCTTTCGCAAGGTCGGGTAGCGGTACTGCGTCAGGCCTTTTTCTTCTTGAATGGTTACGATCTGGTCGGAGGCGATGTCTCGGATCACTTCATGCGCCCCACTGGGCCAGGTAATTTCTAGCGTGTCGATTTTCGTGTGCGATCCCAAACCAAAATGAATCCGCGGATCCTGCGCTGAGCAGTAGCTCATCCCGCCCTTGGCCTGGTCATGGCTCACGAAATCACCAGCCGTAATCTTCAACGCCGCTCCGATTCCGTCACGATTACTCTTTGTACCGATCAAATGGACTTCCAGCCAGTGATTCTTCCGGGCTGCTGCCTCGGAGCCGCCTTCATTCCGGAAAAGCTGCGCGTCCTCACCGTTGTTGCCCACCAGAAAATCGAGCCATCCATCATTGTCGTAGTCGCCGACGGCCAACCCTCGGCCCACGTGAGGCGCGCGAAACGCCGCATCCTGCGTGCTCGTCACTTCGGCGAATTTTCCGTTTCCCAGATTGCGATAGAGTTTTCTTTCCTCGGCGTACTTAACCCCCGGATGATACAGCCCAATATTGTCGAGAATATGTCCATTGGTCACCAGCAGGTCGCGCCAACCGTCGTTGTCGAAATCAAAAAATCGCGCACCGAAGCTGCTGTTGCGATAATTTGTCTGTCCCAAGCCGGAAGGAATCGTTACGTCCGCGAACGTCCCGTCGCCGTTATTGCGGTAGTAGCGGTTCAATTCGAAATCCAGGTGGCTCACGTACAGATCATAGAGCCCCGTGTTTCGAACGTCGGCGGCGTCCGCGCTCATCCCCGCTTCCGGCTTGCCGTCTTCGCTGAACCCCGCGCCGCTGGTGTAGCTGACGTCGCGAAACGTCCCGTCGCCGTTATTGAGATACAAAAAATTCCGCTGCGTGTCGTTGGCGATGAAAATGTCCGGCCAACCATCATTATTCAAGTCCGCGAGCACCACAGCCAGGCTCTTGCCATCCTTATTCACGAGCCCCGCCTTTTTCGTAACATCAGTAAAAGTCCCATCGCCATTGTTGTGATAAAGCCGCGGCGAAGTTCCTGAAAAACTGTCGGGGTGGCAATACGCTCGATATCCGGGCTTGTTCTCCCCGCAGGAAACCGGATGGTCCTCGTCAAATTGCACGTAGTTGGTCACCAGCAGATCGAGCTTGCCGTCGCGGTCGTAATCGAACCATCCCGCCGCGGTCGCCCAAGCGCCATCGTCGCCCACTCCCGCCTTCGCCGTCACATCCGTGAACGTCCCATTCCCGTTGTTGTGGTACAGCACGGAATGCCGGTAGCCGGTCATGTAAATATCCGGGAACCCGTCGTTGTCGAAATCCGCCACGGCCACGCCAAAGAAAAACGTTCCGTCCGTGTGAATGCCCGCTTGCTCGGTAACGTCAGTAAAAGTTCCGTCACCATTGTTCCGGTAAAGCGCCGGCTGCGGTGGTTTATCAGGATGAAAAAACGGCGTGTAGCCGCTGTTGACGAAGAACGCGTCGAGGAATCCATCCTGGTTGTAGTCAATCCAGGCGACGCCCGCTCCCATCGTCTCGGTGTAGAGTTTCTGCTCAGACGCTGCCCGCTCTTGATGAAAGTGAATTCCCGAAATAGCGGTGACGTCGCGAAACTGCACGTTGAACGGATTTGCCCCGGCATTCTTCGTGGGACTCTCCGTGGCAGCCTTAGCGGGTTTCACGCTCTTTGCCTGATGCGCCGCATACTTGGCCGGCAACAGCAGAAGGGCAAAGGTCAGAGCGCCCGCCATGACGCTCGCGAGCGGTCTTCTTCGCCATGTTTCACTTTGGAGCATGGCAGAAAATAGTAGCATCTCCCTTGCATCTCGCTGCCGGTTACATCACCTCCTTTCCCATCCCGGGATGCTCGCAACACTCGAATAAGTTTTCCACCGCACGCGATTTTCAAACCCTACTTTTGTCTTGACACTTCTCCAACGCGGACGCTAGCCTACGCCCACGAGTACGACTGGGGGAGCCGGACTGAGGCGTACTAATATCCGTTCATATCGCAAGTGGAGGGCAAGGGTTCTCCTGCGGAACTCGCCAGGACTCTACACTGGTGTTCATTCTCTCCCGGGCCCTCGGCGCGCGCGTCTCCTCGAATTCATTCGTCTCAGAATTTCATTCTTGGCGCTGTTTCTGTTCGGCGGACCCATGGGGAGTAGGGCAGTGGAAAAAGCCTTTTGACCGCTCAAGCGGTTGCCGTGATCGAATCTCGGAGGGGAAAGCATGAAGCAAGCATTCTGTAAGAACGCAATTCTCGCACTGCTGGTTCTGCTGTTGGCTGCACTCGGCGCTTCCGCGCAAACTCTGGATCGTGGCGCCGTCCACGGCTTCGTCTACGACACCTCCGGCTCCGCCATTCCCGGCGCCAAGGTCACCCTCACCAGTTCAGCCACCGGCCTCAAGCGCGACACCACCACCAACGCCGACGGCGCCTACGACTTTGAAGCCCTTATCCCCGGCGAGTACACCCTCGTCTTCGAGTCTGGCAACTTCGCCACCTACACCGTGAAGCAGATCGTCGTTACCATTGGCTCCTCCATCTCGCTGGACGGTCACCTCAAGGTCAAGACCGCTGAGCAAAGCATCACCGTCACCGCCGAAGCCGCTGGCGCCATCGACACCACGACTGCTGGCATCACGCAACTCCTCGATGCCAAGAGCCTGGACAATCTGCCGTTCCCCGGACGTGATTACCGCGACCTCGCGCAGTTGACTCCCTCCGCCCAGGTGGTTCCCGGTCTCCGCGGAGCCATTCGTCTCGGAGGCCAGCAGAGCGATTACAACGGCCTGGTCATCGACGGCGCCGACACCACCAACAATTTCTTCGGTGAAAACTTCGGCTCCCTCGAAACCAAGAACCTCACCGTTCCCATAGAAGCCGTCCAGGAGTTCCAGGTCGTCACCAACGGCTTCGCTCCTGAGTTCGGCCGCGCCACCGGCGGCCTCCTCAACGTCATCACCAAATCCGGCACCAATGATCTTCACGGCGAAGCTCACGAATACTTCCGCAGCGCCGAATTGACCAGGGACGACGCCCTCGGCAATCCATCCAACATCAATAAGCAAAACCAGTTCGGCGGCTCCGTCGGTTTTCCCATCCGCAAAGACCGCCAGTGGCTCTTTCTTTCCACCGACATTCAGCGCAGCAACGGCCCCCTGACCACCAATCTTTGCCACGGCGATCCGGTTTGCGAAGCCTCTCAGGGCCCGGTCATTCCAGGTCCGGCGAACGCCACAGATAAGCTCGGTCCCTCTTGCATCGCCAACGCGGCCGGGAAGAATCTCCTTCCTGCGTGCTACGGCGTGCCCAACCTGCACGCTCTCGAAGGCGCCAGCACGCAATTCCAGAATTTCTTCACCCTCCTCGGTCACTACGACTATCAAATCACCCCTGCGAACCACTTCAGCATCCGCGGCTTTGGCACCCGCAACCACACCCGCGGCTTCACCGGCGGTCACGGACAATCCGAAACCTTTGACGCCTTTGGCGACACCGAAGACTTCGTCAACCAGGGCATCAGCGGTGTTTTCGCCCTGACAACCGTGATGGGCCGCAAGGTGAATGAACTCCGTGCCTCGATCGAGGGCGAAACCCGCAAGCGTCATCCTATTTTCTCCGGCGCGCCCGAAATCTTCATCGGCGGAGTCGGCGAATTCGGCCAGCGCTTCTATCTCCCCGGCAACAACGACAACGGCAAACTCCAGGTCCAGGACAACTACTCCTATTCCTTCTCCAAGCACGACGTGAAATTTGGCGGCGACGTCAACTCCTTCGTCGACCGGAAGGATGTCTTCGCGGGCTGGAGCGCCGGTCGATACAACTTTTCCACTCTCTGCGATTTTGATCCATCCACTTGCGCCGCTGGAAAAACTTCCCTTGGCCCTAACTTCTTCTTCCAGGGTTTTGGCCTGAATAATCAGACCCCCTTCCAGGCCAACTTGCTGCCTCCCGCTTACCAGACGGGCATCGGTCTCTATGCACAGGATAAGTGGCAAGTCACGCCGCGCCTTACCGTAACCTACGGCTTGCGTTGGGACGCCACCCGCAATCCCCAGCCAGCCACAAAAATCCCTGGAACAAATGCCATGGTCGGCGTCGGCGCGGGGAGCCATCTCATTCCCGTGCCGCAAGGTACCCCAAATGATTACGAACAGTGGGGCCCGCGCGTGGGCGTCGCCTGGAATCTTGGTTCAAGCCAGCATCCCAGCGTCGTTCGCGCCGCATGGGGTTTCTATTACGCTCAGACCCCGACGATCTTTTTCCCTGCCGCTTCCAACGGCGGGGGCTCCAAGTCCATCACGTTGTTCTGTCCGACCCAATTCGGCTGTGCGCCGCCTAGCGGGCTCCCATATACTTACCCTTCTAACTTGAATACCACCTCGGACGGATTGTGCAATTTCGGACCGCCCTTCATCGGCTGCCCGTCGATCACGTACACCGATCCCGCCTTTAAGAACCCGCGGGTTTCCAACCTTACCGTGGGCTTCGAGCATCAGCTCGCGCACGATTGGACCGTTTCCGTCAACTACGCCTTCATGCATTCGGACCGTCTAAAAACCGGCGGATTCAGCACCTCGAACTGGCAAAGGAATTTCGTCTCTGCTGGCACCGATCCATTTGGACGGACCGAGCTCGCAGCGCTACCTGGAGGAGTAGGGACATGTACCGCAACGGGTGCCCTGATCTTCGGGGCCGTACCCGCGGATTGCACGCTCTCGGTCTTCGGCATGGGTGAACTCGCCAGCTTTAGCCACGGCAACTATCACCAAGTCGTGGTCAGCGCCAACAAGCGCTTCTCCAACCACTACCAGTTCTTCGCCAACTATAGCTGGTCGCGCAACTTCAGCAACGACTCCAGCGAGCGCGACACCGATACGTTCTTCGGCGCGCAAGACCCCTTCAACATCGCCATCGACTACGGCCGCAACGGCTTGGACATCACCCACCAGTTCAAAGCCGGCCTCGTCGCGGACCTGCCTTGGGGCATTAGCTGGAGCAACACCTTCATCGCGCACAGTGGATTGGCCTACCCCGCTTACACTTCGGCGATCAACCAGTTCACCACGGACGACTCGGATATCAACGGAGATGGCGTCATCAATCAGTTTTCTAACAACGATCGGCCGGTCGTCCAGCTTGGCAGCGGCAAGCCCTCCCTCCTTACGCGCTATCCCGCGCGCCAGCCGGATTTCTTCACTTGGGATATGCGCGTCGCCAAGGACTTCAAGTGGGGCGAGCGTTACCAGTTCCGTCTCAGCGCCGACCTGTACAATGTGTCCAACCGCGGCAACCTCTATTCCAACCCGGACAACAGCGGCTTTGTGACTCTTTCGAACTGCCAGCCGAATCCGCCCGCGATCCTTGGTTTCACCTGCAACCCTCTCACAGCGATTCCCAAGCAGGGTGACGTTTTCAATGGCGTTACCTATGGCGCACGCGACGAAATTTCACCCGGCAGCACGCCTTTTGCCGCTCAGTTTGGTTTCCGCTTCCAGTTCTGATCCAGTGTCCTTGCAGAGAGCCCCATCGCGCTCTCTGCAAGGACATCAACACGCTGCCCGGAGGTTCTTCGTGCCCGTGACAAGACGAGAGGCCCTCGCCTCCGCTGGTGCCTTGGCCGCTGCCACTCTCTTTCCGTCCGCCAAAACGGAAGCCCAGGATTCGCGTGCCGCTGCGCAAGCGAATTCCGTCCCCGGCACGGAACCCATCTGCCTTGCGGATTTCGAGCCCCTCGCCCGAGCCAAAATGTCCCCCATGGCCTGGGAATACGTCACCGCCGGCGCCGGCGATGAACTCACCGTTCGCTGGAACAAGGAAGCCTACCAGCGCATTCGCCTCAAGCCCCGCGTTCTCGTCGACGTCACCAAACTCGATACGCGCGTCACCCTCTTCGGCCAGGAGCATGCCTTCCCGATTCTTCTCGCTCCCACCGCTGCCCAAACTTTGACCCACGCCGAAGGAGAACTCGCCACTGCGCGTGGCGCTGCTGCAGCCGGCGCGGCCGTGGTGCTCAGCTCCTTCTCCACCACCAGCCTCGAAGACGTCGCCGCCGTGGCCAAGACTCCGCTCTGGTTTCAGCTTTATATGCAAACCGATCACGGCTTCACCCGCGATCTTGTCCAGCGCGCCGAAGCCGCCGGCTACCGCGCGCTCTGCCTCACCGTTGACACTCCCATCACCGGCGCGCGCAATCGCGAAACTCGCGCCGACGTCAAGCTCCCGCCCTTGCCCAACTTGAAAGGCCTGAAAATGTCCGGCCCCGTGCGCACCGGCTCGCTGGAGATTTTCAGCGGCGTGCAGGACGCCGCCTTAACCTGGAAAGATGTCGAGTGGCTGCGCTCCTTCGCAAAAATTCCGCTGCTCCTCAAAGGTGTCCTCAATCCCGATGACGCCGACCGCGGCGTCCAGGCCGGCGTCTCCGGCATCATGGTTTCCAATCACGGCGGCCGCAATCTGGACACCGTGCCCGCCACCATCGACGCGCTGCCCCAGGTCGCCGACAAAGTCGCCGGCCGCGTCCCCGTCTTTGTCGACGGCGGCATTCGCCGGGGCACCGACGTGCTCAAAGCTCTGGCCTTCGGTGCCAGCGCCGTGCTCATCGGCCGCCCCTACGTCTACGGCCTCGGCGCCGCCGGCCAAGCCGGCGTCACCAAAGTCCTCAGCATCCTCCAGCGCGAATTTCAAATGGCCATGGTCCTCACCGGCCGCACCACCATCCAAAGCATCGACCGCGCCGTCCTCTGGTCTTGATCAATTCCTTTTTTTTCTCGATTTTTTCCGAGCGGTGCCCCACCCTTGGTTTGTAAGGGTGGGGGTTTTGCCTTTATTTTTCATTCCCGTTTTTGACTTGGATTTTTCCGAAGGGTGCCCCACCCTTTGGTTTGTAAGGGTGGGGGTTTTGCCTTTATTTTTCATTCCGGTTTTTGTTTTGGATTTTTCCGAAGCGTGCCCCACCCTTTGGTTTATAAGGGTGGGGGTTTTGACTCTGCTTTTCATTCCGGTTTTTGTTTTGGATTTTTCCGAAGGGTGCCCCACCCTTGGTTTGTAAGGGTGGGGGTTTGCCTTTATTTTTCATTCCGGTTTTTGTTTTGGATTTTTCCGAAGGGTGCCCCACCCTTGGTTTGTAAGGGTGGGGTTTTGCCTTTGTTTTTCATTCCGGTTTTTGTT
>Ga0210404_10000638_pt1 | contig 16907 bp, 17 predicted proteins | sample IncBWH28MmetaG_FD_155455 | JGI IMG/M metagenome (GOLD analysis project Ga0210404, IMG submission 155455) | Forest soil microbial communities from Barre Woods Harvard Forest LTER site, Petersham, Massachusetts, United States - Inc-BW-H-28-M | ecosystem: Environmental > Terrestrial > Soil >... | reverse complement strand
ATTGATCGGCTCGTGTTCCTTGGATTTCAAATACGCGCGTAGAAACGCGACATGGCTGATCTCATCATCGGTATTGTCGGAGATGTATTGTGGCATGTCTCCATCAAGCTGCACGAGCCCGTTCACGTAGGGTTTAACGACAGGATTATTGGCCGCGGCCTCGACTCCACCGAGTTCCTTGTATTGCTGCCACAGGTCGGTCTCGATAATCTCTGCCGCCAGCAAGAGCTGCAGAATCGCCGCGTCTCCCTTAGTGAGGCTTGCTCCTTCGCGATCCTGCGCGAACGCCACTGACTCTCTCGCCAGAAATCCGGCGCCGATCGCTGCCGCTCCTATCCCCAAGGCTCCTTTCTTCAAGAATGAACGACGCGCCGCACCCTGCTTGTTGCCAGTTTCCGATTTGCCCATTGGTTTTTCCCTTTCATGAAAATTGAGTCTCACATCGTTTCAAGTTACCGACTTTGGCCGGCTGATTTCGCAGACCTCTTCTGAACGCAAATCCCCTACCTTCCACAGTCTCGACGAACCGGCTAGTGGCGAATCCGACAGTTCGGTGGCCTGTTGGCGTGGCGGCAAATCAGGTTCAGTTGCAGGCTGTTTCTTCGCGAACCGAAGTAGCAGTGCTAGAAAATATCGCTGCACTCCGACGATAACGACTGAACTCCCATCCTTTTTATTCCTCTCGCGAAGATAAAAATCCGAAGGAATTTGCTTCTACAGTGTTTCCACGGTGCAGGTGAGGTCTACGCAGAAAAGCCGAAAATCAGGAAGGAAAAACAGACATTAACTGGTGGAGCTGCTCAAGATCGATAGGATCTGCGTCGGAGACCGCGCAGAATTCCATTTTTCCTCTTCGCCAATCGACCCATCGAAAGCTCTGCCGGGAACCTGTGCGCGGTGGACTGTCCTGTTCCCGCGTGCGCCAAATGAATACACTTTATTCTCTCTGGTGGGCCGCTAACGAACAGCGGGCGGATCACTGTGTGCGCGTCAGGCTGGAATAAATGGGCTAATGCGCAGGTCCTAATAGCCGAAGCACGTTGAACGGCGATCGCGGGCTCCCCCAAACCCCCCGCGGCGCCGTTCTCAAAAGCACCCGTAAAAAAGGGCGGGGAAGCGTGCATACGAGGAGAGCGAGAATGTCAGACAGGAAAAAAGATGAGCTTTTGCACGACCACAACAACGATGGCGTCAATCGCCGCGGTTTTCTGAAGTGCATGGCCTGGGCAGGAACGGGGGCTTTTTGCGTGATGCAAGGCGGTGTATTGAAATCGTACAGTCTGAGCCGCCTTTCGGAATTGAACACGACCGAGGCCAAGGGCGAGCTGAGCTTTGTGCAAATCAGCGACAGCCACATGGGATTCAACAAGCCCGCTAACCCCGACGTAGCGGGAACGCTGAAAGCCGCGGTCGACAAGATCAATGGGTTGTCGGCGGCACCGGAATTCATGTTGCACACCGGCGACATTAGCCACCTTTCAAAGCCGGAAGAGTTCGATACCGTCGATCAGATCCTGAAGAGCGCGAAGCCGAAGGATGTGTTCTACGTGCCCGGCGAGCACGATGTTTTGAACGATGACGGAAAACAGTTTCTGGAGCGCTACGGCAAAGGCAGCAAGGGCGCTGGCTGGTACAGCTTCGATAAGAAGGGCACGCATTTCATCGGGCTGGTAAACGTGATGAATTTAAAAGCCGGCGGATTGGGAACGCTGGGATACGAGCAGCTGGAGTGGATGGAAGACGACGTCAAGCACCTGAAGGCGAGCACGCCGATCGTGGTGTTCGCGCACATTCCCCTCTGGTCGGTCTATCCCGAGTGGGGCTGGGGCACGGACGACAGCGCGCAGGCGTTGGCGTATCTGAAGAAGTTCGGCTCGGTGACGGTGCTGAACGGACACATTCACCAGGCGATGCAAAAAGTGGAAGGCAACGTGACATTTCACACGGCGGCCTCAACCGCGTTTCCACAACCACATCCGGGCAAGGCCGATTCACCGGGGCCGATGAAGGTGCCGGCCGAGCAGTTACGCAGCGTCTTGGGAATCACGGACGTAAACTACGTGCAAGGGCAACACGCGCTGGCGGTGGTGGATTCTTCGCTCGCGTGAGTAAGACGTAGCAAACTCAAATCAATTCGAAATCAAAAAGGAGAAGAAGCATGAGGAGAAGTGTGTTCATTGCAGGTTTAGCAGCGGCACTGGTGTTGGGAATGGGAGTTTTCGGCACCGGTCGGAAGGGTTCCGTAACACGGGCGCAGCAGAACGTGTCAACACTGGAAGTGAAGATCGACAACTTCAGCTTCGGGCCGGTAACGCTAACAGTGCCGGTCGGAACCGCGGTTACGTGGACCAACCGTGACGATATCCCTCACACGGTAGTCAGCACGGATGATCCGAAAGCGTTTAAGTCCAAAGTGCTCGACACCGACGAAAAGTTCTCCTTCACCTTCAGCAAACCGGGAGCGTATCCGTACTTCTGCTCGATTCATCCGAAGATGACCGGCAAAGTCATCGTGCAGTGAGCGAGGAGCGACCTTGCATCCCTTTGACATAAAAACAGTGCTTTTCGCGAAGCATGCGCAACACGTCGTACTCATTCACTTCCCGATCGGGCTCTTTATCATCGGCGTCCTCTTTGATTTTCTTGCGCAATGGAAGAAGCAGCCCTTGCTGGCCGCGGCGGCCTACTCCAACTTGCTCGTCGCGGCGATCGCAACCGTTCCCGTGGTAGCCACCGGGATTCTCGCGTGGCAGTGGGAACTCGAGGGCCAAAAACTGAAAGGCATCCTTTTGATGCATCTGGTGATGGGATGCGCGTCCAGCGTCTTGATCTGGGTGGTGTGGTTCATCCATAGGAGAACCCGACGGAACCAAGAAGAGGTCCTGCCCGGATACCGCTTGCCGATCGAGGCTGTGGCCGTAGTCATCGTCGCGCTGACGGGACACCTTGGCGGCTTTCTCAGTGGCGTGAATGGGCCGGGATAAAGGTGTTCCGAAACTCCTGCGACAAGAGTCGGTGGATCGCCCAATAGGACAATCTGATGCGGCCGGGGGGGAATTCGGCAAAACCAAGAGAAGCATTGGCAACGTTTGAGAACAACCATTCGGAGAGGTCGAATGGCGGAAAGGAGCATGAAAATGAAAACCAAAGTTCTGTTGGCGGTTGTCGCGCTGTCATACGCGACCCTCGGCGTGGCGGGAAATAAGGCGGAATACCCCCATGAAAAAGTGGCGGAGTTTGTGATTGAAAAGCTGGATGTCACTTCGTTGCCGTCCACGTTCCGGCCAAAGAAGGAAAAAGGAAAGAAGACGTTTGCGGATTACGGATTCACGGTGCAGACGGCGGCCGAAACCGAAGCAGTTATCGAGGCCGCGGGTGGCGCGAAGAGGTTGGCGATCAAGGTTCTCGACCAGAAATCCTCAGGAATCTACGTGTGTGTGGCGGAACCCGGAGAAAACGGCGGCCAGCCAAAGACGCAAAGTGTGCTCGTGCTGAAAAGGAACGATCCGAGTGCATTGCTAAAGGGACGCGAATCCTTTCGAGAATTTGCGGCATGCCCGGTGATTGGCGGAAGCGACTCCACGGCAACCTCGTATTGAGGGGTCTGAGGAGTTACCCCGAAACACGGTATTCCAATTAGGTTTTGTGACTTTGGGCGTTGTACGACCTTAGCACTTCCTTCCAATTGCCAGAATGAATTCTGTCCACCCTGCCACGCGACACTCGTAGCTGAACACGAACCAAACGCAGTCGGTAGTCTGCGTGGGGATAATCTGTTGATAGAAGCATTTTTTGAAACGGCCGCTCCGCGCGCCACCAATGTAGTTCTCGTCCTCGAAATCGCCATGGGGATAGGTCTTTTGCTTGGCGCTCGGCTTGCTCGCAAGAAGCGTTTTCGGCAACACGCCTGGTGCCAATCCGCCATCGTGCTTTTGAACCTCGCTGTAGTTGCGGTGATGATGATTCCTTCCTTCCGCGTTCATGTGCTTCCTAGGGTTCCCGCCAAGTTGGGCAAGGCTTACTACGCACTGGCGACGACGCACGGAGCGTTTGGAACCGTCACCGAACTCGCGGGACTGTACATCTTGCTGTCTGCGGGCACCAGCGTTTTGCCGGAAAAACTACGAATCACCAAATACAAGGTGTGGATGCGAAGCGTCCTCGTGCTCTGGTGGGTCGTGCTGTTACTGGGAATGACTACATACACGCGCTGGTACATGCCGTATTTGTTCCGGAAATAGATCTGCGTTGTCTGTTTTTCAGAGGAGAGAGATTGAAGATCGTCCTAATTTGCTTGCTTTTCATGCTGAGCGTCCTTACTCAACTCAGCCGGGCACAATCGGTGTCGCCATCCGTGCCAGAGGCAAATCCGGGACGACCCACGGTATCCACGCCGGCAACACTCACGCCGGTTGGATACCTACAGTTTGAGAATGGCGTGCTCTTCGCGCAAAACTCGACAGAGTTTTCAAAACGCATCGGGATCGGCCAAGTCACCAAACTGTCCGTACTTCCGCGGCTGGAGCTGTTCTTGCAGAGTGAGCCGCTCGCCATCAGTCAGTCAAAAGGCCGGACGGCAGTGCATGAAGGAGAGGTCTTCGCAGGTGTGCAGAGCGTGCTCTTTGTCGGTGCTGAATCACGGCCAACTGTTTCGATTAGCTATGTGCGGCGGGTTCACGCAAGTGCGGCCCCGGAACTCGACGTTGGCACGTTTCGACAATCCGTCTCGATTCTTCTGAGTGAAGATCTACACGGATTTCATTTCGATACGAACGGGATATTTGCCGAGCAGGTGCAGGGCGCTGTACGTCGAGCGCAGTTCGGACAAACACTGTCCATTTCCCATTCCCTGGGGAAGTTCACAATTTCCGGGGAGTTATGGCATTTCTCACAACCATTCGAGAGGGGCAACACCGTCGGCAATCTCTGGGCGATTTCCCGCGCGGTTCGCAAGAATTTGGTGGTCGACGCAGGATTCAATCGTGGGCTGACCAAGACGTCTTCTCGGTGGGAGGTGTTCGTGGGATTCACCTACCTGCTGCCGCATCGCCTTTGGAGGGTTCGACATGGGTCCCAACCGTGAGTCTGCCTCTCTCGTGTCTCTTTGCACTCCTTCTTTCGATCCATGTCGCTGGTTTGTGACCTTCAGCGAATGTTGCGTCGGCAAAAGAGCGGAATAAAGCGTGATCAATTTGGTCTATGTAATTGAAATGCCGACGGCGCCCATAAGGGCTTTCGCAAAACCCAGACCTAGGACGACTCATGGCTGAATATCAAATGACACTGATGGATCGGCAAAGAATTGCCCGGGACACGATGGCATTCTGGTTCGACACAAATGGTGCCCGCTACGAATTCCGACCTGGGCAACATGCCGACTTTGTCTTCAGGACTGAAAGCGACAATTCCCGCATCTTTTCGCTCGCAAGCGCTCCTCTAAACAAAGAGCCAATCATGATCGCGATGCGCATGCGCAAGACTGTCTTCAAGAGCGCGTTGAAGGCTGCCGCTCTTGGCACGAAGTTCATCGTGAGCCGTCCCCGGGGATCCTTCACGTTGCATAGAGATATCACCCGACCGGCGGTATTTCTCGCAGGTGGCATTGGGATTACCCCGATTCGCAGCATCCTTCAGTCTGCGACCCAGGAACGTCTGCCACACAAACTGTATTTGTTTTATTCGAACAGGGAAGCGGACGATGCTGCGTTCCTCGAAGACCTTCAAGGCATGGCTGCGCAGAATCCTAATTTCACCCTCGTGCCAACGATCACTGGCCATAAAACTCTCGCCTGGCCTTACGAAAAAGGTCACATCAGTCGCGAGATGCTCACGCGTCATCTACTCGGGCTCAATGGACCTATCTACTACGTCGCGGGCCCGTCGGGTATGGTCACGGCGATGACCGAACTGCTTAATTCCTCGGGCGTCAGCCAGGACGATATGAGGATGGAGGAATTTGGGGACTACAAGTTGTATCAAGATCCTGCGCAAGGCGATCCAACAACGGGCAACAACCGCTCGGATGCGTTGCTATGACTGTTGTTACAGTGGAGACCCTGTGAAAAGTAGTTTGGTTGCGATTCGTGTCTTCTTGGTTCCGTTCATTTCTCTTGTGTTCTTTGGCATCGTCATTTGGAAATTGCCCACACGCGCGGGCGCGCAATCCGCCGTCCCGGACGACGTGAAGCATGACACACCGGGCCAGGTCATTAAGCAGAGCCAATCCGTCCATATCGATGTCGACTTGGCGCTTGTCAACGTTACCGTCACCGATCCCTACGATCGCTTGGTTACAGGCCTTGAGTCCGATAACTTCCGCATCTTCGAAGACAACATCGAGCAGGAGGTCGTGAACTTCTCCTCAGAAGACGTCCCTATCTCTATCGGCGTTATCCTGGATCTCAGCGGCAGCATGGCCAATAAACTCGGCAAGGCCAAAGAGGCCGCCTTCCAGTTCTTCAAAACCGCGAATCCACAAGACGAGTTCTTTCTCGTCGGTTTCAACGAGCGGGCCCAACTCCTGAGTCCGTTCACCAACAATGTCGAAGCCTTGCAAAGCCGCATGCTCCCAGCCTCTGCGAAGGGCAAGACCGCCCTACTCGATGCCATTTATTTAGGGCTCACTCAGATGCGAGGCGCAGCGAACGGCAAAAGAGCCCTGCTGATCATATCGGACGGGGGGGATAACAATAGTCGGTACAACGAAAAGGATATCAAGCGGCTGGTACGAGAGGCGGATACCCAGCTGTACTCAGTCGGCATATTTGACCCATTTGAGTATCGAAGCCGAACGCCAGAAGAACTCAGCGGCCCCTCGCTGCTCACGGAAGTAACGGAACTGACCGGTGGGCGCGCTTTCGCAGTCGAAAATATTAACGAACTGCCGGACATTGCCGCAAAGATAGGCGAAGAGCTGCGCAACCAATACATTCTGGGATACCGCCCGAGTAACAAATCGCACGACGCGCGATGGCGCAAAATCAAGGTCAAGCTGCGCGCCCCCAAGGGGCTTCCGCCTCTCAGCGTCTACGCAAAAACAGGCTACTACGCGCCCAGTCTCTAGCCTCCCTGTCCGGAAGTGCTTCCGAACCCAACGTCGAACACGACGAAGCGGAGGTGATGAAATCAATCGCTCCTCCGATTGTGGGCGGCATCATTACATCCCTGATTCTTATTCCCGTGTTTCGTGCCCTCATGAAGGAACGCGCTGTGTCGCACCTTGCACCCACTGCAACTGTCTGAGCATCTGCTCACGAGGCAGGCGCTCTCGCCCTACCCGCAGTACCTCAGCAGCTCCTACAGCTCCTACAGTTCCTACCTTTCCATCCATTCCATACCGTACTGCTGCTTTGCAAGCGCATTCACCCGTTCCATTGACCCCATCTTTTATTTAGCTCTTTCAATGTTTTCAACAATTTCGGGGAATCTGCTTCTCGCTCGAAGTAACCCCCGACAAGACAATTGGATAGGGTTTTGGCACAGTTATGGCACGGGTCCACTTCCGACCCTCTTCGGCGACCTTTTTGAGATCGTAATATCTCGACACGCCGTTTAGCCCCGCAATTGACCTCTCCCTGTCGTGCGGCACTCCACATTCGCTCGGCTCATGCGGCACGGCGGCGGTCGCGGTTCACGTGAATCTCGCCGGGATTCTCGAGAACCTCAAACCGGGACTCTGGAGCGATTCCAGTGAACCGGATAGCCATGCGATGATCGCCCACCTTGAAGTTGGTGATCGTGATCTCCGGAAGCCACTCGGGAAGAGTTGGATCGAGTTGGAGTTCGTTCCGAGGCACGTTGGCACTGACGCCGAATATCGCGCGTAGGAACACAAAGATCGAACCCGCCGCCCACGCCTGAGGGATGTTCGCGCCCACGTAATGCACGGGGAAGCTACCCGGCGTGCGTTCCAGACCGCTGAATAGCTCGGGCAAGCGATAGCCTTGGAATGCCGCAGCCGCATCGAAGATTGCTTTCGCGATCTGGTTCGCTTCCCGCCAGAGACCGTACTGCTTAGCTCCAGCTGCAATTATGGCATTGTCGTGCGGCCACACGGACCCGCGCTGATATTCATGCGGGTTGTATGCCGGATTCTCTCTAGAAAGCGTGCGGATGCCCCAGCCGGAGAACATATCCGGTCTTAACAGGCGTTCAATAACACGGCGCGCCTGCTCCTGCGGAACAATGCCGGACCATAAGAGATGCCCAGGATTCGAAGCGATTGTTTTGACTTGTCGCTTGGCCGGATCGAGAGCGAAGGCGTAGAAGCCCTCATCCTCCATCCAATACGCATCGTTGAAGCGCCGCTTCAGCTCCTCGGCCTGAGTCACAAGGTCTCTGGCTGCCGAAACATCGCCGAGAGCTTCGAAAATCTCGGCCATGCGCAACTTTGCATCGTAAACGTAGCCCTGCAGTTCGCAGATCGCGATGGGCTGTTCCACTTGCGATCCATCGGGGTATACGACCGCATCCGATGCATCCTTCCACGCAAGATTGTGATAGCCCTGAGGCGAGAATGTCTTGTATTCCTGGAACCCATCGCCATCGAGGTCGCCGTACCGATCGATCCACTCCAAGCAGCGCAGCGCAGGATCGCGAAACTCTCGCAGGATGTCTTCTCTTCCGGTCCACCGAAAGGTCTCGGACAGCAGGATGGGGAAAAGAATGGTCGCGTCCGCGGTGCCGTAGTAAGGCACGTGCGGGATCAGCTTGAAGTGCGCCAGCTCGCCGAAGCGGATCTCATGCAGGATCTTGCCGGGCTGGGCATCGCGGAAATCGTCTCGCTCTCTTGCCTGGAACTGAGCCAAACGTTTCAGTGTGCCGTTGGCCAGCGGAGACTTGATGAACATGTTCTGCAGGGAAACAATCAAACTGTCACGGCCGAACACCGTCACAAACCAGGGCACGCCGGCGGCTGGCATCCACAGCTCGTCGTTGATGTCATGCTCGTACAATCGCAGCGCTCCCATGTCGCGCACCGATTGATCGTAGGCTTGCTGCACATGCGGATTGGACGTCCGAACGTGGGTTGCGCTCTGTTTCCACTGGTGCTGGAGACGATCCATTGCAGTGTCACCGTCACTCGCCTCGTTGCACCGATAGGCCGGCTGCCGACGCTTGCCCTCCAAAACAGGAATGAGAAAAGAGCACGCATGCCATTGGCCATTGGGCGGGAGAGCGATATCAAACGTAATGCTTCCGTTGGCATAATGTGGCCGTGACTGCATGCACTGAATTCGCCAGATGAACCCGCGCTCGAAATCACCGTTTCTATATTGCGACGTCAGCTCCGAGTTCCCGGCGTTCCAGACGGTATCCAGTGCTCCCCGCCGCACAAGCCGATGAGTCTTTACCTCGAACAGGTCGGCGAAATCGGACTCAAGGTTTAGCTCGAAGTGAAATGAAATCTTGCGATTGGAATAATTAGCGATGTCGAAATCTTCGTGTACGCCGTCGCCGACAGCGCGTTCAATCGTCAATGCCACTTCTCGCGCGTAAACCGTCCCAGAAGTCGTTTCGATTTGGGGCGAAACGAGGTAGTAGCTCGCTCCGTAGTAGCTAACGGCCGAGGATGTGGCAAGGTTCCAAGGAGTTCCATGGATGCGGATTTGATAACGCGATACAAAACGCGTATCCTGCGCGAAAAAACCCAGTTCTGAATCCGGGCTGATCTCGCCATTGTCGAGGGTCACCATGAACATATTGCCCTGATTGATCGTGATCAGGGACGGTCCGACTTTGATTCCGTTCGGCATGACTGCGCCTTTGTCCCTATCCCGCTTTTCGCACCACCGTTCGTCGTGAGGGCCGGGGTCATAGGCATGGAATTCGGTCAGGTCTTCGCTCGGCTGGGTTCGAAGGTCACGATATCACGCCCGAACGGTTTCCGTAACATCATGCTTGACACTCCGTTTCGTGCTTAGAAGCCAAGGGACAACCAAGCAGAGATGTAAACTCTAGAAGTAAGATTGGTGTCGACGACAGTCTCTTTCGTCGGCGATGTTTGAACTTGAGAGGCATATATGGAAACGCTACGCAAAATCCTGGAACAAGCGGAAACAAATGGGGTGGCCATCGGCCACTTCAATATTTCGGACCTGGTCACCTTGAAGGCAGTTTTTGAGGCTGCGCGCGATCTGAACGTCCCGGTCATCGTCGGAGCATCCGAAGGAGAGCGGCAATTCATGGGCGTTCGCCAAGTCTCTGCGTTAGTGAAGAGTTTACGCGAAGAATACGATTTCCCCATTTTCTTGAATGCCGATCACACACATTCCCTGCCCAGTGCCATAGAAGCGGCGAAAGCTGGATACGACTGGATCGTGTTCGATGTTTCGACACTACCCTTCGAGGAAAACATCCGTCAAACGAAAGCGGCCGTCGAAGCGTTAAAGGGGCTGCGTCCTGACATTCTTGTGGAAGGCGAGATCGGCGACATTGGCAGCGGCTCCGAGATTCACGATGCCGCGCCCGACCTGAAGAAAGGACTCACTAACCCCGCCGAAGCGAAACAGTTCGTGGAAGAAACCAGAGTCGATACCTTGGCTCCTGCCGTCGGCAATATGCATGGGATGCTTAAGAGCATGGTTGCAGGGGACACCAGGAAGCGATTGGACATTAAGCTAGTTCGCGCGATCAAGGCAGAGGCCCGGATCTTCATGACCTTGCACGGCGCCTCAGGAACCGACGACGACGACCTACGAGGAGCCATCGAGGCTGGGATTACAGTTGTGCACATCAATACGGAAGTGCGGCTTGCCTGGCGACGTGGATTGGACAGCGCTCTCGTTAAACAGCCAGATGAAATTGTTCCCTATAAAATCCTCCCACACGCGGTCGATTCAGTGAAGCGGGTTGTGGCGGCCCGTTTGGCGTTATTTAGCGGCGGACGGCGTGCGCGTCCTGCATCGCACTAGTAGTTGCTGTCATCACCTTAGGCGAGCAGCGGCAGAAGATGAACCGCGTTCAAAGTCCGGCAGACCAGTACTGCGCATTCCTACTTCCTGTGCTTACGAGAGCGATGCTCGCCGTTCGTGGTTCGCTGAGAAATTCTCTCGGGAAGACGCGGAGATGAAGTCATGAGTGCGGAGCCCGGCGCGTTACGGATCCTAGCGGTCGAGGAGCGCCAGGTTGAAGCGTTTGTCGTTCGCGTTTTTCTCGCACTGATTAAAATTTGTCCCTGGATCCGGCACAAACCAAATTCGCTGAGGGAACTCAAAGTTTTGATCCGCCGTCCACGGGAATGCTCGCGCCGGTGATCCAGCGGGCCGCGTCCGAGGCCAAGAAGGCAATCACATCCGCGACGTCGTCCGGTTTGCCGATCCGCTTCAGTGCCTGCATTCCAAGCGTGAGATCACGACCGGCATCCGTCTTGGTGAAGTTCGACATGTCTGTCTCGATCACGCCGGGTGCGACGGCATTCACGCGGATGCCACGAGGGCCCAGAATCGCAGCGAAATGTTTAGCGAGGGTGTCGAGGGCGCCCTTCGTTGCCGCATAAGCCGGGACGAATGGCGTGCCACGTTGGCCCGGATTCCCGGGAACCGTGTGTGCGGCAAGCGAGGAAACGAAAATGATGTTTGAGCCTTCGCCAAGCAATGGCAGAAGCTGCTGTACCAGAAAGAACGGGCTGCGGACGTTTGTCGAAAAGAGGTTATCAAAATCATCCATCGTGTGATTTTCGATCGGACCGGCTTTCGAAATTCCGGCGTTTAGCACAAGGATATCCAGTCGGCCGTCAACGATCTCTCTCGCGTGTTTCGCCAGCACTGCCGGCCCGTCCGCCGCGGCGAGATCGGCCTCTAGGGCATCCGCATGTCCGCCAGTATTGCGAATGTCCACAACTACTGCTTTGGCTTCCGCAACAGCGCGACGATAGTGCACAAGCACGCGCGCCCCAGCATCAGCGAGCGCCATGGCCGTGGCTCGCCCAATACCGCGCGACGCGCCGGTCACAAGAGCTGTCTTGCCTTGGAGTGAAGCCATATTGCGGGCCTCCCGATTCCGGTGAACTGAGGTTCAAGCAATTGGTGCCTCAGCGAAAGGTAGCGAGCACAACCTGTTCGGCCCTGTAGAAGCCAGGTATCTGATCGCCAGAGATCTTATCCGCGATTACTTCGCGGCGGGCGGCAGGAGCTTGTGGTCGATCAGGGACTGCAACCCGTTACGGAACGAGTCCTCGGTGTCAATCGTCCTTGTGAACCCAGCCTGGCGCAGCTTGATGGTGCTCACGAAGGCTCGAGGTCCTGCCGGGGCGCCGTAGGCGAACGCGAAATCCGCGTGCTGGTCCCCGTAGCCAACCAGCTCCCGCAGGTTCCGCGAGCGAAGATCGTACTTCGCGACGATCTGGTCCCAGACATCCGCGTTTTCCTCGAGGTAGGCCGCCACGCTCGTTGGCATGTCCGGTCCGGTTTCGACACCGAGAGTTTCGGCCAGGGCCGGCCACAAATTGCGCCACTCGAATACATCGCCGTTAGTGATGTTGAACGCCTTGTTCGCCGCCTGGGGTGACTGCGCAGCCCAGACCATCACGTCCGCGACGAGGTCTGCATCGGCGGCTTCCCAGACGAACGACGGACCGCCAGGAAAACTGAACGGTTCACCCTTCTCGCGGCGAATTGCCGCATAGACACCGATAGCAGGGAGAACATTCAACGCGCCCGGGGTGGGCCCGATGACGAGCTGCGGACGGAGTGCCGTGTAGTTGAATCCGTGCTTGGCGCCCATCTCACTCACATAGTCTTGGTGGTCAAAGAAGAAGTTCTCGTGGTCCTTACGGGCATCACGTTCGCGGGCCGGGATGGGGATCGGGTGCAGGTGCACGCCGTAGATCTTCGTTCCCTGCAGAATACTGATGTGCTGGAAATTGGAGGCGGTGCGTACGATCGGCCCGACCACGTTGCGGAGCATGGCGTTGTTGGTCTCGATCTGTTCCTTGCTTGACCAGCCAGCGACCAGCTCGGGCTTCTCGTGTATAGCCGTGTAGGCGATGTGAGTGATGTCAGTCAGCGGCTCGAACGCGGCCCGGGCCGCTTTCTCGTCCCGCAGATCGACCGACAGAAACTGAATATCCCGACCGCTGGGCAGCTTGGGCTTGCGGAGTGAGACGCCGACCACATCCCAGCCCGCGGAAAGAAATTTCTCGATCGCGGCAACACCCAGCAGTCCTGCGCCGGTGACGAGCACCTTGTTCGGCGTGACGACGTTTTTCTTTTGACCAGAGGTGTTCATGTTCTATAGAACCTTCGCCCTTTCAAATGCCTTCTTGAATTCATCTAAACGAAACTGAAGACTTGCCATTGTTTTCCGCCCTTTCCGTTTGGAGACCGCAAAGTCATTTCAGCGGCGATATCCCCGGCCGATGTCACTGCCATCCCCAACAATGATCAGAGATGCCAAAGTCGCCAAGATTGCCAAGATTATCAGCGCCGTTTGCAGGTCTTAGATTTGGGCCACGCCGCCATCGACGTAAAGTTCTGTGCCCGAGACATAGCTGGACTCATCGGACGCGAGGAATGAGACTGCCTTTGCGATCTCGTCCGGGTCTCCCAACCTGCCAACCGGAACATTATTCTCCATCTCTTTCTTCATCATTGTGAGCGCTTCGCCCTGCTGCAAGCTTTCCATGATCGGAGTGTCGATGTGACCGGGGCTGAGCACGTTCACTCGGATACGACGGCTCCGCAAATCATTTGTCCAGGTCCTGGCAAAGGAGCGAACGGCCGCCTTCGTAGCGCTATACACACTCATGGCCGGAAAACCTTTGATGTCGGCAATCGATCCAGTCAGGATGATCGACCCACCGTCCTTCATCAGAGGGAGGCCTTTCTGCACCGAGAAGAAGAGCCCTTTAACGTTTGCGTCGAAGTGAAAATCAAAGAAACCTTCATCCACTGTGCCGAACGGGGCTAGTTTCGCTAAACCCGCATTGGCAAAGATAATGTCAATCGTGCGATGGCGCTTCTTCACTACGTCGTATAAACGGTCCAGGTCCGGCAGACTGGCGACGTCGCCTTGTACTGCCGTCACGTTCTTTCCAATTTCAGCGGCGGCAGCATCCAGTGTGTCTTTACGACGGCCGGTAATGAAAACGTGATCCATCCCCTCTTCAACGAACCGCTTCGCGGTCGCAAGGCCTATGCCTGTCGATCCTCCCGTGACCACCGCGATCTTTCCTGCAAATTTCTTTGGCATATCGCCTCCTTGTCCAGATCTAGCTTGTCTTACGACTTCGGGTGGAAGTGCACCTCTACTTGTAACTCAACCGAAACCGGTTGGCCGTTCAGAGAAGTTGGCTCATACTTCCACTGCTGCACCGCCCTCAATGCCGCAGTTATCAGCAGCGGGTGCCCGATCACAACGCGTGCTTGTGATCGACAATGCTTCTGTTACTGGCCATGAGTTACCTCCAGCGAACTTGCACTGCGCTGAGATGGAGCGCTGGCATATTTAGAGGAGTGTTCAGCTCCAACTGATACTCTTAGTACGTCCTGCCGCAGCAAGTACACCGACACAGCCAGAAGAACCAGGTCTTTTAGAAGAAACGCCACGGTTTCAGTCATTGCTGGAAATCCGCCGGCAGATTGCGCCCAGCCGTTAGGAATGAAGGGAATGATCGTGATTGTTGCTAGGAAGGAAAAACACGAACCCAGAGCGCCTAGAATTCCTAATTTTTTATTCCAAAATCCCGCAAACAATAGTAGGCCGAATGCCCATTCAGCAACTCCCAAAAACCAGGTGGCCCCCCGAACTCCGAACACAGGATACATCCAGAAAATCAGAGGCCCGTGGCTGATGTAAGGAATCAATGCCTGCGCCTCATACTGAAACCATTTCTGATATCCAAAAAACAGGAATATGAGCACCATCGACGCACGAATTAAGTGGTAATCGAGGTCCTCCTTGAGGATTCCGAGCTTGATCAACAAATTGGTTATATGTTTCATATTGCCGTTCCTTTTTAATGACGTTTTCTCGAAGCAATTTGTAATTGGGGTTGTGTCGTGTCCATGTCTAATCGCCCCTCCGTACCTGTCCTTTCGCTTCTCTCCCTTTCACCACACGGATTGCAGGCGACCTGATCTAGGGAGATATGTTGGTGTCACCGGTCGTTTCCCGAGTATCCCGACCGGGACTCCCAGGTCAGTTCAGTCCTGCCTACCATCGGAATAGATGTTTGAAAGACTAATGAGATTCAGAGTAATTTTTATCTCCCGATTCTTGAGATTAGAGTGCATCAAACCGAGATCCACTTATTCGTGGGGCGATCTCGATCACAACGCGCGCGGAATGGATGATTCTTCCCTAACCCGTGGCGACGTTCGCGGCGGCAACCTCCTTGATAACTCTAGGCATTACCCTAGGCACCGAGCAGAAAATAACACCCTTTACAGACTCACCTATTCCGTTTGCTCCGGCCTGGCCGTCAGACAGCCGTAATCTCGCTGAACACTGCCTGGAGCCTCCGCGACTTGCGTAACGCTTGTCGAGCGTGAAACAGTCTGGCTTTCGCGGCAGCTACTGAGAGGCCCATCATTTCCGCAGTCTCCCTTATGGACCGTTCTTCCAGCTGACCAAGTTCGACTACGCGCCTGAGAGAGGGGCGAAGCGACGTGATTGCATCCCGAAGAGTTGTTGCTCTCTCTTCCTCTAAATATCGACTTTCTGCATCAGGCGCATGGTCTTTAAATTCGGAAAATACCTCCGCTTCCTCGGTCCCGTTTGTGCTCTCCAAGGAAAATGTTTTCGAGTTTTTCTTCTTTCTGAGCATCATCAGCGCAGAATTGATAACAATGCGCATAAGCCACGTACCGAAAGCCGAGCGCCCGTCGAAGTCTTCGAGATGAACGAAGGCCTTCAAGAGCGAATCCTGCAGAGCATCCTGGGCGTCTTCCCGATTTCTTGTGATCCGGTAGGCCACGCGAAATGTCCTCTGAAGATGTGGCGCGACCAATTCGTCGAACGTCGGGGCTTGCTCCGGGTGACTCGCGACTGCGCACCGCCGATGTTTTTTTGCAGCATTGCGTACAGATGAAATTTTTGGAGACCAAACACTCAACGGGCTTGTAACGGCGGACATGGCGACCTCATAGGCTCTAGCGTTTGACACGACCTTGGAATTCTGACGTTCACTTCGCGGCCTGCATTGATTTGACCAAAGCCGCTGCCGAGGCACCTTCGACGGAGAGTCCGTAACCGACTTCTCGCACAATGCGCTCCTTCAGCGGCTGAATGAAATGTGCCCGCGTGTTCCGTCGCGTGACCTCGGGAGCCTTCAAGTACAGCGTGGCCAATTCACGCGCTCGGGCGAGCGCCTTGCCATTAGCCACAACCTCGGCAACGACGCCCCATTCATACGCAGTCCGCGCCGTCACCGGACGTGGATTCAGCAGGAACGCTTCCGCCCTTCCTGCCCCGGCACGGTAACTCCACGTCGTAAAGATTCCGTCGCCCGGCACGATGCCGCCGGCGAAATGCGGCACATCATTGAAGGTCGCCCCTTCCCCGGCCACAATTACATTGGCGAGCAACGCATATTCGGAGTGCACATGCGCGCGCCCTTCGATCGCAGCGATCACCGGCACCCGGATATTTGCCAAATTCTCGAGGATCTGAACGCCTTCATCGTGAACCTGGCTCCAAACATCCGGATCGGCAACATTGCCGAACGAAGAAAAGTCGATTCCTGGGATGAATTCTCCGCCGGCTCCCGTCAAGATCACGATCTTGTTCTCTCGATCCTGCGAGATCCGGTAAAACGCATCGACAAAATCCGTATGGTCCGGCGCAGTAAAGGTCAGGGGACCGCCATTGGTGTGAAACTCGACTACCAGCACGCCCTGGGCATCTCGGGCCAGTTTTACGCTGCGGTAGGCGGTGAAATAAGCGGGTTGCGTTCCTTGCATCATGGT
>Ga0210404_10000636_pt1 | contig 16934 bp, 22 predicted proteins | sample IncBWH28MmetaG_FD_155455 | JGI IMG/M metagenome (GOLD analysis project Ga0210404, IMG submission 155455) | Forest soil microbial communities from Barre Woods Harvard Forest LTER site, Petersham, Massachusetts, United States - Inc-BW-H-28-M | ecosystem: Environmental > Terrestrial > Soil >... | reverse complement strand
CGCGATGGGAGTTTTGGGACTCGTCGACGGCCAGAAGAACTCGCATATCGGCCTCCTTGGAGGGGCGTGTCGAACGGTGCAGCTGTCTATATACTATCCCCCATGAATTCGCCGATACCAGGGGGGTTGCCCAGAGCGAGTCCGGATCCAATTGTCAGAAGCTAGAGAGAGGGAACCTGCGCGTGGAGTGGTTGCCCTTTGATCGGAGGCGGGAAGAGACGAACGTATAACCCTACACGCGGGCGAGGCGATCAGAAAAGGGAGAATGTCCCCGTTTTCTGGCCCAGCGAGGCGGCTGGTGTGGTCTCCATCGCGCGCATCGAGCGACCACCATCGATCTAATTAATCCATCCAAACTTGCTTGTTTTTCCTCTAAGCGGGTGGCCTGTTTGATCTTCCACTGCGCGCAGCTTTCTCACCCGCCCACCCACTGGCAGACACTTTTCACCCGCCCTACCCTCCGATTGCTTCGCAATCGATTCCCCGGGACGTGCCATTAGCCCGACGAGGGCCTTCCAATCCTCTCTACCTCTCGTTAAGGGAGTGGCCAAGGCTGCCCTTTACTGCGCGCATCGGACGAGCACAGTTTCACCGTGCGCGTTCTGCGAGCAAGAAGGATGGTCTGGTGGCTCCCTATTCCCTCAAGCTGGCTTCCTTCGCCCGTCGAGGGACGGTTGACCGAGCCTCTCCATCGGCGTAGCATAATCTCCTGACGTTCCAGTGAGGGTAGCTGCTGTCTGGTTCCGCACGCTTCTACCCGTCATCCTGCGCAGCGGATCGCGCCGCAGTCCCCTTCACTCCTACGCCGGGTTCTTTGTCGTCGAGCATCCACGCCCGGATGCGGATCCTTTGGAACGAGGGTCCTCATGGTGACTGTCAGCCGCCAAGTACTCCTTCCCCTCTTGGCACTCATCCTTGGTCCGCCTGTCTTCTCCGTGCTTGCACCGAATCCCCTTCAGGCCGGTGAGACTCCGTCCTTTCTGCTGGCTAGCGCTGCACCCACCGAACGTCTCGCTCCGCCGGTCACCTGGCTGGATGACCTTGAAAACAGGCTCACGACGTACTTCACGAAGAAATATCCTGCGTACGATTTCGCTCCCTACGCGCAGGAACTGGACCGCATCCGTGGTGCCATCAGCCTGGGGGATCGGTGGGGCGCCAAGCGGGAGATGGGAGTGTTTCTCACCATGCTGGCGAGTCGTGCTTATGGGCTGGGGGACGATGCGGCCGAGGAATTGGCCGTGCTTTCGCAACGAGTCATGCCGGACGAGGAGTTCGGCATTGTCTATCCCGGATCGGGAAGAGAGCCATAAACGGAAGGAGGTCGCTCAGGAGATTGCAGTGAACGTTCGAACATCAGGGGGAGGATCTGATCATGGCTTCGCATACACCCGTCACTGATCGCATTCTCGGAGCAGTCCAACGCACGCAGGGGTGCGATCTGGATACCTTGACGAACAGTCTCTCCGACCTGTCCTGGAGCCAGGTCTTTCTTGAAGTCGATCGGCTGAGCCGGCAGGGACAGGTGATGGTGACACTCAACAGCGGAGGTCGCTACCTGATCCGGCTGCCGGATCCCACGAAGGGATCCGTGACCCACGACGTCCAGCCCTGATCACCGAAGGGATTTGAGCACACCGCCATCAAGAGACGGACAGCCCAGTCTGTGCGCGCCGGCTGCCGTGGCTACTTATGATTCTCCCTCCAAGCTTGCTAGTTCCTCTCTCCAAGCGGGTGGCCTGAGACGAGGGCCTTCATCCGGCTGAAGTCGAACGGAATACGACGATCGAAGCTCTGTTCCGGCTCGGTTTGCTCAATGAGCTGGTGAGGCTGGTGAGGATGAGCGGCTAACCGAAGGCATCGAATTGGAAGAGCGCGCGCGCTTTTTCTCTCAAACCTTGCGCGATGCCATGCCTGAGGCGACCGCGTTGTCTCTGTTGACCGACCTCTACCGGAAGATGGGACGAAGTGCCGAAGCAAATGAGTCGGAACAGCGCGCAGGATCGGTCTTCCCTCAAATCTGTCATCCCATCGCGACTTATATTCAGCGTCTTCAGGCGAAAGCCTCTCGCGCGCGTAGCTCTGTCGAGGGAATCTACGATCCATCAACAAGAAGCTACCGGAAAGCCGCCACGCCCAAGGACAGAACCATTATATGGTAAGCTGAAGAGAGTCTTGGGAGGCGCAAGAATGCTGTCCTTCGGTCAAATGCTCACGCTTGCATTCGTGTTGGTCGTGTCCCCAAGTTTCGCTGCCACTCAGATCTACACCTATAAAGACGACTCCGGCACACCGACTTTTACGACTGAGTTGGACTCAATCCCTGAGAAATATCGCAGCCGAGCCGTCCCCCTCGATTCCGAGACTTCCTCACCCGTTGAGTCCGGAGTGCTAAACCCTCCTCCAGTGGCCGTCCGGGTCGTCACCGCCAGCGGCGAGTACCGTATGGGCGATCACGACACCCGAGCCGACGCCGTCCGATTGGCCATTGAAGCGGCAAAGAGACAGGCGCTCGAGCAGGTGGCGACCTACCTCGAAAGCGTGACAGAAGTCAAAAATTTGGACGTTACACGGGATGACATCCGGACCTATACCGCCGGAATCGTCATCGTGTTGGATCAGCAGGTCAACACACGACTTGAGGGAGAGACTGTGGTGATACATGCCGATCTCACGGCGCAAGTCGATCCCAATGAAGTCGCTCAGGCGATCACCGCGCTTCGAGAAAATGAGAGCGCGAAACAGGAACTCGTGGCGCTCCGAGCCGAAACGGACCAATTGCACCAACAGCTCGATGCCGCCAATCAGGCATTGACCACCGCAGAGTCGCCCGATCAGGTCCAGACTCTCAATCAGCAACGCCAGGACCTGTTAAACCAGCTGCAAACCAATGCCCTCGTTTCCCAAGCCTGGACCGATTGGGTCTATGTGACTCCGATCGTCTATCCCTATCCGTGGATCGGCGTGCAGCAAGTTCACGGACTGCTGCTCCAAGCGCGGCAGCTCAGTCCGCAAAATCGTCATCTTCGAGTTTTGCAACAGGTCGTGACGGTGCAGAGCGGTGCCCTGCCCTCAGCGCCAGCGCCTGGACTCTCGCCGCCGTTGTCGCCGCGCACCTCCCTACTTGTGCCGCCCCCGGCCCCGCAGCATTTCGCCCCCTCACCGCATCTGAATCAGTCACTGGGGTCGAGTCCTTTAACCACGCCGGCGCCGCAGCACTTCTCCACCCCTCTGCCCCCGACGCTGCAGCAAATTCATCCACCCCATATGGCGCAACCTAACCCTCCCGTGCTTCGCGCGCCGTATTCTGCACCGCCCCAAGCCCCACACATGAATCCGCAACACTTCGGTGGGATGGGAGGGCATTTCGGCGGGGGTGGTCACTTCGGCGGCGGGCATCGCGGCCGCTAGCGATGCGCGAACGGCGCTGTGCGCTTACTGTGGTCCAGAGATTCCGGCATCGGGACTAGCCGGAGTTGGAAAGAGATTCCGTTTGGGAATCACTGCGGTACTTGAACAAGTGCCGGCCTCCTTGTCCACTTTGCGGTCTACAATCCGCACATCGCTCAGCACTTCGTTGACCAATCCTTCACGGACGACTTCGATATCTTGCTCCGCCTCTTTTCCTGTCCGTTCGCGGATACGGTCGGTCGATCGTTCCGTCACCTTCACATGAGCCAGCTTGGACAGTTCGACACGCGCAGCGAGATCAGCCGAATGCTGGCAGAGGTAGAGCCCCTTCGCGAGATTGCCGTAACCGGTGGCTCGGATGTACTCGCCGTCGGATGGCCCAATCTCGGCGAACGGTATCTGCACTGCCTGTTGAACGGACGGTGCGGGCATGGCCGTGGTGTCCCCATGAGTCGAGGCTTGAGGTGAGGACTGGAGGTCGCCTGGTGGCTGCGAATGCTCCTGCGCCTTCAGCTGCTGGAAGGCCTTGTCGGCATGTTGCCGCACGGCATCGGGGTTCGTTGCGGGTGTTGGTGCCGTAGAGCAGCCGAGCGTCATGAGGAGGCTGCCCAAGACCAGTCCCACGCTGTCAGTTCTTTTGATCATACCCTCACCCTCAGTCCAATCAGCCTACGGCTCTTCTGGCAGCCTGTCAATCCTAATGGACCGGCAGACCATTTAGGCATCAATCGGCAACGGGACACTCTTGCCTGCTGGGTTGCGATACGCGGGACAACCGCGGCAACTCTTGCTGAGTTGATTGCGCCACAGCGGCTGATCGAAGTCGTGATGCGCCATTCCAGCGTGCGATGTCTCCCTTTACCAAGCGCGTTGCTTGCCTTGCCAACACGAGCGGACATCGGTTCGATCGGCTGATTCGTCATCCGTGCGGCGGCGCAAGGACGTGCTGGCCCATCACCAACTATCAGTGGGTCGCTGAGCACGGAGTGCGAGACCCTCTGGTTCGCAAGGAGTTGTTATGTCTGTTCAGGTGTGGTCTCTTCCCCTGTCATGCAGTGGCTCCAAAGCTATTTTTCCAAATCTGGGCCTGCGACCGGGAGCCAGTCGTGTTATGGATGTCAATCGTCGAGTGACACCACATCGATTTCCCATATCCACAACCCCAAAGACTTGACACGCTCGTTTTTTTCTCGATACGGAAGGCCTTGGCAGCGGTAGATCAAGGGAGAACGAGTGGCGAATGCCCTGATTTCTCGACAAACCAGAGTCACACTGCCTCCCATCTGAATTCTTCAAAACCGATCAATACTGACCAGGCTGCGTTCGGTCTCAACAGGCATAATATGGCTCTCAGCTGAAAATGTTGAATGGGATCACCTGAGATCACAATTCTTACTATTCTTAACAGGGAGGTTCCCATGCGGACATTTACGATTCTCGCAATGGCGTTTCTGTTTGTGTTCGTTGGAGTACAGCGGTTTGCTCAAGCCGATGAGGTGAAAGCCAAGATTGAGGAGATGAAGGGAGAAGCGAACGCGAAGAGTGAGAATGCCCAGGGGGAAGCGAAGGCCTTAACGGAACAGGCGAAAGGAAATAAGGTGAGGGGCTCGATGGAACGGGCGAAGGGGAAAACGAAAGCAGCGGGAGCGAGGATCAAAGGCACCGCGAAACAACTGAAAGCCAAGACAGAGTAAATCAGTCGAGAGTCTATCTGCTAACGCCCTGTGGAGATGCGCATCTCCGCAGGGTGTTTCTTTTGGAGAGGGCAACAGCAGTCGGCAGTTATTTCCGGCTGTCACATGACAATCCATAGAAATGGTAACCGCTCCGACAATCCACGCCGCCGCGCGCGGACGAGGGTCTTCAATGGAACACCTCTTTAAACAGCTCCAGCATCGCAGCCCAAGACTTTTTGTCGGCTTCCGCGAGTCGCTTCGCATGATACCGCGCGTGCTCGTTGTAGCCCCACCACTCGTGGACGATAAGCACGCCGGGGCGTAGACCCTTCGAAGCGTCATCCCAGGCAATGAGTCCCTGTAGAACCGCCTCGCCCTCTTTGTATTCGATTTCTCTCGTTTAAACTTCAGCAGCCGCCGCCGCCGCCGCCACCGCCACGATGTGTGTCCTCTTCATAGATCCCTCTCACAGCTTAACGCGAGCACAAAGTACCCCCACGGTATTCGACGATCGCAACCCTCGCGCGCGGACGAGGCGAAAATGGTTCCTGACAACTTGTCCTACTCGGCGAATCCCATGATGTATCAACGCAACACCTGACCGTGGATTTTTTCGAGATTGGCTAGTCCTCGCCAAACTTTAACTTGTACAGCTTGTTTAGAATGCGCTCTACCAGTTCCCTAAAGTCTCGGATCTGAGCATCCGCGACGCCAACGGTGACTCTTTCATGGACAAGTTTGCATCTAAGCCGATAATAATGATCGATCTTCTTCCAGGTAGCTGGCTTGATATTAGTGTATTTCTTGACCTCATTGTGAACATCAATTCGGTTCTTGAATATTGATAGGAGCTTTGCATCGTTGTAGGGCGTACCCGATTCGTTCACGAGGTACTCTTTGAATGCAATTTCTAGGGTGCTATCGAGCACGATCAGCGCGATCCGATTTCTTTCTTCAAGGTGTTGTTTTGAAATCAGATCTGCAGCAATGATACCCTCGTATAGGCCCCTTGCCCAAGGTTTGCTTTTCGCTACCTTCTTGTTCTTCTGAGTGATTATTTCACCATATCTTGGGCGAGACTTTGGAAGGGGTGGAAGGAATGATTTCTTAACCGCGGGGAAATCATCGATCAATACGTCTTTGATCGTTCCAGTTTTGTACTTAAAAACCTTCTCGGGCCAGTCTCCTACCCAAATACGGGAAAGTGCTGCATAGCCTTTCACAACCTGCACCAGCCAATTGTGGAGAGCGAGAAAAACTCCATGCTTTGTACTAATGTCGGACTTGCTGCTGTTCCATGGCATGGCCCTCGCATCGCCATTTAAGAATACCAATACTCTGGTTAGCGATATTTTGGGATGTGGAAGGCCTGCCAGGCCTTTGGTGAAGCCTACTTCAAATGTTTTCAGCCCACGAGCGACTAGCCTGTCATTACAATAAAAGTAGACACCATATTCTCCAGCGGCAGGACTCGATTCTCGACTGAGGCCAGCGACGGCTTCGATCCTAACCTTGCCATGGTCCGCTGTATCGAGGGTACCTGTGTACCTCTGAGGAGGATAGCCGGGAGGATAAGCCCAATTCTCGAAAAAGCGTGGTGAAAGTTTCTCGTCATTTACTTCGAGGCAAACGCTGTCATTTCTGAGGAATCTCCCATACGTTGTGCTCAAGTAATCTTTAAGTTGAGTTATTGCTTCGTCCGTAATCGAAACACGAAGTTTCTGTAGCTCTACGATCGTTGTTCCTTTGGCTAACTCGCCAACCTCATATACAGGTAACTTCCAATCATCGTCACCTAACCAGTCCTCATCGAATTCGATCTGATAGGTGCTTTGTTTCCCCTGTCGAGTTCTGATCTTGATGTCTTGGGCCAAAGCCACTACTGCCCGCTTAGTGCCTACGCCAAAAATTCCTATCGTTTCCTCAGAAGGGTTGGTACCTGTTTGTCCCGGTCCGACAATGTACTGCAACTCGGACTTAGCTACTCCTCCGGCATCGTCTTCAACAGTGATTGTTTGCTGGTCCTTGTCCAGGATGATGTTGATTGAGATGTCTCTTGCCTTTCCGCCTCTTACCCACACATCAAGTCCGTTGTCGACCAGTTCGCAAATCGATCTATTCAGGTCATAGTCAGCGATGATGGAGAGGAAGAGTCTCTTTGAGGGGGTTGCGTCAAGCTGGCCTACTTCTTTTTTCATGTTTTGCTTGTACAACTGGGAGCAAAGTGGCAACAGGCTACTTGTTGCCCCCGATTGTGTCAATTCAATCTTTAGCCGAAATGCCCGCACCCACAGAGCTCAAAGCACACGTCAGGAGTCCGTTTTTTCCCGTTCGGGGATTCGCTTAGTGCCCAACTGCGCATTTCACCCCTCCTTGTGTTTTGCGCAACCTACTCATCCTCATCTTGAGCTGATTAAACGAAGCTACGCGTGTTTGAATTGGCCATGAAGTCAACCCTCAGAACAGTCCTGTGAACCGTTCGCCTCAGTACGTGTCTCTGGCAATCTCACAGCCTTCTTCCTGTAACCCGTTTTGGGTTAATCCGAAAATAGGTTTAAAAGTCTCCTCGATTAAATCTTGTCTCGGACGTCCTATGCCCAAATCCATTTTTACAGACGAATACGAAATCTTTCGCCTCTTACTGATTGAGGCAAGGAGTTCTGCTGGACTTACGCAAGTCGGGTTGGCCAGGAAACTAGGCCGCCCTCAGTCATATGTGTCGAAATACGAACGTGGCGAACGCCGACTTGATGTTATCGAATTTCTAAACATCTCCCGGGCCATCAGTATTGATCCATTGGAGTTGATCAGAAAACTGCAACGGAGTCTTAACGGAAGAAGACGAGCGAGGTCCACGTGAAGCTAGTTCACGTGGAAACTCTGATCCAGATTGGAAAGTTTTCGTCCTCTCAAGATTGGCTGAACATCCACGATGAAGTAACTCGCGCCATTCAAGGAATGGTATGGCCCGCTGGCTCTGACAAGTTCACGATCTACCCTGAGAGCGGCAAGAAAAGGCGTAAGGGTAACGGCGTGAAACCCATCAAGAACGGCCTTATGAGGGTGTTAGTGAAGCATGGATGGGAAACCGAGGTCGCACTGGACATCGCGACTGTAGCCAGACCTGGCAAACTCGATGCAGTTCTTAAGACGAAATATGGTCTCGTGGCACTCGAATGGGAAACGGGTAACATTTCGTCCAGCCATCGCGCGTTGAACAAGATGGCTCTGGGCATTATGAAGGGATTGCTTGCGGCGGGAATGCTGGTGGTTCCGAGCCGTGAATTCTATAAATTTCTAACTGACCGCGTTGGTAACTGGTCAGAACTTGAACCTTACCTCGACCTCTGGAAAGCCATTCCTTGCAAATCTGGGGTGCTTGAGGTGTTGGTCGTAGAACATGATGCGACTAGTACAAAAGTCCGACGCATACCAAAGGGCACTTCTGGCCGGGCATTAGAGTAAGAACCGGATCAGTCCTCCACATAATCATCGTTTCGGTGCGCGTGGATCTCATTGTCTTCCATGCGACTGACGATTTCAGCGGCGAAATCTATTTCTGTGCCAATCCAACGGCGGCTTCTCCGCTCACAAACAGTATACGTCGTTCCACTCCCTCCAAAAGGATCAAGAACTAGGTCTCCTCGCACTGTAGACATTTCTATTACGCGATCGAGAATCTTAGTTGAGAGAGCATTTGCTCTTCTGTTCTTGGACTTAAACTTCCAATGGCGAACAGGTGGGATGTCAGTCCATACATCTTTGAGATTAACACCTTTCGGATTCATTGCGTCACGATGACCGCCGTAGTCTTTGACCTCTCCATCACAATGACGGCATGTGTCGATAGGAGTACGAATTCGCCTAAATGTCTTGGGCTTTCCCTTAGAGAAGTACAAGAGACTGTAGTGGCTAGGGTGTAGCCGTCCGGGGATGGGCAAGCAAGCACTGATTTCTAAGGCGATCCAGTGTCGAAACTGCATGCCCGACTCAAAAAGATGATGTCCCAAGAGAATGTTCCATCTCGGCAGGTTGTACAGAAAAAGAGCCCCACCTGGTTTAAGTACCCGAACACACTCAGTCAGCCATTCCCTGGACCATGAAAGATAGTCTTTATCTTTCCTAAGATCATCTGTGTTCCTACCGTATTTTTTCCCTAAATTGAACGGTGGGTCGGCAAAAACTGTGTCTATAACCTCGTTTCGGATAGCTGGAAGGATTTTCATGCAATCAGCCGAGAAGAGCGCGCCAAAGTCACTCTTGTAAAATGGTGCGGGGATTTCGGAAGGATTATTGAAGAATGGAGCTACGTCAAATCCGTGCGCAAGCCAACGAAGACGCTCTTGTTTGAGGATATTTTGTGAGGTTTGAGTATCCATCGGATAAGTCGTGATGAACTGTATCCTACCTTGGGGCATTCTTCAACCGTGTGAAGCAATATAATATAATGGTATTTAAACTCGGATCCCGATGCTCCTTCCAAATCCGCCTATCCTCTCCTCACTGAAGTTTGGCCCGATGAGACTCCCACTGCGCGTGTCCAACGAGGGTCTTCCGATTTTCCCCACTTTGCCATAAAGGGAACAGCCAGACTGTCCTTCACTGCGCGCATTGAGGGAGCACATTCTGATCGTGCGGCCTCAGCGAGCAAGAAGGATGGTCTGGCTGTTCCCCTCCCACCCTTCTCAGGCCGCGCGTTCCTCGAGCAGAGAGGATCAGCGAAGGAGGGAAGGTTGAATCTCCAATCAACGGATTGCAAATTCTGACCAGCCCCCACTGTATGTGATGCGTGGCGTAGCAACCCTCTTTTGCTGACCAGCCCATTTATACGATCTTGCCCCTGGTTAACAGTGATAATGAGCACTATTGATCAGATTGGATATTTCGATTGAGACATTATCTGCAAAGCTTGTGATCCATGTATATAATGGAAAACGGCTTGCCCAACTATTTACTGTGTAATGACCATGAATTGTAAGAAGGAGGCACACCATGGCGGGAAAACGATGCGCGAATCCGCGCTGTACGTGTCCGGCAGAACCGGGGAAGGAATTTTGCTCGTCTAATTGCCGAGAGGCAAAAACAGGCGCTCCCTGTTCCTGTGCCCATACGGGGTGCGGAAATAAGCTTCAGTGATGTCAAGCCCTCACAGGATACACAAAACAAAGTCATCACAGGCAAGGAGGTGAACGTGTCGGGGTCAAATCATGAATGCAGTAGGGTTCCCCTCTCACGACCTACCAGCAGGTGTCCAGCGAAAGTTCATCGACTTGTGGCCATCGCAATCCTGATTCTCCTTCCGGCATTCGCCATCGCCGCCGATGTACTCCCGCCTGCCCAATTGCCTGAGAGCGGTGGCGGGCCAGCCCCAGGCATCACTCCCGAGAGGCCGTCAGAACCTGGTGTTCCGGCAATCCCTCCATCCCGTATAGATCCGGGTATCCAACATACGCCGGAGAGGCGCGCAGATCCTCGCGGTTCCGTCCAACCGCATAACCTCGATCCGAGCATGTCCACAAATCCTGACGTGGCGCCTGCCCCACGCGAAGGCATCAATCCCCCCGGTGGAGCGAGACCTCAAGGGAAGCCAGGTGCCCAGTAATGAATGGACGGCTTGACCCACTATAGGGAAACTGAGCCACTGCGAAGTTGGGGAATCGCGTTAATCGGGCAGTCATCATGATGCGCATTGACGCATTCAGGCCGACGGTCAGCACCGCGTGTCCTCAAAAGGTCGCCTCACGATGAATCCAAAGACATGCTCGTTCCAATCGGGAGAATTCATTCACCAGCGGATGCTAGCAGGCAGGGAGGGCTAACCATGGACTCCCCTTGCCCATCATTGCCTGGACCAACTCCCACACCCGACCCGCCATTGCCGCCCGACCCAATGCCATTCCCTGGCCCTCCATTGCCTGAACCGGCCCCCACGCCTAATCCGCCCCAGCCGCCCGATCCGTCGCCGTTTCCCGGCCCTCCGGTCACAATAGGCCGGTTCACAACCACCTACTGTCCTATAAAAATAGGCAACTGACCAAAAACCAAGAAACTGGCCCGAAAATAAGTTGAGCAAACAACTCGTCTCTCAAGCAGCGGGTAGTCTACTTTTTTGGTTTTTGGTCTTTCCTTCGTAAGCGCTGGCATCTAAACCACCATTCGCCAGAGGTAGTAGTTCGTCCGGTTTCCCCATGCCTGCGGTCTTGCATCTGGCAGCACCTCCTTCGCCTCGTCACGAAGGCAATGTCGGACAGGCTCCTAGGGGGAGCAGCCAGACTGTCCTTCACTGCACGCATCGACTGTGAGATTTCCCTGCTCTTTACCTGTATCCAGTGAGGCGGCTGGTGTGATCTCCATTGCGCGCATCGAGCGACCACCGCTTCATCGTGGGGGCTCGCGAGCACAGAGACCATGCCAGCTGTCTCGCCACTCCCCTTCCGAGCTTGTAGCCCATATCTCCTGGAGGGTGGTCTGTTTGGTCTCCCACTGCGCAACTTTCTCACCCGCCTGCCCACAGGCACGTCGAGACGTGCCATTAGCCCGCGCGTGGGCCTGCCGATTTTCCTCACTTTGCCCTAAGGGGAGCAGCCAGACTGTCCTTCACTGCGCGCATCGAGGGAGCACATTCTGATTGTACGGCCTCGGCGAGCAAGAAGGATGGTCTGGCTGCTCCCTATCCCCTCCTTCCGAGTTTGTAGCCCTTCTCTCCTGGAGGGCGGCCTGTTTGGTCTCCTACTGCGCGCGTCCAACGAGGGCCTTCGGAGGCCGCGCGTTGCGCGAGCACAGGAGACCAACAGGCTGCCCTCCCTCTTCCCTATTCGAAGAACCTCCTAACCCCCGCCTTAATCTGGTCCAGCCCCTCGCGCAAGTCGGTCTCAAGAACATCGGCCTTGGCCTGCACCACCACGCGCTTGGCCTTGAGCTGGTCCTTGAACAACACCAGATTGGTGAGTAGCTCCTGCTTCTTTGACTCCAGCATGACTTGCTGCTTGGCTTTCTCACTCTCAAACCGGCCCTTGAGTGCCTCAAACTCGGCTTCGAGCGTGCTCGTCAGGCCCACGAGATCCTCCCAGACCCTACCCGATTCGAAGGTGGCCCCTTTCAGTTTCTGTTCCGCAACGGATTCGAACTCGTTCAGGGCCTTGAGAATCTTCGTCCTCTGCTCCTCAAACGTGTCGCGGGCGTCCGCTTTGCCGAGGGCCAATTGCACTTGAAGATGTTCGAGCGTGGCCTGCACGTCACTCTTTGCCTGCTCTGCCATCTCCTTCGACTTCTGCACGTCGGCCTGGACCTGCTTGAGCAGATCCCGCAGCTGTTGCTTGCGCTGCTCCAGCCGCTGCATCGCCTGATCTTTCGTCTGGGTCAGTTGCGCCTCCAGCGCCAGCGCCTGGTGCTCCAACGCATCCAACTGCTTGTCGAAGGACGCTCTGAGTTCCTTGATTCGCGACATGGGACCCTCCTCTGTGTGAAATGGACAATACAAACCGGCTACGTTCTGTCGAGCGAGGCATTACATCATGGTAGCGTCTTCAACGGCTGCCGCCGGTCGAGCATCTTCGACCAGAAGTCTATGTCCTGTTTCTTGGATTTCATTGAGGCCTCTTCCGGTTCCGTTGACGGCCTGAAGATAGACTATGTTCCTGTGGGAGCGGTGTCAATCGTGCTGATGCGGCCGTCTACAAGCGGTTATCCTCATATAATAAGCCCCCCTGATTTTGCTAAATCCCCCAGCCTCCTCATTTCATCTAGCCAGCCGGCCCCGCTGTTTTTCGGTCACCTCTCGATGGTGCCGGTGAGGCTTGCCTTGATCGGGACGATACCGGTGAAGCCCAGGATGTTGCGCTCGAGGCTCTTGAGACTGTGGGCGAAAAAGAACTAAATAATCAGCCCAACTGATGGACTCCTGCGTAGGTCCAGGTGATAGGGGGCGCACTTTTTCAAATTCGCCCTTCGTCCGGAGGATCGGAAAGTCCAGCCGGGCTACATCGATGCGTTTGACCTCATACCCTCCGTCTTCGGTGCCTTTCGCATACTCGTCGACAAGCGTGTCACAGACATGCTGTCCGGAGGCATCCGGATGGCCCTGGATAATCGCGATAGGTTTTCCATGTCGTGCCTGTCTCTGATCGGACAGTCCCTGCGCGTGGAACTCACTCGTCTCACGAGTTTGAAAGTTCCCAACCAAGCCATAACCACAGAGGATTGCACCTGTTTCGTGGCATTTCAGGACAGATGGCGTAGCGCCCGCCATTGCCCCATTATGCCACGAGCACAAATCCGAGGCCTCTCGATCCTCTGCCGCACCGCGCGCTAACTGCTCTGTTCTTCACACGATTGCGGGATCGCCCCCGCGAAGCATTCATGGCATTTCCTTTGCTTATTTGAGCAATTAAGCGAGCCACGCATAACATATGTGTATCCTGTCCATCAGCGAGGGAGGTGGCTATGCCGATCCTGAAACGACTCCAGAGTTATCTCGACACGAACAAGATTCCCTATGAAGTGGTCAGCCACCCGAAGGTCTATACCGCCCATGATATGGCGCAGACACTTGATGTGCCCGGCAAGCTCGTCGCCAAAGTCGTGACGGTCAAGGCCGATTCGTACTTTGTGATGAGCGTGCTCCCGTCAACCTGGCGGGTGGACCTGAAACGATTGCGAGATGTACTGGAAGCCCGCGAGGTGCGACTGGCAACGGAAGCGGAGATCGCAAATCTGTTCCCCGATTGCCAAGTGGGAACAATGCCGCCGTTCGGCAATCTCTACGGCGTGGAGGTGTACGTCGATCAACTCCTGACGGAAGACGAGTCCATCGTGTTTGAAGCTGGGACTTATGTCGGCGCGATGAAGTTGCAGTACAAAGATTTTGCCACACTTGTTCGCCCGAAGGTCGCCGCGTTTCATCACGAGCCGTCGAAGATCGAAGGTTAGCCCAGATTATTCATGAATGCCGTCGCGAGGCGTTCGAAGACCGAAGCCCGCCGGGGCTTCGCGCAAGTAAGGCCGACGGAGGCGTACTGGCAGTCCGTCGAGGAGGCCGAACGAGAACAGCCCCGCCGGGCGAGAGGATCGGACGACGTAGCAGGTATTCATGAATAGTCCGAGCCAGGCTGACGCAGCCGCATCAGTCGCGATCAAAGAGGCGGTCATGAGAAGAGCCGCCAGCGTAACGGTCTATCCACCTCACGTCTCTAGCACTAGCAGCCGAAACAGGGGAACAACAGTCTCGGCTCCCGTGAGCAATCAGGACATTAGCAGGATGCTAAAAAAGTCCGCCAGCGGCGTTCTCGCATCGTTCAGAGGCTTAACGTACCGAAGCGTACGCCTCGCCTCTTCGCTCGCTGCGGCCTTGCTGAACGGCCTTTTTGAGCATCCTGCGAAAATATTCTTCTGTGGTGCCACGCATACGGACCATCAACGTTCTGACGTGCCGACATAGTTTTTCCGTATTCTGTTAGAAGAGAGGATGGCGAGGAGCGCTTGCGGGTGGAGTCGAAGGGGATGCCCCTCCCGCATTTCCGAGAAACCGCCAGGCCCCTTCCTCTTTGACGAGGTAGTGCACCTCACGCACCCAACTATCAATGGTGATGGGCTTCCCCGTCTGCTTCTCCGTCCCGTGGAGCCCTCCAGTGCACGTCACATACGCTTTCCCGGCGCCGTCGGCACTATCCTGGCTCGCGATATGCAGTTAATATAAGCCTAGATCATTCATGAATGATCTAGGCTCACAGAAGATGATCGAGGCGCAGCAGTAGGATATCATGCTGTCTCACGAAGAAAGGGAACGTCTATGACTGAACGGTCAGGAGGCACGGTCAGGGGTTTCATGCATCGATACTTGGAGGTCGTCCCACCTGAGACCACGATCGTGGAGGCGGCTGTGCGCATGCGGGAGAAAAGCGTTGGTTCATTGTTGGTAGAGCCGACCAATGCAGAGGGTCGTGTGTCCAATCGATCCGGGATCGTGATTGAGACAGACCTGATTCGGAAAGTGCTCGCCAAAGGAATGGATTCTTCTCTTACCAGGGTGGATCAGATCATGATCAGTCCGCTGCTGACGATCACGCCGGATCGCCCTATGCTGGATGCGAGTCATCTCATGGAAACGAACCATGTCCGCCATCTCTGTGTCTCGGATAAGGAGGAAATCGTTGGGGTGATTTCAGTCCGAGATCTCGTGCGTTATTTCATCGACTCAGAAGGAGGCCCCATCCGTGATCTGGACAACGTATTCCGGCCCCTCAGCGTGCTCAGGGTGCTCATGCAAACGACAATGGAGACGATTGCGAGTGAACGGACGGTGCTGGAGGCGACGCAGACGATGGCGGAGAAGCGGATCGGTTCGCTCCTCGTGCTGGAGGCTGGAGACATGGTCGGTATCGTGACCGAGACCGATGTTGTGCGGAAAGTGATCGCGGCCGGTCTCCCTGCAAGGAGCACCAGCGTCGGGGCCGTGATGAATGCTCCCCTGATTCAAATTGACATCAATGACACCGCTCGTGAGGCCAGTCGGCTCATGGCTGAGAAACGGATTCGCCACCTCGCAGTCACGGAACACAACAAGGTCGTGGGCCTTTTGTCTGTGCGTGACCTGGTCAAGGTGGTGTCCATCAGAGACGAACGCCGGTTCCTTCACAATACCTAACGCAGCACATCTCCCTCAATGCCGCTTGGTGTGGTTGAAGGCCCGCTCCCAAGGAGAGCCAAGGAGAGACCCTGCCTCACCCACAGGATGAAGTCAGAACGATCGGCCTTTGCCTTCTCGGCAAGCTTGCCCCGGAAGCACATCTCTCGGCTGTGAATTCAGATGTCAGCGTTCGCGATCGGCAGGACACCGACTCAAGGGGTTTCCTCAATTCCGTTATCGCTCTTCATCAGTGGCGACTGCCATTGTCTCGCACGTATAAGCTCGTGTAATTACATCCATTAAGTCCCACGCTTAATATCAGTTAGGGGGACCGCCCACATTCTCATATTTTGTGTCTTGCATTGCGGATACCAGAGAACTACGATACGGAACATCTGCGAGCAATTCCTACTTGCCGTCCCGGAGGTGCACCATGAACCTCAAAGGATCAGGACAAGCCCCCCAGACCCTCTCAATGAGCCCGCCTTGCGCCTGTACACACAGTCGTCTGATCTCCGACTGCGTCTCGGAGGAGGAACACAAGGCCGGCAAGGTGCGCTGTGTTGAATGTGGGGGCGTCGTTCCCGATCCGCACTTCCAGTTGGAAGCCAAAGGAACATAGTCTCTCCTCCCATCAGTGTTGCTACCCTCAGGCTCCTCTCGCGAGAAACAGTATCTCTATTTTCGCTGAGGTATTTTGCAACAGTCATCTGACTTGCCACTGACCCGAAACTCCTCAACCTGCCGGATGGTGCAGCTCTCTCTCATACTCTAAGCCTGTAACCCCCTGTGCTACCGAACTTCTCCCTCTGCAGTCGGCGACACCATTCTGTGGCACCGACAATGCAATCCTGTTCCTACAGCAGTACCTTCTGTTCCCCAAAAGGTGGCGCATGACACAACATACGACCGTGGAGGATCAAGTGATCGACATGCTGCACAGAGCCCATACCTGCGACCTCGAAGAGGTCACTCGTACATGCACTAAGCTTACGTGGAACCAAGTGTTTTTCGCCGTCGACTGCTTGAGCCGAAGCGGCGAGATCATGCTCATGCCCAGGGGCCGGGGCATTTATACATTGGCCTTCCCGCACCGGCAGGAAGGTCGGCCTGATCGACGCTCACTTCCATCTTAATCACAAAGAGGTTATCTTATGTCTGCGTTAACTCGTTGGGAACCGGTGATGACGCGCTGGAATCCCTTCAAAGATTTGGAGGATATG